>Ga0310786_10000535_pt1 | contig 62123 bp, 55 predicted proteins | sample AusTroGonzalo_MG_FD_203881 | JGI IMG/M metagenome (GOLD analysis project Ga0310786, IMG submission 203881) | Bovine rumen microbial communities from tropical cattle in Woodstock, Queensland, Australia - Gonzalo_03 (v2) (version 2) | ecosystem: Host-associated > Mammals > Digestive system >...
AGGTTACATCTGGCTCAACGGAAGACAGGCAGTTGCTTATGCAAGAATCAGAAAGATCGACTCCGACTATAAGAGATCTGAGAGACAGGTTGAGGTATTAAGATCACTCATGAACCAGTTCATCGCTCTGTCTCCTACGGGTAAGCTCTCCGCTATGGACGACATTCTCTCTGCTATCACAACAAATATCCCTATGGATGATATTCAGAACTACGCTCTGAACTTCCTTCCTTCGGTAAATAACATCGAGATCCAGTATATGCAGCTTCCTATCGAGGGATGCTTCTATTCCGGAATGTTCGGTGATGAGTGGAGTATCAGACCTAACTGGAATGGTATGATCCCTTATGTTCAGGAGTTCTTCTATGGTGAGACTACTCAGTTTGACCCTGTTCCGGACATCAATAACTCACCGGCTCTCGAGAATTGTCCTACAGATCTCAACATCGATGATCTGCTTAGATAATAACGGATTTTAGGCAAAAATCAGGTTTTTGACTTTTTTTGATATTCGTTATTGACATAAGATAAACCGAGCCTTATTATTAGTACTGTTGGCACTCGATATACAAGAGTGCTAACAGTATTTTTTATTACAGGGAGGCGTTTGATATGACGATCAAACCATTAGGAGATAAAGTAGTTATCAAGAAACTCAAGGCAGAAGAGACAACCAAGAGTGGCATCATTCTTGCTTCAGCTGCTCAGGAGAAGCCTCAGGTAGCCGAGATCATTGCCGTAGGTCCCGGTGGTGTTATTGACGGTAACGAGATCAAGATGGAAGTAACGGTAGGCCAGAAGGTCATCATCCGTGATTATGCAGGAACAACTGTTAAGCTCGACGGTGAGGAAGTAATCATCGTTCGTCAGGAAGACATTCTTGCTATCGTAGAGTAATAGAAACTGGAGGAATATAAGAAAATGGCTAAGAACATTGAATATGCTGAGGATGCAAGAAAGGCACTTGAAAGAGGTGTCGATAAGGTTGCAAACACAGTTAAGGTAACACTCGGACCTAAGGGAAGAAATGTTGTACTCGACAAGAAGTACGGTGCTCCTCTTATCACAAACGACGGTGTTACTATTGCTAAGGAAATCGAGCTTGAGGACAGAGGCGAGAATGCCGGTGCCCAGCTTCTTAAGGAAGTTGCTTCCAAGACAAATGATGTTGCAGGTGACGGTACAACAACAGCTACACTCCTTGCTCAGGCTATCATCAGAGAGGGTATGAAGAATGTAGCTGCCGGAGCTAACCCTATCATTCTCAGAAAGGGAATCTCTTCCGCTGTTGAGACAGCAGTTCAGGAGATCCTTGATAATGCCAAGAAGGTAGACGGTTCCAAGGATATCGCTCGTGTAGGTGCTATCTCTGCAGGTGATGAAGAGATCGGCCAGCTTATCTGCGAGGCTATGGAAAAGGTTTCTGCTGACGGCGTAATCACTGTTGAAGAGTCCAAGTCCATGAAGACTGAGCTCGAAGTAGTTGAAGGAATGCAGTTCGATAAGGGTTACATCTCACCTTATATGGTTACAGATACAGATAAGATGGAGGCTGTCCTCGACGATCCTTACATCCTTATCACAGATAAGAAGATCTCTAACATCCAGGATATCCTTCCTGTACTCGAGCCCATCGCTCAGTCCGGCAAGAAGCTCCTTATCATCGCTGAGGATGTAGAGGGTGATGCAATCACTACATTGATCCTCAACAAGCTGCGCGGTACATTCACATGCATCGCAGTTAAGGCTCCCGGATATGGTGACAGAAGAAAGGAAATGCTCCAGGATATAGCTATCCTTACAGGCGGTACAGTTATCACATCTGATCTCGGCCTTGAGCTCAAGGACACAACAATGGAGCAGCTCGGTACAGCTCACCAGGTTAAGGTTACTAAGGAGAACACTATCATCGTTGACGGTGCAGGCTCCAAGGATGACATCAAGGGAAGAGCTGAGCAGATCAGAAAGGCTATCGAAGAGACAACATCAGACTTCGACAGAGAGAAGCTCCAGGAGAGACTTGCTAAGCTTGCCGGCGGCGTAGCTGTTATTAAGGTTGGTGCTGCTACAGAAACAGAGATGAAGGAGAAGAAGCTCCGCATCGAAGATGCTCTTAATGCTACAAAGGCTGCTGTTGAAGAGGGTATCGTTCCCGGCGGCGGAACAGCATATATCAATGCTATCCCTGCAGTAAAGGCTCTTCTCAGCAATGCTGAAGGTGATGTTAAGACAGGTATCTCAATCGTTATGAGAGCTCTCGAGGAGCCTGTTCGTCAGATTGCTGCTAACGCAGGTCTCGACGGAAGCGTAATCGCTGAGAAGATCAAGAATTCCGAGAACGGCGTAGGCTTCGATGCACTCCACAATCAGTATGTTGATATGTACGAGGCTGGTATCGTTGATCCTGCTAAGGTTACAAGATCTGCTCTGCAGAATGCAGCTTCTGTATCTGCAACTCTTCTTACAACAGAAGCACTCGTTATTGATATTCCTGAACCGGAACCTGCAGCTCCTGCAGCTCCCATGTATTGATAAAGGGAAGTAATATCGTATAATTAAGCGGTCATGTGAATGCATGGCCGCTTTAATGATTTAAGGAGATTTATGGACGATCTATTCTTTGAAAGAACAGTGAAGAGGGACCACGGAAAGTTAGCAAAGATCTTTCCCGTTGCTTCAATAACTGCTCTTGTCATCTTCGCAGTATTTCTTAACGGAATACCGATCCTGTTCGGATATAACATAATCTACTTTACCGGTATGGTTACCTTCGGTCTGGCTTATCTCGAATACAGACTTATCAAGTCATTGAATATCGAATACCAGATAGAGATAACCAATGACAATTTCCAGGTATCGAAGATTACTAATGGTAAGAAGATCGAACCTCTTGCCGACTTCTCAATCAAGGACTGCGAGAGTATCGGTTCCATAACTTCCGATAAGTTCAACGATGATATCGAACAGGTTGAATACGCTCTTAACTGTACATCCAAGAGAAACTACGAAGTAACAGATGATATCTGGTATGTATTCCTTACACAGGAAGGTGTGAAGTATATCATCATCTTCGACTATGACAGTGAGATGTATCCAATATTCAGACGCTATAACCCCAGAGGAACACAGAAACAAGATGTCTGATTATTCTGAACTGGATTTTTATACCAAGAGCACGGATTGCGGTACTGACAGTTGTCTTGCCCCTTACGTGCTTTTATCTGATTTACAGGAGACTGCTGACAAAGGAGCTGCAGATACAGGCTGGGGCAGGGAAGCAATCGGCGATTATAACTGCTGCTGGATCATCCTAAGGTGCCTTGTAAGTATTAAGAGACTCCCTTCATGGAAGGAAGAGTTTACCATAAGGACGTGGTCCTGCGGTGCGAAGAAACTCTTTTTCGACAGAGAGTATGAGGTGTATGACAGCAATCACGAGTGTATAGTAAGCGCGACTTCTGTATGGATCCTAGCAGATAAAGACACTCACAGGCCGGTTTTCCCGTCGGCTCTGGATAAGCTGCCGCAGCGACTGAGCCAGTCTGATAAGATGGCGCTCGGGCAGTCATGTCCCAAGCTTAAGATTCCCAAGAAGGGGGAGGACGTTAAGCCCGTAATCACCAAATATGCCGATTACAGCGAGCTCGACCATAATAATCACGTTAACAATACAAGGTATCTGGCCTGGGTCTATGACGCGCTCTTTAAGGGCGGTTATGGCCTCCATAAGGTGAATGAGATCAACATCAACTATATTTCCGAGGTAAAAAGCGGACAGAAAGTGGATATTTATGTTGATAAGAGTGAAGAAGGCCTTTATGTATACGGATACAGGGACGATGAATCGGGTGTATTCGTTTGTGAAATAAGATTTCGCAATTAAATATATTTATATTATAATATGCGTTGATGTGCAATTTTTAATGGAGGCACTTTATGATTGAGATTAACAACCTGGTAAAGAGATACGGTGACATTAAAGCAGTCAACGGTATTTCTTTTACGGTTAATGACGGTGAAGTTCTTGGCTTCCTCGGCCCCAACGGTGCAGGTAAGTCCACGACAATGAATATTATCACGGGGTATTTGTCCTCGACGTCAGGTTCCGTAAAAGTAAACGGTCACGACATTCTTGAGGAACCCGAAGAGGCAAAGAAGTGTATCGGATATCTTCCCGAGCAGCCGCCTTTGTACTTCGATATGACGGTTCTCGAGTATCTTAACTTCATATGCGACCTTAAGAAGGTACCGAAGAAGGACAGAAAGGAGCAGCTCGCTTCTATTCTTTCCATGATCAAGTTGGTCGATATGGCTGACAGACTTATCGGTAACCTCTCCAAGGGATATAAGCAGAGAGTCGGTATTGCGCAGGCGCTTGTAGGCAATCCAGATATCCTTATCCTCGATGAGCCTACAGTAGGTCTCGATCCTAACCAGATCCTTGAGATCAGAAAGCTTATAAGAAAGCTTGCTGATAAGCATACGGTTATCTTGAGCTCACATATCCTGTCTGAGATCCAAGCTGTATGTGACAGAGTAGTTATCATCAACCAGGGAAAGGTTGCCGCTATCGATACGATTACAGATCTGTCCAGCAGATTAAGCGGTTCCACCAAGTTGTCACTCTCGTTCAAGGGACCTGATAAGGAAGTAATCAATAAGCTGAAGGCTATCCCGGGTGTAACAAATGTTGTATCCGTAGTCTCCAATAGCGATGTTTCCATCCATCAGGTTGAGATCACTGCAGACAGCAGTGCCAAGAATGATGTCCGTTCTTCTGTATTCTTTGTTATGAGCAAGGGCGGTTGGCCTATGCTTGAGTTCAGATCAATGGATCCTTCACTCGAAGAAATCTTCCTGTCGATTACATCGGCTTAATTCACGGAGGTATAGTCAGTATGTCAGCGGTTTATAAAAGAGAATTAGCTTCATATTTCCGATCACCTGTCGGTTATATCGCATTGGCTTTGTTCTCATTCCTTTCGGGCTTTGTATTTATCAATCAGTATGGTGACGGCTCAGTCAATATTTCCAGCGAGATTATGTCACTGTGCTCATTCTTCGTTGTAATCATTCCTGTCATTACGATGGGTCTGTTCTCTGAGGATAAGAAGAGAGGAACTGAGGTTCTGTTCTATACGAACCCGGTATCGATGTTCGAAGTTGTACTCGGTAAGTTCTTTGCTGCTCTCACTCTCATCGCGATCCTTTTCCTCAACGTTATCCTTCACATGATCATTACGGCAGCTTCTGGCGGTGTTGTTAATATCGGTTCTTGGGGTTCAGTTATCGTTTATTTCTGTCTCGCGATCCTGTTCACATCGATCGGTATCCTTGCTTCTGCGATTACTGATACACAGATTATCTCTGCGATCGTAAGCTTCGTAATTATCCTTGTTATTCAGCTTCTCCAGACAATCAGCACTCTTGCATCTTCTGCATTTGCTTCGCTGCTGTCTTCATCAGTATTGGCTCTCGAGCCTGAGAAGGTAAATAGGATTTCCACTAATATCGCTTCTGCCATTGCTTGGTTGAGCCCTTTCTCCAAGACACAGGATTTCAGATACGGCGTGTTCTCAATCGCTCCTCTGGTATTCTGCATCTCCATGGCACTGGTCTTCCTGTTCCTTACATACAGGATCCTTGAGAAGAAGCGCTGGTCACAGAATTAATTCGAGGGTAATAAGATGAGTAAAGATATTAAGAATTCAAATACACCTGCCAAGGCAGGAAACACTACAAAGAAAGATGATAAGAAGGCTAAGGTTCAGACCGATGCCAGAGCAGGGAAGCTCAAGCTGTTCTCTATCAGTTCATTTATCATCCTTCTCCTTATCGTACTTGCAGTAAATGTCATATTCGGTCTTAAGATCAACAATACAAGCATTGATGATTACCTCACATATGATATGACTTCTACAGGTCAGAACTCAGTTTCATCTATTACGGTTAATTATCTGCATGATCTTCCTGCAGACACAACGATAAGGATCGTTGGCCTTATGGACAGACCTACTAATCTTCGTGATACTCCTTACGAATACGTAGTACCGCTGCTCGATGACTATGTTTCTGTATCTGAAGGTAAGGTAACAGTCGAGTACATCAACCCTACAAAGTATCCTTCCATAATCAGCGAGCTCGACCCTAACGGCGTTTACGATCTGGCAAATGCAACTGGATATGTTGTTTCTTATAACGGAAAGCTCATTCTGATCAACGCTGTTGACTGCTTTACTTATGATAATGAGTATCTGCAGTATGGTTATTATCTGCCTACATCTAATATCGTAGAGCAGAAGTTCACCAGCGCTATCGTTAACCTTACTCAGGGTTATACATATACTGCCTACTTCGTAACCGGATTGGGAGAGGGCACTCATGAGCAGCTTTCAAATATGCTTGCTTCTATGAGCATCGACAGCAGGGAAATCCAGGCAAGTGATTCATTCACTGTTCCTTCAGACTGCAGTCTGCTTATCATCAACGGTATTAATTCTGATATTACTGACAGCATGGTAGAGGCTATCAAGGACTATCTGTCGGCAGGCGGTAAGATGATCGTTGCAGTTAACTACTACAACACTAACGTAAGTGAGATCTATCCTAAGCTCAATACGCTTCTTTCTTACTACAATATCCGCATCAACAATGCTTTGCTCGTTGAGAATAATCCCGGATATCAGATCAACAGTGATTCTTATAACTCTCTTGTTGATGTTGCTTCTGCTTATCAGGAGCTCGCAGGCGGTAATACAAGACTTCGCAGCTCTTATGCAAGACCTATTACGGAAGCTGATACACCTTATAACTACATTCAGGTATCTCCTATTGTAGCTACATCATCTTCTGCAAACTTCGGTATTTACGATGCTACAACAGGAAACATCATCCAGAATGTTAATACTGCATCATTCTATGTAGGTATGTATTCAACATTTACAGGTACACCTACACCTCCGGATGTATATGTATTCGGTACACTCACATTCACATCTGATGAATACATCAGCAGCTTTGGTTTCAATGATGCCAACGTTGTATTTACGAGAAATATCATCAGAAACATGCTTGCAGCTGATGACAGCGTATTTGTCGAAGGAAAGGCGTTGTCCGACTATTCGATCGATACTGCAAAGGTTAATTCCAACACAGTTACTGTACTGACTTTTATACTTGTAGCGGTTATTCCTTTGGCTTTCGTTATCGCAGGCGTTGTAGTTTATAACAAGAGAAAGAATCTGTAATCTATGAAATCTTTAAAGAGTTTATTGATACCTTTCATCATTATGCTGGTGCTTGTCGCAGTAGCGATTGTTGTTATCGTTACTAACAGTAAGCAGTCTAATACTGAGGAAACTGATGTTGCTGCTCAGGAGAATGTCATATCAGTAAGTCCATCGCTTATCTCTTCAATAGAAGTAGTCAGAGCTGATGGAACAGGCATAGGTTTCCAGGGGGCAGTTGATGAAGTTGGTAACATCGTATGGTCTTTACTTGATAAATATGATTCTGATGTTCCGCTCAATAATGACGGAATCACATCATGGGTATACGTTCTGTCTAACTTCATGTCCGACGGAATTATCGGTGACAGCTCTGAACTGAATCTTGCCGAATACGGTCTTGATAATCCTGCGTATACGATTGTTATTACACAGTATGATGGTACAGTTGATACTATTTATGTCGGTAATAAGACTGCTACAGGCAATGATTGTTACTTCATGGTAGAGGGTAATCCTAATATCTATACAGTTGCCGCTGCTAAGTATACATATTGCGGATATCAGCTGATCGATTTCCTCGAGACTGTTCAGCTCGGTATCGATTACGGTTCACTCTCTACGGTAGAGTTCAAGCGTGCATCTGACGGTATCGATCTCATAGCCACATGTGAGCTTTATGAGACAGGTGACCCGATATTCACTGCAGTGTCTCCTTTCGAGATTGAGTGCAGCCCGTATTTCGTTACGTTTATCGACAGTATCGTACAGCTTGAGATTACTTCTTTCGTCGATATTCCTGACGATCAGCTTGCTGACTTTGGTATCGAAGAGCCTTCTTATGAATTCACATTTACTATGGATGACGGAAGAGTAGTAACTATTAATCTGTCTTCTGCTATTAATGGTTATTATTACGGAACAAGCAATGTTATTGACGGTTACTTCAAGATAAGCGAGCTTCAGGTATCCAATATTGATACACAGCTTATGATGCTCTTAAGCAGCTATCTTGTTTATTATCCTGCTACGGATATGCAAAGAATCTCCGGTACTTATGGAGATCAGTCATTTACTTATGAGATTGAGACAACCGGTTCCATCTCAGCTGATGATGCAACTGCTATGCTCAATTCCAGAGACGCACGTGTATTCAATTCTGAGGGAAGATCTTATGCTGCTATACTGTATGAGTCGCTGATCACTATCTCAGTATCTGATGTCGATACTTCTGTCGATCCTGAGTTCGAACCGGCAATCGAATTCGAGTACATTACAACGGATTATCAGACTCATACTCTGTCATTCGTAGAGCGTGATATCAACAGTTACTACGTTTTCCTGAACGGTGAGTATACAAGCTTCATCGTTCCTGCGCGTGAGCTTTTCTATGACAGTGGAGCTGATACATATAATTACGGTGCTTGGACGGCTTATGAGCTAGCTCAGACAGCCATCGATAATCAGGTAGCAGGTGTATATGATATTCCTGCTGACGAGGATGCAGCCTGATGAGTAAACCTGACGGGAAAAAGACAAGCATAGACGCCAAATTACGATATACGATTATCGGATTTGTTGTATTGCTTGCTATTGCCGTAGCACTTCTTGTTCTTGTTTCCAAGAACGAGGAGGATAACCGCGGCGCCCAGAGTTTTATTCATCTTTCCGGTCAGACCGGCTTTACTTGCGAATATGCAGAGGCACAGAAACTCTATGCTTTCGGTGAGGGTGTTCTTAAGGTAACAAAGGAGAGAGTCGCTTATCTGACTTTGTCCGGTAACGAAGTATTCAGTGCCACCGTTTCTTATAACAACCCTCAGTGCTTTATCCTGAATAACAAGTGCGTTGTATTCGATAACGATGGATATGGATTCATCGTTATTGATACAAGCAGAGTGCTTTATGAGAAACCTACAGAGAACAAAATCCAGTCTGCGATTCTGTCTGAATCAGGTCTTTGTGCCGTAATCACCGACAGTGTTGATGCTTATGGTGAAGTAATCCTCTATAACACTGAGGGCGGACAGATTTCCAGATGGTCTTCGTATAACTCCGGTTATCCTATCTGCGGCGCTTTCTCGGGCGATGAAAGATACTTCGCTCTTACGACACTTAATACTACAGGTGCTGTATATAAGCCTTATGTTAGACTTTTCAGTCTGGATTATGATACGGATTCGATATCAGCATCTGATTATGCCGTATTCACGATCGATGATACTGAGATACTCTCGTATGCGGGTTATATTGATAGTAAGCTTTTTGCATTCAGCACCGACAGAATCTATACGGTTGTTAATGATGAACTAGTACTGCTGAATGACAGTTTCGGTGCAATCAACTACGTAAGAATTGTAGATGACGTTATATTCATCATCTATTCTGACGGTGTTAACCAGCTTAACAAGCTTATGATCATGAATGCATCAGGTAATGTTGTCTATGATTCGGAAGTCGGTTCTGATGTTAATGCCATAGCTACAAGCGGAAGCATGTATGCATTATCAATTGATGACAGAATACTTGTATTCAACTCCAACGGAAGCGTTGTTTCCGATATATCGGTGGATGAGGATATAATTAGGATAGGGTTTACGAGCAATAACCGTCTTGTCGTTGTTTCCACCGGCGGCGTTCATACGGTTGATTATTAATTCAGAGGATTTATGGAAACTGAAGTAAAACTTGCATTTAAAAGCAAAGAAGAGATGATGGATATCATCAATGCAGAATGGTTCGCAGATTACTGCCTTGATGTAGGTGAGAAGGAACCGGCAAGACTTACAAACAAGTACTACGATACACCTGACAGAAAGCTTCTTAAGAATGGTACTTCTATCAGAGTCAGACTCTATGAGGAAGGTAATGAGAGTCATTACGAGCATACGGTTAAGTACGGCGGTTCTGTTGTAAATGGTCTCCATCAGCGTTATGAGTGGAATGTTGAGTCAGAATCTGCAGAGTTTGACATCGCTGAATTCAGACGTAAGGCCTGCACAGGCGATGATGATCCTGAAGAGATCCTTGATGAAGCATTAGGCGGAGTTAACAGTGAAGATCTCGTATGCCTTTGCTCCACTTACTGTGAGAGGACTAACTATTCCTTCGGATACGGAGACTCGCTTATGGAGGCCAGCTTCGATACTGGTACGATTAGTGCAGGTGATAAGCATGAAGATATCTGTGAGCTGGAACTTGAGCTCGAGTCAGGGGACGTTGTTGACCTTAAGGAAATGGCACAGTTCATCGTAGATAACACAAATGCGGTTTTCTATAATGACAGCAAATACATGAGAGCGGTAAGACTTCTGGATTCAAATAATGAGCAGTGATCGAACACAATATGATGTGATCATTATCGGCGGCGGTGCATCAGGACTAATGTGCGCTGCCGTTCTTAATATTGAGCAGCCTTCATATAAGGTTCTCGTACTCGATCAGAACAGCAAGCCCGGTCGTAAGCTTCTGGCTACAGGTAACGGCCGATGTAATTTTACTAATCTGAATCTTGATACTGCTTGCTATAACACGGATGATCCTGAGAAGCTGGGCAGGATTCTTAAGAGATTTCCGACTAAGACAGTTATTGATTACTTTGAGAACCAGCTGGGCGTTATTGCTTCCTGTAAAGGAGACTTAGTTTATCCAATTACTTATCAGAGCAAGACAGTAACTGAAGCTCTTGTTAATGCATGCAGAAACACTGACTTCATCTATGACACCAAGGTAACGTCTGTGGTGAAGGAAGGCATGAACTGTAAGGTTAACGGCACATATAGTGCTTTCGCTGTCGTTTTCGCGTGCGGTGGCGTCTCTTTACCGGATTCCGGCAGCGATGGCTCAGTTTACCCCGTAATCATGTCGTTTGCAGGCAAGGACAGCTATATGCCATTACTGCCGTCACTCGTTGCCTTAAAGTCATCCGACAAAGACATCAAGAAGCTTGCAGGACTTCGTCAGGAGTGCGCTCTTAACTTAGACGGACACGTCGAAAAGGGCGAGTTACTCTTTACAGACTACGGCATCTCCGGCATCTGCGTAATGCAACTGTCCGGTTTCTATAACAGAGCTTTGGCAGCAGGATCTAAGATTAGCTCCATAAGTGTTGATCTGATTCCTTCAATGACTCATGAAGAGAAGCTGGCTAAGGTTACTGAACTTATGAGCAGATTCAGTGATAGAAATCCTGCTGATGCAATCTCAGGTCTTCTTAAGAAACAGCTTGCACAGTGCGTGTGTGACAGATCGAATGGTACTGCTGAAGATATAGCTGGGATTATAGGCGACTTTATGATTACATTAAGCGGTAGCCAGGGATTCGAGAATGCACAGGTTACTTCGGGCGGATTGAAGCTTAAGAATGTAACAGACGATATGGAACTTACCGGTGCTGAGGGTATCTATGTAATCGGTGAGGCACTTAATGTCGATGGTATATGCGGCGGATACAATCTTCATTGGGCTTGGGCTTCTGCAATGGCTGCAGCATACTCTATCACCGACGCATTAGAGGGACTCTGACGTGATCAAGGAATTGAAATTCCGTCCGGAAGAAATCGGTAATGTCGATGATATCAAAGCTGTACTGTCCCGGAAGTCAGGAATAGCCAAAGATAAACTCATCATATTAAGGTCTTATATAGACGCGCGAAAAAAGCCTGATGTTAAGATCTGCTACAGAGTTACTGATGAGACTCAGCCGGATCCTTCGATACCTGTATTGATCCATAGAGATAAGAGATTTAACACTTCAACAAGACCGATAATCATTGGCTTCGGTCCTGCAGGTATGTTCGCAGGACTCGTTCTGGCGCGTTACGGATTAAAGCCCATAATCATCGAGAAAGGTAAAGATGTTGCGTCCAGAACCGAAGACGTAAACCGGTATAAGAGGGATGGCGTTATCGACCCTTCATCCAATATCCAGTTCGGTGAGGGCGGAGCAGGTACATTCTCGGACGGCAAGCTGAATACAGGTGTTTCTTCCGAGTATAAGGGCTTTATCAACGAAGTATTCATTAAGCACGGTGCTCCGGAGGATATCTCTTATGATTCGCATCCTCATGTAGGTACAGATAATCTGGTTAATGTCGTTAAGGGCATTAGAGAAGAGATCATCAGTCTCGGCGGTGAAGTGCATTTCGAAGAGGAACTCACTGAGATCGATTATCACGAGCATTACCGTCCCGCTATGGTACAGGGAATATTCACGAATAAGGGACATTACAGTACCGACAAGCTTATCCTTGCCATAGGAAACAGCAGCCGAGAACTTATGAGAGGGCACAAGTGCCCTGATATAACAAGCAAGCCTTTCTCCATCGGTGTCAGAGTCGAGCACTTAAGACACGATATCGATATGGCGATGTATGGCTTCGATACAGCTGATTATAAGAATATCTTCGCTGCTAACTATAAGCTTGCAGTAGATACAATTAACGACAGGAAACTCTATACATTCTGCATGTGCCCCGGAGGTGAAGTCGTACCTTCGGCATCATTCGAGAATTCCATATGCACCAACGGAATGAGTTACAGAAGCCGCGATGGTGTTAACTCCAATGCAGCCTTGCTTATTCCTTTTGATCCCAAGAGTATCGATGATAATCCTCTGACGGGACTTATATATCAGGATATGCTCGAGAAAAAGGCATATGAACTCGCAGGATCAACAGGAATGGCTCCATATATGACTTACGGTGATCTTAGGAAGGGAACAAGCGGCACAAAGGCCACTGATGTATTACCGACATACAGTCCCGGTTCGATACCTTGTGACTTCAGAGAATTGCTTCCTGAATACATGATAGACACTCTTATCGAAGGCATCGCACTGATGGGTAAGAAGATCAAGGGATTTGATTCAGATTCTGCTGTACTAACGGCAGTAGAGACCAGGTCTTCATGTCCTGTCAGAATACCGCGAGACAAAGATTCATTCGAGCACATAAACGTCAAGGGACTTTATCCCGTTGGAGAGGGCGCAGGCTATGCAGGAGGCATAATGTCTTCGGCTATTGACGGCATAAAATGTGCTAATCGGTTAGCGGAAAGTATGTTACTATAAATCAGAACTTTTATTAGGGAGTTTTACTATGGAATCTGATAAGAATACAGCCGTTATATCGGTAATCGGCAAAGACCGTGTAGGCATCATCGCAGGCGTTTCCGCTCTGCTTTCCGAGAACAACATCAACATCAACGATATCTCACAGACGATCCTTGATGACATCTTCACGATGATCATGCTCGTTGATCTTAAGGATAACGATATTGAGAACTCTGATATCGTCGAGAAGCTCAATGCACTTGGCGACGAGCTTGGAGTAACAATTACTATCCAGCACACAGATCTCTTTAACAGGATGCACAGAATATGATCACCGATTTTGAAATATTAGAAACAATGAAGATGTTCAATGAGCAGCACTTGGACATCAGAACAATCACCATGGGTATCTCACTTATGGACTGTGCTGCTTCATCGGTAGACGAGTGTTGCGATAAGATCTACGACAAGATCGTAAGATATGCGCATGATCTCGTAGCTACAGGTGAGGCTATCAGCAAGAAGTACGGAGTTCCGATCATCAACAAGAGAATTTCCGTAACTCCTATCGCTATCGTAGCTGCTGCCTGCAATACTTCGGATTACACGCCTTTCGCAAAGACTCTCGACAGAGCTGCTAAGGCTTGCGGCGTAAACTTTGTTGGAGGTTTCTCCGCACTCGTTCAGAAGGGTTATACCAACTCAGATATGAAGCTCATCAACTCTATCCCTGAGGCACTGGCTTCCACCGACTTCGTATGCTCTTCCATAAATCTTGCTTCAACAAGAACCGGTATCAACATGGATGCCGTAGGTGATATGGGACGCATCATTAAGAAGACAGCTGAGCTTACGGCTGACAGAGATGCTCTCGGCTGCGCGAAGCTTGTTGTTTTCGCTAACGCTCCTGAGGATAACCCGTTCATGGCAGGTGCTTTCTTAGGCCCTGGCGAGCCTGAGTGCGTAATTAACGTAGGTATCTCAGGTCCCGGTGTTGTAAAGCATGCTATCGAGTCCGTTAAGGGCGCTGACCTCGGCACTGTAGCCGAGACAATCAAGAAGGCAGCTTTCAAGATCACAAGAGTAGGTGAGCTCGTAGCAAGAGAAGCTTCCGAGAGACTTCATGTTCCTTTCGGTATCATCGACCTGTCGCTGGCTCCCACACCTGAAGTAGGCGACTCCGTTGCAAGACTTCTCGAGGAATTCGGACTCGAGACATGCGGCACATGGGGCACAACAGCTGCACTTGCAATGCTTAACGACGCCGTAAAGAAGGGCGGAATCATGGCTTCTTCTTACGTAGGCGGTCTCTCCGGCGCATTCATTCCTGTCTCTGAGGACGAGGGCATGATTGCTGCTGCAGCAAGCGGCTCCTTAAAGCTCGAAAAGCTTGAGGCCATGACATGCGTCTGCTCCGTAGGACTCGATATGATCGCCATTCCCGGTGACACTTCAGCCGAGACTATCTCCGGTATCATTGCTGATGAGATGGCACTTGGTACTTTCAATAACAAGACTACAGCCGTAAGAGTTATTCCTGTACCCGGCAAGGGCGTAGGCGATAAGGTAGAATTCGGCGGTCTTCTCGGTTATGCACCGATTATGGAAGTAAACAAGGCGTCCTGCGCTGACTTCATCAACAGAGGAGGAAGGATACCTGCTCCGATCCATAGTATGAGAAACTGATATGGAGTATCGGACCAAGACCATCCTGCTATCAATCCCTTCCATCATCGGAAGTATTATCTTCGCGTATTTAACGGGTCTTGCGGCTGTTATCAGCTTCTCGGCCTGGCTGATGGTCATGACTGTGTTCTATGTTATTTGCATAGTAATGAAAGTCACAGTACTGGCGCGAGGCGGACGTTCTTTGGTATCCAAGAATGAGAAATACACAAGTGCCAACAACTACAAGGCTTTCAGTCTGTGGCTGTTGGCATTTGATATTGTGTTCGGAATAACGATCATTATCTTCCATATGCTTAATGTTTATAAGGAATATCCGGGTTATACGATATACATAACCGCGATATATGTGTTTATCAGGCTCGGATTATCGGTCAATAACATGATTCAGGCCCATATAAGCCAGTCTTTTACAACTATCGCTTTAAGGAAGATAGATGCCGTAAAAGCTATAGTTTCACTCCTTATATTACAGAATGCTTTATTGGCCAGATTCGGCCATCCATACTCAGATTTAACAAGAAATTTAAATTCTATTTCAGGTGGAGTCGCTTTTTTGATTATACTGATTATGAGTATTAATGGTCTCATACAGTCCAAGAAAGCGAGGTCTGAATAATGTCTGCAGTATTTGAATTACCTGAAAAGCCTGTAAAAGAAGAGATAAAAGAACGACTTCGTACCAGAAGAGACGAACTGTTTGCTAAGCAGATGGTCATTAAAGAGAAGAAATTGCCTGTTCTCATTGTTATTGAAGGATGGGGAACCTCGGGCAAGGGAACTCTTATATCGAACATAATCAAGAACATTGACCCCAGATTCTTCAAGGTTTGTAATCTCGGCAAGAGAACTGAGGATGAAACGCGTTATCCTTTCCTGAAGAAATACATCGATGAGATCCCCGAACAAGGCAAGATCAGCCTGTTCGACAGTGCATGGATGAGCGAGCTTACGCGACTTCATGTAAGCGGTGATATAGAAGACGGGGAATATGAGCAGAAGATACGAAGCGTCAAATGCTTCGAGCGTCAGCTAGTAGAAGACGGATATCTTGTCATAAAGCTCTTTCTCCATATTTCCAAGAAGGATCAGAAGAAGAGAATCGAGAATCTTAAGTCGGATAAGAACACGAAGTGGAGAATCAGTGATCACGATCAGTTCCAGAATAAGAATTATGACCGTTATCTCGAGACTTATAAGACATTTATCGACGAGACGGATGCTGCTTATGCACCCTGGTATGTAATCGACGGATCTTCAGAGAACTGGGCAACTTTACAGGCCCTCGACGTAATAAATGAGGCTCTGGATACTGCGTTTCTTAATTCCAGCGTAAATTTCCCGGTTATGCAGAATACTTTCTCCCTGGTTAAGACTAAGAAGCTGGCATCTATATCACTCGATGATAAGACATTGACCGATGAAGAATACGATGAGAAGCTCGAGAAGCTTCAGGACAGGCTTAAGGAGCTTCATTATGAGCTTTATCGTAAGAGAATACCTGTTATCATCGCTTATGAAGGCTGGGATGCAGCAGGTAAGGGCGGCAACATCAAGAGAATTACAGCTGCTCTTGATCCTAGAGGCTATGAAGTACATCCGATAGCAAGTCCTGAGCCCCATGAGAAGGCAAGACACTTCCTGTGGAGATTCTGGACGAGACTTCCTAAGGACGGACATATCGCCATCTTCGACCGTACCTGGTACGGAAGAGTAATGGTAGAACGCCTTGAAGGCTTCTGTTCCGAGAATGATTGGAAGAGAGCTTATAACGAGATCAACGAATTCGAGAAGGAGCTCGTTGACTGGGGTGCAGTAGTAATCAAGTTCTGGGTACAGATCGATAAGGATACCCAGCTTGCAAGATTCACTGAGAGGCAGAATACGCCTGAAAAGCAGTGGAAGATCACTGACGAGGACTGGAGAAACCGCGAGAAGTGGGATCTATACGAGTCCGCTATTGATGAGATGATCAAGAAGACATCCACGACATTCGCTCCGTGGTATGTACTTGAGTCTAACGACAAAAAATATGCAAGAATAAAAGCACTTGAGACAGTTATCGAGTGTATAGAAAGGAAACTTAAATAATGTGGTTTGAAGAATCAGTTTTTTATCAGATCTATCCTCTTGGATTCTGCGGTGCTCCGTTCGAGAATGACGGAGTTCCTGAGTCAAGAATACTCAAGGTACTGGATTGGATCCCTCATATTAAGAAACTCGGTTGCAACGCTATTTATTTCTCACCGGTATTCGAGTCTGATACACACGGATACAACACACGCGACTACGGTCTGATCGACACACGTCTCGGAACAAATGATGACTTTAAGAAGGTAGTGGATGCACTTCATAAGGAAGGTATCAAGGTTGTTCTCGACGGCGTATTCAATCATGTAGGAAGAGGTTTCTGGGCATTCAAAGATGTACAGGAGAAGAAGTGGGATTCGCCGTATAAGGATTGGTTCCATCTGTCCTTTGACGGCAACTCCAACTATAACGACGGTTTCTGGTATGAAGGCTGGGAGGGTAACTATGACCTCGTTAAGCTTAACTTGAGAAACCCCGCCGTTATCGATCACATCCTGGACAAGGTTAACTTCTGGATTGATTTCTTCGATATCGACGGTTTAAGACTAGATGTTGCTTACTGCCTTGATCATGAGTTCTTAAGAAGACTTCGTGAATTCACTGACAGCAAGAAGGATGAATTTTTCCTGTTAGGCGAGGTTCTTCACGGTGAATACGGAAGAATGCTTAATGACATGCATCTGCATTCGCTAACTAACTATCAGTGCTATAAGGGAATTCATTCCTCATTCAATTCCGGCAATATGTTCGAGATTATTCACTCATTGTTGAGACTCTTCGGACCTGAGGACTGGACTGTAGCAAGAGGCGCTCATCTGCTGTCATTCGCTGACAATCACGATGTAACACGTATCGCATCAATCATTAATGATCCCGAGCTTCTGCCGTGCGTGTACACTATGGTATTCGGAATGCCGGGTATTCCTTGCGTTTACTACGGTTCTGAGTGGGGAGCACAGGCTCGTAAGGAGGAGGGAGATCCTGCTCTTCGTGCCTCATTCGATGAACCTATATGGAATGATCTTGCTGAGCACATCAGCCGTCTTGCAGCAGCTAAGACTTCAACTAAAGCACTGAATTACGGCGGTATGAAGTCGATCATTCTTACTAACAAGCAGTGCATCTTCGAGCGAAACTGCGGTGATCAGAGAGTACTTGTAGCCATCAACATGGACTCGAACCCGTTCACTGCACATTTCGATGCGGGCTGCGGTCAGGCACAGGAATTGATATCAGGAACGATACATGACTTCGGCGGAGGTTCTACGTTACCTCCTAAGTCATCACAGATCTGGCTGATGGAAAGATAATACTAAGAAATATTATCCGTAGGCGATCATGTTCCAGGAAGAACGGTCAAGCACGTTGGTTCCGTCAAAGCAGAACCAGTAGCCGTCAACAAAGCGGTAAGCATCGCCATCCGAACCCGTATCAGTTACTACGTTTACATCCCAGGAGTCATATGCACATATGACTCCTTCAAATTGCGATAAAGGAATGATTGGATTACCGGTAAAAGGGTTAACAGGGTTGTCTATCAATCCGTTAACCGCTATATAGGGTACATCTGCATTTGTGATTACTTCTTCGTTAATGTTAAACCCGGTAGCACCGAAGTCCTTAACTAACAACACAGGATTATAACCGTCTATTCTGATTCCAAATCCCTCATCGCAATTCGGGATGGTTGTATCAGCGTAATACAACGGAATACTGTGATCGGCCACGATAATGATACGTGTGTTATCCCATACACCCATCTGTCTCATGTAATCAAAATACTGACCAAGTACTACGTATGCTGCTGCATTAGCCTCGTAGTGGGAATAGAAGGTGCCGTAATTGATATCAAATAGAGGTTCGGAATCAGTATCATCAAACAGATAAGAATGAACATCCTCATACTCTGAATTATCTACAACCTGAGCAGGTGTGTAATTAGGTTCTTGAAACAACATGGGCGAATGCGTCAATTTATTTGTTATACACATAAATGTATCGGTGTCGCCATCCACAATGTTCGTTATTGAGGGAAGATTTCTAAGGATCTCATAGTTATTCATAGCTTCTTGATCAACACCAACGGCGTGTGATACGTCTGTGATAACCTGAGGAATAGTGTATTCGACAGAAGTGTCGTCGATTTCAACGCCCCAGTATCTTCCGTTATCATATAAGAAGCCCTGAAACATCAACGGACATACTTTCATTAATGAATAACAGAACAGATCTCTGTTAAGCACGATATCCTGCTGACCATAATAATCACAGTCATCAAAATAGGGATTGTTCATGGTTATATAAGCATTGATACCCTCATATCCGGGTTGGTCAAACACTGTGGTATCCGGGATCTGCTGATAACCGGCGTACGGAGGATCACAAACAGTTACTTCATAACCTGCATCCCTGAATAACAGCGGCATTACAGACAAAGATTCATTCTGCATTTCTCTTAATGTAGTATCAGTGTCTGCCACTATACTCTGAGGCGTATAATCGTAACCTCCGAACAGTGCAGGTGAGGCAGTCTTAGTATAGGAACCAAATGAAACGGCGTTGGGATAGAAGGTAAACCCGTCAAATTGTTCTTCAAGATAAGGTAGTTCATCAAATATATAGGGAACCAGGTATCCACATGCTCTGTCGAGCATAATTACCATGACATTGTTTCCTTCAGTGGATAAGCTATAAGAAGGAATATCAAAATCAAGATTCTTAATTGTAGTATTATAATTGCTCTCAATCGATGTCATATTGTCTATGACAATCTTGACACAAGCAATGCTGATAATAAGAAGAACAATCACGGCAACATTCTTATAGTAACGAGCTAAGATAATTACAAGAGCTGAAACAGCTATACATACAAGAAAATTGATAATGACCGAAGACAATTCATTCTCAAACACTTTCTGAAAAGCCAGAGTTCTTGTAAGAAGGCCATGGTCTGTACCAAAGTACAGATATGTAATCAAAGAGACAAAGACACATGATAGCCATACACGGCTAATGATCTTTCTTCCTGTTTTGCTTGCAACACCATAAAAGATTCCACCCCAAACAAGAAAGCATCCAAATGCAATCAGACCTGAACGAACTATATAGGCATTGGGAGTCTTAAGATTCGAATAGTTAATGAAATCCGCTGTAGACGATACGATAACGCCGGAAGGTATCAGTAAACCGACCAGTATAGTAAGAATAAGACCGCTTAGCAGGAACACTCCTGTATAAGACTTGGATTTATCATTGGTATCCTCTGATTCAGACGTTTTCTTAATCTTTCCTTCGCTTAACTTAATCACGATATTCTTTCCAAGAGAGAATACATTATTCAAAGTCCAATAGAATACGAGTCCGGAAGGAGAATCATATAGCAGAACTAGGAAAACCAATGCAAGAAGATACATTTGAATCTTAGATTTGAGCGGTATTCCTTTGGAGTAAATCCAACCTGATATAAGGTTGATCAAAGTCATGAGTATTGGAAGCACATTAATATGAGTGCCCGCGACAGCTAGCAAACCGTCGGGAGCCCCCAAACTTGTAATTGGTCCTAATGAAGCATTATTAAGAACCTCTAGACCTGACAGGAATCTATATGCAGTTATAAAGAAGGGAATCTGCAACAGAAGAGGAACAGAATCTTTAAATACATAGAATGGCGAATAATTATTCTGACGATAATACGTCTGAAGAATCATCATACGTTCATCGCCCTTGAAAGCTTTCTTTATGTGTGCTGTTCCGTCAGCTATAGAAGCTTCCAGATCACGCTCTTTCTTCTGGAGTTTATCAGCATTACTGTACAAAGGGAGCAGTAACAGGTTAATGCACAGACTTAAAACAACAATAGAGATAGCGGGATTATCATAATAGTCATTAGCAACGTTAAAGAGCACTTCAAAGAGCAGTTCTAACGGGTAAATGAATATTGTGTATAAAACCCCAGCCATACTTTAGTTATTGTCGAGATACTTCTTTACCGTTTCCGGCGCGGGACCGCCCGTAAGAGTTCTTTTATTAACGCATGTTTCAAGGCTGATGGCATCGTAAACATCCTCGTCGATCAGCTCAGAGTACTGACGGAACTGCTCGAGAGTAAGTTTCTCGAGGGTCGTGTTGTTCTCGATACAGTAGTGTACGAGCTTACCCGAGATAGCATGTGTCTCACGGAAAGGAATACCTTTACGCACGAGGTAGTCAGCCAGGTCAGTAGCATTCGTGAAGCCGCCGAGAGCCGCTGCCTCCATGTTGTCAGCACGAATTGTCATGGTCTTCATCATGCCCGTGAAAGGAGGGAGCACGCCCTTAATTGTATCCACTACGTCGAAAAGCGACTCCTGCACTTCCTGCATATCCTTATTATATGTAAGAGGTAGACCCTTCATTATTACGAGAAGTGAAACGAGGTCGCCGTAAACGCGTCCTGTCTTGCCGCGAGTGAGCTCAGCAACGTCAGGATTCTTCTTCTGAGGCATCATGGAAGAACCTGTGGAGTACGCATCATCGAGCTCGTAGAACTTGAACTCCTGAGAAGCATACAGAATGATCTCCTCAGACATTCTGGACAGATGCATCATAAGAATAGATACAGCTGAAGCAAACTCGATAGCGAAGTCTCTGTCTGCAACACCGTCAAGGGAGCACATTGTAACGCCTGACATTCCAAGCTCATCAGCAACTGATTCACGGTCGAGAGGATATGTTGTTCCTGCAAGAGCACCGGATCCGAGAGGAGAGATATTAGCTCTTGAAGCTGCGGCCTCGATCCTGTCGCGGTCGCGCTTGAACATCTCGATATATGCAGAAAGATAATGAGCATAAGTGATAGGCTGAGCGCGCTGCAGGTGAGTGTAACCCGGCATGTAAGTCGTAAGATGCTGCTTAGCCATGTCAGTGATAGTTTCGATCAATTCATCGAGCAGTTCAACGACTTCAAGTGACTCATCAACGAGGTAGAGTCTCTGATCGAGTGCTACCTGATCGTTACGCGAACGGCCTGTGTGAAGACGCTTACCGGCATCGCCGATACGGTTGGTAAGCTCTTCCTCGATAAACATATGAATATCTTCAGCATCAGAATCGAATGTGAGATTTCCACTCTCGATGTCTGCCTTGATAGAGAGAAGACCTTCTCTAATAGCATCAGCATCTTCCTGTGAGATGATTCCCTGACGTGCAAGCATTGCTGAATGAGCTACAGATCCTTCGATATCCTGTGCGAACATTCTCGAGTCAAATGGAAGAGAAGAGTTATAGTCGTTAACCGTCTTATCAGTAGCCTTCTCAAATCTTCCGGCCCACATTTTCTTTGCCATATCAATTACTCCTTAACATAGTCAGGATCGATCCTGACCATTTCTGCAAGCGCTTTGTTTCTGTAGTTCAGATCCTCACGGAGAGTGAAGCCCTGATTCTCCCAGAATGCATTGCCGCCTTCATTCTTCTTAAAGGCAACGAGAAGGACCTTATTGATGCCTTCTGCCTTGAGCGCTTCTAATGCAAGTTCGACAAGCTTATTACCGATCTTCATTCTCCTGTAATCAGGGGAAACGCATGCGTGCTGAATGATTCCGCGCCTGCCGTCATGCCCACATAATATAACACCAACGACCTTACCGTCACAAGTTGCGACAAAGCTTGTTGTGGGGTTTCTCTTAAGGTATTTATCGATGCCTTCAACTGAGTCATCTTTGTCGTTGAGACCGTTGCCGCACAAGATCCACAGATCATATGCCTGCTGGTAGTCATCAATCGTCATTAACCTGTATTCGATCATAATCAAATCACCTTACTTTTCTTCATAAGCGATCCACTGGTACATTCCATGTCCTTTATCCTCAGTGGGGCGCTTGATAAACCCGAACTTCTCATAAAAACTCTCTTTGCCCTTGGCTGATGACAGACTGAGCATCATCTTATATCCCGGCTTTAGATTACTACGAATAATGGACATAACCTTATCCATTATCTTACGGCCGTAACCTTGCCCCTGGTATTCGGGAAGAACGATGATATCTGCTATATAAGCCACATAACCGTGATCCATGATTATACGTCCGAAGGCAATGGGTTTGCCTTCCTTACGGATACATACAACAGTAGAGTTCTTGATTCCTTTATTTGCTTCTTCGACAGGCAACGGTTCCCATCCGACAGCTTTACGGAACATGATGAATTCCTCACCGGTCATATTGTAAGAGAATCCTTCTTCGTCAGAAGATATGTCGAAAGGATCATATACAAGTTCCTTACATGTCCATTCTTCTCCCATACATGAATAAGGTTCAGTTACACCGGTGTCCTTAAAGCCAGCATTAAGATAACAGTAGAGGGCAGAAGGGTTGTTATCGAATACTCCTATGATTACCTTCTTGGCATTCATATATTCGACCGCATAATCCAAGGCCTTCTTGATCATCTGTTTTCCGATGCCTTGTCCTCGTCTCGAATCATCAACTATTACGAAGCCCAGTCTTACTGTATGTCTGTCATTGATGTCAGGATATCTGATAATGAAATAACCGATTAGTCCTGTATCATCGAACGCAACAAAATGAAATGTATCATCGTTGTCTAAAGATGCTTCATAGGACTTAATTAGTTCATTACCGGTAATAGGGTAGGATTCAAAACGGTCAGCACACCAATAGCGGAAGATCGTCTCGGACTTGATCCATGAAACTATCGTGTCTGCATCACATTTCTTAAACGGACGAATATTCATATGATTCTCCTTTAAAACAAAAGCGGCTGTCCCATTTATCTGAGGCAGCCGCTGAAGTTACTTTATCAACTTAGAATCAGAGAAGACCATTCTTCTTCTTCATCTGAGCTACGACCTTCATAGGGAGACCGAAGCAGTTGATAAATCCGCCTGCATCAGCCTGATCGTAAACTTCCTCAGCCTCGAATGTAGCGATCTCTTCGTCGTAGAGAGAGTAAGGTGACTTAGCGCCTGCAGGTGTGCAGTTACCCTTGTAGAGCTTCATCTTAACCTCACCTGTAACAACCTTCTGTGTCTCATCAACGAAAGCGGAGAGAGCCTCACGGAGAGGGTGGAACCACTGTCCATAGTATACAAGCTCTGCGAACTTCTGTGCCACGAGATCCTTATAGTGGAGTGTATCTCTTTCAAGTGTGAGGAGCTCGAGCTCTCTGTGAGCTGCATACATAAGTGTTCCACCAGGTGTCTCATAAACGCCACGGCTCTTCATACCAACGAGACGGTTCTCAACGAGGTCAGCGATACCAACACCGTTAGCACCGGCAACCTTGTTGCAGTACTTGAGCATCTCAACAGGTGAGAGCTTCTGTCCGTCAACTTCAACGGGAATACCGTTCTCGAACTTGAATGTTACGTATGTAGGAGTATCAGGTGCCTTCTCAGGGGAAACCATGAGCTCGAGGATCTTCTCGAGATCAGGCTCATTTGCAGGATCCTCAAGATCCATACCCTCATGAGAGAGGTGCCAGAGGTTCTCATCCTTACTGTAGTTGTTCTCCTTAGTAACAGGTACCGGAATACCACGAGCCTCAGCGTAATCAACCTCTTCGGATCTGGACTTGATGTCCCAAACTCTCCAGGGAGCGAGGATCTTCATCTCAGGAGCGAGAGCCTTGATTGTAAGCTCAAATCTAACCTGGTCGTTACCCTTACCGGTAGCACCGTGAACGATAGTTGTGCAGCCTTCCTTACGAGCGATCTCAACCATCTTCTTAGCGATAACAGGTCTAGCGAAAGAAGTACCGAGGAGATACTTGCCCTCGTATACAGCATTAGCCTTGAGTGTAGGGTAGATATAGTCTGTGATGAACTCCTCAGAGATATCTTCTACGTAGCACTTGGAAGCACCGCACTTAAGAGCCTTTTCCTTAAGGAACTCTTCGTCAACACCGATTCCGACTTCACCGGCCATTGCGATAACTTCGCAGTCATAGTTCTCAAGAAGCCAGGGGATGATGATGGATGTATCAAGTCCGCCTGAGTATGCGAGTAAGAATTTTTCTTTTGCCATGTGGCACCTCCGTTAATTAAAATGCATAGAACTGTATAATTATGCAAGGTTTTGTATAAATCTACATCATAATACTCTTGTGTATTCTATCCGTCAATGACAAATTTAAGTGAGAAATGAATAATACCGCCCCCGCTTAGAAGGAAACCATCGAATAAAAAATGCTCGCTGCCTACGCACAAGCGAAGCGCGGAGGACACGAGCGAGAATTTCTTTATGAGATGGTGCGGATGGCGGGACTTGAACCCGCACGAGATTGCTCCCACTAGCACCTGAAGCTAGCGCGTCTGCCAATTCCACCACATCCGCGAATTAGCTTAAGGATATTACAATAAGTCCAAAATAAAATCAACAATACAAATAATGATATAATTGTCTTGGAGATTGTATGAGACGGCTTATTATCAGTGTTTTTATTATATTCTCATTGATGTTTTCCTGTCTGGGAACAGCAGGATGCCATGTTGAGGAGGAGGAATTCCCGGAATTGGATTTCCCGGAAGAATCAGTAGAGTCACAGCCTTCTTCAGATGATGATTCCAATCAGACTTCAGCTGAACTCCAGGAACTTACCGTCGCACTTCCTTTGTCAGATGAGACAGTAACATTACTTATGAAGCTTTATTATGCGAAGAATAATGATCTGTTTCCCGCAGAGATGACCGGCGCAGATATAAGTCTTGAGTATCTTGATGCCATCAACACTCCCTGGGTTATTAACACGGTTACTACTGCAAGCACGGGTGAGACGGCTGATAATCTCACTACTCTCAGTACTGATGGAATAGAACCTGATCTCCTGCTCGCAGGAGATATCAACGATCTGATTGAGCAGGGAACTATAATCCCGCTGGATGAGTTTCTGTTCAATGACAGTTCTTTATCTTCTTATTCAATCTACCTTGATGCACTTGAGTCATTAAGATATGGAGATGACCATTATGGTCTGCCTTTCTATTCATCTGTATATATGCTCGCAGGAAGTACTGAGTTTCTGCCTGAATCAGGAGTTCCTCCTTTCAGTATGGGTTCTGATGAGCTGCTAAGTTATGTTCACAGCATTCCTTCATATAACAATGATGGTACTTATATAACCCGATTCTATTACTCAGATTCTATAAGCGAACTGCTCGGCGAAGACTTCGCAGATTCGCTTGAATATGACGGATTGACTTCTTCAACAGATTCATACGGAGCTGATCCCAGAGTATCAAGAACATGCGGAGTCTGGGTAATGAATTCAAGCGAATTCGATACATGGAGTTCATATTATCCTGATGGTCTGTACTTCACTATGCTTCCTACAGGTAATGTAAATGCCGTTGTTTATCCAATATGTGTATCTTCGACTTGTACCGATCAAGAATTCGCAGCTGACTTCGCAGCATTCATCTGCTTCGATAAAGACGCTCAGATGCTAATGAGGAGACTCGAAGCATTAAGAGGATTCTTCCCTCCGATAACAACCAGGGGAGTATGGGACGAGATAAGTACGGATCCGGATTTCGGAGCACAGTCTATGCTGTACGAACAGTATATGACCAGCGCCATTTATGATGTAGCGGGAGATTGATATGAGCGATATCCGTAAAGTTCGTATTCAGGATGCTTCCGCCGTAAGAGCGGTGTTGGGCTTCGATACAGTCGGTGCCGTTCAGGATCATCTGCGCAAGAATATCTACTATACGGATGACACATTCAGAATACTCGCGAGAAGCTCATATACCAGCCAGTTCTCTGTAACTATCAGATTCATCGGCATAGTTGATGATTCATTCGCTGACAGACTGCTGTCATTCCTGTTCTTTGAGAAGGATATCTATAAGGTAAGTGTCATCATATCGGTTGAAGACCGTAATACTGAGGAAGTATTGACAAGAAACGGATTCTTACAGGAAGCAGTGCTTCATGAAGAACTGTATCATAACGGTTCATTTGACGACGCGGGCTTGTTTTATATCACCATGCCCATGTATAAGAAGTACAGTGTAGGATTCATTCCTTTCCAAAGAGGTGTAATCGCTGTATCCGGCGGTGTAGATTATATCGACGACATCACATTCTTAAGGTTTGATGAGACACCTGAGAATGAACACATAAGAAGATGTGCAGATCATTGCGGACTTATGAGAGACGGTAAGCTCTGTCCGAGAGGCGATGAATGCTATGAGGATTATCAGAATGATGATCTTCCTGCGGAAGTATTAAGAGCAATATCGCAGATCAAGGAATATCTGCTTAAGAAGAGAGAATCCTTCGATATTAATGTTAAGATTCATGAAGCTTCAGACTTCTCCAGATCTGTCTGGGATTGTATAAAGAAGATACCCTACGGCTACACTATCAGCTATGAGGACATCGCCCTAGAGCTGACGGACGGAAACAGAAAGAAAGCCGCCAACCTTACTCGTGCAGTAGGTCATGCATGCTCGGCGAACCCTGTTCCCATCATAGTACCGTGCCACAGGGTTATAGGAAAGAATGGTATGCTTGTAGGCTATAAAGACGGCGTAGAGTTCAAGGACTTCCTGCTGACGCATGAGCTTTTCGCTGCGATGCCGCTTGCTTAAGGAGGATATAATGGCAAAACACGACAAGACTGTATTGGGACTGTCTACTATACTGAACCCGGTACCCGTTGTAATGATCTCATGTGCCGGCAAGAACCCTGAGAGGGCAGAGGAGAGGCCCAACATCATTACCGTGGCTTGGGCAGGCACGATCAACTCGGAGCCTCCCATGGTTTCCGTATCAATTCGTAAATCAAGACACTCACATAAGCTCATTATGGAGACTGGTGAGTTCGTTATTAATCTTGTTAACAAGCAGCTGTGTAAGCCCTGCGACCTGTGCGGAGTAAAGAGCGGCGCTGATATCGATAAGTTCGAGGTATGCGGTCTTAATGCAGTGAAGGCGGAAGGACTCGAGTATGCATATGCCATTAAGGAGTCACCGGTATCTATCTCATGTAAGGTTGAGACAGTAACCGAACTGCCTTCCCACGACTTGATAACAGCAAGTATTGTAGGAGTTACGGCAGATTCTTATCTGCTCGATGATAACGGCAGATTGTGCCTTGATAAAGCTAACCTGGTGGCATATAACCATGGAGAGTATTTCCTGCTTGGCAAGAAGCTCGGATTCTTCGGTTACTCGGTAGCAAGTGATGAGATTATCAAGAAGAGAATGGGAGAAGATTAATGGAATTCGTTGGAATAGAGAAGCTGTTCGAGAGCAGATTCATCACAAGATATAACGTACAGTACAAGACATCTGACGGAAGCATCAAGAATTATGAGATGGTCAGCAGATCCCAAGATATCAAGACTCTCGAGGATCTTCAGAATCATAATGCTCAGGCTGTTGTACTCATAATTCACGACGTAACTGGCCAGAAGATACTGCTTAACAAGGAATACCGTATGGCGGTAGGCGATTATGCTTATAACTTTCCTGCTGGCCTCATCGATCCGGGAGAGGACTTCGAGACAGCTGCTTCAAGAGAATTGTGGGAGGAGACAGGCCTTAAGCTTACTAAGATCCAGGATGTATGGCCTATCTCTTACAGCGCAGTAGGAATCACTAACGAGAGATCTATCGTTATCATCGGTATTGCAGAAGGCGAATTCGCACCTTCAACTTCGGCTGAAGAGGAGATAGATGCTTCCTGGTTTACGAAGGATGAGATGAAGGAGATGCTTAAGACTGAAGAGCATTTTGCTGCAAGAACACAGGCTTATTGCTGGTGCTGGGCTAATTCGGAAGGCTTTAACAGATGATCATCACGACTGACGCGCTTAATAAGACCATCAAGGAAGGCAGCGATAACCTGTTCCTGATCTACGGTGAAGAGGATTACTTCATCGAGATGGCTGTCAATTCTATCCGAAAGAAATATCTGACCGCAGGATTCGAGCAGATGGATTCGGTAAAGCTTGATTTCGGCGGTAAGGCGCTGAATCTTGAGAGAATCTCCGAGAATATCGAGCTTCCGCCGTGGTCTTCGCCTAAGAGAGTTGTCGAGATAGTAAACTTCGATTTTGATAAGGATTCTACAGAGAAGCTACCCGACATCATCAGCAACGTACCGGAGAGCACGCTTCTGCTGTTCGTCACAGACAAGGTAGATAAGCGTAAGAAGAAGCTCTACGATGCTTTCGCGAAGCACGGAGTAGTATGTGAAGTTAAGTATCTGGAAGAGAATGTTCTGATGAATTACATCAAGAAAGGCTTCTCCAGGTCTGAACTCACTATTGATTACGATGCGAGCGAGAGCATTATCAGCCGTTATGACTCATCAATGAGAAGGATAGAGGCAGCAATCAGAAGAATTACGCTGTATTGCCAAGCTACTGACACCAAGAATATCGACATAAATGTCGTTGATGAGTTGTGCGAGCCTGATATTCATTCGAATATCTTTAAGATCATCGATGCGATAGGTGACGGTGATGCCGGTAAGGCTCTCGTTTTACTTGACAGCCTGATCAAGCTTAAAGAACCGCTCCCGAAGATCAGATTCATGATCTCAAGACATATGCGCGAGCTGATATGCGCCAAAGAACTCAAGAATAAGGCTCTTCTTGTTAAAAGAGCCGGAATCAGGGACTTCAATGCGTCCAAACTTATCAGACAGTCCTCGAATTACAGCATGGACAGGCTTCTCAAGCTATATAACCTGTGCTTCAGAAACGATTACGACTTAAAGCACGGAATGGCTGACGAGAGAGCAAGTCTCGAGTCTTTTATTGTCCTTGCATCAGGTAAATAATTAATTTAAAATAATGCGGTTAATAAGAAATGGAGGACTTTTATGTCTAAGATAGCAATGAAGACGCCCCTCGTTGAGATGGACGGCGACGAGATGACAAGAGTAGTTTGGAAGCAGATCAAGGATATCGTGATTCTTCCTTTTGTAGACCTCAAGACTGAATACTTTGATTTGGGTCTGCCTAATAGAGATGCAACTAACGATCAGGTTACGATCGATTCAGCTAACAGAACTAAGGAATTAGGCGTTGCAGTTAAGTGTGCTACTATCACACCTAATGCACAGCGCATGACAGAATATAATCTCCACCAGATGTGGAAAAGCCCTAACGGTACAATCAGAGCTATGCTCGACGGTACTGTATTCAGAGCTCCTATCCTCGTTAAGGGCATCAACCCCTTCGTAACATGCTGGAAGAAGCCTATCACTATCGCGAGACATGCTTACGGCGACGTTTACAGAAACTCCGAGTTACAGGTAGACGGACCTGCTACAGCAGAGCTCGTTGTTACATATCCTGACGGAAGAAAAGAGAGCAAGGCTATCTTCGAGTTCAAGGATGCCGGTATCATCCAGGGAATGCACAACACAGATAAGTCCATCGCTGCATTCGCACGTTCATGCTTCATGTATGCACTCGATGTTAAGCAGGACCTCTGGTTTGCTACTAAGGATACGATCTCCAAGGTTTACGACCACAGATTCAAGGATATCTTCGCTGAGATCTTCGAGGCTGAGTTCAAGGATAAGTTCGAGGCTGCAGGTATCGAGTACTTCTACACATTGATCGATGATGCTGTAGCTAGAATCATGAGATCCGAGGGCGGTATCGTATGGGCTTGCAAGAACTACGACGGTGATGTTATGTCCGACATGCTCGCTTCTGCCTGTGGTTCACTTGCTATGATGACTTCCGTACTCGTTTCACCCGAAGGTGTTTACGAGTACGAGGCTGCACACGGCACTGTAACAAGACACTACTACAAGTACCTCAAGGGCGAAGCTACTTCTACTAACCCTATGGCTACGCTTTTCGCTTGGACTGGAGCACTCAGAAAGCGCGGTGAGCTTGATGAGCTTCCTGAGCTCGTTGACTTCGCTAACAGACTCGAGAAGGCTTCTCTCGAGACAATCGAGTCCGGCACTATCACAGGTGACCTCAAGAACCTCATCGATGTTCCTGAGAAGAATGTTGTAAATACTGAGGACTTCCTCAAGGCAATAGCTGAGAAGCTTTAATAAGGAGAGAACACATGACATATTACGAGACATGGATTGATAATTCCGAGAACGTAAAGGACCAGACATCCTATACACAGTACATCAACGCTTACTATGTAATGGAAAGAGACGCTTACGACAAGATTCTTTCTGCATATCCCGATAACAAGGAGTTCACTTCCGGTAAGGCTTCTGAGCTTGCTGTTAAGCTCGGCTTTACTAAGGAGACAATGGATATCTTCGTAGGATTCCTCGATGGTATCCAGACATCCCTTAAGAATGAGATCGATGTAGAGAAGGTTGATGATGATACAGATATCGACCTCGACATCGACTACGAGAAGCTCTACTACAACATGAGAGACGCTAAGGCTAAGTGGCTTTTCAACTTAAGCTCATGGAAGAACGTTCTCGATGAGAACCAGACAGCTGCGATTGCTCGTGAGTACAGAGAGGCTAATATCGCTCATTCCAACAAGGTAGGCAGAAACGATCCCTGTCCTTGTGGTTCCGGCAAGAAATACAAGAACTGCTGCGGTAAAAAAGTAAACTGATACAATGCGAAGGCTGCTGACTAACAAGCGGTTTCTGACAATAGTTTCATTACTGATAATCCTGGCTGTAATCGTGCTCGGGTCACTGCCGGGCAGTCCTCTTAATGCTGTTCTGAAGCCTATCGGCGCTATTGTAAACCCGATACAGAAGGTTGTTAAGTATACAGGAAATACTATTTCCGGATTCTGGGCTGCTCTTACTGACGGTATGGCTATCAGAAACGAGAATGAGCAGTTAAGAGCCGAGATCGCCGAGCTTCAGTATGAGCTTAATCAGAATGAAGAGGCAGCCATCAGATATGAGGAGCTTCAGGAAGCTTTCCATATCAGAGAAGTATTCAGTAACTACGATATCTTCGGAGCTTCTGTATTGTCGAGAGATTCAGACGAATGGTTCTCGGTAATCAGAGCAGGTGTAGGTAATTCAGACGGAATCTACCTCGAGCAGGGACAGTCACTTGCTGTCGTTGACGTTAGAATGAATCTCGTAGGAAGAGTAATCGAAGTCAATGAAGATGATTCCGATATCCTGATGCTGCTGCACGAGGGCTTCCAGGTAAGCGGTAAGGTTAATGCGGTTAACGGTGCTACATTCATCGTCACAGGTGACGCTTCGTTAAAACAGCAGGGACTTTGTCTGGTTACAGGCATCGACCCCGATACTATCCCGAATGTAGGCGATGAGATCGTTACTTCAGGTGACGGCGGACTCTTCCCTCAGGGTATTCCTATCGGAGTTATCGAATCCGTTGATACTTCAGACGAACTTAATATTACTGCTACTTTAAGACCTTATTCTGATATTGCTGACATCAACGATATCTTCATCATGGTTCCGTTCGAGGAAGAGAATACATTCGAACAGGTAGCATCGGAAGTTTATGAGACGACCACAGCAGATACGTAAGTATATCGTCTACGCGGTATACCTTCTTCTTATAACTACTGTCCAGGTTACATTCCGGGGATGGCTTAATCTTTATGGAATCAGACCTGACATGATGTTCGTATTTGTTGTATTAAGCGCATACATGTTCGGTTTCTATGACGGCATCGTAGTAGGCGCACTCGTTGGAATTATCAGAGACTATTTCTCGGCTCCTACAGTAACAGGATTGGACGGTACGGTTACCAACGCATTAGGCATAGGACTGTTCGTTATGGTAGCTGCAGCCGCATACGGTTCAGCTTTCTTTACGGTAAGGGTAGAGAGGAACTTCATATTGGCATTCCTGTCAGTAGTTACTGCAACCTTACTTTATAAGAGTGCAGGCCATCTGCTTATATTCATCTGGTCGCATATAGCACCCGGACTGTCTTATAACATGGAGCTGTCTCAGGTTCTGCTTAAGTCTATACTTCCGCAGATACTTATGAACTTCATTGTCGCTATCCCGTTATATTTGTTGTTAAGATTCGCAGGTCCTTATAAGGGCGGCGTTAACCCTGTGCTCGTGGATGAGAAGAGGAAAGGAGATCAGGCTTGGCTGACAATGTAAACAGCAACAAGAAAGATTCTGCCCTCGTAGTAGTTCTCGACGTAATCAGGAACAGATATTTCCTGCTCGGTCTTATTTTCTGCGTATTCGGTGCGATCATCTTGTACATGACTGCAGCACTGCAGTTCTCCGGTTATCAGAGAACGATCTCCGCTTCATCGGAAGGTGTTTCCAGACAGTACACTGTAACGGCTCCGAGAGGCGATATCATCGACGCGAACGGTATCGTACTCGCGACTTCACAGGAAGTAAACACGATCATGATCTCCAATGCTTATATGGAGAATGATGAACTCAATGCGATGTGTCTTGAGTTAAGCTATCTGTTTGATCAGTATAACTGTATCAGCGAGTCCGAGCTTGATGAATATTTCTCGATCAATCCGTTCCAGTTTCTCAAGGATGAAGAAGATATCAGACTGTGGCAGACAGACCACAACCTCTTTGACCTCGATGACTATTCGGAAGGAATCATTGTTACTTATTCAGACAACTACGTAAAGACTGATCCTCAGGTATTCTATCTGTATCTTCGTCAGTTGTTCGAGATAGATCCTAATTACACTGAGGATGAAGCTTACAGGATCATAAGAATCAGATTCCAGATCTTCAAGGATAACTGGTCATTCCTTACTGGTACTCCTGTTGAGATAGCTACTAACGTTCCCGATGAACTCGTAACTATCCTCAATGAGCAGAATTACCATTACATGGGAATCATTACAACCAAGACATACAGAAGAACTTATACTCCGGCAGCCCAGCTGTCGAGCCACGTAGTAGGATATGTCGGACGTATCTCCCAGGAATCACTTGCTACGCTCGCACCTTACGGCTATTCGAACAGCGACCTTGTAGGCCAGTCCGGCGTAGAGTCACAGATGGAAAGATATCTGCACGGAAGTTCCGGAATAAGCACTTACAACACATGGACGACTCAGGGGCAGGAGGGAGTATTCTTCCCGTCGTCTTACGGTATGCCTGCCCAGCCCGGTGCTACAGTTCAGCTGACTATCGATACGGATCTTCAGAGAGTCGGAATCGAAGCTCTTAAGACTTATATTGAAGATGCCATGAACGCCGAGATAATCGAGCAGACAGGTTATAAGACAGCTAATGCAGGCGCTTTCGTTGTTATGGACGTTAATTCAGGTGCAGTTCTCGCGATGGGTTCGTATCCTAACTTCGACCCTAACGACTTCGTACTCTCTATGTACGGTGATGAGAGGGCAGAGGAGCAGCTCGAATACTATCTCGGCCTTGGTGAGTACGAGGATATTACGGCAGAGGACATGCCTCTGTGGAACAGAGCTATCATGTCCCAGTACGCTCCGGGTTCAACTTTCAAGATGTGTACGGCTCTTGCTGCACTCGAGACAGGAGTAATCAGCCCCGGTTCTACCTGGTATCCTTGTGATTCTCCTATCGACATCGGCGGATGGCCTTTCCGCTGTCTCGAGTTCCCGAACGGAGGACACGGACCGCTCGATCTTAATGGTGCTATGGCTACATCATGCAATATCTACTTCATGAGACTCGGCGTAGACACCGGTATCGATAATATCGACGCGATGGGTGAGAGACTCGGACTCGGCGAGTATACGGGAATCGACCTCCCCGGTGAGATCAGAGGTATCAGAGCGAGCCGTGAGACCAAGATCATGCTCCATGAATATGAATACGACAGAACGTGGTTCCCGGCTGATACGGCTCAGTCCGCTATCGGCCAGTTCGATAACTGCTTTACTATCATGCAGCTTTGCAGATATACAGCAGGTATCGCCACCAACACGCTCGTTACGCCTTATGTAGTCGATAATGTTACTGCTGCGGACGGCACTGTTCTTTATCAGGGACAGACTCAGTCCGTTCCTCTTAACATAAGCGAGGAGAATATAGAGGCGGTAAGATTCGCCATGAGATGCGTTGTAACCGGTACATCAACCTGGCCCGGTACTGCTCAGGACATCTTCTCCAATTTCCCCGTAGACGTCGTATGTAAGACGGGTACGGCTGAGACAGGTTACGAGGAAATTCGAAAAGAGTACAGTAACGGACTCTTCGTGTGCTACGCTCCTGCACAGGATCCTCAGATCGCCATCGCTCTCGTAGTAGAGAGAGGTGAGTGGGGTGCTTCAACAGCCGTAATCGCACAGAAGCTTCTGTCTGCATATTTCGACGTGGCACCTTCTAGGGCAGAGCAGATGCTCGACTCAGTGCCGATTACAGGTGACGACCTCGATGCTCTCATCGTCGTACCTCCGGTAGAGGAACCTGAAGTTTAATTTGTAAAATTTTGCTTATTTTTATCACATTTAACAAGTAAACATTGAAAAATCGCGACAGTTTTTATACAATGTTGATAGTTTTTAATGGAGGAAATTCGGGATGAAGATTGTTCTGATGGCTGACAACCGTAAAACAGAGCTTCTTGTTAATTTCTGCATCGCCTATAAAACTTTACTCACAAAGCACCAGTTAATCTCAGTTTACAGCACAGCTAAGTATCTTAAGTCTGCTGTAGGAATTGAGGTTTCAGGCCTTAATGTCGATTACCTCGGCGGTATTGAGCAGCTCGCTTCCAGAGCTGAATTCGATGAGATCGACTGCGTTATCTATCTCCGAGACGCAGCTTCCGACAGTGATGCAGCATCTTCCGACCTTCTTAAGACTTGTGATTCGAACAATATTCCTTATGCTACGAACCTCGCTACTGCCGAGATGCTTATTCTTGCTATCGACAGAGGAGATCTCGATTACAGAATCTGGATCAAAGATACCAAGGTTTCCTGATGGAACTGAAGATATTCCCGTATGGGCCTTTATCCTCGAATATGTATTTGCTCAATACAGATTCGGGGGTATTTTTGATTGATCCGTCGGTTGATCCCGAGCGCCTTAAGGAGTCTGATTTTCCGGACAAACTCGACTGCATCCTCATAACTCACGGGCATTTCGACCATATAAATGCCGTAGATGAGTGGAGCTCCAGATATCCTGAGGCTAAGGTTTATATAGCCGAAGGCGATATGGAGGCTCTTACTGACCCCGATTCCAACGGTTCTTCAGTATTTACCGACCATTGCAGGTACAAGACTCAGGCAATCTCTATGGAAGAGCTTAAGCTTGACGGCTTAACAGTAATAAACACTCCCGGACACTCCAAGGGCAGCGTGTGCCTGCTTTTCGAGATGGGAGGAGCGAAGCTGATGTTTACCGGAGACACGCTTTTCGCAGGGTCTTACGGCAGAACTGACCTCAAGGGCGGAAATGAAGCGCAGATGCTGGCTTCACTGAAGCTTTTATCCAAGATGGACCCCGATATCAGGGTATATCCCGGACACGGACCCGCCTCCACGATTGAAAACGAGCTTAGATACAATCCCTTCTTTAATTTATAAGGGTATTGTGGTATATTTTTTCAGTTAAAGTGAAGTTTTCAAGGAGGCTTGTTTTATGAGCGATCTTCGTGACAGTTTGAATCAAACTCGTGAAGAATTTGAAAAAAGAATCAAAGAGATCCAAAACTTAGCAGATATTGAGAAGATTAGGGTAGAGTACTTTGGTAAGAAGGGAAAGCTTACCGGCGTACTGCGCGGCATGGGAAATCTTGCACCTGAGGAGAGACCTGAGGCAGGTAAGATGATCAATGAAGTCCGCTCCAAGATGGAAGAAGCATTCGCTCAGAGCCAGGCTAAGATGAAGGCTCTCGAGAGTTCCTATAAGCTTAAGAAAGAGGTTATCGACGTAACACTTCCTACTCACTTCGAGGGAAGCGGTGCAAGACATCCTCTTAACAATGCTATCAACGAGATCTGCGACATTTTCTTAGGTCTCGGATACAGCATCGGAGAAGGACCTGAGGTCGAGTACGACAAGTACAACTTCGAGCTCCTCCGAATCCCTAAGGGACATCCGGCAAGAGACACGCAGGATACATTCTATGTAAGCGACAACATCCTTCTTAGAACACAGACTTCCGGTATGCAGATCCGTATCATGGAAGAGCTTACTAAGAACGGCGGTAAGCCCCCGATCAAGGTAGTATGCCCGGGTAAGGTTTACAGACAGGATACACTCGACGCTACACACTCTCCCGTATTCCATCAGATCGAGGGACTCGTAGTAGATAAGGGCGTTACAATGGGTGACCTCGTAGGTTCACTTCGTCTGTTCGCTAAGAAGCTCTTCGGCGAGAACACAGAGGTTAGATTAAGACCTCACCATTTCCCGTTCACGGAGCCCTCTGTTGAGGTTGACCTCACATGCTGGAAGTGCGGCGGTAAGGGCTGCAACGTATGTAAGGGTGAGGGCTGGATTGAGGTTCTCGGTGCAGGTATGGTTCATCCCGAAGTACTTGAGAACTGCGGAATTGATTCTTCTGTTTACAGCGGATTCGCTTTCGGTATCGGTGTTGAGAGAACAGCTATGGGCCGTTACGGCATTGATGACATCAGACTTCTTTATGAGAACGATGTGCGTTTCTTAAAGCAGTTCAAGTAAGGAGGCAATTAACAGATGAAAGCACCCGTAATTTGGTTAAAAGATTTCACAGATATTGATGTATCTGCCAAGGAATTGGCAGACAAGATGACACTGACAGGCTCCAAGGTTGAGGAAGTAATCGACTACAAGCTGTCAGGAGTATATGCAGGTAAGATTTTAAGCGTTGCTGAGCATCCTGATTCCGACCACCTTCACATTCTGAAGGTTGACTTCGGAAGAGACGAGATCGGTCACGACGTTCAGATTGTATGCGGCGCACCTAATGTATATGAGGGCATGATCTGTCCTATCGCAGCAGAGGGCGCGGTTCTTCCTGAGATTACGATCAAGAAGGGCAAGATCCGTGGCGTAGAGAGCTTTGGTATGTGCTGCTCCGGCGAGGAGCTCGGCCCTGTTGTTAACGGCAAGCCCGGTGCCGACGAGTACGGCCTTTGGGACTTGAGCAAGCTCGACAACTGTCCTGCAATCGGTACAGATATGAGAGAGTTCCTTCAGGTTGATGCTCTCGTAACTATCGACTATGAGATCACATCGAACAGACCTGACTGTTTCTCCATCGAAGGTCTCGGCCGTGAGGCTGCTGTATCTATCGGCAAGGAATTCAGACCTGTTAAGAGCACACTGAAGCAGGAAGGTTCACTTAACACTGAAGACGTTGCCAAGATCGAGATTCAGGCACCAGACCTGTGTTACCGTTACTGCTCCAGAACAGTAGAGGACGTTAAGATCGGTCCTTCACCTGATTGGATGGCTCAAAAGCTTGTAGCTGCCGGCATGAGACCCATCAACAACATCGTTGATATTACTAACTATGTTTGTCTTGAACTCGGTCAGCCGATGCACGCATTCGACCTTGACTACCTTAAGAACAACCACATCATCGTAAGAACAGCTGAAGACGGCGAGAAGACAGTTACTCTCGACGGCAACGAGCACATCCTCGATAAGGACACGCTCGTTATCGCTGACGAGGAGAAGGTATGCGCTATCGCAGGTGTCATGGGCGGTGAGAACTCCGAGGTACTTGAGAGTACAACAAAGATCCTTTTCGAGTCGGCTACATTCAACGCCGTAAGTGTAAGAAAGACTGCCATCAGAAACGGACTTCGTACTGAGGCATCTTCAAGATACGAGAAGGGCTTGGATCCCGAGAACGCATTGAGAGCACTCGACAGAGCTTGCGAGCTTGTTGAGATCCTCGGCTGCGGTAAGGTAAGCAAGGGACTTATCGATGTATATCCTACAAAGAGACCCGTTAAGCACATCGAGTTCAGACCTGACTGGGTTAACAACTTCATCGGAATCAAGGCTGACGAGGAGTTCATGAGAAAGACTCTGCTCGACCTGGGCTGCACATTCGTAAACGAAGACGGCAAGGAGATGATCGTACCTCCCACATTCCGTCCTGACCTCGAGGGTGAGGCTGACATCGCTGAGGAGATCGCAAGATTCTACGGCTACAACAACATCGAGCCTACGCTTCTTTCCGGTAAGGAGACAACACTCGGCGGCAGAACACGTGAGCAGAACCTCGCCGAAAAGATCAGAAACACACTCGTATCCTGCGGCTTCTTCGAGGCTATCACATATTCCTTCGAGAGCCCTGCAGACCTCGACCTTCTTAAGGTTGCAGAGGACAGCAAGCTTCGTAACCAGGTTAAGATCTCTAACCCTCTGGGTGATGATTCATCCGTAATGAGATCTACAATGCTTCCTTCGATGCTCAGAATCGCTGCAAGAAACTCCAACAGAGGCGTTCCTTCAGCCAAGGTATTCGAGCTTGCATATGTTTATATTCCTGATGAGGATCCTGCGAACCTGCCTGAGGAGAGACCTACAGTAAGCGGTTTCTACTATGACAACTCAGTAGGAGACAGCGCTAATATCTTCTACCACGTAAGAGGAATCATCGAAGAGCTCGCTAAGGTTCTCGATATCAGAGCTTTGGCATTCGAGCCTCTGACTGATAACCCTTCATTCCATCCCGGAAGAACAGCTAAGATCCTTGTAAACAACAAGGAGTGCGGTGTTATCGGTATCATCCATCCTGAGGTTGCTGACGGATTCGATGCACCTTCCAATGCTTGTTTCTTCGAGTTCGAGTCTATGGCATTCATCAATGCTGCTAAGATGGACAGAGTCTATAAGCAGATTCCTAAGTTCCCCGGTATCTCCAGAGATATCGCGATCGTAGTCGATAAGGCTGTAGCAGTAGGTGATATCCTCAAGACATGTAAGTCTTCCGGCGGTAAGCTTCTTAAGGAAGTTGAATTCTTCGACGTATATGAGGACAGCAAGCTCGGCGAGAATAAGAAGTCCGTTGCTGTATCACTCATCTTCAGAGATGACACGAAGACACTTGCTGACGCTGACATCAAGGCACCTTATGACAGCATCATCGCTAAGCTCGAGAAGGTATACGACGCTCACTTGAGATAAGTTTGTCGTTTTTTGTCGTTTTTTGTCGACAATTGTCGGTAAATTAGACTTCATACCCCTGTATCCTTGAATTATCAATAAGGATACGGGGGTATTTATATGAGTTCATTAGAGACTGCGATTGTATTTTCTGTCGTGCTGACAGTACTGTCGGGCATGATCATTTTTCCTGCTGAATTATGTGCGGATACTTTAAGTGATGCACGAGAAGCGATTACTGATGTAATCGAACCTGACGCTGATATCATCTCACCGGAAAGGCTTAATACTTTTCTCACAGGCATATCCGAGAATTACAGGATCATATACGGAGCGATAGCAGGGGAGGTGTCTGATGAGGAAGAGTAAGAGAGGCACTTCCACTTTATTCCTGGCTATCATCCTGTCTGCGCTGATCCTTGTAGAGACTACTTATATAGCATTTGCAGCTGATCTGGACAGGAGACTTACATATACCAGAGCACTTAAAGAACAGACAGAGATTTACCTTGCAAGCTATGACCGTCAGTTGTTTAAGACTTACGGGATTTATGCATTCGATTCGAACAGGATGAATACGCTTGTATTTAATGAGATACTTGCCGCCAATGGTTATGACACCGGCGATGTTATGTATGCTAGCGGCATGTACAGTATTGATACAGAGACATTAAGACGTGCCGTGGCGTGTTACTACTCATATCGTGCTTCAGGTGTATTGTTCCAGAGGTTTGCTTCGCAGATCATGTCGCTGCTTACACAATTAGATGAGAGCGGTGTCATAGGAGAATTAAGTGAATTCATGTCGAGTCCGGCTTCAGGACTTATGGGAAGGATAATAGACGGCGGTGCTGAGATAACTGAAGCTATCAGTATAGCTGCATCAACACTCGGATTTGATGAGACTAATCCAGCGTATCAGCAGTTTATGAGTATAGTGTCATCGTTAAATGCTATAACGAATGATTCGCCTGATATATCTAACGGATTCGACCCGTCGGATATTGGATTCATATTCGACCTTCTAGAGTTCAATTCCGACATGTATGATGCAGGAACCTTCTTCGAAGAGAACATCAATATGCACGGATGTCTCGCCGACTATGCAGCGAACAACTTCGACTGCAGACTTCTCGAAGATACTGCAATAGACGGTACACCTTTCAATTGCTTTCACGCCGGCAATGAATCTGATACCGAATACATTCTTACCGGACTTGAAGGATATGCGGGTAGAGCTCTGACCGGATATATGGTATTCGGTGCATTATTCCTGAAGAACCTCGTATGCGATCTTACTGATCCGTCGTTACAGGAGATAATCGTGCCGACTGCTGAATTGCTGTCAGCAATAATTACGGTCTTAAGTGCTGGAACTGTTATTCTTCCGGCCGAAGTCTATGAGCTAATTGTCGTTATCCTTATCGCTGAAATCGAATCAGTTATCGAACTTGTGCAGGTATATAACGGAGAGGACGTACCGTTCATATCCTGGGAAGGCGAAGACGTGTTGATGTTGAATTACAGAAGCTTCCTTACGGTCTTCATGAATTATGTTCCTGACCAGCTGATATTAGACAGGATGCTCGTTGTATTCGACAGGGATTTTCCGGGATTTGTAACGGGAATAGAGACAAGTACTGATTATCGGGGAGAGACTTTAAGTTATGAGGCGGTTTATGAACTGTATGAATAGAAGAGGAAGCGTATCACTTGAGACCGCTATATCGTTCTCGATAGTGCTGGTATTCATTACTGCGATCATTAGTGTTACCGCATTCCTTCGTACCGATATTCTTATGCAGAGAGCCGTATCACAAAGCTGTGAAGAACTGTCGCACTTCATGCCGTTTACTGTACTGGCCTCCGATTCGATATCGACCTTTGTTAACGCATTACCGGATGAATACGAAGATGACGGAACTATCGAGAGAGCAGGCGAGGTTATGGTAGCAGCTGATAATATTACCGGAGGAGAGATCAGATCAGGTGTGCTTAACGTACTTCTGGGAGAGCGGTTTACTGATGATATCGCTGCAGAGTATGCAGAGTATAACGGAAGCAGCTTCTTCGGACCTGACAGCATAACAGTCGACTTCGGGATCGAAGACTACTACATTGATGTCTATGTAGTTTATACCGTAAACACGATAATCGGGCCTGTAAGCAGGGAAGTATACTCGACGATACCTTTCTACGGAGATTTCGAATTGTTCCTGTCTGAAGACGTACCCACCGAAGAATCATCTGACAGTATCTGGCACGAGAACAACTTTGTAAGGGGAAGGTACTTTGCCGAACAGTACGGAAGCAATCTTCCGGCTACATTCCCGACGATCAATTCCTATAATGCGGGAACAGCCGGATCCGTCGTAAGCATCGACCTTAACAGACCGACTTATGCCAATCCTTCATCTACAGTAATCCGCTTAACAGAGCAGATTGATGAACTGGCGAACTTCAACGGAGCTGATGCTCAGATAGACGGGGAGAGGTATGTGGTCTACGGCGACAGTATAAGACAAAGAATCTTGACAGTTGTAATTCCTGAGGATTCGCCCGAGATTGGGGTATCCACGGTATATTCGATGCAGGAATATGCCTCTTTAAGGGGGATTGACCTTCAAGTAGTACAAGACGGAAACTCATTATAGCCTATATTATTAATAATAATTATTTGTTTTAGCGGGGAACTTAGGTTATTATTGTATGGATTATTTTAGAAAGGTGTGTCCATTAGCGATGAACAGCAATGTAAGAAGACCTTCCATAGCCGTTACTTCCGTCAGCAGCAGCATTGACGGTAAGGAGACTATCGGCGATGTTCTGCGTAAGGCAAGGAAGGAACTCCTTTTCAAGAGGATATGCCTGGTACTGTTTCTTCTGGTACTGGCGGCACTTATTGTCTTCCTGTTTGTAAGCGGAGTTATGTCTGACCTTGTAGATGCTTTCTTCGCTCTTATTGAATGACGATGGAATTCGATACAGAAGAGAGAAAGGCTTTGGACAGCCTGTATGAGGCGATACTGACGCTTAAGACACCGGAAGAGCTACACGCTTTCTTCATTGATCTTTGCTCCAGAAATGAGTTGTGTTCCATGCTTCACAGATGGCAGATACTCGAACTCATCGATCAGGGCCTAAGCTATGAAGAGATCATAAGAGAGCTTGCACCGGAGAAGACTGGAGACGATCAGGAGAAGAAGGTCAAAGGCAGAAGCGCCACTAAAGTAAGTTCAACAACGATATCACGCGTTAAAGCATGTTATAACAACCCCGACGGAGGATACAGAACTGCGTTGGGTAGACTCAAAGGAGACGGCTAGTAATGGGATTAGAAGCAATATTCGGTACGCACAGCGATCACGAGATTAAGAAGATCGAACCGATTAAGAAGAAGGTTCTTGCTCTTGATGAAGAGTATCAGAAGCTTACTGATGCACAGCTTCGCGGCAAGACAGATGAATTCAAGGTTAGACTTGCTCAGGGTGAGACACTTGATGATATCCTTCCTGAAGCATTCGCTACTATCAGAGAGGCTGCATGGAGAGTTCTCGGACTGAAGCCTTATCCCGTACAGATCATCGGTGGTATCGTTCTTCATCAGGGAAGAATCGCCGAGATGAAGACAGGTGAAGGTAAGACACTCGTTGCTACAATGCCTGTTTACTTGAACGCACTCACAGGAAAGGGTGTTCACGTTGTAACCGTTAACGATTACCTCGCTAAGCGTGACTCCGAGTGGATGGGTAAGGTTTACAGATTCTTAGGTCTCACAGTCGGACTGATAATTCACGACATTCCCAACAAGGACAGAAAGGGAATGTATGCATGCGATATCGTATACGGTACGAACAATGAGTTCGGCTTCGATTATCTGCGTGATAACATGGTCGTTTCCAAGACACAGCTCGTTCAGAGAGAACTTAACTATGCTATCGTCGACGAGGTTGACTCCATCCTCATCGATGAGGCTCGTACGCCTCTTATCATTTCCGGTCGCGGTGAGACATCATCCGACCTCTATCAGAAGGCTGATTCCTTCGTTCGTATGCTGAAGCCTTACACTGTTGTTGAGACAGACGATAAGGTAGATATGGACGAGATCGTAGGCGATGCAGACTACGTAATCGATGAGAAGGCTAAGACATCTGTTATCACAGCTAACGGTATCAAGAAGGCTGAGGCTTACTTCAATGTTGAGAACCTCTCAGACCCTGAGAACTTTGACCTTCAGCACTACATTAACAATGCTTTGAAGGCTCACGGTAACTTCCACAAGGACGAGCAGTACATCGTAACTGAGGAAGGCGAGGTTGTTATCGTAGATGACTTCACCGGTCGTCTGATGCCCGGTAGAAGATATAGCGATGGTCTGCACCAGTCCATCGAGGCTAAGGAAGGCGTTAAGGTTGCTAACGAGAACAAGACACTCGCTACAATTACTTTCCAGAACTTCTTCAGAATGTACAACAAGCTCTCCGGAATGACGGGTACAGCTTACACAGAGGAAGCTGAGTTCAGACAGATCTATAACCTCGACGTTATCCAGATCCCTACAAACAAGAAGATCCAGAGATTCGACGAGAATGATGCAGTATTCAAGACTCAGAAGGGTAAGTACCATGCAGTTTTGAAGACAGTTATCGAAGTACATAAGACAGGTCAGCCTGTACTCGTAGGTACTGTAAACGTTGATAAGTCCGAGTATCTCGACAAGCTTTTCCGTAAGGCAGGCATTCAGGCTAACGTCCTCAACGCTAAGAACCACAGAAGAGAGGCTGAGATTGTTGCACAGGCAGGCCGTAAAGGAGCAGTTACTATCGCTACTAACATGGCAGGCCGTGGTACCGATATTCTCCTTGGCGGTAACCCTGAATTCCTCGCTAAGCAGGAGATGAGAAAGCTCGGTTATGACGACGATATGATCGATGCTTCCACAGCTCACAACGAGACTGATGACGAGGCTATCCTCGATGCAAGACGTAAGTATGCTGAGATCTATGCCATCAAGTCCGAAGAGATCAAGCCTGAGGCTGATGAAGTAAGAGAATTGGGCGGTCTTTATATCGTAGGTACAGAGCGTCACGAGTCCAGACGAATCGACAACCAGCTCAAGGGACGTGCAGGACGTCAGGGCGACCCCGGACATACAAAGTTCTTCCTCGCACTCGATGATGATCTGTTGAGAATCTTCGGCGGTGACAGAGTTAACGGTATCTATAACTCCATGGGTGTTGACGAGACAATGGAGATCCAGAACAGACTCCTTACAAACCTTATCGACAGCTCACAGAAGAAGCTCGAGGCACTTCACTTCGGTGCACGTAAAAACGTACTCGAGTACGATGATGTAATGAACATTCAGCGTACTATCACATATGAGCAGCGTCGTAAGGTTATCGACGGTGAAGATATGCACGAGACACTCCTCAAGATGGTTGAGAGAGTTGCTGAGAGACAGGTATATGCATTCGTTACTGATGGTAAGATATCTGATATCGACAGATATTCTCTCGGTGCAAAGCTCACCGAGATCTTCGGTGATCTCCCCATCGTTCTCGATATCAAGGATGAGAACAAGGAATTACCCGATCCTGATGCAGTTGTAAGCACTATCAATGAGCAGGCAATCGAGAGTATTAATGCCAAGGAGCAGATGGTCGGTACTGAGATCTTCAGACAGACAGAGCGTTCTATCCTCCTTATGACAGTTGATACTAAGTGGATGGATCATATCGATAATATGGACCAGCTCCAGACTTCCATCAGAATGAGAACAGTAGGTCAGCACGACCCTGTTGTCGAGTATAAGAAGGAAGGCGGAGAGATGTTCGAAGAGATGAACGATGCAATTCAGAACGATGCCGTTAAGCTTCTTATGAGAGGAAGATTCGAGATCAGACAGAACAATGCTCCTGCAGGTTCCGGTGAAGGCAATACAGAAGGTGCGAACAATGACCAGATGGCTTCTCCTCTTGCCAAGGCTGCAGCAAGAGCAACTGCTTCTCAGAAGGCAGTACCCTCTCAGGCAAAGCAGGTAGAGGGTGCAGCACAGAGCAATCAGACACTCGAGCCCGTAAAGCGCGATAAGAACAAGGTCGGAAGAAACGATCCCTGTCCTTGCGGCTCCGGTAAGAAGTACAAGAACTGCTGCGGTAAGAACGCATGATCGATTCAGAACTTCGTGTAACTCAGGCCATACATAAGGCCGCTGACTATATCAGATCTAAGATATCTGAAGGTGATATCCCTACGATATGTGTTGTATTAGGATCAGGATTATCTCCTCTTGCAGATCAGTGTGAGATCGAGATATCGATGCCTTATGACAATATCCCAGGATTTCCCGTATCAACGGTGCCCGGGCACGAAGGTAAGCTGATCATCGGTTCACTCGAAGGTAAGAGGATCTTCATGATGTCCGGAAGATTCCATCATTATGAAGGTTATGACACATCAACATGCGCTTTCTATGTAAGAGTTATGAGTCTTCTCGGCGTTAAGACTCTTTATCTTACGAATGCCGCGGGCGGCATCGGAGATGAGATCAATCCCGCAGAACTCATGATCGTAACTGATCACCTGTCGTTCTTGTGCGAGTCACCTCTGATCGGACCTAATCTGTCTGACTTCGGACCCCGTTTCCCGGACCAGACCCAGGTATACGATCCCGAGTATATCGAGATGTTGACCGGGATTGCTGAAGAAAACGGTTTACCTGTACATAAGGGTGTATATGCTTATATGAGAGGTCCACAGTATGAGACTCCCGCTGAGATCAGAGCTATCAAGATGATGGGCGCTGATGCAGTTGGAATGTCCACTGTACCTGAAGCAGTAGTAGCTTCACACTGCGGTATGAGAATCGCTGCTGTATCACTGATTTCCAATAAGGCAGCAGGTCTTACCAAGGAAAAGCTCTGTCACGAAGAGGTTATGGCTTGTGCAGCTAAAGCATCTGATGACAGTTGTAAACTCGCGAGACTGTTCATTAAAGCACTCTAAGGAGAATTTATGGCTAATTACGATATCAAGGACATTAATCTTGCTCCTTACGGACAGGAGAAGATCGATTGGGCATACAGAAATATGCCCGTACTCCGTGCTATAGAGGCTGAGCTTATCGAAGAACAGCCTTTCAAGGGACTCAAGATCGCTGTAAGCGTCCATGTAGAAGCTAAGACTGCATGTCTTGCAAGAGCTCTTATGAGAGGCGGCGCTGATGTAGCGCTCACCGGCTGCAATCCATTGTCCACTCAAGACGATGTTGCCGCAGCGCTTGTTGCCAACGAGGGTATGAGCGTTTATACAGTTCACGGAGACAGTGACGAAGAATACATTAACCACCTTAAGATGGCATTATCATTCGGACCTGATATCGTAATCGACGATGGCGGAGACTTCGCCATGCTCCTGCATTCTGAACTTAAGGATCTTACGAAGAACCTTATCGGCGGATGCGAGGAGACAACTACAGGCGTACACAGACTTAATATCCTCGAGAAGGAGAACAAGCTTCTTTATCCCGTAATCGCAGTTAATGATGCGCGCTGTAAGCATCTGTTTGATAACAGATACGGCACAGGCCAGTCAGTATGGACTGCCATTATGGCTACAACAAACCTCATCGTTTCCGGAAAGACAGTAGTCGTCGCAGGTTACGGCATGTGCGGCAGGGGAGTAGCTATGAGAGCCAAGGGCCTCGGCGCGAAAGTAATCGTAACTGAGATCGACCCAGTTAAGGCCTGCGAGGCACTCATGGAGGGCTACGAGGTCATGACAATGGAGCAGGCAGCACCCCTGGGCGACATGTTTGTTACCGTAACGGGCTGCAAGGACGTAATCACAGCCAAGCATTTCGAGCTTATGAAAGACGGAGCTATCTGCTGTAATGCAGGACACTTCGACTGCGAGGTAAGCGTCAAGGAGCTTTCCGAAATGTGTGTTTCCAGCAAGGAGCTTCGTCACAACATCATCGGCTACGAGCTTAAGAACGGCAATACGATCAGCGTAATAGCAGAGGGAAGACTCGTAAATCTCGCTGCCGGCGACGGTCATGCTGTCGAGATCATGGACATGAGCTTCGCACTTCAGGCTCAGTCAGCAAGATACATCGCCAAGAACGGAAAGGAACTCGAGAACAAGGTTTACATGGCTCCCGAAGTCATCGATAACAGAGTTGCCGAGATTCTCCTCGAGACACGTAAAATCAGCATCGATAAGCTCACTGAAGAGCAGGAGAAATACATAAACTCCTGGGACTTCTGATGCTCTTGACACTTTCTGGCTTAATGAGTATTCTTTTTAAGCCGAAAGCATTCGCCAATGTGGCTCAGGGGTAGAGCAATTCACTCGTAATGAATAGGTCGTGGGTTCGATTCCCACCATTGGCTCCATAGAAGGGGTTGTGGCGGAATGGCAGACGCAGCAGACTCAAAATCTGCCGACCATAAATCGTGTGGGTTCAAGTCCCACCAGCCCCACCAGATAAGCACCTCCGGAATTTTCCCGGGGGTGTTTTTATATCTATATACATATTAGATATACTCCTGAAATTTCAAATGATTTTTGTTTGAGGCTGATTTTAAAAACACTTTTCTAAAGAGCGTTAGTTTTAGCTAATTGGTCCATTTCTCATAAATATTTTATAGAAAATCGGGGGGATAAAGACTATAATGGCTGATAGTGATTATTAATTAAAAGGAGTATTTCATATGGCAAACATTGATTTGACAAAGTACGGAATCAACGGTGCTTCTGAGATCATCCACAATCCTTCTTACGAGATGCTTTTCGCAGAGGAGACAAAGGAAGGTCTTACAGGCTACGAGGCAGGTCAGGTAACAGAGCTTGATACTGTTAACGTAATGACAGGTATTTATACAGGTCGTTCACCTAAAGATAAGTACATTGTAATGGACGAGAATTCCAAGGACACTGTATGGTGGACATCTGACGAGTATAAGAACGACAACCACCCCATGTCTGAAGAGGTTTGGGCTGAGGTTAAGAAGCTTGCTCAGGAGCAGCTCTCCGGCAAGAGACTCTTTGTAGTAGACGCTTTCTGCGGTGCTAACAAGGATACAAGAATGGCTGTCCGCTTCATCATGGAAGTTGCTTGGCAGGCTCACTTCGTTACAAACATGTTCATCAAGCCCTCTGCTGAGGAGCTCGAGAGCTTCGAGCCTGACTTCGTTGTTTACACAGCTTCTAAGGCTGAGGTTAAGAACTTCGCTGAGCTCGGACTCAATTCTTCTACTTGCGTAGCTTTCAACACAACATCACGTGAGCAGGTTATCCTCAACACATGGTACGGCGGTGAGATGAAGAAGGGTATGTTCTCCATGATGAACTACTATCTGCCTCTTAAGGGCATCGCTTCCATGCACTGCTCCGCTAACACAGATATGGAAGGTAAGAACACAGCAATCTTCTTTGGTCTTTCCGGTACAGGTAAGACAACACTTTCCACAGATCCTAAGAGACTCCTCATCGGTGATGACGAGCACGGTTGGGACGACAACGGCGTATTCAACTTCGAGGGCGGCTGCTATGCTAAGGTTATCAACCTCGATAAGGATTCTGAGCCTGACATCTACAACGCTATCAAGAGAAACGCTCTCCTCGAGAACGTAACTGTTGCAGCTGACGGCAAGATCGACTTCGCTGACAAGTCCGTTACAGAGAACACACGTGTTTCTTATCCTATCGATCACATCAACAACATCGTACAGAAGGTTAACCCTGTTTCTGCAGGTCCTGACGCTCAGAGCGTTATCTTCCTTTCTGCTGATGCTTTCGGCGTATTGCCTCCTGTTTCCATCCTCACACCTGAGCAGACAAAGTACTACTTCCTCTCAGGCTTCACAGCTAAGCTTGCTGGTACAGAGCGTGGAATCACAGAGCCTACACCTACATTCTCTGCTTGCTTCGGTCAGGCATTCCTCGAGCTGCATCCTACAAAGTACGCTGAGGAGCTCGTTAAGAAGATGGAGAAGTCCGGCGCTAAGGCTTACCTCGTAAACACAGGTTGGAACGGTACAGGTAAGAGAATCACAATCAAGGATACACGTGGAATCATCGACGCTATCCTTTCCGGTGATATCAACAAGGCTCCTACAAAGACAATTCCTATGTTCAACTTCGAAGTTCCTACAGAGCTTCCCGGCGTAGACACAGGAATCCTCGATCCTAGAGATACATACGCTGATGCTTCCGAGTGGGAGACAAAGGCTAAGGATCTCGCTGAGAGATTCAACAAGAACTTCAAGAAGTATGAGACAAACGAGGCTGGTAAGGCTCTCGTTGCTGCAGGTCCTCAGCTCTAATAAGTTCATAGCTTAAACATTAAGAAGGCTGCCTTTCCGAAGGCAGCCTTTTTGATTAGTATATAATCAATGAGTATGAGAATAAGAACAGAGATAATAACAGCATTGAAGATAACGGCAGCTGCTGTCATAGCCTGTATCATAGCTGAGCTAATTGGACTGCAGTTTGGAGTCTCTGCCGGTATTGTTGCTATTCTGTCCGTTCTTCCGACTAAGAGGGAGACAGTACGCACGGCATTAGACAGACTGCTGGCCTTCGCCGCTGCTCTCGTAATCGCTGCAATATGCTATGGATTGATAGGATATGTCCTGGCTGCATTCTTAGTTTATCTTCTTGTATTTATTGTTTTCTGCAGGATATTCGGATTCTATTCGGCAATGGCTATGGATTCCGTGCTGATTTCTCATTTCCTGACCACAGGAATCATGGATACACAGAGCGTCATTAATGAGGTTCTTTTGTTTCTTATCGGAACCGGTATGGGAATACTCGTTAATCTAACTCTGCGTAAAGACAGTAAGAGGATGGAGGAATTGACTGTTCAGACCGATGAGCAGATCAAGCATATTCTTAAGAGAGCATCCGAGAGAGTTCTTAACAGCAATCTCGAGGATTATGACGGCAAGTGTCTCGATGTTCTAACGGGTCTTCTGGAAGAGGCTCAGAAACAGGCCCTTACTGATTACAGGAACGACCTTATTGACTCTGATACAGTTAATATCAAGTACATTGATATGAGGCGGAAGCAAGCTGAGATCCTGTTCGAGATATACAGAAATGTAAGCACTCTTAAGACTGCACCCGAGACGGCTAAGATCATCTCGGATTTTCTTGATAAGATTGCAGCTCAATACGACAGAGATAACGATGTCACGAGCCTCATTAATGAGTGCGATGAGATACAGAAGACTTTCGATGAGATGCCGCTTCCCGAAAGCCGGGAAGAGTTCGAGGACAGAGCCAGATTATTCGTTCTTATGAGAAGCATCGAGGACTTCCTCAAGATCAAGAAAGAAATGTTCAAATAATGCATTTTTCACTTGAATCTGACCCCTTAAAAGAATAGACTTGAAAGGTAATCTTTAAACAGCCCGGCGAGGTTGTAAGATTCTTGTTTATTAAGAATTTTTGTCGTGCCGGGAAATTCAATTTTCCGGCATTTTCTGTCGGGGTAAGGAGTTTCCAAATGAGTGAAGTTTCAAGGCAAAATGCGAACGTTCTGATGGACGAAGCAGCTGTTGAACGCGCGATCATCAGAATCTCCCATGAGATCATCGAGCACAATAAAGGTCTCGACGGTATTGCTCTCATCGGTATTCAGAGAAGAGGCGTGTCGATAGCAAAGAAGATTCGTGATTATCTCGAATCTATCGAGAATGTTAAGGTTCCCATGGGTATCCTCGACATCACATTCTACAGAGATGATCTGTCGATGTTGGCATCACATCCTGTTGTTAACGGTACACACATACCGTTCGATGTTAACGGCACCAAGATCGTTCTCGTTGACGACGTGTTGTATACGGGCAGAACGATAAGATCTGCCATCGACAATATTTTCGACATGGGAAGACCTTCCTGCATACAGCTTGTAGAGCTTATCGACAGGGGACACAGACAGCTTCCTTTCAAGGCAGATTACGTAGGAAAGAATGTACCGACTTCCGAGAGCGAACAGGTTGATGTTATGTTCGAAGACGTCGACGGAGTTACACAGGTTCTGCTCACAAAGGAGGAAAAGTAATATGGGACTTAAGAGTAAAGACCTCCTCGGAATGAAACAGCTTACTCCCGAGGAGATTATGGAGATATTGGACACTGCCAAGACCATGAAGATGGTAGTAGAGACAGGTCCCAAGAAGACAAGCCACTTACAGGGAAAATCCGTAGTTACAATGTTCTACGAGAATTCCACAAGAACAAGACTTTCATTCGAATTGGCTTCCAAGTATATGGGTTCGACAAGTGCGAACATCTCCGCGTCAGGAAGCTCCGTTGCCAAGGGTGAGTCCTTGCTCGACACAGCAAGAACGATCGACATGATGGGCACGGATATCATCGTTATGAGACACCCTCAGTCCGGTGCACCTCATTCCATCGCAGACAAGATCAATGCCAGCATCGTTAATGCCGGTGACGGTATGAACGAGCATCCTACACAGGCACTTCTCGATATGCTCACAATGTACGAGAGATTCGACAAGTTCGAGGGCAAGAAGATCGCTATCTGCGGTGATATCTATCACTCAAGAGTAGTAAGATCCAACGCCATCGGCCTTGCCAAGTTAGGCGCTAAGGTAAGCGTATACGGCCCCAGAACAATGATGCCCATCGGCATCGAAAAGATGGGCGTCACCATCGCTGACAGCGTTGAGGACTGCGTACGTGACGCCGATGCTGTCATGGGACTTCGTGTGCAGCTCGAGAGAATGAAGAGCTCACTTTTCCCGTCAGTAGCAGAGTACGCCAAGTTCTACGCTATTACACCTGAGGTACTTAAGCTTGCTAAGCCTGATGCGTTCCTCATGCACCCGGGACCCTGCAACCACGGTGTAGAGCTTCCGACAGCCGTATATGACTGCGACCAGTCGGTAATCAACAAGCAGGTAACAAACGGAGTAGCGGTAAGAATGGCTGTTCTTTACCTGCTCATGGCAAGGAGGAACAACTTATGAAGACAATAATCAAGAACTGCAAAGTAATCGGTTCAGATGCTTCTGTAATCTATATTGATGACGGCAAGTTTGCTGAGGCTTTCGATGAGTCCGCAGCAGATGAGGTTATCGACGTTAAGGGCGCTACAGTCCTTCCGGGTCTGGTTGATATGCACGTACATTTCAGAGAGCCCGGTTACGAGTATAAGGAGACAATCGCTACAGGTAGTGCAGCAGCTGCAAGAGGCGGCTTCACAAGTGTCTGCACAATGCCTAACACTCATCCTGTATGCGATAACGCTGCAGTAGTTGAGGGAATCCTTAAGAGAGCTGCTGACGCAGGCCTCGTAAGAGTTTATCCCATCGGTGCAGCAGGTAAGAATCTCGAGAGCAATGAGCTCGCTGAGATCGGACTTATGAAGGAAGTAGGCATCGTCGCTATCAGTAACGACGGTAAGCCTATCGCTACAGCAGGATTCATGCGTAAGGTTCTCGAGTATTCTTCAGACTTCGACATTCCCGTTCTTAATCACGAAGAAGATATGACTATCTCAGACGGTGCGATGAACGAAGGTGAAGTATCTACTTCCATCGGTATCAGAGGCGTTCCTGCTGCAGCAGAGGACATCATGATAGCAAGAGACATCATCCTTTCGGAGTATCTCGACATTCCCGTACACATCTGCCACGTAAGCACTAAGGGCGGTATGAGAATGATCAGGGAAGCTAAGGCAAGAGGAGTAAAGGTTACATGCGAGACATGTCCTCATTACTTCACACTTACAGATGTTTCCTGTGAGAATTACGACACTAACTTCAAGATGCATCCGCCGCTTCGTGCAGAGGAAGACAGACTCGCTATCATCGAGGCTATCAAGGACGGCACAGTTGACTGTATCGTTACTGATCACGCTCCTCATCACCAGGATGATAAGGAAGTTGAATTCTCCAACGCTCTTAACGGTATCGTAGGACTCGAGAGTTCATTCGCTCTGTGCTACACATATCTCGTTAAGCCCGGCATCATCACAATGGAGAAGCTCGTTGAGCTTATGTGCCACAATCCTTCCAAGATCTTGAAGCTCGGAAGAGGCGGCATGAATGTCGGAGACGATGCAGACCTCGCAGCATTCGACCTTGATAATGAATTTACTTTCGACAAGAACAAGATGCTTACTAAGGGCAGAAACACACCTTTCGACGGATGGAAGCTTTACGGTAAGACTGTTCTTACAATGATGGGAGGAAAGAAGACATATGAAGAACTTTGCTGATGCACTTGTAAGCAAGATCAGAGAGCTTGACAATCCTACGGTTATGGGACTTGATCCCAGACTCGAGTATATTCCCGAGGAGATCCGTAACAGATGGATGGAGACTGTAGGTCCTGATGCAGAGCTTGCTGCAGCTATGGCTATCTACGAGTTCAACACTACTCTCATCGATGCTGTATGCGATATCGTTCCTGCCATCAAGCCTCAGTTCGCTTACTATGAGATGTACGGCGTTACAGGTATCGAGACGCTCAAGAAGACTATCGCTTATGCCAAGAACAAGGGCATGATCGTAATCGGAGACGCTAAGCGTAACGATATCGGTTCCACAGCTACTGCTTATGCTGAGGGTATCATAGGTAAGACTGAGCTCGACGGCGGCAACGTTACATCTATGTTCAACTGCGACGCCGTTACTGTAAACGGTTATCTCGGTCTCGACGGTATCAAGCCTTTCCTCGATGTATGCGAGAGGGACGGCAAGGGTATCTTCACACTCGTACACACATCCAATCCTTCCGCAGTTGATTTCCAGGACTGCGAGCTTAAGGACGGACGTAAGGTATATGAGCTCATGGCTGACAACGTTCATGAGTGGGGTAAGGGCCTTGTAGGTGAAGAGGGCTTCACATCTGTTGGTGCCGTAGTCGGCGCTACAGTTCCCGAGCAGGCGGTTGAGGCTCGTAAGAGAATGCCTCAGACTATCATCCTCGTTCCGGGTTACGGAGCACAGGGCGCAGGTCCTGACGCAGCTGTAGCTTCCTTCACTAAGGAAGGCACAGGTTCTATCGTAAATGCTTCAAGAAGCCTCATGTGCGCATGGAAGAAGAGGGAAGACCTCGCTCCTTCTGACTTCGCGAAAGCAACACGCGACGAGGCTCTCGACATGAAGGCTAAGCTTAACGCAGCACTTAAAGACAGGAAGTACGTATGAGCAAAGACTTTTTCTGTGAAGTAGTTTCCAAGACTATGCTTAATGAGGACACGGCACTCATCGAGTTCCTGTGTCCCGAGATCGCTGAGGCAGCAATGCCCGGACAGTTCGTCAACGTAACTTGCTCCAATTTCTTAAGACGCCCCTTCGGTATCGCTTCCGCTGACAAGGAGAAGGGAACATTCAAGGTAGGAGTTAAGATCATCGGCGAAGGCACCGAGGAGATCGCTTCTTTCGATGAGGGCGAAGGTACTTGGGTATTAGGACCTCTCGGCAATGGCTTCGATACATCCGTAAGCGACAAGTTCATCCTCGTAGGCGGCGGCACGGGCGTATTCCCGATCAATTTCCTTTATGAGGAGCTTACCAAGGCAGGCAAGAGCGTGAAGGCTGTTCAGGGCTTCAGAGACAAGTCCCAGATCATCATGAACAAGCCTGAGTATCTGCTTACTACAGATGCGGGTGACGCCGGTCTTAAGGGCAACTGCTGTGACGGACTTAACACACTTTCAGAAGATGACATCAAGGATGCGACGATCCTCTGTGTAGGACCGATGCCCATGATGAGAGCCGTATCCGCATGGGCAGAGAGCAAGGGGCTTAACTGCTATGTTTCTCTCGAGCAGAGAATGGCGTGCGGTATCGGTATCTGCCTTGTATGCGTATGCAAGATCAAGGCGGAAGAGGAAGGTGTTCCTTTCGAGCACAAGAGATGCTGTAAGGACGGCCCTGTATTTGATTCTAAGGAGGTGATCTGGTGAGCGAGCGTTTATTCGTAAGAGTCGGAGATACTTTCCTTAAGAGTCCTCTGATACTTGCTTCCGGCACATGCAACATGGGACGCGAGTTATCCGAGATCTATGATCTGTCTATCCTGGGAGGCCTTTCTTCCAAGGGTCTTACGATCAAGCCCCGTGCAGGGAACGAGGGAGTAAGAGTAGCTGAGTGTACTGCAGGTATGCTTAATTCCGTAGGACTTCAGAATCCCGGCGTAGAGCACTTCATCAAGCACGACCTCGACTTCATGAACACACTTGATACAGGCGTTATCGTAAACGTCGCAGGTCACTCTACTGAAGACTATATCGATATGGTTAAGACACTGGATCCTCATAAGGATAAGATCGATGCTCTCGAGATCAATCTGTCATGTCCTAATGTTAAGGAAGGATGTATGTCCATCGGATCCGACGCAGGTCAGGTAAAGAAGATCGTAAGTGAGTTAAGAAAGCTTACTGACCTTCCTTTGTGGATCAAGCTTACTCCTAATGTAACCAGCATCTCCACGATGGCTCTGGCAGCACAGGAGGGAGGCGCTGACGCAGTAGTCCTCATCAATACAATGCTCGGCATGGCTGTTGATATTAAGACGAGAAGACCTGTTCTTCATAACAATACAGGCGGTTATTCCGGACCTGCCATCAAGCCGGTTGCTATCCGTATGGTATCCGAGTGCTATCAGGTTCTCGATATCCCGATCATCGGATGCGGCGGTATCAGTGATGCTAAGGATGTACTCGAGTTCATGATCGCAGGTGCTGCGGCAGTTGAGATCGGAACAGCGAGCCTCGTAATCCCTGATGCACCGGTATTCATAACAGACGAACTCGAAGCATGGTGTGAAGAGAATGACACCGATCTCGCTTCATTAACAGGAACACTTAAACTTTGGTAAATACAGGAGGCAATTATGTCCAATCAGATTACAGAAGATCTCTTTAAGACAAATGCGATAAGAGTTGCTCCCGCTGATACACCTTTCTGGTATACATCGGGTAAGCTCGGACCGTTCTTCATCAATACTCACTTCCTTGCTAAGGACGAGGGAACGGCAGCAGGACTTCTTAAGCTTATCGAAGAGGCAATCCTCGAGGATAAGGATACAGCTCCCAAGAAGATATTCGACGCTTTCTGCGACCTTTATAAGGAGAATGAGACATACAGAAACTGTGTTGATGCTCTCGTAGCAGCAGCTAAGAAGTATGACTTCGATTTCATCTCAGGCGGTGAGAGAAGAGATTTCTTCTTCTCCATGGTTCCTGCACACCTTCTCGGTAAGCCCCATCTTACGATCTTCAAGGATATGTCTTCTGTAATCACTGACGGCAACTTCGCTAAGATCGATTATGACTTCAAGGGCAAGAAGGCACTTCATATCGCAGATCTCATTACTGAAGCTTCAAGCTACGAGCGCGCATGGATTCCTGCGATCAAGGCCCTCGGCGCAGATATCAAGGACACTATCGCAGTAGTAGACAGAAAGCAGAACGGCAGAGCTGTACTTAACGGTCTCGGAGTTAACATGGAGACGCTTACTGCAGTAGACAAGGAGCTTTTCGATGAGGCTCTTGCTAACGGCTCCGTAAACGAAGCGCAGTATGAACTTGTGTTAAAATTCTTAGAGGATCCCGATCAGTATATGAAGGACTTCATTGCCGGTCATCCTACATTTATCGACGATCAGATTAAGCTCGGCGGTAAGAATGAACAGAGAGCAAGACTTGCTATCGAGAAAGGGTTTGTATAATGAAAGATATACCTCTTTATGAAGTAACCAAGGTAACTAACTTAAGGGACGTCATCAAGACGAGAGTTAAGGAATTCCCGGGCAACCCCGTATTCCTTCACAAGCCCGGCAAGAGCAAGGATTATGTTCCTGTTTCCACAGAACAGTATGATCACGACATAGACAGTCTCGGTACTGCATTCATGCATAAGGTCCAGAAGGGCGCCAGAATCGCCATCCTGGCCGAGACGAGATACGAGTGGTATGTTTCATATCTTGCTACTACGAACGGCACAGGATGCGTTGTACCGATCGATAAGGAGCTTAAGACGGATGAGATCATTAACTGCCTTTCCAGAGCTCACGCTGACCTCATCGTTTTCTCCAAGAGCAAGCTCGAGGTAGTTAACGAGGTTTACGGCAAGATAGATTCACTCAAGTATTACGTCTGCATGGACGATATCGATGATGACAGATACATCAATTACTCTGAGTTCATCGCAGAAGGTGAGAAGATGCTCGCAGAAGGAGACAAAATCTTCACTGAGGCTACTATCGACCCTGAGGAGATGACGATTCTCCTGTTCACATCAGGTACTACAGCTAAGTCCAAGGCAGTTATGCTCTGCCAGAGGAATATCTGTAAGAACCTTATGTCCATGTTCTCGATGCTCTACATCGACAGAAACGACATATTCTTCTCCGTATTGCCGCTCCATCACACATACGAGTGCACATGCGGATTCTTGGGCCAGGTATACAGAGGTACTACAATCGCCATCTGCTCCGGTCTTCGTTACATCACAACTGAGATCAAGGACGCTAAGCCTTCATGTATCCTCATGGTTCCGGTTATGCTCGAGATGTTCTACAAGAACATCATGAAGAACATCAACTCTGACCCTAAGAAGGCGAAGAAGTTCAAGACAGGACTTAAGATCTCTAAGTTCCTGATGAAGTTCAAGATTGACGTAAGAAAGAAGCTTTTCGCGCAGATACATGAAGTCTTCGGCGGCAACATGAGACTCATTATCTTGGGCGGAGCTCCCGTAAAGCCTGAGGCTCTCGAGTTCTTCCAGGACATGGGCTTCCTGTGCGTACAGGGTTACGGTCTCACCGAGTGTGCTCCTATCCTCGCGCTGAACCGTGACTGCGACTTCGAGAACGAGGCTGCAGGACTTCCGCTGCCCGGCGTTGACGTACAGATTCTTAACCCTGATTCTGACGGTATCGGCGAGTTCATCGCGAAGGGCGACAACGTATTCATGGGTTACTACGAGGACCCCGAGTCTACGGCAGCTGCTCTCGACAGCAACGGCTACTACCACACAGGTGACTTGGGCTACATCGACAAGAACGGCTTCTGCATCATCACAGGACGTAAGAAGAACGTTATCATCGCTGCTAACGGTAAGAACGTTTTCCCTGAGGAAATCGAGTATCTGCTGTCTCTCGATGACAGAGTAGCAGAGAGCGTTGTATCCGGCGTTCACGACGAGAAGAAGAACGACATCATTATCGTTGCTACTATCTTCCCGGATATGGACTGGGTAGAAGCAAACCTTGGCAAGGATGCTACAGATGAGCAGATCCAGAAGGAACTCGAGGACGCCGTAGATAAGGTAAACGAGAAACTCGTTAACTATAAGAAGATCAAGAAGACGGTTCTTCGTAAGGAAGAATTCGAGAAGAACACATCCAGAAAGATCAAGAGGTATTAATCGTTGATTAATGATATTACTGCATCAAGGATCATCGAAGCAGCGATGGGCGGCAATGCCGACTTCGCCGAGATCTTTGAAGAGGAAATCAAATCTTCATCAGTCGGATTATTAAACGGTAAGACAACAAGAGCATCTTCCGGTATCAACTATGGTGTCGGAATCAGACTCATGGCTGGTACAAACGTCGTATATGTCTATACATGCGACAAGTCTGAAGATGCGCTTATCAAGCTAGCTAAGGAAGCATCATCGGCTCTTAAGGGGGGTAAGGCCTCCGATATCAAGAACCTCGAAGCATTGAGCAAATCATCTCCTTCAGTTCTTAATATCGATCCTCTTACAGTCTCCAAGAAGACTAACATAGACTTCCTTAAGGAAGCCTCCGATTATGCGATGAACTATAACGAGCTCATCACTCAGGCTGCAGCTTCTTATTCGACTTCCCAGCGAGTAATACACATCGTTAATAGCTTAGGCTTCAACAAGGAAGAATCCCAGACAAGGATCAGATTCTCTGTGGAGGCTGTCGCTTCCAAGGGTAATGAGAAGCAGACAGGACGCATCGCTCCCGGAACTATGAGAGGATATGAATTCATCAATGAATATCCGATCATAGATAAGACACGCGAGTGCTGCGAGACTGCTATCCGTATGATCAATGCCGGTTACGCTCCTTCAGGCAAGATGCCTGTTGTTATCGGTAACGGATTCGGCGGAGTTATCTTCCACGAAGCATGCGGTCACGCACTCGAATCAACTGCTGTTGGTATCAGGTCTTCCTGCTTCACTGATAAGCTCGGCCAGAGAATTGCCTCCGATGTCGTTACGGCAAGAGACAATGCGAGAATTGAAGGGGAGTGGGGTTCCTACTACACAGACGATACAGGAAGAGAGTCTTCTGATCTCCTTCTTATCGAGAACGGTATCTGCAAGAACTATCTTGTAGACGATCTCGGTGCCAGAAGAATGGGCTGCGAGCCTACAGGCTGCGGCAGAAGGCAGGACTTCACATATGCACCTACATCGAGAATGAGTAATACTTATATCGATAACGGCAAGGACGATCCCGCTGATATCATCGCAGATACCGAATACGGACTTTACTGCACGAAGATGGGCGGCGGTTCCGTAGATACTGCTACAGGCGAATTTAACTTCGCTGCTGAAGAAGCATTCATGATCCGTAACGGTAAAGTAGCCGAGCCCGTTAGAGGCGCTACGCTTATCGGCAAGGGACAGGAGATCCTTCTTAACATCGACAGAGTAGGTAACGACCTCGAGCTTGCTGCAGGTATGTGCGGCTCTATCTCCGGAGGCGTTCCCGTAACTGTCGGTCAGCCTACTATCAGAGTATCCTCGATACTCGTCGGCGGAAGGGAGGCCTGATCATGGACATCGAATTCCAGAAGAAATACATCAAGGATCTAATCGATAAAGCCATCGAGTATGGTTTTGAGGAAGCTGAAGCTTGCTTCATGAGTTCTTCCTCCATGGAGATCAACATTCTTAACGGTGAAGTGTCTTCATATGAGAACTCCACAATGCAGGGAGTAGGATTCAGAGGTAAGAAGAACGGCCAGATGGGCGGTTCCTTCACAACATCTCCTGATGAAGATGGCATGAATTTCATGCTTAAGACAGCTATGGAGAACTGCGAAGTCTTAGACGACGAGGATGAGGAGTTCATCTACTGCGATCCCGACAACACTCATCTCGAGAGCATTCAGTTAAGCGGCACATACGATAAGAACACTTATGACAAGTTCTCTGAAGTAGGACTTAAGCTTGAGAAAGACATCCTCGCTTTATCACCGCTGATCAAGGCCGTAGATTATCTTTCCATCTCATGCGGAGTAGGACCTTCCGTCTCCGTTAATTCCAAGGGACTTTATACGTATAAGGACTCCGACTACATCTCCATCTTCGCTGAGGCTAGAGCCGAGAAAGACGGCGTAGTAAAGACAGGCGGCAACTACTGGTTTGGCAACGACATCGATAAGTTCGAGCCTGACAAGTTTCTTAATAAGCTTAAGAAGAAGGTAATCAACAAGTTCGGCGGTTCTTCCGTAGATTCCGGCGAGTATAAGGTTATCTTCGACAGCGAGGCATTCGTCTCATTGCTTTCCACATTCATGGGCAACTTCTCATCATATTCGATGCAGAAAGGCCTCTCGCTGCTTGCAGGCAAGGAAGGTGAAGTCATCGCCTCCGACCTGTTTACGGTACGCGAGGAACCCATGTACGAACAGGCTTTACTGAAGTTTCCTTTCGACTCCGAGGGTGTACTGACCAAGTCCAAGGCACTCATAGACAAAGGAGTCTTCGTGAAAGCACTCTACAACTTGAAGACAGCACACAAGGCAGGAACGGAATCCACCGGAAACGGCTTTAAGGGCGCTTTCTCGGCACCCGTCGGCATCGGCATTACAAATGTCGTTATTACACCCGGCGAAAAGGATTTCGACGCGCTGTGCGAGTGGGTGCAGGACGGCATCTACTTAACTGAACTTAACGGCTTACACGCAGGTGTAAACAAGATAAGCGGCGACTTCTCGCTTTTCTGCGAGGGTTACCTTATCAAGGGCGGCAAGATTTCACATCCCGTAGAGCAGATTACCGTAGCAGACAACTTCTATGAAGTATTAAAGAAG
>Ga0310786_10000536_pt1 | contig 61996 bp, 58 predicted proteins | sample AusTroGonzalo_MG_FD_203881 | JGI IMG/M metagenome (GOLD analysis project Ga0310786, IMG submission 203881) | Bovine rumen microbial communities from tropical cattle in Woodstock, Queensland, Australia - Gonzalo_03 (v2) (version 2) | ecosystem: Host-associated > Mammals > Digestive system >...
GCACGCGTTTGACTACTCGAAGCCCGCCGTGCAGGAGTTCGAGTTCGGAATCTTCAAGGAGCTTGTGGACCGCTACGACGCCGAGGGCTTCGAGCTCGACTTCATGCGGTTCTGGGAGAATCTGACTCCCGGCAAGGAGCGCGAGCAGGCGCCGATCCTCACGGCGTTCATCAAACGCTGCCGCGACTATGCGAACTCCGTCGCCGTCCGGCGCGGACATCCGATCCTGCTTTCCGCGCGCATCCCCTCTAGCTACGCCGCGGCGGTCGCCTTCGGCTTCGACCCCGTGGAATGGGCACGTCAAGGTCTGGTGGACATGATCGCCGTCGCGAATTTCTGGATTGCCGCCGACTACGACTTCGACTTCCCCGGATGGAAGGCGAGGATCGCCGAGGCAAATCCTGCCGTTACTGTTCTCCCGAGCGTGTGTCCCGGCCTGAGCTGCGGCGAACGGGCTCCATGCATCGCCGACCTTCCGGCTCTGCGCGGCTGGGCGGACAACGCCTTGGCGGCGGGCGCGGACGGCCTCTACTTCTTCAACGCGGCCTACATGTCGACAGCCGCTCAGCGCGCCTTGTACGGCGACGGCTTCTCCGCCGATGCCATCCGCGCCGCCGTGCGCCGCCATCTTCCGTCCTTTCACGACTGCACTCCCAAGGATGGCGACACCGGGGCTCAGCTGCCGATCATCTGCAAGACGGGGGGACGCGTGGAGATTGTCATCGGTCATGCTGACGGACGCCCCACCGAGGTCGTAATAGCCCTGAACGCAGAGATGGATGCGCCCCCCATCACGCTCAACGGCGCGAAGCCGTGCGGTCCTGCTGTACGGGAAAACGGTCTCTCAAACCCCTGGTGGCGTCCGAAGGCCGCCTGGCGGATTCCGTTTGCGGCAGGTGCCGCGGCGGACGGGCGCAACGTTGTCTCGTTTGCCCCACTCAAGGGAGTGCCATGGTGTGTCACGTGGTGCGAAATCGAGGTGAAAAACAAATGACGCGCAAGCAGTTCCTGAAATGCGGATTGACCGCCGGGGCGGCGGCTGGCGGCATTGCGGCCGGCTGGTTTGGCGCGGGGCTCGTGGAGTACATGGGAGCCTCGCCGGACACGCCGTGGAAGGCATTCACGCCCGAGGAGGCCGAAGAGGTCGAACGGCTCGCGGAGGAGCTCATACCCGCCGACGAATATGCCCCCGGCGCGAAGGACGCGAAGGTTGCGCGGTTCATCGACTGGCAGCTCGCGCCGCATCGTCCATACGAGAAGCATCTTCCTGAATATCGCAAGCATCTGGCGCTGAGCAAGGGACGTTCCGCAGCCGAGGTGGAGAAGCAGTTCCCAGCCTTCTTCAAGATGCTTCTCGCCCATGTGAACCAAGGATACTACTCGCATCCGTGTCAGGGCGGGAACGTCGGCTTTGCGAGTTACAGGTTGTGCGGACTTTCCACAATCACCGGGCGCAACATCCCGGGGAAGGAGAATCATCTATGATCCGCGAGACCACCGATGCCGTAGTCGTCGGCGCGGGCGCGGGCGGCGGATGCGCCGCCAAGGTGCTCGCCTGCGCGGGCATCAAGACGATGCTTCTCGAGCGCGGCGAGTGGGCCAAGAGCGATGTCAACGGAGAGGCCGATCTATGCGGGCAGCGCAATCCCGCGCTTGTGATGGGGCCGGGACGGCTCGGCGCGCGCACGCGCACGTGCCATTTCCACGACAACGGCGGCTGGGGTGTGGTCAACACCTGGAATGCCGCCTGCGTCGGCTCCGGCACGGTCACCTACGGTGCCATGGCCTGGCGCTTCCTCGAGAAGGATTTTCGGCTCAAATCCCACTACGGCGAAGTGCCGAATTCCTCGCTCGATGACTGGCCGATAACATATGACGACCTTGAACCGTACTACTATCAGGCCGAGTGCGAGGTGGGCGTGAGCGGCGACAACGGCGACAATCCGTTCACCGCGCCGCGCAGGCAGCCTTTCCCCATGCCCGCCTTCGCGCTCGATCCCGAGTCGCAGCTTTTCTGGGATGTGGCGAAGAAGGAAGGGCTTCACCCGTTCCATTGTTCGTTCCTGCGAAACTCAGTGCCGCACAACGGACGCCCGGCATGCATCCACCAGCACTTCTGCGTGGGATTCCAGTGTCCGATCGACGCCAAGAACGGTTCCCAGAATACGGTGATTCCCGTTGCGATCAAGAGCGGAAACTGCGATCTGCGCATCCGCGCGATGGTGACGGAGCTGCTGGTGGACGACAACGGCAGGCTGACGGGCGTCAAGTACGTGGACGAGAATGACGAGGTTCACGTCGTCACCGCGAAGGTCGTCGTTCTCGCCGCCGGATCGAACGAGGATGCACGTCTCATGCTCCTCTCCAAGTCGCGGCTCTTCAAGAACGGCGTCGGCAACAACCACGACGTCGTCGGGCGCAACATAACGAGCCATGCGTACATTGACGCGAACGGATTCCTCGACTACGACCTGCACACGGACGCCGGCCCCGGCACGGGAACGTGCATCATGGACTTCGAGCACGACAACAAGGGCTTCGTGATGGGTGGCATGCTCCACACCGACTTCCGCTGGACGCCGTACCAGGTGGCGAACCGGCAGGTTGCAGGCGTTCCGGCTTGGGGGAAGGCGCGTAAGGATTTCATGCGCGTCAACTACAAGCGCTTCATCCGCATATGCGGGCCGATCCAGCAGATACCGCGCTGGGACAACAGGGTTGTGCTTGACACAAGCCGCAAGGACTACTGGGGCCTGCCGTTCCTCCGGGCGCTCGGGCAGGAGCATCCGAACGACTACAAGAACCGCGTGTTCATGGCCGCAAAGGCGCGTGAACTCGTGGAGAAGTGCGGCGCGCACGACATCAGCGGTTCCTGCGGCTGGCCGAAAGACGGACCGTCGAAGTCATGGTCGTTTGGCGGACAGCACCAAAGCGGGTCTTGCCGCATGGGGACAGACCCCAGGAAGAGCGTGACGGATAAGTGGTCGCGCGTGTGGGACTTCCCGAATCTCGTCATGGCCGACTGTTCCGTGCATGTGAACAACGGCGGCATGAACCCGGTTCTAACCGGCATGGCGCTCGCGTTCCGCGCGGCGAAGCACATTGTCGACAACCGCAGGGAGGTTGGGCTATGAAGCGCCTCGGCATGGTCTGGACGATCGTTCTCGCCCTGGTGGCGCTCGGGGTCTTCGCCGGCGTCGGCGCATTCTGCCGGTTCGAGTTCGCCTCGCCGCAGAAGACGTGCACGTTGTGCCACGAAATACGCGGCTCGCGCGACAGGTGGGCGAAGTCTCCGCACAAGGACGTCAACTGCAAGTCGTGCCACGGCGGCACGCTGGAGGCGCTCGGCGACAACGTGAAGCGCGGCGTGAAGCACGTCACGGGGGCCGACTATGCCAAGCTCGAATCGACGTTCTGCCTTCCGGAAAAGCAGGTTGAGGAGCTTTGCGCCCGTTGTGCGAAGTGTCACCGGGCGGAGGCGGAACAGTGGGCGAAGAGTGGACACGGCAAGCCGACGTCCGCATTTCTCCAGGACGAAAAGCACAACGCGGCCTGGAAGCCGGCCGACAACTGCCTCAGGTGCCACGGCATGTTCCTGGAGGGCGACATGTCCAACATTGCCGGACGCAAGGATCTTGCCTCGCGCCGGGCCATCCCCTGCATCGCGTGCCACAGGCTTCATGCGAAGGAGCCGCTGCAGCTCTTCTCGCGCAACGAGTGGACGAGCCTGCCGGCGGCGGATCTCATGCTTCAGAAGATCGTGACGCCAGACGGCCATCCAGTCAAGCGGTCGCCCGATGCCCAGAACAGGCTCTGCGCGAGCTGCCACGCCGCGAACGCGGAGGGGATTGCCGGTTCTTCGGATGACCGCACTCCGCTCGGCGCACAGGAGGGCATGTCCTGTACCGACTGCCACAAGGGTCACGGCATGAAGGCCGACGCCTCTCGCGGACGCTGCCCGCATCCACAGTCCGCATCGCGGAGCTCCTGTGGTGTCCAAAGGTCATCCGGTGTTTTTCAGAAAGGAAAGTAACAAATGAACAAGAAAGCAATGATTATTGATGGAAATACCATCTGCGGAGGCGGCACAATGAAGTATCGCCTTCTACTGGCTGCGGCAGTTGCCGTGTCGAGCGTGTTTGCCCTCGATTTTGCCAACAACGACGGCACGGGGCTTCTCTCAAACAAGGAGAACTGGGGCGGCACTTTGCCTGACGCATCGACTGCCGTCACGGTCTCCGGTCCCGGTTCGTTCTCCACGGCGGCGGATATCACGACGGGAAATGCGACATTGAATGGTAACGGACTCACACTGTCGCTAGGCGCTTATTCGTGGGCGGCTAACGGGTACCTTTATTGCGAACAGGCCGGGACGCAGGTAGTCCTGGACGGCGGAACGTACACCGCGACCGGCGAGATGCGCGTCGACAACGGCGGTGCGGGCAACGTGCATCTTGTCCTCACCAACGGCGCGTCGATCACGAGCGACGGCCGCTTCAACTGCGGTTGGGGCAATGGCTCTGGAACTTCGCTCACTCTGGCAGGCGAAGGCTCATCTCTTGTCGCGAACTCCACCACGCAGGGGCATCTTGGCAATACAAGCGCGAACCACCTGATCCACGTAGCTGACCATGGAAATTTCGAGACGAAGTCCAACCCTTTCAATATCGGGCAGGGCAGTGTTGGCAACACCGCCTGTACTAACAATATGATGATCGTCGAGGACGGAGGCACGGCGACGTTCCACGGCACGTTAAACATCGGGCACGCGAGCTCCGGCGATTTCTCTGAAGCGATTGCTGGCGAGAACAAACTGATAATCCGCTCTGGAGGCAAGCTGGAGGTGAAAAAAGGCATAGATGTCGGTGGTAGATGGTGTGCGCCATCCAATCTTGTCGAGGTAACGGACGGGGGGTGTCTCACGGTGAGCGGGGGGATCTTCAATGTCGGCTATTCGTCCGACTACAATTCCTTCTTTGCCGGAACAAACGTTGCGCTGGTCGTAACCAATATGTACGTAGGCAACTACGGCGCCTGCAACGAGGCCGTGTTCGACGGCGTCACGAACAGCATGGTGATGGGCAAAGTGTATCTGGGTGCAGAATCGGAGGCGTCCAACAACGTTTTTCGCGCATCTCATGTGCAGTCAATGTCAATCGACGATCTGAGAGTGGGATGGCGTGGCAATTCGAATTTCCTTGAGATGGTCGATGTGACGAACCTGACGATAGGCACACTGCGGGTTGGAATGTACAGCTGTAGTAACCGGGCGGAGATAGTCGGTTGTGAGACGCTGTCGATCTCGAGCATTTACATGGGCAGTCCCGGTTCAGGCGATAACTACGCGCTTGTTGATGCAGGAACGTCTGGCGCAGCGCTTGATTTCTCCATATTACACCAGGCACAAGGTTTCGGCAATGAGATTGAGCTACGCAACTTTACGGCGGATTGCGTTGTAGGTGGCTTCTATTGGGGCGAAGGTGTGACGAATGCGACCTTACGCATGGGACCAGGGTGTGTGTTCAACACGAGGGTAACAGGTAGCGTATCACCTCTTTGCCTTGCATTCGCAGGGCCGGGATGCCGCCTTGTGATTGATGGTGCAGACTGGACGCACGGACGGGTAGACGAAAACAACGGCTATATGAGCGTCGGCGTATACAACACGGACAACCATCTTGAGGTGATAAATGGCGGTAAGTTGATCATCAAGTCGAGCACGTTCGGTTTTGGCACGAAGGATCGTTCGTCGATCACGGTTGGCGACTCATCCGAGATGGAGGTGTACGGCATCCGCGAATTCGGATCCAACAACCACATCACGATCTCCAACGGGACGTTCAGGGCAACGGCGGAGTGTAATCTGCCACGCGTTGAAGACGGCTCGCCGATCACCACCAACAACGTGGTGGAGTTCCACGGGGAAACCCCGCGCATGATAGGATATGGATGCGCCATCAATTTCAATTCGCGTGACGTCGAAGGCAAGAATCTGATAAAGAACAACTTCATCCACTTCGTTGTGCCGAAGGACGGCTATTCGGAGACGACGCCTCCGCTGGAGACGACGGGCGACAAGAACATCGTCATACAGGCGGGGAACTTCATCACGCTCGGCGACTCGAAGTTCACGAAGCTTGGCGGCAAGACGCTTCTCATGCGCGCGAGCGGGACGATCAACGTCTCGAACCTTGCGGAGCTGGGGTCAAAGCTGCCGGAAGGAGCCACGTTGTCGCTCCGGAACAGTGACAAGGAACTTTGGCTCGGAATGCCCACCCGCAGAGGTTTCCGCATATCGTTCAAGTGACGGCGGTGACTGTTCATGGCTACGGAAAAAGCAATCGCAGTGGTAATGGCGTTCGCTGCGCTCGCGGCGGCGAGCGCAGCGGACGTAAGGCTCGAAGACCTTGACGCGCACTGGTTCAGTGAAGCCAGGCATGGATATCGCATGAGCGCGAAGAAGAGCGCGAAGGGGACTCCTCTCAAAGTCGGCGGCATCGTCCATGAAAACGGAATCGGAAGGAATGAGAAGGCTCGTTGAGATCATCGTGGGCGCGGTGCGGGCGAATGCTGTACCTGCGACAGTCCTGTGGGTGGTTGCGATCTGTCTGGTGGCGGGCTATCGTTTCGTGCCGGGGATTGCGTCCGCGCTCGAGCCGGTGGCGCAATGGCAGATGCGTAATGGATGGCGGGCCGCTTTCCTGACTCAGCTATTCTTCTGCGGCGTGGTGCCTGGCGTATTTCTTGTGACGGTGCGCTCCATAAGGCCTCGTCATCCTCTCGTCAAGGCCTCCGTCCAGGCGGTGTGGTGTGGAGGAATGGGTGTTGCCTGCTGGTGGTTCTACGGCATGCAATGTCGGATTTTTGGCGATGGGCGTGACGTTTTCACGCTCCTCTGCAAGACGATGGTTGACCAGTTCTTTTGGACGGTATTCTTCGTATCTCCCCTTTGTTCGCTTTTCTTCGCATGGCTCGGTTGCGACTTTTCCTTCGGGAAGACGATGTCGATTGTTAGGAGCGGTTTCGTGAGCCGTGTCGTAATGCCGAATCTCGTGGCGAACTGGAGCGTGTGGATTCCGGTGGTGGCGATAATCTATACATTTCCGCTGTCGTTGCAGGTTATGGTGTTGGGCGTTGTCTCTTCGGCATGGGTTCTGCTGAGCCTTCAGATAGGGTTCATCACATCCCACGGAAAACTTATTGAACCGCAAGATGGAAATGGAAAAGGATGACGATGAAGATCAGAGACACGGTGTTGAGGGCGATACGGGCGTTGGAGGCTGTCGGTCCCGGTATCTTCGCGATCGGATACACGATTGGCACGGGATCCGTCACTTCGATGGCGAAGGCCGGAGCGGATTACGGTCTCGGGCTTTTGTGGGTTTTGGCGCTGAGCTGCCTGTTTTCGGGCGTTCTGATGTCCGCCTACGGAAGATTCGCCGCCGTCACGGGAGAGACGGCTCTCCACGGCATGGTACGTTTCATGCCGTGCGGGAGGATCGTGGCTGCGCTCGTCTTTCTAGGCGTCGTCATGGGACAGTACACATGCCTGGGCGGGATCATGATCTTGACGTCCGGTGCCATCAAGGAGGCGTTCGGCCTTTCGTGCGGCGTCTTCCCCATAGCGTGCGTGATCATGGCGGCGATGTACGCTCTTCTGATGGTCGGGCGCTACTCGTTCTTCGAGAAGATTCTTGCGTTCTTCGTGTTCCTTATGGCGGCGACATTCGTCGTCTCCGCTTTTGTGACGTGGCCGGACGCCGCGACGCTGCGGCGTGCGATCCGTCCGCTCGTCCCCGCAGACGGATCGTCGCTGCTGATGCTGGCGGCGTTCGTCGGGACGACGATGGCGGCGCCGACGTTCGTGACGCGTCCGATGTTCGTGCGCGAAAAGCGATGGGGTGCGGGTGCGCTCGGCGTAGAACGGCGCGATGCCGCAGTGTCTGCGGCTCTCATGTTTCTTGTTTCCGGATCGGTCGTGGCGGTCGCGGCCGGGGCGCTTTTCGCGCAAGGGAAGGGTCTCGAGAAGATACTCGACATTGCAGCGACTCTGGAGCCTGTTGCGGGGCGTTTCGCCGTGTCGTTCTTCATGGTGGGCGTTCTCGCGGCCGGACTTTCGTCCGTGTTTCCGATCATGATGGTTGCACCACTCTTGATAGGAGACTGGAAAGACGGACGCATGGCGACGGATACTCCGTTATTCCGCATAATATGCCTGGCGGCCGCGCTTTGGGGGCTTGTCGTTCCCTTGCTTGGATCGAATCCCGTGACTGTTACGGTTGCCGTGCAGGTCTCAAACGTATTCGTGCTTCCGCTTACCGTCGCATCGATATTCTGGCTCGTCAACCTTCGTTCTGCCATGGGCGGGAACAGGGCGGGCTGGGGCATGAACATGTTGCTTGCCGCCGCGCTTGTGTTTTCACTGGCTGTCGCGGCTGCAGGCGTGATGGCGTTGAAGGATTTCCTGCTTTCGTGATCCACCGCGATAGGCCCTGCCTTTTCGCGTTTGCTCCGAAAATGTCGGAAATTACGAATGAAAAATTGTCACAATGAAGTGACGCAGTAGGCGATTTTATGGTATAATCAGCGGCATGTCAAGGTGGTTCAACATCGGTGGGCCGTGTATCGCGGCGAAACATTACATGCTTCCGGCGTCCGGGAGGAATCTGCTCTGATGCAAGACGCTTTCTACTTTTATCTCTTCGCATTCTTCTCGTTCTCGCTTGGATGCTGCATTGCAAGTTTTCTGAACGTGTGCATATGGCGGCTTCCGCGCGATGAGAGCGTCGCGTACCCGCCGTCGCACTGCCCGAACTGCAACGCACGAATAAAATGGCACCAGAACATTCCAATCCTCAGCTGGTGCGCGCTGCGCGGACGGTGCGCCTCGTGCGGCAAGCCCATATCTCCTCGTTATATCTGCGTTGAGATCCTGGGCGGACTGCTTTTCCTTGCGGCATATCTGCAATGGACGGCGGGAAGCGGCATCCTGCATGCCCCATCCCCTGCCTGGTCTCTTGGCATGGCGCCGTTTTCGGACATATGGATGCTGCCGGTGGAATGGCTCGTCGTTTCCGGGCTCATCCTGGGATCTTTCATCGACCTTGACCATTTCTATCTTCCCGACCGCGTGACGATAGGCGGCATGGTTCTTGGTGTTCCGTTGAGCGTTCTTTGCCCGGAACTGCATGGGGCGACAACTCGACTCGCGGCCCTTGTGTCCTCTTTGGAGGGTCTGGCGTTTGGCTTTTTGTTCATGTGGGGCATCGGATGGATATTCTCCAAGCTCTTCAAGCGCGAGGCGCTTGGTTTTGGCGATGTCAAGCTGATGGGGGCGATTGGGGCGTTCTTCGGTCCGGCGGCAGTGCTGTTCACGTTGATAGCGTCGTCGGTAGCGGGGTCGCTCGCCGGCGGCGCGTTGCTCTTGAGGGGAAAGGCAAGGCTCGGCGGGTTCACCGCCGTGCCGTATGGCCCTTTCATCGCGGCGGGAGCTCTTGTGTGGATGTACTGGGGCCCGGTCCTTTTGAATCTCTATCTTCGGACATTGGGCGTCCATCCTTGAAGTGCAAAAATTTTTTAAAATTTTCATTTACCCCCTTGCGCGCCATCCGCATATCTGCTATCATGCCAATCGTCAAGCGGAGGAGTCGGCCTTTTTCAGGGGGCGCGACGGTTTTCGTGTTGCCTGGAAACGGCCAGCAAAAAAGGAGTAACAACTATGACTACGAAGACATTAGCTTCTTCGCTTGCCCTGTTGGCGGCATCCTCAATGCTCGTCGCGCAGGGAGAGGTGATTAATTCAATAGGGTTTGAGGACTTTGTTGACGGCACGTCAGAAGTTCTAAAGCCAACTACTGGTTTTGATGATAACGGCCAAGACACGACCCTTGATAACGCCTACTTCCTCGTGGGTGCCGATGACGCATCTTTCGTGACTAATCACCCGTCGGGAGTTACTGTTACTAGTATTCCTGAAGCATTTAATAATTCAGTAGGTGCGCAGTACCTTTCTCTCTCGACCGAGGGCGGAACGCTTTTCCGTTCGGTGAATCACCTCAAGACTGAGAATGACGAGGTTGTGCTTGGAGATGCATATTCAATTCCCTCCAGCGGTCTGTTTGTTGATACGCTCGTGCAGTTCACGCCTTGCGAAGATACGCCTTCGTTAAATGACAATGAGAACAAGCTCGCCATCTGGCTCAGCACCTCGAACACGGTTGGTGATGCGTATGTGACCAATCTCTGCGTCCGCGCGGGCTATTGGACGAAGGATGGCGGTGGCAATGTCGTCAAGACTGGTGCCAAGACGTACAAGCTTGCCGTTAGCGGCGTCACTTTTGACGCTGGATCGTGGTATCGCTTGACGGTTGAGGCTATGGCTTCGGCAACGAGCGAAAATTATCCTGCGTTCAAGATATACATCGACGGTACTTTTGCATCCTCGACTGATGAGGTGAGCGATGACGCTGATTTGGCTGACGAATTCAAGAGGGGCGGAGTTACCGTTATTTTCCCATCAATGCAGGGTAGTGTCGATCTTAAGGCTGTTGGATTCCAGGGCACTGGAGCGGTCGATGACTTCGTGGTCACGACTGATGCACCTGGATTCCTAACTCTCGACTTCACCCTCACCTGGGATGCCAATGTGACCTCCATCAAGGCAGTCATCAACTACGACGACTGGGATGGCGAGTCGGAACTGGAAGAATTCGTCTCCTTCAACGTTTCGGGTGCCGGCACAACGAATCTTCCTGTCTCGGCCGAACAAAAAATCACATTCCTCTACAGTCTAATTGGGCATACGGCGGAGATGACCGAAGATTGGTCGACAACCGGCAGCGCCGCTGGTAGTGTTGGTGTTGAGGAAGTGCCGGACACCATTTGGGAAGGAGGGGAAGAGGTGGATGTCGTTATTGGTTATTCCTACACGATTTATGGCGCTGGTGCAGTCATCAACCTCAACTACACGAGTGGTGGTTCTACGCCCATTGAGCCAGGACAGGAGGATCCGACCGTCTACACCAGTGCTGCGGATGCGGCTGTTGCGGCTCAGAACGTTGAGATCGGAGTGCCTGCAGCTGTTGCTGCCATTCCGGGTTTTGACGCTACGGCCGAGGCTGCCTATAAGGGCTTGTTTGGGGGGAAGGTTAGGAACAATGGTGACGGTACGTACTCCGTGTTTGTTGACCTGACGGAAGATGCTGTCGAGAACGTGTTGAAGCCGCAGGCTGATGCCGACGCTGGACTGCTTGCCGCAACGTTGTCCGACGCAACGGCGGACTCTGCGACGATCAATGCAACGCTTGGACTGTACTACGCTATCGAGTATGGTACTGCGCTTGACGGAATCGACTACAACACCGAAGGCACGCTGGCGACGGGAAGCACCATTAGTCTGGACGTCCCGGCGAAGGGCGGTACGGCCGGTTTCTACAAGGTGATCATCAGCGCGACGCCGATTACTGCGGTTGCGCCTTAATGAGCACATCAATCGACCGACTAGCCCGCGAGGGCTAAATACCAGCAGGCGGCGCCGAAGGGCGCCGCCTGTGTATTTTCAATTCTCACCTCCGCGCGAATATGATATAATTCCCGCCGTTCGAGATTGGAATAAACTTCAAACCAACAAAAGGAACATGCAATGCAAAGAAGAGAATTCGTGAAGCTAGGAATGCTTGCCGCCGTCGCGCCGAAGGCTTTTGCCGGAGCAGGTGCGCCTAGACCAAACACCATCGCCGGCACAGGTGCGCTTAAGCCAATCACAATCGCACTTACGGACTGCTCGTTCGAACGCGAGCCGATGATTCGTCCGTTCGGGTTCAAGGGCGGCTATCTCACGGAGGAGTGGATCGTCTCGGCATTCGTCAAGTCCACCTCCGGCAAGCATGGCATCGGGCTTGGCACGCAGAGTTGCCTGTGGTCGGACGCCAAGGTCTTCGCGTCCAACTCCGAGTGCGGCGGCAACGCCATCATGTTCTCCATGACCCAGTACGCGCTGAAGCTCATCGTAGGCAGGACGTTCACGTCGCCGGTCGAGCTAAACGACTGGCTCTGGCCGCAGGTGTGGGAGTACGGTAAGAAAGTGTCCGCCAACCCGCAGCTGCGCGCGACGTATGCCCTCAACTCCCTCGTTGCGGTGGACAACGCAGTGTGGGTGCTTTTCGCGAGGGAGAACGGCCTCACGTCCTTCGACGACATGATTCCCGCCGCCTACCGTCCCGCGCTTTCGTCGCATCACGCAAAGTGCGCGTCCATCCCGCTTTTCTCGTACAAGGTTCCCGTTGCCGAGATCAAGGAGGCCGTCGATTCCGGATACTTCTTCATGAAGATCAAGATCGGGCAGCCCGGCACCCAGGACGAGATGCTCGCGAAGGACATGGCGCGCGTGAGCGAGATACACGCGGTGTTGAAGGACTGCCGCACTCCGTACACCAAGACGGGCAAGCTCCCATACTATTTCGACGCCAACGGGCGCTACGAGAAGAAGGACACCTTCCTGCGCTTCATCGACCATCTCAAGAAGATCGGCGCTTATGACCAGGTGGCGATCGTCGAGGAGCCCTTTGACGAGTATGCCGACATCGACGTGAACGACATCCCGCTGCGTCTTGCGGCGGACGAGTCTGCCCACACCGTGAAGGATGCCCTTGAGCGCATACAGATGGGCTACCGGGCAATGGCTCTCAAGCCGATCGCCAAGACGATGTCGATGTCGATGAAGATCGCGCAGGCGGCATACGAGAAGAACATCCCCTGCTTCTGCGCGGATCTCACGGTGTGCCCGGCGATGGTCGAGTGGAACAAGGCCGTCGCGGCGCGCCTGCCGGCGTTCCCCGGAATCGGCGACCTTGGGCTCGTCGAGACGAACGGACACATGAACTTCCGCAATTGGGAGACGATGCGCAAGGATCTCGCGTTCGAGAGCGCGCACTGGACGCGCACGGAGAAGGGCGTCTTCGAATGCGACGCCGACTACTATGCGAAGTCAGGCGGCATTCTCGAGCCGATGCCCCGCTACGAGGCGATGTACGCCCGCAGGTGAGGCTAATCGCGAAGTCACCAATCGACCGGCTTGCGGGCGGCCTTCTTCTCGGAGTGGGCGTGCTTGTCGTCGAGCATCTTCTGCTTCTGCCTGCGGGAGCGGCGCCGTTTCTGGCGCCGTTTCTTCTCGCGCTCCTGCTGCTGCGCGCTCTTGCGCCCCTGCTCGCGCTCGAGTATCTTCTCGGCCAGCGCGCGCCGCGCGAGCCAGCGGTTGATCTCTCGCGAGCGGTTCTCGCCGCAGCGCACCTGGATGCCGGAAGGGCCGTGGGAAAGGCGCACAACGCTCGAAGTCTTGTTCGTCTTCTGCCCGCCGGGACCGCCGCCGAGTATGAAGGTCTCGTCCAGATCCTCTTCGTAGACCGATGCCTCGGCCATGAGAGATTTTATTTTTGCGATTGTCTCAGGCGTCATCATTGTGATATACTCTCCATATTATGAAAAAGGTTCTTGTACCCTTGGCCGATGGTTTCGAGGATATCGAAGCCGTCTCGATCGTAGATGTCCTTCGCCGCGGAGAGGTCACGGTGGTCACCGCCTCTCTCTCCGGCGAGCCGATGGCGATGTCCGCGCATGGCATCCGCATGGCGACAGACGCTCTTCTTGGAGACGTTCTCGAAGAAGAGTACGATGCTATTATACTACCTGGAGGCGGAGAAGGCACGGAGAATCTTCTGAAATGTGCACCGCTCTTGGACAGGCTTGTGCGCCAGAAGAACGACGGGCGGCTTGTCTGCGCCATCTGCGCCGCGCCCATTGTGCTTGAGACGGCAGGTGTCATCGACGAGGAATCCGTCACATGCTATCCGTCCTGCTCCCCGCGCATGGGGCGCCGCGTCGAGGATGTTCCGGTGGTTGCGGACGGTCAGCTCATCACGGGGCAGGGGCCCGGCAGCGCGACTCTTTTCGCGTTGGCGGTGCTCGCCCATCTTGAAGACGCGAAGACGGCGCACCGCATTGCCAACGGAATGCTTGCGGAGTTCGCTTGATGAAGCAGATACTGCCCATATTCGTAATCCTGTTCCTGGCGGCCGGCGTGTTTTGGGGCGGCTTCATGCTCTGGCAGCGAAGGCCCGGGCGCACCGTCATATCGGTGAACGACCGTCCGCTTTCGGCGCAGGATCTTCTGTGGCGCGGCGAGACTCTCTTCAACGACGCCAAACGCGCCGAGCACATGGCGATGACCGCCGACCGCGAGGAGGAGGCGCGTGAGCATTACACGCGCGAAGCGGCAAAGGCGTGGGTGATCAAGGAGATTCTTCTCGCGGCGGCAGTGTCGCGCGGCGTGACCGTGACGCCTGCCGACGAAAAGGAGGCCATGGCCGTGGCAGACCGGCGGTTGAAACGCATGCGCGGAATCTCGCTTGACGACTACTTCAACGAGGGCCCTCTGCCGCGCGAGGTAAAGGAACGCGATTTCCGCGAAGGAGTCCTTGTAAACAAATTCGTCAAGATCGAGGTCGAAGACAAGATCAAGGTAACGGGCCAGGACATAAAGTCGCGCACGGACGAACTTACGCGCCTTAATCTCATGACGATGAAGCCGGGAGAAAAGCCGAAGTACAAGACAGACCACAAGTCCGTGATCGATCTTATCCGATCCGAGCGCTATGCGCAGAATTTCCGGGACTTCTTCAAGTCGCTGTACGCTACGGCAACGGTCATGTCGCAGGAGTATCCTGAACTTGAGAAGATCGACGGCATCATGTCCTCGCGCGGTTCAAACAAAAAGGCGAAACAACCGTGAAAAGGCGCTTGCTGCTCATCGTCGTTGCGCTGGTTGCGCTTGTTTGCTGCGTCGGCGCGTATTTCAAGTGGTGCGCCATGCGTGCCGAAGGGCGGCGCATGTCCGCGCGCGAGGCGATGTACCGCGACATGGGGATATTCGCCCCCGGCTCCGAAGAATTCGTCGCGCTGCCGCCCGAGACGCCGCATCGAGCCGGGGCGGCCGTTCTCGGCTCTATGCTTTTCGCGGACAAGCGGCTCGTGAAATCCTCGAAGCGCATGTGCGCAGCTTGCCATCCGCCTTCTGCGGGGGGCGCGGACAACAAAGTCCACGGCCGTTTCCTTACCCGCTCGTCCCAGAACGCCGCATTCGCGTTGTGCTATCTGCATGACGGCAGCCTGCGTTCCCTCAAGGATGTTGTTGAGTATATGATATCGTCGCCGGACTACGGCGCCTATTCGACGACAGGCGCCGTGGCTCGCCTTTTGCGCGACCAGGCACTTGCGTCGCGATTCGTCGCCAACTACGAGACTGGACTCGTTGGGTCTAACGTGGTGGACTCCATTGTCCAGCACCTTCGAGCCCGCATAACATCTACAGGAGCTTTCGACCGTTATCTTTCCGGCAAGACCGACGCCTTTGACGCCGTGCAGGAACGTGGCTTCGCTGTGTTCAAGACTTCCTCGTGCGCCTCGTGCCACGACGGGCCGACCCTGGGAGGCCGCAAAGTCAGCGAAGGCCGCAAAGTCCCGGCTCTGCGCGGCCTCGCAAAGCGTCGCCTGTTCCTTACGGACGGCTCTGCGGCCGACGTATCCACTGCCCTTTTCCGAATGCCCACGGCCGAACTGTCCGATGAAGATCGTTCGGCCCTGGTCGCATTCCTGAAGAGTCTGTAGTCTTGATGAAATGCAATTGAATAGAATAGCAAGGATAAACGACATGAAACGAAGATCATTCTTGAAGTTGGCCTCAGCATCCGCGATTGCGCCGATGTTCTATCTGGGCATGGAAGGCTGTGCGCAGAGCAGGGCGAAGCGCATCGCCGCCGGCGCCAAGATTCGCCTTGGTCTCATAGGCTGCGGCGGCCGCATGGGGTTGAGCATTCATTACGGCATCCTCAACAGTCTCTGCACGGACTGCGAGATAGTCTGCCTTGCCGAGCCCGACCCTCGTAGATGGAACAAGGTGCGTAATGTCGTGAAGTACCGCCAGCCCGGCACCGATGTCTCGAAGATACGCGCCTACTATGACTACCGCGAGATGCTCGCCAAGGAGGGAGCCGGGCTTGATGCCGTCGCCATCGCCACGCCCAACCACCATCATGCCTCCGCCGCGCTTCTCGCCATGGACATGGGTCTTCACGTATATGTCGAGAAGCCCATGGCTCTGACGATAGAGGAAGTCAGATTGATGCACGCCGCGGCGAAGCGTACCGGCGTCGTCACCCAGGTGGGCAACCACGGGCATTCCGAGGAGGGGATGCGCGTTCTTGTGGAGTGCGTCCAAGCTGGAATGCTAGGGCAGATTCGCGAGGTGTGGAGCTTCGACGATCGCCTGAATGCGATGCTCAAGCGTCCGCCGTCCGCTCCGCCGCCGGAGGGGATGGACTGGGATTCGTGGTGCGGGCCAGCTCCAGTATGCGACTACTACGCCCCTGCCGACGGGCATCAGGGCATGCATCCGCACGATTGGCACGACTGGATCGGCTACGGCAACGGCTCCATCGGCAACATGGGCACGCACATAATCGATCCCGTGTTCTGGGCGCTGGACCTCGGCAGCGTGCATCCAGAGTCGGTCGAGGCGCGCGTGGCGGAATGGGGTTGCCCCGGTAGCTGGACGTGGCGCACGGAGATCGAGTGGAAGTTCCCCGCCCGCAAAGGGATGGATCCCGTCACGCTCCATTGGTTCGACGGTGTGAACGATGGCGTGCCGTACGACAAGGAGCATGTGAACGGAATCGGATGCTGCCTCAAGCGCGAATATCAGAACCTTCCCCCGATAATCCTCGAGGCGGAGAAGAAGTACGGCATCGATCTCGGCGCGCTCGGCTCTCTCTTCGTCGGCGAGAAGGGCATGATCAAGATCGGCCCCCACGGCAATGCGCTCATCTTCATGCCCAAGGACCTCAAGAAGAATTTCGGCAAGGTGCCGCGCACGATTCCGCGCGAGAAGGGCATGGATCATCCGACGGACTGGATGCGCGCGATCCGCAATCCTGATCGTCCGGCAGGCTGCAATTTCGACTATTCCGCTCCGCTGGCCGAGACTGTTCTCCTGGGCAACGTGGCGCCGCGCGCCGGGAAGAAGAAGCTCCTCTGGGACGGCACGCGGGTTACGAACGACGACGCCGCAAACGCCTTCCTCTCGACCACATATCGCAAAGGCTGGGAGCTGAAGGTCTGAACGGACGATGGTGGAGAGAAGAATGCCGCCAAACCTAGATGCTCTCAAAAGGCTTTACGACGCCTATGTGGACACATTCCGCGTGGACGGCGAGTTGCCGCCGATGATGCGCCTCAAGCGCGAACACACCGCGTTCGTCGTGGCGAACGCGCAGGCGATAGCCGCAGGGGAGAGCTTTGATGCGCATGCCGCGCTCGCCGCCGAGGCCGCCGCGCTTCTGCATGACACCGGCCGCTACGAGCAGCTTAGGCGCTACAACACTTTCCGCGATTCGGATTCCGTGGATCACGCCGTGTTCTCGCATGACATAGTGAAGGAGAGAGGATGGCTCACGGCCTGGCCGGCGGAGGATTCCGAAGCAATACTTGCGGCGGTGCTGTACCATAACCGCCGAGATGTTCCAGACGGTCTTGACGCTTTCACCGCCGCTCTTTCGCATACCGTGCGCGATGCCGACAAGCTTGACATATTCCGCGTTCTGGAACGTCAGGTGGCCACCACCGACTGGCGTCATGACTCCGCGGCGTTTTGGTATCTTCCGGTTGCCGCGCCGCCAAACCCCGCCGTCGTCAAGGCGATACTGGCGCGCCGGCCAGTCGAGTACCAGAACATCAAATCGCTTGCCGATTTTGTCATGATCCAGGTGGGCTGGATGGTGTCCGGGCTCCACTATGCCACAACTCGCAGATTGTGCGCCGAAAGAGGCCATCTCGCATGGCGGCGCGATTTCCTGCATGAACTTACAGACGATCCGTCGGTAGATGCATTGTGCGATCTGGCGGAGACGATATTCAAGGAGACAACAAATGGTTGATATAGCGCAATTCATCTGGGGGGCACCCGATCAGGCGCGCGCGCGCATCCGCCCCGACATTCCGCAGTTCCGCCTTGCCAACACCGCCAGCGGCGTAGTGACGCCAGTGGTGCAGACCTTCTCGTCCGCGACCGCGCGAGATGTGAGCCATGTCCGCGATGCCTCCGGGCGCGTGGTCGGGACTCTTTGGGAGGACGATGACGCCGAATATTGTATGCTTGCAGGCGTCAATCCCGCCGACATCTCCGCGCCGCGCGGCGAGCAGGCGTCTTCGGTGTTCTTGCAGCTAGAGTCGTTTCTGGCAAAAGCCGGCATGAAGTTTTCGGATGTCGTGCGTACGTGGCTCTACATCGACCGCGTATGCGAGTGGTACGGCGAATTCAACGCGGCGCGCTCGGAGTTCTTCGAGGCGCGCAACGTGTTCGAGACGTTCCTGCCGGCGTCCACGGGCATCGGCACCGGGAATCTTGACGGTGCGGCGCTCGTCGCCGGAGCGTTCGCGATGCGCCCGAAGAGAGAGGGCGTCCGCGCCGAGATAGTGGAGTCTCCGCTGCAGGCGCCGGCCATGGCATACAAATCGAGCTTCAGCCGCGCGGCCGAGATCATCCGTTCCGGCGACCGCAGGCTCTTCATCAGCGGCACGGCGTCCATAAAGCCGAACAGCCACGATGTCGCGTATGTGGGCGACATAGTGCGGCAGATCGACTGCACGATGAATGCGGTGGAGGCGATCTTGGCGAGCCGCGGCTATGGATGGGGCGAAGTAAAGCGCGCGATCGTCTATCTCAAGGAGCCGGGCTTCCTGGACGCCTGGCGCGAATGGCTCGCGGCGCACAAGTTGCCTATCGATTTCGCGGCGGAGACGGTCTGCGACGTATGCCGCGACGAATGGCTCTTCGAGATCGAGTGCGACGCGTGGGAACAGACCCCGCAAGGCTCCAGCCTCAATGGCCAAGAAATCGTAACATGACAAGAAAAAGATCGCTTTGCATGTTGGCCGTGATGTCGACCGGAATGTTGGCATTCGCCGCCTTCTCGGCGGACGAGTTGCCGATCGTGGACATCTCGCAGGATGCGTTCCGGCAGACGGTCATTGCCGAAGGAACGCCAGACCTCTATCAGGGCCACCCCACGACGCTGCTGGCGGCAGACGGCAAGACTATGTTCTGCGTTTGGACGACGAATCACGGCGGACCGTGCGGCCAGATGGCGCGCTCGGATGACGGCGGCCGCACGTGGACGCGCATCGATGATCAGCTCCCGGCGGAATACAAGGGCCATCGCAACTGCCCCACGCTCCAGACGGTGCCGTGCCCCGGCGGCTCCAACGTGAACTACTGCGTGTTCAGCGCCAACTGCGTGAAGGGGACTGGCGGCGGACTCGGGATACTGATGAGCCGCGACCTTGGCAAGAGCTGGCAGGTGATGCCGCCCGCCACGCACCTCTCCGCCGGAATGCCGCCCACCGGCTTCATGGCGCTCAAGGACGGCACGTGCGCGCTCTTCGGGCAAGTTCACAAGGACCCAAAGGTGAAGACAGACCGTCCGACGGACGACCAGGTGGTGTGGATGAGCGTTTCGAAGGACGGTGGCGCCACGTGGGGGCCGGCTCGCATCGTCGCGCAGAAGGACGAGAAGAACCTCTGCGAGCCGTTCGCCCTGCGTTCGCCGGACGGAAACGAAATCTGCCTTCTCATGCGAGAGAACCGCCATACGGCGCACAGCATGATGTGCTTCAGCCGCGACGAGGGCAAGACGTGGACCGAGCCCGTGGATACGTGCTGGGGACTCACGGGCGACCGGCACGAGGGCGTGCAGCTGCCGGACGGACGCTGGGTGATCGCGTTCCGCGACCGCGCTCTGAAGAGTTCCACTCATGGACAGTATGTCGCGTGGGTGGGTACGTATGACGACATCCGCAACGGCCGTCCCGGGCAGTGCCGCATCCATCTGCTGAAGCACTATCCCTCGAAGGAATATGGATGGTCGAAATTCGACACTGGATATTCTGGCGTCGAGCTGCTGCCGGACGGCACAATCGTCTGCACCACCTACTCGAAGCACTGGCCCGACGCCCGCAAGTCGTCCATCGTCTCCACGCGCTTCAAGATCGATGAGATCGACGCGCGCCTGCGCGCCGCCAAGCCGTGCGCGGAGGCGGAGTCGCCGGCTCCATTCCCGGCATGGAGCGAGCCGCGGGCGGTGACGCATGGGCCGCATGAGCATCTGCTCGCGAGCTACTTCGCGATTGACTCGTGGAGTCCGAACAAGCGCTATCTGAGCGTGTTGGAGACAGACCTGAACGGGCGTCTCCCCGAGGCGAATGAACGCTGTACGCTTGGCCTCGTGGATCTGGAGGACGGGAATCGGTTCATCCCCATTACCACCACGGCCTGCTGGAATTTTCAGGAGGCGGCGATGGCACATTGGATGAACGACGACGAGATCCTTTTCAACGACGTGCGCGACGGGAAGTTCAAGACCGTGATCATGAACTGGCGCACGAAGAAGGAGCGTGTGCTGCCGATGCCGGTCTCGGCCGTCTCCGAGGATCGCACATGGGCCGTCTCCATCAACTATGCTCGGCTTTCGCTTACGCGGCCCGACTACGGCTATGCCGGTCCGGGGCAGGATGCGCGCGCCGGTTCGACATGGCCGGAGGATGACGGACTATGGACTATGGACCTCAAGACGGGTGAATGCAAGCTCATACTTTCCGTGGCGCAGGGGAGGAGCCAGATGCCGGACATCCGCCCCATAGACGAGAAGCGCATCCCGAAGGTTCCTACGGTCACCCGCCAGGGACTCGCGTACTACTGCCACACCGTCATATCCAAGGACGGAGCGAAGATATTCTTCCTCGCACGGTCTGTGGACTGGTTCGACGCCACGATCCACAAGGCATCTTCCTGGCAGACGACGTCTTTCACCATAGACCGCGACGGCGGGAACCTGCGGCGCTGCTTCAAGGATGGCTGGGCCGGATCGCACTTCAACTGGGCGCCAGACGGGTCGCATAAGATGCTGGTGACCGCGATCTGGGATGGGGATAGGAAAGGGAACTGGACGCAATGCGCCTGGACGCCCGTGGAGTTCACCGTGGGCGAGGAGGAGAAGGTGCGCAGGATCGGCGCGGGGATCCTCGACCTGGACTGGCACTGCGTCTATTCGCCCGACGGCAAGTTCATGAGCGGCGAGACGTATTGGAACAAGAACTTCGAGCGTCCGTGGGTGCTGGTGCGACTGTCGGACGGCATGACGATGCCGATGGGGGCGTTCTTCGTGCCGGAGTCGTATAGAGGCGTTTACTGGCGGTGCGACCTGCACGCGCGGTATCGCCCCGACGGCCGCCAGATCGCCTTCAACTCCGTTCACGAAGGTACGCGGCAGGTATATCTCCGCGACATAAATTTGAAGCTGGCGGATTATATTCAATAAAATGAATATTTAGTCAATTTTCCTCTTGCGGCGCGACGAAAAAAAGAGTATTATTCATTTCAATGAACAAACAAGAGATAGGAAAGGCGATTGCAGAAAGACGTGATACGCTAGACATTACTCAAGTTCGGCTGGCGAAGTTGAGCGGAGTCTCGGTACACACGCTCTCAAACCTTGAGACGGGCTTGGGGAATGTCACATTAGATACGTTGCTCAAGGTGGCTGGCATCGTCGGCTTCGAGGTAAGGATCGGCGTATGAAAAGTGGAACTGTCTATTATCGTGACATTCCAGCCGGTGTGCTGATCAAGGACGAAGAGGGGTATCTCTTCCGATATGATCCGCTCTATTTCGCCGATGCCGCTATGCCGGATATCTCTGCGACGCTCCCGAAGACGCAACGAGAATATCGTTCGCCGCATTTGTTCTCGTTCTTCTTCGGTCTGCTTGCGGAAGGAGGTCAGAAGGAACGGCAATGCAGGGAACTCCACATCGACGAGAACGATCATTTTACACGCCTTCTCGAAACCAGTGCCTACGGCGCGATAGGAGCTGTGTATGTTAAGGCTTGATTTCACGGTTGCTGACCTCAACCTTCCTGTAAACAGGGACAAGACGCGCAGGGCGTCGGTCTCTGGAGTGCAGGACAAGGTGCAACTTCGCCGCGTACGCGGCGGATTCGTGGTGGTGGAGTCAGGGGGCGACTATATCCTCAAGCCGGTTCCGCGCAACTCGTATGCGGAACTTGCGCCAGACATCCCCGTGAACGAGGCCTTGACGATGGACATTGCAGCGAAAGTCTTCGGCGTAAAGGTCGCGGAACATGAACTGGTGGAAATGAGGGACGGGGAATACGCCTACCTTACGCGGCGCTTCGACAGGCGTGGTGGAGAAAGAATCCAGCAGGAGGACTTCTGTCAGCTTTCTGGGCGCACGAGCGAGACACATGGGGAGAACTACAAGTACGATTCGAGCTACGAGGAGTTGGCTGGGTTGATGCGGAGGTTCTGTCCTGCGGCGGCAGTCGAGAACCCCAAGGTGTTCTTTACTATTCTGTTCAACTATGTTTTTGCCAACGGCGATGCTCACCTCAAGAACTTTTCCCTGTATAGATGCGAACAAGGTGACTATCTCCTGACGCCTGCCTACGACTTGCTGAACACTGCGGTGCATTTCCCAAACGAGCCGACGGCAACCGGACTCGATTTTTTTGCAGACGGGCATTTCTCGTCGGCATACGAGACGTTAGGTTTCTATTCTTCCGCTGATTTCATTGAACTTGCTATTCCATTCGGCGTTCTTGAGGATGAGGTCCGCAAGATGTTGGCGCTTTTTGCCGCGCGAAGCGAAGCAGTGCTGCGTATGATAGACGCATCCTGTCTCTCGGAAGAGGCGAAGCGTCGCTACATCGCAAAGTTCTCGGATCGTCTCAAGGCTATCGGCCTGTAGGTTTGGCGAGTATCTACTTATTTTGCCATGCGGCTTCACGACGTCTGTCCCCAATGACGGGCGAGGGCCAGAAGGTTCATGGTGACATCAAGGTTTCGTCCAAATGCCATATTGAAATCGGTCCAAATGCCATAGTGGAATCCGCGAGGGGTCAGACCCCGCATCGTTATTCCTCAAGGCCATCACACTTCGCTGCACGGTCATCGCCTTCCGCTGACGGCGGCTTTCTTGTTGCGAAAAATTCGCTGCGAAAGATTCGCAATTCGTAGTTGCGCGTTATAGCGTGATTATGGTATAATTTGCGCATGAAACAGAATAACCCATTTGTCGTTGTAGGTTACAACGGGCCTGAATACTTTTGCGACCGCGAGAAGGAGACAGCTAAGCTCATTGCCGCCATAGAGAATGACAGGAATGTTACGCTTATAGCTCCTCGCAGATATGGCAAGACTGGCTTGCTTCACCATGTCAATCGAATGATGCCGACCGAATATGTCGGTGTGTACTTGGACATATTCGCGCTTAAAAACCTCACGGAATTTGCAAAGGCGTTTGCAGGTGCCGTGGTCGGAACGCTTGACACGCCGGTGGAAAAGACCATGGCGACGGTAGCGCGGTTTTTCAAAAGTTGCCGCCCGACCATTACACCGCAGGAGGATGGGCTCCCGAAGTTCTCGTTTGACGTTGTGCCGCAAAGGGCCGCGGAGTCTATCGTTGAGACGTTCGCATATCTCAAGAAGAGGGATCGTCGCATAGTGATAGCGATTGATGAATTTCAGCAGATACTGGAATTTCCCGAAAAGGGTACGGAGGCAATGCTGAGGAACTATGTCCAGGATGTCCCATGGGTCAGGTTCATCTTTGCTGGATCTCGCCATCATCTCATGGGGGAAATGTTCCTCTCTGCCAAGAATCCGTTTTACCAGTCCACTGACATCATGTCGTTGAATGTCATTGGCATTGATGCGTATGCGGCGTTTGCGCGCCGACATTTCGAGTCCGCTGGGCAGAAGTTTAGTGAAGAAGCGTTTGCGACTCTTTATAGACGCTTTGACGGCATCACATGGTATGTCCAGTCGGTTCTGAACAGAATATGGCAGCGCGGCGATGGTTTTTCTTCTGACGTGCAGATCGGTGAGGTTGTATCTGAGCTTGTAGAAGACAGGTCAATGATTTTTCGCGATCTCTATTTCTCGCAGAATGAATCGTCTCAGCGGTTGCTTTCCGCTATTGCGTCCGACGGCAATGCGAAGAACGTCTTCTCCGGCGAATTTCTGTCGCGGCACAGCCTTTCGGCAACATCAACCGTGCGTTCGGCGCTGAAGAACCTGCAGGATAAGGACCTTGTATATCGCACCGATGACGGTTATGTCGTCTATGACCGTATTTTCGGCGAATGGCTTCGCCGCAAGTGAGTTCCTGTGGCTTCCCAGACTGCCAAAATAATAAGCCATACAAAACAGGAAGCAAACGATGAGAACTACAATCGCAATCTTTGCTGTCGTGCTGGCCGCTGCGACCGAGGCTACGCCCGGTGCATCGAACGCGGCGGCGCGTGTGCTGAAGGACGAGCTCGTGCGCTGTCGCTTCGACCGCTTCAATCTTGACGACGAGGAAATCTACACAAACGCGATTCCCAACAAGTCCGCGCTCTCGTTGATCGGGCGGGAGATACCGCTCTTCGAGTGCCCGGACGAAGACATCGAGCGGACGTACTACTTCCGCTGGTGGACGTACCGCAAGCACCTGCGTCGCACAAAAGACGGCAGATGGGTGGTGACCGAGTTCCTGCCGAACGTCAGCTGGGCGGGCGCGGACAACACGATCGCGTGTCCCTTCGGCCACCATGTGCGCGAGGGCCGCTGGCTGCGCAACCGCGCCTTCCTGAACGCCTTGGAGCGCGCAAAGGTAATGTCCGTATTATTTAAGAGGTGGGATGGCGGCTCTAAGATGATTTTGGTATAATACGGACGTTCCCCCAAAGGGAGATGCGACAAATGACAAACCACGAATGCTGCTTGCGGGCGGTGAAATGCAAATAGAAAGCAAACTTGAAGGCGGAAAGCTGACTCTCAAGGTGGAAGGCAGGCTGGACACGAACACCTCGCCCGACCTTGAGGCGGCGCTCAAGCTCGATGGCGTGACGGAGATATGCTTCGATTTCTCCGATCTCGAGTATATATCTTCCGCCGGGCTCCGTCTTCTGCTTACCGCGCAGAAGGCGATGATGGCATGTGACGGCAAGATGGTCGTCGCCAACCCCAACGAGACGGTCAAGAATGTCTTCGACATGACGGGCTGCAGCACCATCTTCACGATTGTCTGACGTGTGAAACGCCGCTCAACCATAATCGGGGCGATCAGCCTTTTTGTCTATGGCGCGCTGCTTGTGGTGACTTGGATGATAGGCACCCAGCAGGCCGCCGAAAAGACGGACGCGCAGCTCGACTACGCCATACTTGATTTCCGCTCCACGATAGGCGGCGCGATAGACACGATGCTTGGCTACGTGGCGAAGTCGGCAGTCAGGCATATCGGCAAGGCCGAACGGCGCACGATCGAGGATATGGCGAACATCGCCCGGACTCTCGACATAGACGAGGTGAATGTCGTGAACAGGGCCGGTGTGATACTGGCGTCCAACGATCCCCACTGCCTAGGGGTCGTCATGGCCGGCGATCCCGTGATGGAGCCTTTCATGGCGCTCACAAATGGCGTCACGGCCTCGGTGTCACAGCCGTTCCGCCCTCATGCCCGCAATCCCAAGGTGCGAGCCAAGTATCTCGCCGTGGCCTTTCCCGGCGGCGACGGCTTCGTGCAGGTGGGCCTGGACGAACGCCATCTGGCCGCGATGCTTCCGGCGATACTCGGCTACATATTCGATGAATGGCTGCTCGGCCGCACAGGTTTCTTTCTATGCGCAGACGCCTCCACCGACAAACTCATCTCCAATCCGTCGCGGCACCGTAACGAGGCCGCGACTTTGAGCGACGCCGGTTTCGACGAGGAAGCGGCAAGGCCTTTTGAAATCGTGTCCAATATCGAGCCTGGCAAGACGTTCCGGCAGAAACTCTTTGGCGAGAAGTGCTACTGCCGCAACTATCTCTTTGGCGGGCATCGATTCGTCCCCGCTCTCCCCGCCCGCGAATATTATGACACCCGCACCGTCTTCGTGAGCGTTCTGGCGGTGCTGCTCTTCATCGTGCTTGCCGCCTTTGCATGGTTCGTGGATCGCATCTTCCGAGATTCGGACCGTCTCGCAGCTTTCTACGCGGTCGAAGACGAGAGGCGCGCAAAGGACATGGAGATCGCAAAGACGATACAGAATTCGGCGCTCCCGAATGCGTTTCCCGAAAGCCAATGCTTTCGGCTTTGCGCCGCAATGCTGCCCGCAAAGGATGTGGGCGGAGATTTCTACGACTATTTCACGCTAGATGCAAACCACTATGCCTTTCTCGTCGCGGACGTTTCGGGCAAGGGCATAACGGCCGCCCTCTACATGATGACGGCAAAGACGCTCATCAAGGACATGCTCTTGGCTGTCCACGACCCGGCCTTGGCTTTGACGAGGGCGAACAAGGAACTCTGCGCAAACAATCCCGCAAACATGTTTCTCACCGCCTGGGTGGGCGTTCTGGATCTAGAGACGGGCATCGTCACGTTTGCGAACGCGGGGCACAACCCGCCCGTGCGGATAGTTGGCAAGGACGGCGGCAAGTCGATGGATGCGGAATTTCGCACCGATTCCATCAACGACAAGTCGGGGCCGATGCTTGCTTTCATGGATGGCATCGAATACAAGCCCCACCAGATTCCGCTTGGCATTGGGGAGGCTCTATTCCTATACACGGATGGCGTCACCGAGGCGACAGACGAGAAAATGGAGCTTTTCGGAGAGGAGAGACTCGAAGAGACCCTTCGCGTCATGCCGAATTCGGAGCCGACCATGATCTGCAACGTGGTCCGTGCCGCAGTCGCCGCATTCGCCGCCGGCGCGCCGCAGGCGGACGACATAACCGTTCTCGCCATACGCCGCATCGCCGCGCCCCGCACATTCTCGCGCTCCTTCCCGGTCACGATAGCGGCGATGGCCGACGCCAAGGACTACCTTGACGAGAAACTGGCGGCAAATGACTGTCCGCCCGCAATCCGAAGCGTCCTTGACATCATCCTGGACGAAATCGCGTCAAACATAGTCCGCCATTCTGGCGCGTCGAGTTTCGAGATCGGCATGGAGTTCGTGGATTCGCCCGCCGGCGTCAAGCTCTCGTTCGTCGACGATGGGACGGCCTACGATCCTCTTGCGCACGTTGATCCCGACATCACGCTCTCTGCCGAGGAGCGGCCTATCGGCGGCCTAGGGATACTGATGGTCAAGAAGATGTCCGATGCCATTGCCTACAACCGTCTGAACAACCACAACTACCTCGTCGTCACGAAGAACTTCGGTCGTTAAGATTGCTTTTCGGCATAAGGTATAGTATAATATCATCCGTTTTTCGCCTAGGCGAAAGCATGGAAAAGACGAAAACAGGTTTACGCATGAAAGAGGAACTTCATAGACTGAATTGCTTTGTGGAGAACAAGCCCGGTGTCCTGGCCAGGATAGTCGGGCTCATATCCGGGCGTGGCTACAACATCCAGACGCTCAGCGTCGGCCCGACGGAGGACGGTTCCGTTTCGCGCATGAAGATAGACGTCCTTGGCGGCAAGCGCGAGATCGAGCAGGTCATACTCCAGCTTCGCAATCAGGTGAATGTGATAGAGGTCTCCTCGCGGGTCAAGGCATGACATCCGTCCGCAAACGGCGATTACCCCAACAACCATAAAAAACAAGGAGAAGCAAAAATGGAAATCATAATCTGCAAGACAGCAGAAGAGGCGAGCCGTTGTGCGGCCGATCTGGTGGCCGCGCTCGTCAAGCGCAACCCCAAGGCCGTCCTCGGCCTGGCGACGGGATCGACGCCCGTCAAGATGTACAAATGCATGATTGATGACTGCAAGGCCAAGAAGATCTCCTTCAAGGGCGTCAGGAGCTGGAATCTTGACGAATACTACGGCCTTCCCGGCACGCATGACCAGAGCTACCGCTATTTCATGGACAAGAACCTCTTCGATTCCATCGACATCGCGAAGAAGAACACGCACGTCCTCAACGGCCTCGCGAAGGACTGGCACAAGGAGGTAGCCGCATACGAGAAGGCGATCAAGGCGGCAGGCGGCATCGACCTCCAGGTTCTCGGCATCGGTTCCGACGGCCATATCGCCTTCAACGAGCCCGGCAGCTCGCTTGCAAGCCGCACGCGACTCGTCTCGCTCACGCCGCAGACGATCAAGGACAACGCGCGCTTCTTCAAGAAGGCCGCCGATGTCCCGCGCTTCGCCCTCTCCATGGGCGTAGGTACGATTCTCGAGGCGAAGCAGATCGTCCTTTTGGCTTTCGGCGCGAACAAGGCCGCCGCCGTGGCCGGAGCAGTCGAAGGTGGAGTCTCCCAGTTCTGCACCGCAAGCGCTCTCCAGATGCACCAGGATGCGTGGTTCTTCCTCGACGCTGCTGCCGCATCCAAGCTGAAACTCAAAAAATACTATGCTTGGCGCGCAGAAGAGGCAATGAAAGCGCTCTTGGCGGGGAAGTAAAATTTATCAATTTACCCCCTTGCACCGCGTCTAAAACTTAAGTATAATATTTGAGTTTCGTCCCAAAAAGGCGCCACTTTAGCTCAGTAGGTAGAGCACATCCTTGGTAAGGATGAGGTCGGCGGTTCGATTCCGCTAGGTGGCTCCATGCTGGGAAGAACAGAAGACAACAACAACTCACAGGAGTCAAAATGGCTAAGGAACAATTCGATCGCGGCGGCAAGCCGCACGTGAACGTCGGCACAATCGGCCACGTCGACCACGGCAAGACCACACTCACGGCCGCTATTACGCACGTCCAGTCTCTCAAGGGCCTCTGCGAAGAAATCAAGTACGACCAGGTCGCAAAGGCATCCGAGTCCGCCGGCCGTCGTGACGCTACGAAGATCCTCACGATCGCGTCGTCTCACGTCGAGTACGCAACGGCGAACCGCCACTATGCGCACGTTGACTGCCCCGGACACGCCGACTACGTGAAGAACATGATCACGGGCGCGGCGCAGATGGACGGCGCAATCCTCGTCGTCTCCGCCGTTGACGGCGCCATGCCGCAGACGCGCGAGCACGTTCTTCTCGCCCGCCAGGTCGGCGTGCCGAAGATCGTCGTCTTCCTGAACAAGTGCGACCTCGTTGAGGACGCCGAGATGCTCGACCTCGTCGAGATGGAAATCCGCGAGCTTCTCTCCAAGTATGAATATGACGGCGACAACGCCCCGGTCATCCGCGGCGCCGCCTATCCCGCCACTCAGGCAGCTTCTGCCGACGATCCGGCGTGCAAGTGCATCGGCGAGCTCATGGATGCGCTTGACAGCTACATCCCCGAGCCCGTCCGCGAGCTCGACAAGCCGTTCCTGATGCCTATCGAGGACATCTTCTCGATCGAAGGCCGCGGCACGGTCGTCACTGGTCGCGTCGAGCGCGGCACGATCAAGGTCGGCGAGGACGTTGAGATCGTCGGTCTCAAGCCCACCGCCAAGACCGCCGTCACGGGCGTCGAAATGTTCCGCAAGCTGCTCGATCAGGGCCAGGCTGGCGACAACATCGGCACGCTTCTGCGCGGCACGAAGAAGGAAGAGGTCGAGCGCGGCCAGGTTCTCGCAAAGCCGGGCACGATCACGCCTCACACCGAGTTCAACGGCCAGGTCTATGTCCTCACGAAGGAAGAGGGCGGCCGCCACACGGCGTTCATGAAGGGCTATCGTCCCCAGTTCTACATCCGCACGACGGACGTCACGGGCGACATCGGCCTGCCGGAAGGCGTCGAGATGGTCATGCCGGGCGACAATGTGTCGATCGACGTCAAGCTGATCGCCCCCGTCGCCCTTGAAGAGAAGATGCGCTTCGCCATCCGCGAAGGCGGCCGCACGGTCGGCGCCGGCACGGTTTCGAAGATCATCAAGTAAGTGATAAGCGTCTTCTGTGAGATGCCCGCCCCCGCAGCCCGGCCCCAAGTGGTCGGCCGGGGGAGGGGGCAGGGCTGAATCTCGCGAAGGCGGAAGGACGAACGAACATGCCGCGTGAATTGGCTATCATGGCTTGCACCGAGTGCAAGCGCCGCAACTACACGACGACGCGCAACAAGCGCACTATGACCGAGCGTGTGGAGAAGGTGAAATTCTGCCCGTTCTGCCGCAAGCACACGGGTCATAAAGAGGTCAAATGATTTAACCACAGGGACGTAGCACAATGGCAGTGCAGCGGTCTCCAAAACCGCCTATGGGGGTTCGATTCCCTCCGTCCCTGCCAAAATTTCAGGGGACAAGATGAAAGAATTCTTCAAGCGCTTCACAGGGTACCTCTCCGAAGTCAAAGGTGAGGCGCACAGGGTTACCTGGCCGGGCAAGCACGAGTTGTACGATTCCACGCTCGTGGTGATTGCTTTCATCTTCATCCTTGCTGTGACGACTCTTGTCTGCGACAAGGCCATCCAGCTGTTCATCCAGTTTGTGCATACTGGCGCCTGACGTTTCTGGAGGGACACGCGATGAAGAAAGAGTGGTTTGTGCTGCATACGCTCACTGGACAGGAGAACAAGGTCCAGAAGAACATCCTCGCTCGCATCAAGCTCGAGGACATGGGCGAGTATGTCGGGCAGTGCATCATCCCCACAGAGCGGGTCCAGGAGAAGAAGAACGGCAAGACGCGTACCGTCACGAAGAAGTTCTTCCCCGGCTACGTTCTCATCGAGATAGCTCTTTACGATGAGTCCAAGGGAATAGATCCCGACACGTCCAAGCGTGCCGTGATCGAGCGCACGTGGCAGTTCCTGCGCGCCACGCCGGGATTCATAGGATTTGTGGGCGGCGATCGCCCAATGCCTCTCAGGCAGGATGAGGTGGACGCGATTCTGTCGAACAAGCCGGCCGACGCTGCGGAGAAGCCGCGGCCCAAGGTCGATTATCGCGTCAATGACATTGTCAAGGTAAACGACGGTCCGTTCCTGGGTTTGACTGGAACCGTCAGCATGGTGGATCCCGACAAGGGCAAACTCAAGGTGGAAGTTTCGATCTTCAACCGCAAGGTCCTTGTCGACGCCGAATACTGGCAGGTGGAGAAGGTGGCCGTCGAGGAAATCGCGTCCGTCGAAGCGCCTACGGTCTAAGGTGTCGCAGTTTGCTCCCCGTCTGGACCGGTTGGGATGCCGGGAGGGGTAGCGGAAAAAGAAGGTAGAAATGGCCAAGAAAGTAAAGGGAGTCGTAAAGCTCCAGATTCCGGCCGGCGCCGCGAACCCCGCGCCGCCTGTCGGCCCGGCCCTCGGCTCTGCCGGCGTGAACATCATGCAGTTCTGCAAGGAGTTCAACGCCAAGACGCAGAAGCAGGCCGGTCTCGTGATTCCGGTGATCATCACCGTATACCAGGACCGCAGTTTTTCGCTGCAGTTCAAGTCGCCGCCTGCGAGCGTGCTCCTCAAGAAGGAAGCTGGTCTCGCCAAGGGTTCCGGCGTGCCGAACAAGAACAAGGTCGGGAAAGTGACAAAGGCCCAGCTCGCGAAGATCGTCGAGATGAAGAAGGCCGACCTCAACACCACCGATCTCGAAGCAGCGATGCGCATGATCGCCGGCACCGCCCGCAACATGGGCATTGAAGTCGTGGACTGAAAGGATTTGAGCCATGGCAAAACACGGTAAGAAATATCGCGGCATACTCAAGGCCGCTCCCAAGAAGCCCGTCACGGTTGAAGAGGCCGTGAAGTTCATCAAGGCGCATCCCGGCGCGAAGTTCGACGAGACTCTTGACGTCTACATGCGTCTCGGCGTCGATTTCACGAAGACCGACACGCCCGTCCGCGGCACTGTAAAGCTGCCCGCCGGTTCTGGCAAGAAAGTCAAGGTTCTCGTGTTCGCAGGCGGCGAACATGCCGATCAGGCCCGCGAGGCAGGAGCCGATTTCGTCGGCCTCGACGACCTCGTCGAGAAGATCACGAAGGAAGGCTGGTGCGACTTTGACGTTGCGATCGCGACGATCGAAGCGATGAAGAGCGTCAAGAAGTGCGCCCGCGTCCTCGGTCCCCGCGGCCTCATGCCCAACCCCAAGACCGGCACCGTCACGGATGATCCCGGCGTGGCCGTCAAGGAGGCGAAGGCCGGCAAGGTCGATTTCCGCATGGACAAGACCGGTAACGTGGCGGTGATCGCCGGCAAGCTCTCGTTCGACGCTGAAAAGCTCGTCGACAACGTAAACGCCGTCGTCGCCGCGGTTTCGGCAGCGCGCCCGGCAACCGTCAAGGGCATCTTCATCAAGTCCCTTACGCTTGCATCCACCATGGGCGTTGGCGTGCCTTGCATCATAGCGGCGGACGCTCAGTAAGGAGGCGCAGACAATGAGAAGTGAAAAGATTGCTATCCTCAAGGAAGTCACGGAGCGCATCAAGGACTCCGACTACTGCTTCATCATCAACTACGGCGGCGTTGACGTCGGCAAGCTTGGCGCTCTGCGCGCCGATCTGCGCGCGTGCGATTCCCGCCTGCTCGTGGTGAAGAACACATACCTCTCCAAGGTCGCGAAGGAGAAGGGCTGGTCTGAGGACGTCGAGAAGATGTTCCAGGGCCCCACCGCCGTCGTGACCGGCAAGGGCGAGCCCACAGCCGTCGCAAAGGCGGTCGTGAAGTTCGTTGAGGGCAGCGAAGGCAAGGCGACCATCAAGGGCGCCGACTACGACAACAAGATCGTCGACGCTGCCATGGTCGAGGCCCTCTCGAAGGTGCCCGGCAAGAACGAGCTCCGCGCCACGTTCCTCATGCTCCTTAAGGAGCCTGCGACACGCCTCGCGCGCGTCCTCTCCGAGAAGGCGAAGAAGGAAGGCGGCGAAGCCTGATAGGAATTTCCCTTGGATGAAACACGCCAAGGGTTGACAAGTAAAACAAAGGAACAAGAAAATGACGAACGAAGAACTCATCAAGGAGCTGTCTGGCAAGACGGTTCTCGAAATCAACGAACTCGTGAAGGCGCTCGAAGAGGCGTGGGGCGTTTCCGCCGCCGCCGCCGTCGCCGTCGCCGGTCCTGCGGCAGCTGCGGCTCCCGCCGAGGAGAAGACCGAATTCGACGTCGTGCTCAAGGCAGCCGGCGCGAACAAGATCGCGGTCATCAAGGAAGTCCGCGCCATCACGGGCCTCGGCCTCAAGGACGCCAAGGACATGGTCGAGGGCGCTCCCAAGACGGTCAAGGAAGGCGCTTCCAAGGAAGACGCCGAGAAGATCGCCGAGCAGCTCAAGAAGGCTGGCGCCGAAGTCGAGATCAAGTAAGATTTCGTCCAAGACGCATGAAAAAAGGGAGTCGCTTCACGCGGCTCCCTTTTCCGTTGTCCGTTGTCGCCTGCGGCGCGCCCGTCACACGTGCATCATCTTCACCGGGTCGAGGCCGGCAGCCTTGAGGGAGAGGGCGATGTCGTACTTTCCGCGCGTGAGCGGCGCGAGCATCTTGTCGGCCTCCGCATTGCCGGACTTCTCCTGCGATGCGTCCCAGGAAAGCGACGCGCCGTCCTTCTTCCCGCGCGAGAGTTCCATGCACATGCGGCCAAGCGAGCAGAACGCCGTGGAGCGATGCCCTCCCTCCGCGTTCGTCACCGTATGCGCCGGATCGCCGAGGCGGATGCCCTCAAGCCAGTTCAGCCAGTGGTCGCCCGAAGTGAGAAGCTTGACCGCAGGGTTGGCGATAGGCTCCAGAAGCTTGTTCTTCGAGGCCATGAGCGGCTTCATCTTTCCGTTGGACGGAACATCGGGATCGCTCGGGGTGACCTTGGCCGTGCCGCGCATGCAGTAGAGCCACTCGCCATTCTCGCCGATGAACTTCACGCCCATCGGGAACTTGTCGCACACATGCACGTCGGCGCCGGCGACGGAGTAGTGGAGATCGTAGTGAGTGTGCACGTTCCAGAGCTTGTCGCCTGAAAGGTCCATCCATTCGCAAGTGCCCTGCACGGAAACGGGATCTGCGCCGAGTCCCCACGCTGCCACGTCAAGGTGGTGCGCGCCCCAGTTGGTGATCATGCCCCAGCCGTAGGGGGCGAGCTGTATCCAGCCTGGACGATCCCCGATGCGCTTGAGATCCTGCGTGTGGACGCGCGTCCAGTTGTAGGGCGCGGTCGGATCCGTCGGGCCGAGCCAGGCGTCGTAGTTGAGATTGGCGGGGATGGGCTCTGGCGTGCGGCATCCACCGGACTTGTCAAGCCCGATGCCAACCTCCACGCGCGTCACCTTGCCGATGCGGCCGTTACGCACGAGTTCGCACACGCGGTGGAACTGCATGACGCTGCGCTGCCATGAGCCGACCTGCACAACGCGGTTCTTGAGCTTGGCGACGTTCGCGATCACGCGGCCTTCCTGGATCGTCTGGGCAAACGGCTTCTGGAGCCAGATGTGCTTGCCCGCGAGAAGACAGTCTGTGGCGACGATTGCGTGCTGATGATCGGGGATGCAGAGCATCACGGCGTCGATGGAAGGATCTGCCAGCATCTCGTGATAGTCGCCGTAGGTGCGGACGTCCTGTTTGATTCCAATCTTCGCGTAGAGTTCCTCAATGCGCTTCTTGCCGTGCGCCATGCGTTTCGAGTCAAGGTCGCACACCGCCACGAAACGGCAGAGATCCTTGTATTTGAGAGTCTTGGGCACGTCCATCGTGTGCGCGATGCGACCATAGCCGATCACGGCCACATTCACGAGTTCGTTGGCGGCGAACTTGCGGGCGGATGCACTGCGGCAAGAACAACATCCCGGAAAGAAAAAAGGCACCGCGAATGCGGCGGACGTGGTGAGGAACTGACGACGATTGAACATTTAGCTTCTCCACACAATGAATTGGAGCCAGGTAACGGATTCGAACCGCCGACCTGCTCATTACGAATGAGCCGCACTACCAGCTGTGCTAACCTGGCCAAGTTGAAAACGGGAATATTATACACGTTTACTCGTCGTGGCGCAAGGGGGTAAACGCATATTTCGCATGGGGGGAGAAGAAACGCTCATGAGCCAATGCTATGATGTATCCTGTGCAGATTTATGATATAATCTCAATCGTCAAATGCAAAAACCATCCATAGACGTATTCTGCGCGAGACTGGCCGAGATATTGGAGACGGACGCCGTGGTTCCCTTCACGGAATTCCGTTCGCTTCCCGGCTGGTGTTCGTTGCAGGCTTTCGGCATTCTCGTCTATCTCGAGAACGACTGCGGTCTCCGTCTCGACATATCCTCCTTCGGACGCCTCAACACGGTCGGCGAACTCTATGCCGCCATTGGAGATTGACGATGGCAGACTTTATCCAATTCGCCGCCTCCGTCCTCGGAGTGCCGCCGGAGACACTTTCGCCCGAGACATCGTGCGGCTCCATCCCCGAGTGGGATTCCGTGATGCACCTGCGCCTCGCAATGGAGATCGAAGCGCACTACGGTATCCGTCTCCCGTTCGAGAAGCTTCCCGGGCTGCTGGCGATCAAGGACTTCCTGCCGTATCTGGAGGACGGCAAGGCATGATGACGCCAGACGAGAGGAAAATGCGCCTGCAGGGGATAATCCGCGATCGCGCGGCGCGTCGCCGCCTTGCGGATCACCTTGTGCCGGGGCTGCCGATAGACGGAGATCCTCCTGAGACGCGCCGCCGCGCCGATGCCGTCGGCGATTCGCTCAAGGGCGTCATGGATTCGCTGCTCGCAGTCCCCAATGCATTTTTCGACCGCATCACCTCGGAATGGGCGAAACTCTTTCCCGGAACGCCGGCGAAGCCGTCCCGTTTCGAGGAGGATGCGCGCACATTCAAGATCGTTCTTGCCGTGCCCAACGCCGGCGCGGCGTTCGCGCTGCGCGCGCAGATGCCGCGCATCCGCCGCGTGCTGAAGGCGCTCGACGGCGCTCCGAAGAAGAAAATCACGTTGATTGTCAACATAGGATGAAAGACGCATTCAAACTACACCCGCGCCTGGCCTGTCCGTATTCGGAGAGGCTTGCCGCAATGTGCCCCGGCTTTGCCAAGCAGGTGGAACCCGATCTGCGCGAGGCAGACGAAGATGACGAGTTCGGGCCCGATCCCTTCGGGGAAGAGGAAGAGAGCGCCGGGTGCCGCGGCCTCAAGCAGCGTTTCCCGGATAGAGTCCTGATCATGACGAGCGACAGTTGCTTCACGAACTGCCGCCACTGCACGCGAAAGGGACTGCTTGCCAATGCGGAAGTCGTGCGCACTGACGACGACCTCGCCGGCTGCATAACATATGTGAAGGAGCGCCCCGATGTCCGCGACGTGCTTCTTTCCGGCGGCGATCCTCTTGTGCTACCTGACGACGAGGTGATGCGCTTCGTCGATGCGTTCGCCGCGTTGCCGCAGATCGATGTGGTGCGTCTCTGCACGCGCGCGCCATGCGTCAATCCCGGGCGAATCACGCCGGCGCTTGCCGAGAGGCTGGGACAGTCCGGGAAGGTTTGGGTCAACACGCAGTTCAACTGCGCAGGCGAAGTCACGCCCGAGGCGACCGAGGCGTGCGCGCATCTGGTGCGTGCCGGCATTCCGGTCTCATGCCAGACCGTTCTCTTGGCGGACGTGAACGACACTGTCGACGATCTGCTCGATCTTTTCCGCGCACTCCAGCGCGCACGCGTGCGCCCGTACTACGTTTTCATGTGCGACCCCGTTGCCGGCACTGCGCATTTCCATGTGCCGATCGAGAGGGCGCGCGAGCTGGAGGATGAGTGCGCCGCAAAGATCGGTGGGCTCGGGCTTCCGCGCTTCGTGGCGGACATCCCGGGATCGGTACGCAAAATACCGATTTCCGAACTGTAGGATTGAACTGTCGGGAAGAATTTTGCCGCCAGAAAACCGCCCACGAAAAAAATAAAAAAATTCATTTACCCCCTTGCGCGCCGTCATGATGTATGATAAACTTGAAGCACGCTTGGAAAAGGTGGAGACAAAAACTATGAAAAAAATGATGTTTGCTTTTGGCGCGTTCGCGTTTGCTTTTGCCGCTACGGCAGAGCTCGACACGCTTATTACCTTCTCAACGAAGGGGCCCGATACTTACCTTGACGGTAAGACCCTTGTGGCAGATGGAGAGTGTTACGCTCTCGTCTGGACTAAGAACGGTTGCGAATTCAAAGGTCTCAACGCCGATGGGTCGTGCGTTGATCCTGTGAACAACGCTCTCGTTCTGGCCGCGCCTATCGCCAAGGACCACAAGTGTCCGCCTGTGATGTATGTCGTCAAGGCGGCAGACGCCGCAAAGTATGTTGACGGCGAGTATGGAATTTATCTGCTTGATACGCGGGTGACCACCACTGAGGTCGATGCCGCTGGCAATGTGACTTACAAGACCACGGTCGCCGGTGTTGACTCGACTGGTAAGCCCAAGGCAATCAACGGCTATGGCGCGGTCGCTTCGAACGTCGGCGCGGCTGATGGAGAACTCGGTGCGGCCTCTGCTGGCGCTTCCGTGACGGTTGGTGCGGTTGCTCCGCCCCCGGCGGATGCTCCGAAGCCCAAGATTACCGCAATCAATATTATCGGCGCAAATGTGTATCTCACTGTTGCCAATACTGCTTCCTATCTCCAGTACAATGTAGCCGCTGGCGAGACGCCTGCCCTTGAGGATGGTGCATCCGCACAGGCTCCTGTCAATGGAAAGGAAAACGGTACCATTACCCTAATCGTCCCGAAGGACGGCGACAAGGGCTTCTTCAAAGTCCAGCGTAACTGAGAAGTAAAGGAAACCTAAAATGAAACATCGTACATTGTTTTCATTCGGCGTAGTGCTCGGCATTGCCGTAGCGGCGGCCGGTGCTGATCTCAATTCCGACAACACGTTCGGCATATTGTCGTTGAGTGATAATTCTTCTGCGGATCTCGTCATTTCTGTTCCTTGGGTCGATTGCACTGATGCTTCGCAAAATACGTACGTATCCAATGTTGTGAAGACGACGAATCTGACCGCTGGCGACTACTTAATACGCAAAACGAGTGGCGGCGTTTATCAGAGTTGGGAATTGGTGACAAGTGGCGGGTCGGCTTATTGGGTGCCTACTGTAGTTCAGAATGCAGGCGTGACCACGACGACTGAGGGTGCCGACACGGCTCGTATTGCTCGCGGCGATGCGCTTTGGTTGCATCGGCAGAGTCCTAGTACCTCTACGCCTATTTATCTGTTCGGCCAGTTCAAGGCCGAGGGAGCTACTACTTCTGTTGCGGCTAATACCACCACGCTTGTAGCAAATCCTGGCACTAGTGCCATGACGGCTGCGCAGTTTGCCGCTAAGGTTCCGTCACTTGCTAAGGGCGATAAGATGATTATCGGCAATAAGACGTATACCTGCGCAGAGGTTAACAGTGAGTTGAAATGGACGACTAAGCGTTCAGGGGAAACTGTTACTATTGGTGGTCAAACATACACGCCAGTGGTAAATGTGGATGCTTCTAGTGATTCCATTCCTGCAGGAACTGGTTTCTGGTTCCAGCCAGTTGGCGCAAGAACGATTAATTGGTAAAGTGTGTGTTGGAGTAAAACAATGAACATCATAAAGAAACTTTCGTGCGGACTTCTTGTTTGCGCCCTTGCTCTGGGTTCGCAGGGGGGAACGCTCTATTGGCAGCTTAATAATGGCGCCACAGACCCTAACGGGGCAGACTATGTTGCCTTGGCGATTGACGATGGGAATGGAAACATCACGTATGCTAATCTACTTGATGGTCCTGGAGGAAGCACAGTCGGTCAAATCGTTTCGGTGGCGGATGCCAAAGCATCTGTTCAGTATGCCGAAATTTCTGATCCTGGCTCATCATCTACCAAATTTTATATTGAAATGTTGAACTCAGATTCTTCGTCATCAGGACACGGCTGGACAAGTCCGGCATACACGTATCAGCAACTTACCGACAATAATTATGTCTATACAGGTGGAATGGATCCAGGAACTGTTACGACGTGGACTGCGTCAGTTGCAATCCCTGAGCCTACGAGCGGTTTGTTGCTCTTAGTGGGTGGTTCGCTTCTCGCACTGCGCCGTAAACGTCGCGCATGAGCGTAAAAGCGTTCAGGCAAGAAAGGAGAGCGCGTTCGCGCTCTCCTTTTGTGCTTAAAAGAGCAACACGATATCTTTAACACAATCGACAATGCAGGAGGGGCATCATGAAAAAGTACAATGACGAATACGAAGACGATGACAGCGATGTCGAGCAGGAAGTCTTTGTCCAACAGGCTCCTGTCGCTGTTGACAAGCTCTCTTTCACCGACTATGTGGCCGCCGGTGCATTGGCTGGCTTCATATTTCTGTTTCTCCTGATTTGGCGTTTCCCCACTCTCGATCCTTCCGTCTGGCAAGATGCCGCAGAGGCGATTGGGACTCGTCCGCCCCAGAATATCTTCCCGGGCATTTGGCGAGTCATGGCTGCGGGCATCTTCAAGATGATGTCCGTCTCGGGTGGTCTGTCCCTCCTCTCAATTCTTGGCAAAGCAAGCATTGCTGTCTCTAGCGGCCTGGCCTATCTTACATTTCGTGAGGTAATGTCGCTTACGATTCGCCTAAGACTGCAGTACTCGCGGTCTCGCTATTTCGTGGCGCGCATTTCGGCGGCGGTTGGCGCCTTGCTGTTTGCGTTCTCCGACCCTGTGTGGCGTGCCGGGCAATTCTTCTCCTCGACTACTTTCTTGATCTTGACCTCCGTCTTCGCCCTTTACTTGTTTTTTGCCTTTCTCCAAGGCGGCAAGTTGCTCGTCGCCTATGCGGCAATGTTTGTTCTAGGCGTTCTTTCGGCGGAGACTCCCTTGGGTTTTGTGTTGCTGGCTCTGTGCTGGGGCGTGTATTTCATGGCGGCTCGACATGTGCTTTCTTTCGAGATGCCGCTCATGAATCCATTCATCGAACAGGTTTCAAAGTGGCACATGACGTTTCTTTTCGTCGTCGGAATGCTGGGCTGCATCATCGGGAACTGCGTCTCGTTCGTTCAGATGGGCGGAATGGACGCTGCCAATCTGTCGGTCGGCGACCTTCCCTTGAAGTATGCGATGTCAATCTGGTCCCACATCACTTCGTGCGCATCCCTGATGGGCTGGATATTGGCGATAGGCATCGTGATCGTACCTACGATAGTAAGCATAATCCTTTTGCCTCGCGCGGCAGATGAAGAGCAGTTCCTGCCGTATCATATGGGCGCCGTCTATCTCTTCGCCGGACTCCTTGCCCTTGCTCAGTTCAGCCAGATTGACGCGCTTTGGTTCTGGAGATGGATTCCGAAACCGGAGATGGTGCCGTCCGATCTGCTTCTTTGCATGTTCATGCTCGCGTTGGCGGCCACGACGGTATTTTCCCTTGCCGTCTTGGGCATTGATGCGCTCTGCCGCAATCATCGCCGCCTTGCGCTTCAGAGATACGCGGATCTTAGGCAGGACATCGAGGAACGCCCTGAAGTGATATCGCGTGGCGCCATGCGTGTATTGCGTCGCATAGGCGTCGTGTTGGTGCCGTTGTTGATCTTTGCCGCCGTCTTGCCGGGGCGTCGGCTTGCCAAGGCGCGGGCGATGATGTCGCTATTGGCCGATTACGCCGCCGAAGTGATTGAGGAGGCGGGACCCGTCAAATGGCTATTCACCGACGGCTCTTTTGACCCGTTGTTCGAGATTTTTGCGGCGGCGTCTGGCAGCAGTGTGCATCCTGTTTCGATGATGTCCAGAAACTCCCCTTATGAAGTGAATCTGCGCGTGCGCGGCGCTTCAGATCCAGAGGACAAGCTATCGCTGGAGGTCGGCGGGGCAATGGCTTTGCGCAGCTGGTCGCGCGACAAGAAGGATCGTCTTGAGAATCTTGCGATACAATTGGGTTTCGATATATGGAAGCGCGACGGCAAGCCGATTCCTCCTTGCTCGGGGCTGCTTTCGCGTCCTGTGGGCATGGACGAAGTGGACATGGCGCGTGGCATCGCGAATGCACGTGCATTAGGCGCGCGCGTTCTTGAGTTCTACGCCAACGGAGGTCCTGCCCGCAATGCTGGGCCAGAGATCAATGAACTCTTCTTGTTTGTCCAGTGGCGCATCGCCAGGCTTGCGCGCATGCGTGCAGAGAGGGAAGATCTTGCCGGCAATGCCCAGACTTCGCTTGAAGACATGCGGCTTTCAGAAGAACTCGATGAAAAGAATGCTTCCTTGAAGCGGATTCTTGATAGCATGGAGAAGGTGCGCAACATGATGTTGCGTCAGATAACGCCGCGCGAGGGACTCCAGATGGCGTTAACTCGTGCCGACTTCGCACTTGCCCGTCGTTACGCCGAGCCTATTCTAAAAGCGGATCCCGATGAGCCACAGGCGAACTTCGGCATGGGCATGAGCTATTTCGTGCAGGAGCAGTGGACGCGCGCCGAGACGTATCTACGCCGTTGCTTGATACGCAATCCGAAAGAGCCTGCGATCTACAACAATCTTGCCGTTCTCCAGATGAAGACAGGGCGTTTCGACGCGGCCGAAAAGAATGTACGCCGCGCCCTTGAGCTGATTCCCGATTCCGCAGAGATCCAGGATACGCTCAAGCAGGTCCTCAAAGCCCGCGAAGACGCAGAAGCTCGTGCGCGCAAGGCGAAAAAGAGAGCCGAGGAGGCCAAGCGCAGAGCCGAGGAAGAAGACGACTGACCATCACGGCATTCGAAATTCAAGGCTGGTGCCGTTTTCGGGAAGGAAGCTAACGGACTTTGAAGTTTACCTACCAGTACAAGACGAGTGACGGCGTTCGGCATGCCGGCGTATATGCCGCACGTTCGCGGGAGGCGGTGTACGATGAGCTTCGCGCCAAAGGCATAAAGGCTTTTGGCGTTGAACCTGCGCCAGGCTTCGCCAATCGAATGGTCGGCGTCTTGGGCTGGCGTCTGTTCGTATTTGTTGTGCTAGCGGCTGTCGCAGTCACATCAACCATCGCCTACCTTCAGGAAAAATCAGAGCCGCCGCAGCATTCTCCCGCAGTCGAGGATTCGGTGTTCCTTGCCAAGACGCGGCGGCAGATAATCGGCGACACCGCCGTGATCGAGGCCGGCGTCAAGAACGGCTGGAACGACGTCTTCCCTGATGAGGGCGAGCGCTTCCTTGCATCATTCGCCATCCCCGGCGTGCCGGCCGGCGTGAAGACGACCAATGTCGCGGAACTTGAAAGGTCGCTCAAGCGGACGGTTTTGATCAATCCCGACGATTCGATGGAGTCGAAGCAGATCAAATCGATGGTCGAGGGCATGAAGGACGAGCTTCGCGCCTATATGGCCAAGGGCGGAACGATCGAGAAATACGGCGAACGTCTCGTCGAGCGACAGGAACAGGAACTTTCATACTACCGCCGCATCAAGGAGGAGATAGAGTCTGCCGTGAAGCGCGGGCTTTCCGATGCGGAGGTCGAGGCCAAGTGGAAGGCCGGCAACGCCGACCTCCGCAACATGGGTATCCGCCTCGTCCCGTTGCCAGAGCCTGGTGAGTGATTATCGATTATCGTTTATCGTTTCTCAAAACTCAATTGGTTTATGGTATAATCTCGGCGTGGAAGATAATGTGCAAGAAACTATGCCCTTGGCTGTTGTTGTGCCAAGCTATAGACCCGACGAACGTTTGCCGGATCGTCTGGCGTCGTTTCGCGCGTCTGGTTTCCGGCGCGTTGTAGTGGTCGATGATGGTTCCGGGCCTGATTTCCAGGCAATTTTCGATGCCGTGTCGAAGATGGAAGGGTACATCGTGCTGCGCCATGAGACGAATCTGGGCAAGGGGGTTGCGCTGAAAACGGCGTTTGCACATGTGCTGGAGGATTGTCCCGAATGCATCGGCGTGGTCACAGCGGACGCAGATGGTCAGCACGCCCCTGAAGATTGCCGCAGGGTGGGCGAGGCGCTTCTCGACGATTTGTCCGCAATTGTGCTGGGGACGCGTGATTTCAGCTATAGAAACGTGCCGTTCCGTTCATGGTGGGGCAACAATTGGACCGTGATGCTTTTCTCCATTTTCTACGGCAAGCGCATCCCCGACACGCAGACAGGTCTGCGCGCGTTCGGTCGCGTCATCCTCGCGAACCTTCTTAAAGTGCCCGGCACAGGCTATGAATACGAGATGGCGGTACTTTGCCGCGCGGCGCGGTCGCGTATGCAATTAAGATTCGTTCCCATAAGCACAATATACGAGGACGACAATTCGTCGTCGCATTTCAGGCCGCTGCGCGACACGGTGCGCATCTATCGCGTGCTTTTCGGCAATGTGTTTTCACGCCTTTGATGGCCATGTTCAAGACAGGACGAAATTTCATAGACGGCATTCCGGTCGAAGTCGAGCGTAAGCGCATACGGCGCATCAACATTCGCATTGCGCAGGACGGCGTGATCCATCTGTCGATCCCGTTGCGGTGGGCAACGATCGCGGAGGGGGAGGCGTTTCTGAGGTCGAAGTGGCGGTGGGCCGTTGCGGCGCGCGCGAAGGCCCTTGCGCGTTCGGCGGAAACGCGCGAGCCTTTGAGCGACGATGATAGGGCTGCGTTCGCCGTTCGGCTTGGCGAGATGCATGCCGAATGGTGCGCGCGCCTTGGCGAGATTGGGGTGACGTGGCGAATGCGCGCGATGAAGTCGCTATGGGGGTCATGCCATGTGGCCCAAAGGCATGTCGTATACAGCGCCGAACTTGCGCGGGCGCCGAGGGAACTGGTGGAGTACGTGGTGGTGCACGAAATCACGCATCTGAAGGCTGCGAACCACGGGCCGCGATTCTATTCGTTGATGGACGAGCGACTTCCTGGATGGCAGGCGCTTCGGAGGCGGCTCAACAAGAGGACTTGGACTTAGTGGAGAGCGCGGCGACTTCGGCCTTGAGGGCTTTGAGTTCGGCGCGGGTCTTCGCGATCATCTTCGGCGCTAGCGTGATCGCCGCCAGTTCCTTCATGGACATCGCAGGCGCGCCGATCACGTACTTCTGTGAGCCGTCAAGCGACTGCGGCACGCCAGCCTGCGGCCCTACCTGCACGCCATCCGCGATCTTGATGTGCCCGGAAATGCCGGCCTGAGCCCAAATGAGGCATCCCGAACCGATCTGCGTGGAGCCGGCGACGCCGGCCTGGGCGATTATTCCAGAATAGCCGGCCACCTTCACATTGTGGCCGATCTGAACAAGGTTGTCGATCTTGGTGTGCGGCCCTATGTACGTGCGGCCGATGCGCGCGCGGTCGATCGTCGTGTTTGATCCAATCTCCACGTAGTCGCCAAGCTCAACGACGCCCAGCTGCGGGATCTTCTCGATCTTGGGCATGCCGTTTTCGAGAGTCGTGTTGTATCCGTAGCCGTCGCCGCCGAGGCGCACGCCGCAATGGAGAATCACGCCCTTGCCGAGCTTTGTTCCTTCGCGCAGGGTTACTTGCGGGTAGATGTGGGAGCCGGAACCGATGACGCATCCTTCGCCGATGAATACCTGCGCCTCAATGATGCAGCCATCGCCGATCACGGCGCCTTTCTCGATTACGGTGAAGGGACCGACATGCACTCCATCGCCTAGTTTGACCGACGGATCGACAATCGCAGAAGGATGGACGCCAGGGGCGCGCACGGGCGGCGGCGGCGCAAAAAGCTCTGCGGCGGCCATGCATGCGCGGTTGGGGTCTTCCACGCGAATGATTGAACAAGGGGCACCATGCGTCCAGTCGGGCGGCAGAAGGATTGCGCTCGCCTTCGTTGATTGGACGAGCGGTACGTGCTTGGAGTCTTTGCAGAAGCTCAAATCACCCGGGCGGGCCTCTTCGAGACCGCCGCAAGCAACAATGTCAACGTCTTCTCCTTCGAGAGTTCCGCCGAGTCTGGCCGCCAGCTCACTTGTCAGCATCTTCTTTCTTCTCCGTGCGCTTCTTGGGATCTACGCCAAGGGCTTTGAGTATTTCGTCCGTGACATCGAAAGAATCCTTGGCGTAGCCGATGGTGGTGACATCAAGGATCATGTCATAGTTGTTGTCCTTTGCGAATGTCGTGATCTTGGCGCGGATGTCCTCGGTTTCGAGCTTGAGGAGGCGCGATTCAAGATCGGCGAGTTCGTTTTGGTAGTGCTGGGCCGCTGAACGGAGATCCTGCTGCGCGGCGATGAAGCGCTGCTGGACGTCTTCGATCTTCTTTTGGGCTTCGGCCTTGGCGGCGGCGGAAAGCATCGGGTTGTTCAAGTCTTCCTGCGCCTTCTTTCCCTCGTCCGCGATGGACTTGAGGGTGTCCTGCCTGCTGTCGAGCTTGGCCTTGTAGTCTTTGTCGGTGGACTTGACCAAGTTGCGGTTCGTCTCATGGCTGGGATGGAGACGAACAAGCTGAACCATGTTCACGGTTCCGATTTTCATTTCGGCCGCGGCCGCGAGCGCGGCAACGAGCGAGAACGTCATTAAGAGCTTTTTCATTTCGTTTGCTTCCTTTGCTGTTTCAACTATTCACTATTACTTGTTACTTATCAGAAGTCGTAGCCAACGGTGAAGGAGAAGACCTCCTTGTCGCAGTCGTCGTCAGGCTCCTTGATCGGCGTCGCGAAGTCGAGGCGGATCGGGAACTGTTCGAGGTCGATGCGCAGGCCCACGCCGACGGACCAGCAGAACATGTCGGTGTCGAAGTCGAATTCTTCTTCGCCGACGGAACCGAGGTCGGAGAACACGGCAAAGCGAACCATCTTGACGATCGGAACGGTGTATTCGATGTTCATACACCAGCTCGTCTGGCCGCCCCACGGCTCATAGCTGCCTTTCTTGCCCGGGCGTTTCCAGACGCGCGGGGCGATGTCGCGGTATTCGACGCCGCGGATCGAGCGGGGGCCGCCGAGGAAGAGGCGGTCGTAGATCGGGAGGCTGTCGCCGCCGCCGAAGGTGTCGAGCGTTTCGGCGCGGAGCCCGAAGGTCAGCACGTGGCTGTACTTCTTCCACACGGTGAGGTACTTGCGGTAGTTGAAGCCGACGTGCCAGTATTCGTTGTCGGCCGCGACGAGTTCGCCGTAGATGTTGATCTTATGGCCCTTCTTCGGGAAGATGAAGCTGTCGCGAGTGTCGTCGGCCCAGAAGATGCGGAAGGGGATTTCCCACTTGTCGCCGTACATTTCCTCTTCTTCCTTGAAAGCGCGCCAGTCGCTGCGGCCCGTACGGGGATTGTAGAAGCGATCCTTCTCAACGTCGTCAAACTGGATGTATTCGGCCGTCACGCGCGCGCCGAAGCGACCGAACGCCTGCCACGTGGGCCAGAACTTGACCGGGTAGGAGAGGGTGGCGGAGGCACCGGAACGGTAGAGGTCGTACATGTCGAACCAGCGGCCGCGGCGATAGACGTCCACGGTGAGTTCGAGCTGACGATCGAGGAACCAGGGCTCGGTGACGGACGCGAGGTACGTCTGGACGCGCGGGCCGGCCTCGACGCGGATGAGCCCCTTCTGCCCTGCGCCGCGGAAGCGCCATGGGTTGAAGATGTCGAAGTTGGACTCTGAAAGCTCGACGGTGCCGAAGACGGAGTCGACGCTTGATGCGCCGATGCCCACCATGAAGTTGCCTGTGTTCTTCTCGGAGACTTCATAGACGAGGTCGCGAAGCTCGGGTTCGCCTGGAGCTTTCGGCTTTTGACCTTCGACGCGTTCGAGGTAGTAGCGCACGCGCTCGAAGTAGCGGAGGTTTTCAAGGCGGCGCTTGGACTGCTCGGCCTTGTCTTCGAGCATCGGGTCGCCCGGCGAGAGGCTCACCTCGCGGCGGATCACCTTGTCCTTGGTGTAGTCGTTGCCGCGCACGATCACGCGGTTGAGGACCACCGGAAAGCCTTCCTTCACCTCGAACACGAGGTCTATCACGCTGTCGAACCCATCGTCGGCGGCGGGAATGCGGCGAATCTCGACGTGCGTTTCCGCGAGAGCGTGTTCGCCGGAGCCGCAGAATATCTCGATGTCGCGCGCGGCCTGCGTGAGCGCTGCCGCGCCGGCCACGTCGCCGGTCTTAAGGTTCTTGATGGAGTTCAGGGCGGCTTCCTCGGGGTATTTGGTGATGCCGATCACGGACATCTTGCCCACCTTGTACGGAGAGCCTTCGTTCACGCGGAAGACGCGGTCGTACTTGCCGCCTTCCTGCGCCACTTCCTCGGGCATGGAGACTTCGGCGTCGAGGTAACCGCGGTCGCGGTAGACGTTGCGGATCTTGTCGCGTGCCTCTGCGAAGTCCTGGTCGCTGGTCGGTGTGTCGGCGAACCAGCCTAGCGGATTCCACCACGGATAGTCGTCAATGGCGGCGCGCAGATCGTCATGGTCGATACTCTCGGCGCCGACGAAATCGAACTTGCGGATTTTCTTGCGCAGGCCCTCTTCGATCTCGAACGTGACCGACACGGCGCCGGGGGCGTCGGGAATCTGCTCGACGACGGGAGTCACCTTGACGTCGGGGAAGAATTTCTTCTGGTATTCGCGCTTCACCTTGTTCGCGGCGGCGACGTAGTCGGCCTCGCCGTAGGTGTAGCCGTCCTTGAGCTCTGCCAGCTTGGCGATCTTGCCGGCGTTCCAGTAGTCGTTGCCCTTCACGTTGAGCGGACCCTGGAAACGCATCTTGCGCTTGACGACGAAAACGATGTCCACGCCTTTGTCGGTGCGGTTGGCCTCGACGGTGATGTCTTCGAATTCTCCCGTGTCGCGGAGCGAGCGGATGTCGCGCGCGCATTGGGCGGAGTCATACTCTTCGCCGGCTTTCGTGGAGCAGCGCGCAAGCACGTCGCCGTAGTCGCCGGCAGATCCGTCCGCGCCGCGCACGGAAACGGATGATATGGTTGCTGCGCCGACGCAGAATGCGGCGGCGACGATCAGCATCAGGGGGAATCTTTTCATGTTATCTCCTTGGTGAAATCCACGGGGTTGACGCGCCAGATGTCGCGCGCGTATTCGGCCACGGCACGGTCGGACGAGAAGCGCCCGGAGCGCGCGATGTTGATGAGGGACATCTTGTTCCAGCGCTTCTTGTCGCGGTAGGCGGCGTCGACCTTGTCCTGCGCTTCGCAATAGGAACGGAAGTCGGCGAAGAGCATGTAGTGGTCGTTGTAGTCGAGCAGCGAGCGCACGATATCGTCGAAGAGGCCGGGCGAGAGCAGCGAGAACACGTTGTTGCGGATCATGTCGATCGCGGTGCGAATCTCGGGGTCGTTGCGGTACCAGTCGCGCGAGCAGTACGAGGGGCGCAGTTTCGTCACGTCCTCGGTCCTCATGCCGAAGAGGAACATGTTGTCGTCGCCAACCTCCTGGTTGATCTCGACGTTGGCGCCGTCGAACGTGCCGAGCGTGAGCGCGCCGTTCATCATGAACTTCATGTTGCCGGTGCCGGACGCCTCCGTGCCTGCGAGGGATATCTGCTCGGACACTTCCGACGCCGGCATGATCTTCTCGGCGAGCGACACGCGGTAGTCGGGCAGGAACACGACGAACAGCTTGCCGCGCGTGCGCGGGTTGGAGTTCACGACGTTCGCGATGCCGTGGATCAGGCGGATGATGAGCTTCGCCATGTGGTAGCCGGGAGCGGACTTCGCCGCGAAGATGAACGTGCGCGGCACGGGGTCGTACGTCGAATCGGAGAGCAGGCGGTTGTAGAAGACGATTATGTACAGGGCGAGGAGAAGCTGGCGCTTGTATTCATGGAGACGCTTCACCTGCACGTCGAAGATTGACTCCGGATCGAGGCGGACGCCCTGGCTGCTCAGCACGTACTTCGCGAGCGCCCGCTTGTTGGAGTGCTTGATCTTCGCGAGGCAGTCGAGGAACGTATCGTCGTCCGTGAACGCTTCGAGCTTCCTGAGCTCGTCCAGGTTCGTAATCCAGTTTTCGCCTATCTTCTCCGTGATGAGCTGGGAGAGCGTCGGGTTCGTCTTGAGCAGCCAACGCCGGGGGGTGATGCCGTTCGTCACGTTGTGGAAATGGTCCGGCATCAGCTCGTAGAAATCGTGGAAGAGCGAATCGCGCAGGATGCGCGAGTGGAGTTCCGCGACGCCGTTCACGCTCGCGGAACCGATGATCGCGAGGTTTGCCATGCGCACGTAGCGCCCGCCTGTCTCGTCTATGAGCGACATGCGCGCAAGGCGCTCCGTGTCGCCGGGGTACATGCCGGAGATGCGGCCGAGGAATCGTCCGTTGATCTCGTATATGATCTGCAGGTGGCGGGGAAGGAGGCGCTCCATCATGGAGACCGGCCATTTCTCAAGCGCCTCGGGAAGCACGGTGTGGTTCGTGTAGCCAGTCGTGCGGCACGTTATGTCCCACGCCTCGTCCCACTTAAGGCCCTCCTGGTCCACAAGTATGCGCATCAGCTCGGGTATCACGAGGGCGGGGTGCGTTTCGTTGAGGTGGATGAACGCCTTTTCGGGAAGGGCCGACCAGGAATCGTTCTCTTCGCGGAAGCGGCGGAGGATGTCCGCGAGCGAACAGCAGACGAAGAAGTACTGCTGGCGGAGGCGCAGCTCCTTGCCGGCTGTTGTGTTGTCGTTGGGATAGAGAACCTTCGTTAGGTTCTCGGCGAGGACCTTCGTCTCGACGGCCTCGATGTATGAGCCTTTGTTGAAGTCGGCAAGGTCGAATTCGTCCGTGGCCTTCGCGCTCCAGAGGCGCAGGGTGTTCACGGCGTTCTTGTAGCCGACGACGGGGACGTCGTACGGGATGCCCTGGACGATTTCGCTGCCGATCCAGCGCCAGCGCGTGGTGCCGTTCTCGGAGGCGCATTCGACCCGTCCGCCGAACTGAACCGTCTGCGCATATTCCGGGCGCACGAGCTCCCACGGGTAGCCGTCCTTGAGCCAACGGTCGGGCTCTTCCACCTGCTGGCCGTCGACGATTTTCTGGCGGAAGATGCCGTAGTCGTATCTAAGGCCGTAGCCCATGCCGGCGAGGTCGAGGGTGGACATCGAATCGAGGAAGCATGCGGCGAGACGGCCAAGGCCGCCGTTGCCGAGCCCGGCGTCCGTCTCGAAGTCTCTGAGCGAGTTCCAGTTGATGCCGTGTTCCTTGAGCGCTTCAGAGCATTGGCGATCGATCTTGAGATTGATGACGTTGTTTCCGAGAAGGCGCCCCATCAAGAACTCAAGCGAAAGGTAATAGACGCGGCGTTCGTTCTGCTTGTGATAGCGTTCCTGCGTTTCCATCCAACGTTCGACGATTCTGTCGCGCACTGCGTATGCGAAAGCCGTGTACTGGTCGCGCGGCGTGGCCCTCTCGCCGTATTTGGCGAGAGTGTAGCGCATATGCCATTCGTAGTCTTCTCTCAGGCCATTGGACGTCATTTCCACGCGCCGATCCTGGTTTTTGTTCTTGCTCATTCTCTGGGAAAGTTCCTATTTCTTCTAAAGAGGAAAATATTATACCAAAATCTGCCGTCCCCGCCAAGGTGGGAGACGTTTTTTTTCGCGTTTACCCTCTTGCGGTGGCGCGGGAGCTTTGGTAAAATACTCGCATTGCTCTCGGGCTATTAGCTCAGTTGGTTAGAGCGCTTCCTTGACATGGAAGAGGTCAGTGGTTCGAATCCACTATAGCCCACCATTGAAAGCACATTTGAAGTCCGCGGAACTGACGATAAAGAGGGCGGGTGCCCTCCCAGTGGCGTTCACCACGTGAACTGCGGAGCCGTCCTTCGGGACGGATAAGTCGCTCGTCTGGGCATCGCTCAAAAAATGAAAGGATGCTCTAAATGAAAAACTCGATCGGTTCCAAGCGCTTCTTCCGCGCGGTGCTTCCGGCTTTCCTTCTGGCCGTTTCCGTGGGGCAGATCTACGCATTCACAAACTTCTCCACCCAAATAGCCCAGCACATAGGCGAGACTAAGAGCGCCGTGCAGTTCGCGTTCTCGTTGGGCATATTCTTCCTCGGCATGGGCGCAGCGTTCTTCGGCAAGATCGTGGAGAAGAACATACGCCTTTCCACCATCATCGGCACGACGCTCTTCATCTCTGGCCTTCTCGTCACGTCCCTCGGCATCAACGTCAAGTCTCTCGCGCTCATCTACCTCGGCTACGGATTCCTCGTGGGCACCGGCACCGGCATCATCTACATCTCGCCCGTCAAGACGATGATGCTCTGGTTCCCGAACGCTAAGGCGATCGCCGCCGCCGTGCCGATCATCTCCTTCGGCCTCGGCTCGACTCTATCCACGATCCTCTACAAGGGCATCCATTGGGGAAGCGAGTCGAGCTTCGCCATGTTCCAGATGAGAGGCTTCGAGACGTACGGCATCACGCGCGCATTCGTCGTGTTCGCCATGTTCTACATCGTGCCCATGGCGTTCGCCTCGGCGATCCTCAAGAAGCCGAAGGTCGAGCAGATGTCGTTCGCGCACGGCCTTCCGCAGTGCGAGTTCGCGTACATCGGCCTCGCAAAGGACTCCTATTTCCTGCGCGCCTGGCTTTTCATGTTCCTCAACATCTCCTGCGGACTCTGCCTCATACCGCTCGCGAAGCAGATGATGGACACGCCTGCCGTAGGCTATCCCGAGAAGCTCACCACCTGGATCATCGCCCTTTGCGGACTGATGAACGGCGGCGGACGTTTCCTGTTCGCATGGTGGAGCGACAGGCTTGCCCGCCGCGTGAACATCCTCATCTTCATCCTCGGCATATCCGTCGGCGTAATGACTGCCAGCTGGTGGCCGCCCCTGATCGGCCTTGCGCTTCTCGTGATCAACGCCTGCTACGGCGCCGGCTTCTCGGTGATCCCCGGCATTCTTGCGGACCACTATGGTATGACGAACATCTCGAAGATACACGGCGCGGTGCTTTCCGCATGGGGCGTCGCCGGGCTTGTAGGCAACCAGGCCGCGATTTTCGTGAGCGACAAGCTTGGCTTCGGCCATTCCGGCGTCGTCACGATGCTCGTGGTATTCTATTCGCTCAACCTGCTCAACGTCCTTACGTTGTGCAAGAGGAGAAAATGATTTTGTGAAGGGCGTCGTTCTCGTGACGGGCGGGGCGCGGCGGATCGGCCGCGCCATATCCAAGGCTCTTGCGGCGGCTGGTTGGCGCGTGCTTGTGCATGCGCGCCGCGCGGGCGACCGTGATGCGCTTGCGCTTGCCGAGGAGCTTGGCGGACGCGCCTTCTTCGCCGATCTAGCCGAACCGCTTGGCCCTGCGCGGCTTTTCAACGATGTATGCGCCGCCGAGCCGCAGTTATCCGCCATCGTGAACAACGCGGCGCTCTTTTCGCCTGCCGCCGAGTTGCCGCCGGAAGAGGAAGGTCGGCTCATGGCCGTCAATGCGGTAGCCCCCGAAAAACTGATGACGATGCTTGGACTGCGGTTGATGACGAACGACGAGAATGGCCAAGGCCTGCCGCGCATCGGCGCGGTGGTGAACATCCTTGACAGCCGCATCCTTTCGGCGGCTCCCGCCACGCCGTATGCGCGCTCGAAGGCGGTGTTTCGTGATGCGCAGAAGCGCATGGCGATGCAGTTCGCGACGTGGCTGCGCGTGAATGGCGTGGCGCCGGGCCCGGTGCTTGCGCCGGTCGGCGCGCATGAGAAGGGCGGCGAAACGCTGCTTGACGTGCGCCCCACGCCGGAGGACGTTGCCGATGCGGTGGTGTATCTCTTGTCCGCCAAGGCGGTGACAGGCTGTGTCCTGCCCGTCGACTCCGGCCAAAGTCTCTTGTAGCACCTTCCCCTTAACCTTGGCCTTAGCCTATCCCTTTCCCCTTAACCTTCACGCTTTTGCCTTTTAGATGCGCGCCCCGCGATATTTTTTGATAAAATAAACCATCCCGCCTATATTTCGGGCGGACATAGGAGTTATTTGCTTATGAAGTGGTCCAAGATGATGATCCAGACGCTCCGGGAAGATCCCGGTGACGCCGAAATAGATTCGCACAAGCTGCTCGTGCGCGCGTCGCTCGTGAAGAAGCTCTCCGGCGGGCTGTACACATACATGCCCCTCGGCATGCGTTCGCTCAACAAGGTCGCGCAGATAGTGCGCGAGGAGATGGATCGCGCCGGCGCGCAGGAGATCGTGATGCCTATCCTCCAGCCGGCCGAGCTGTGGAAGACATCCGGACGCTGGGAGGCGATGGGGCCGGGCATGTTCCGCGTGAAGGATCGCGGTTCGCACGACTATGCCCTCAGCCCCACGGCCGAGGAGACCGTGACCGATCTCGCCAAGAACGTCATCAGCTCCTATCGCCAGCTGCCCGTGACGGTCTATCAGATTCAGTGGAAGTTCCGCGACGAGATACGTCCGCGCTTCGGGCTCATGCGCTCGAAAGAGTTCCTGATGAAGGACGCCTACTCCTTCGACACGTCGCTGGAGGCTGCCGACGCAAGCTACACCGCCATGTTCGAGGCGTACAAGCGCATCTTCGCGCGCTGCGGATTGAAGGCGTATCCCGTCGAGGCCGACACCGGCGACATCGGCGGCAAGTTCTCGCATGAATTCCACGTCCTCGCCGATTCCGGCGAAGACGGCATTGCCTTCTGCGCCGGCTGCGGCTACGCCGCTAATCTCGAGAAGGCCGAGAGGAAGGCGGGGAACGGGGAATTGGGAACGGGGAACGGGGATGCGCCTTACGAAGAGGTGCATACTCCCGGCGCGAAGACGATCGCGCAGGTTTCCGAGTTCATGGGCGTTCCGGGTTCGGCGTTCGTCAAGTCGCTCATCTACGCCGCCGACGGGAAGCCGGTGATGATCTGTGTCCCGGGCGACCGCGATGTGAACGACGTAAAGCTTAAGCACTTCCTTGGCGCGAAGAAGCTGGAGCTAGCCGACTACGAAATGGTGCTCAAGGCGAGCGGTGCCAACGCAGGGAGCGTCGGGCCGGTGAAGCCCGCCGACGCCTCGTTGCGCATCGTCGCCGACCAGTCGCTGAAGGGCGCGAAGGGGCGCATCGTGGGCGCGAACAAGGACGACTTCCATCTCAAGAACGTCGATCTTGCGCGCGACACGAAGCTCACGGACGCCGATTTCGCCGATCTCGTGATCGTTCAGGACGGCGACATCTGCCCGCATTGCGGCAAGCCCATGCAGATCAAGCGAGGCATCGAGGTGGGTCACGTCTTCAAGCTCGGCACAAAGTACACCGACGCCTTCAAGGCCGTGTACAAGACCGACCAGCTTCAGGAACAGGTGATGGTGATGGGCTGCTACGGCATCGGCGTGAGCCGCACCGTGCAGGCCGTCATCGAGCAGAGCCACGACAAGGACGGCATCATCTGGCCTGCCGCCGTGGCGCCTTTCCAGGTTGTGCTTGATCTTCTCGATCCCGAGGACGAGGCAGTCGTCAAGGTCGCATCCGATCTGGAGGCGGCGCTTGAGGCGGAGAAGATAGACGTCCTCGTGGACGACCGCGCGGAGCGTCCTGGCGTCAAGTTCAAGGACGCTGATCTCATCGGCTTCACAGTACGCGTCGTGGTTGGCGCGAAGGGCCTTGCCAAGGGCGGTGTCGAGGTCAAGGCCCGCCGCGACCCCAAGGAGGCGATGAAGATCGTCGCCCCCGCCGACGCCGTCGCCGCCGTGAAGGAGCTTCTCGCGAGGTAATCAAGGCATAAAAGGTTGAATGATGGAGAAAAACGATCAGATAAGTTTCGAGCCGCCGCGCGGGATGCGCGACTTCTATCCCGAGGACATGGCGTGGCGCAACAAGGTGTTCGACGCGTTTCGCGCCGCAGGGGCGGCGTATGGCTTCGAGTCTTACGACGCCTGCGTCGTGGAGAGCTACGAGCTCCTCGCCCGCAAGGCCGGCGAAGAGGTGGGCGAGCAGATATACCACTTCTTCGACAAGAGCGAACGCCATATCGCTCTGCGCGCCGAGATGACGCCCACGCTGGCGCGAATGGTCGCCCAGCGCCAGGGCTCGCTCGCGTTCCCGATAAAGTGGACCACCATCGCGCAGTGCTTCCGCTACGAGCGCATGACGAAAGGCCGCAAGCGCGAGCACTACCAGTGGAATCTCGACATCGTGGGCGAGGCAAGCGTCCTCGCCGAAGTCGAAGTCCTCGGTGCCGCCTGCGACGCGCTTCGCCGCATGGGCCTCTCCAACGCCGACTTCCGCGTGCACGTCTCCAGCCGCGCCCTGCTCTCCGAGCTTCTCGACGCAAGCGGAATCGCCGCCGACAAGCATGCGCAAGTCTTCCTGGCCCTTGACAAGCGCGGGAAGATGCCGGACGAGGAGCTTTCGCACATGATGCTCGACAACGGCCTCTCCGCCGAGGATGTGGCGGCGGCGTTCAAGATTCTCGATCTCAAGACGCTCGACGAGGCTGCCGCGCTCGTCGCGCCGGAATCCGCCGCCATCGCCAACCTCCGCGAACTGTTCCGCCTGGCCGGTCTCGCCGGTTTCGCAGGCTGCCTCGAGTTCGACATCTCCGTGATCCGGGGCCTGAGCTACTACACCGGCATAGTCTTCGAGTGCTTCGACGCGAAGCGTGAGTTCCGCGCAATCTTCGGCGGCGGACGCTACGACAATCTCCTCACCGCGATTGGCGGACAGCCCGCCACCGCCGTCGGTCTCGGTTTCGGCGATGTCGTAGTCACGGAGCTTCTGAAGGCGCGTCTTGGCGCAGATGCCGCCGCGCCGAAGAAGGGCGTATACGTAGGTTTCATGACGCCGGACGAGCGCGATGCCGCCCTGCGCCTTGCCGCAAAGCTGCGCGCAGACGGAGAATGCGTCAATCTCGCCCTGAAGAAGGCAAAGCCAAAGCAGTTCTTTGCTCGTGCGGGCGCATCGCAGTGCGCCAAGGCCGTGTTCCTGGGCCCGGACGATGTCGCCGCAGGCAAGGCGCGCATCAAAGACCTTGCCACGCGCGAGGAAACAGAATTGGCGTTGTGAGGGCAAGCTCCTAACTGCCGCGACTATGGCAGGGCCGCGGTTGGCGCTTTCGTCTGGGAGTATGCGTTTTCGTGATTTTGAGATTTTTTCAATTCGGCTTTACATACCTACCGGAATATATGTTATTATACTAGGCGCATCCGAGGAGGAAAGAAGATGAAACTGGGAATCAGAGAATCTATCGACAAGATCAAGACGTTCTCGCGCACTTTCGTGGAACGTCCGCGCTTCGCGATGGTGATCGCGATCGTGCTGACAATGGCGGGCGTGATGTCTATCACATGGCTGCCGATCTCGCAGTACCCGCGCCTCACGCCGCCCACGATCTCCGTGATGTACAACTATCCCGGCGCGAACGCGAAGGAGATCCTCAACACCGTGGCCATGCCGATCGAGGATGAGGTAAACGGCGTGGACGACATGCTGTACATGGTCGGGGCGTGCTCCGACACGGGCAACTACCAGCTGCAGGTTTCGTTCGAGGTCGAGTCCGACCGCGACATGGACATGGTCAAGGTGCAGAACCGCGTGGCGCAGGCCGAGGCGAAGCTGCCGAGCGAGGTGAAGCAGTTGGGCGGCCGCATACGCGCCCAGGCCGAGGACATGCTTGGCGTGATCTGCCTGCGCTCGCCCAAGGGCACGATGTCGCGCCTGCAGATATCGGACTACATCTACGGCAACATCACTCCCGTCCTGTTGCGCATCCCGGGCGTGGGCGAGGCCACGGTGTACGGTCCAAAGCTTTCGATGCGCGTATGGATGGATCCCGACCGCATGGCGGCGCAGGGGCTCAATTCCGAGGAGGTGATCGCGGCCGTCACGAAACAGAACGTCCAGGCGTCAGTCGGCTCCGTTGGCGCATCGCCGATTCCGAAGAACGGCGCGCACGTATATACGCTTACTGCGAAGGGGCGCCTCATGACGCCGAACGAGTTCAACGAAATCGTGATCCGCCGCGACGAGAATGGCGGCCTGGTGCGCCTCAAGGACATCGCGCGCACCGAGATCGGCGAGGAGAACTACATGTTCACCGGCCAGTTCAACGGCGGCAATGCCGTGTCCATCGCACTTCAGCAGAAACCAGGCGCGAACGCAATCGCAACGATGGACCACATATACAAGGAGATGGATCGCCTTGCGCAGTCCTTCCCCGACGATCTTGAATGGATCACGCCATACGACGCAACGGACTACGTGCGCATGTGCGTAAAGGAAATCGTGATGACCCTGTGCATTACGTTCGGGCTCGTTGTCTTGGTGTGCTATCTGTTCCTCCAGGACTGGCACGCCACGCTCATTCCGTGCCTTACGATTCCGGTCTCGCTCTGCTCCACGTTCATTCTCATGGCCCTCCTCGGCTATTCGATCAACATCCTGACGCTTTTCGGGCTTGTGCTGGCGATCGGCGTTGTGGTGGACGACTGCATCGTCGTGGTCGAGCGCGTGCAGTTCCTTATCGAGACGCGCGGACTGAACGCGAAAGAGGCGGCGATACAGGCGATGAGCGATGTGACGAGCGCCGTCATAGCCACCACGCTGGTCCTTCTTGGAATATTCGTGCCGGTGGGATTCATGAGCGGCATCACGGGGCGCATCTACCAGCAGTTCTCCGTGACGCTCTCGGCGGCGGTATGCTTCTCGACGGTGTGCGCGCTCACGCTGGCCCCCGCGCTCTGCTCGCTGCTTCTGCGCGAGACCCGCCCGTTCAAGCACGGTCCGCTCGCCTGGTTCAACTGGGCCGTGGAGCATTTCAAGGGGCTTTTCGTGATCGCGGCCAAGTGGCTCGCAAGCCGCATATTCTTGGCTGGCGTGTTGCTCATACTCGCGATATTGCTGACTCTTTCGCTTTTCACCAAGACGCAGACTGCGTTCCTTCCCGATGAAGACCAAAGGGTGATATTCGCCTCCATGGAAATGCCGGAGGGAACGGCACGAGACCGCAGCCGCGACGCCGCGCTCAGGGCGGTCGAGCTTCTGCGGCAGCTCCCGGAGGTGGAGAGCGTGCTGACCATCACGGGCTGGGGCATGATCGGCGGACGAGGCGAGAACCAGACGACGCTCATCATCGACCTCAAGGGATGGGACAAGCGTCCGCTTCCCGAGCAGCACGCTGCGGCGCTCGTCGGCAGGATACAGATGCTGTTGACTGCGGTTCCCGAACCCAAGTGGCAGGTGTTCATGCCGCCTGCGATACCCGGCCTTGGAATGTCCAACGGAATCACTGTGAACATCCAGGACAAGGCGACGGCGGACCCGATCAAGATGGATGAAGTCAAGAAGAAGATTCTCGCGAAGCTGAACCAGAATCCGCACATCCTCATGGCTTTCTCCGGCTACAACGCGGAGACTCCCCATCTGAAGTTCAACCTCGACCGCGTGAAGGCGGAGATGTTCCACGTGCCGGTCGCGACGGTGTACGCGACGCTCCAGAACTATCTCGGATCGCGCTATGTGAACGACGTCAATCTGGGAACGCAGGTGAACCGTGTGACCGTGTGCGCCGAGGCGTCGTCCCGCGCCACGCCGGAGGCGGTGGAGAGGCTGTACGTGCGCTCGGACGTAGGGGCGATGGTTCCGATCGGTTCGCTGGGAACGATCACTCGCGAGCTGGGCCCGCGCACCGTCTACACGCGCGACAAGTACGTGACGGCCACTCTCAACATCTTGCCGATGCCCGGCGTGGCGTCCGGCCTCGTGATGAACGAGATTCGCGAACTCTTCAAGACGGAGCTTCCCGACGGTTTCGGCTACGACTGGGCGGCGCTCTCGTTCCAGGAGGCGCGCAACGAGGGATCCGCTGCGCCGCTCATCCTGCTCGCGGTGCTCTTCGGCTATCTGTTCCTGGTGGCCCAGTATGAAAGCTGGACGATTCCGCTTCCGGTGATGCTTTCGATCTTCGTCGCAGTGTTCGGCGCGCTCATGGGGCTCAAGTACTGGGGCATTCTTGTGATGGGCAAGCCGTTCGCGCTTTCGATATACGCTCAGCTGGGCCTTGTCCTGTTGGTGGGGCTTGCCTCCAAGAACGCGATTTTGCTGGTGGAGTTCGCGCGCGACAAGCATGAGAACGACGGCCTTTCCATAGTGGAGGCGGCCGGCGCGGCGGCGGGCGAGCGTTTGCGCGCCTTGCTGATGACGGCCCTGACCACTCTTTTGGGCACCTTGCCCATGATGCTCGCCAGAGGCGCTGGCGCATCGAGCCGCAACCATCTCGGCACCACTGAATTCTTCGGGATGCTGGCGAGCGTGGTTTTCGGCATTCTGCTCGTTCCCGGACTATATGCACTCTTCCAGACCTTGCGTGAAAAGGTGAAGCGTTTCTTCGCTTTCCTGTCCGCGTCGTCCGAACGGAGAAGAGCATTGAAGGAGCGGAGGTGAGGTGCAAATGAAAAACATGACAATATTTGTTGCGGCCGCGCTGGCGGCGACGACCTTTTTCGCTGCGCGCGCCGATGAGCAGACCTGCGAGGGGAAGCCCTTGCGCGCGAAGATCGCGAAGACATGCAAGATCATCGGCGAGGACAGGTGGTACGGCTACCACCGCACGAAGTTCGACTTCAAGGGCCGCAAGGCCTGGGCGGTGGAGCCGTCTTGCACGCCGAAGAAGGGCATGCCGTGGACGTGGACGATGCAGTGGGCGGAGGCGTTCGTGGATCGCACGGGCGTTCTGGACCTGCTCGCGAAGGGCTACCACCATGTGACGCTCGACGTGTTCGACACGCGCATGGACGAGAGCGGCCTCAAGGCGTGCGCCGAGTTTCAGGATTTTCTCGTGAAGGAGCTTGGGTTCGCCGAGAAGTGCAACCTCGTCGGGATGAGTTGGGGCGGTTTCTTCTCCACTCGCTACGCGGCCACCTACCCGCAGAATGTGCGCCGCATATACCTTGACGCGCCGCTCCTCAACTTTGACGGTTTCAAATCGATGTCGATCGGTCCATGGGCGAACGCTGCTCCGGCGGACGGCAAGTGGACGGATGATCCGCGCATGCCCGTGAATCTCGCCCCGCAGATCGTGAAGGGCAACATCCCCGTGCTGCTCCTCTACGGCGGTCAGGATCAGTCCGTGCGGCCAGCCTTGAATTCGGAGTTGTTTGCGGCGCGCTTCAAGGCTGCGGGCGGCCAGATCAACATCGTGAAGCGTGGTCTTTTCGGGCACCATCCGCATGGTGTCGACCCGAACAAGACCGGCCTGATCGTCAACTTCGTGACTACCGAGTAAGGGCCCTGGCCGCCGTAGCCCCTGCGCGACAGCCGCGTAAAATCCATGTAACTGCGCGGCGTTCTCAAGCTGTCGGGCGGCTATCAGTAAAAATCAAGATAGCCGCCCGAAATGGAGGGCCTAAAATCGGGCGGCTATCGGGAAAAATCAAGATAGCCGCCCGATTCTTGTTGCCTTGTTCGCCGCCTTTATGGCGTAGCGCGCGAAACTAAACGCACCATTGCAGAAGTAAACGAACCAAATCAGGTGCGTTCACGGCAGCATTGAAAAAGCCATTCCAAAAAAAGAGCACAGTGCACCTTTTTTTGGAATCGGTGGTTGACTTGTGTCACCCCGAATTGGTATAATGTGCGCCATGACAATACAACGCAACTTCTACCTCGACAGGCTTGTCCGCGCAAAGGGCGACGGATTCGTCAAGATCGTGACCGGCATCAGACGCTGCGGCAAGAGCGTCCTCCTGTTCAGGCTGTTCAAATCCCATCTGCTGAAAGAAGGCGTGCCTCGCGAGAACATCGTCGAGATACAGCTTGACAAGAAGAAAGACGCGAAACTCCGCAATCCCGACGCCATGTACGAGTTCCTTGCCTCAAAAACGGCAAAGCGCAGAAAGCGTACATATATCTTGATAGACGAAATACAGGAATGTAAAAGACCGCCGATTTCTGCAGCCGAGACGCCGGAACAGAAAGCTGAGCGCGAACAGGAGTTCTACGACATTCTCAACGAATTTCGGGACAAGGACAACATCGACCTGTACGTCACCGGTTCCAACTCCCGCCTGCTCGTCAAGGATGTCGCCACTCAATTCCGAGGACGTGGCGAGAACATCCACATCGGCCCGCTTTCATTCCGCGAATACTACTCGGCCATAGGAGGCGACAAATCGGATGCATGGTCAGACTACCTCCTCTATGGCGGAATGCCGGAAATCGTCGGACTCAAGGACTATGACGCCAAGAAGTCCTACCTTGACGGACTTTTCTCGACCATCTACTTCAGGGACATCGTCGAGCGCAACAGCCTGCCCGATAGTCTGTTTCTGGGCAGGGTGAACGACGTCCTCATGAGTGCGGCGGGCAGTCTCACCAATCCGACAAAGCTTGCCAATCACATCGGTACGATCTCCGGCAAGGTACCCGACCCTCGAACCGTCTCCAGGTATCTTGAGTTCCTGGAGGATGCCTATCTCTTCAGCAAAGCCGACCGCTATGACATCAAGGGAAGGGAGTACCTTTCAACGCCATCGAAATACTATCCGGCAGACATAGGACTCCGCAACGCCCGCCTGAACTTCCGCCAGGTCGAACAGGACCATCTCATGGAATGTGCAATCTACAACGAACTCAAGGCGCGGGGCGCAAGCGTCGACGTGGGGCTGCTGGAGGTCGTGTCCGGTAACGCCGAAGGCAGGCGCGAGCGGAAACAGCTTGAGATCGACTTCATCGTAAATAAGGGGCGGAAGAAACTATACATACAATCCGCCTATAGATTGCATGATGCGGCGAAACGAGAACAGGAGATTCGTGGCCTGCGGAGAATACCGGATTCGTTCGGAAAACTGGTAATTGTTGATGGCGTGCAGCCGTTCTACACGGATGAGTACGGAATATCCTACATCAGTCTAATGGACTTTATGCTGAAACCCGAACTAATCCAATAGAAACAGGCGTTCCCTTCTGAGAAGCGGCACTCATGCCGCTTCACTTGGTAGGTCTCCAAAGTCCCCATTCTCCCGCAAAACCCCGCGATCGCCACCCCTGAACTGGAAACTGGCAACATTGGCACTGGCAACATTCCCACATCCTGACCGCCGTAGCCTCGGCGAAGGTGGTTGGCAACATTCACACCCGCCTCGCGCCACCCCAAAACGAATTGCGCCCCGTCACCCCCTGCCCGAAAACCGCCCCTATTCCCACATTTTTGCCAGACATTCCAAAACTAGGGAATCCTTCTATGTGAAGTGACGCCTTAAGGGGCATTTTTGCGGGGCCGTTCCGCCGTGAGGCGGGGCGGCCTTTGGAAATTTCTTTCTTTTTCC
>Ga0310786_10000537_pt1 | contig 61900 bp, 65 predicted proteins | sample AusTroGonzalo_MG_FD_203881 | JGI IMG/M metagenome (GOLD analysis project Ga0310786, IMG submission 203881) | Bovine rumen microbial communities from tropical cattle in Woodstock, Queensland, Australia - Gonzalo_03 (v2) (version 2) | ecosystem: Host-associated > Mammals > Digestive system >...
TCTAAAAGGGTATTGGCTTTATGGAGGAACTAGACGACAGGTTCTCGGAAGAGGCGAAGATGCTTGCGCGTCTTGCGCCTAAAGCTAGCATGGAGGCTGTTCGCGCGGCCTGGGCGCGCGGCTTGTCTGTGACGGTGCTCGAAGACGGCAAGATCGTCAGCATCGCGCCCGACGGCACGCGGACGTTTGTCAAGGAGCTCGAGCCGCTATGACGAAGCGCTTCAGAATGATCGCCGGCCCCAACGGATCCGGCAAGTCAACCCTTGCCGATCTTCTGCGTCGGGACTACGCCGTCAACTTCTATACTATGCTGAATGCCGACGACATCTTTGCCGAGGTGTCGAAAACACATGCATATCTTCCGTCGCTGCCTGTGGATGGTGAATCGTTGCGGCGTTACGCTCGCCAGTCGGAATACGCGCCGCAGACTAAGGCCTATTTCGAGAATGGCGACATATCCGTCGTGGACGATACAATTCGTTTCAAAACGGATGGTGCGATCAACACATATACTGTCGCTCTGCTGACTAATTTTCTTCAGAGCGAACATATAGCGAACGGCAAGAGCTTCTCACAAGAGACCGTGTTCTCGCACCCATCGAAAGTGGCAGCTCTGAAATCTGCGGCAGAAGCTGGCTACAGGACATATTTGTACTTTGTGGCAACAAGTGACATTGCCATCAACATCGCAAGGATCGCCAGTCGCGTACAGAGCGGCGGGCACTCGGTCCCGGAGGAGAAGGTCGTGGCGCGCTCGATGCGCACCCTGGAGAACGTGGGCGCGGCGCTGCCATTCTGCTCGCGGGCTTTTTTCTTCGACAACAGCATGCTTGAGATGCGCTTCCTTGCTGAATACTCCAAGGAGAGCGGATTTGTGTCAGTGTCCGACAATTTGCCGTCATGGTTTAAAACTCATGTGCTTAATGGATGATCATCGGGAGTTGACCCATGGGTGAGTTTGATAACGCGCATACATTTGCTTGAAGCGAAGTTGCAAAAGGTAGCGGATTCCAGAGGCGTGCCGGGTGAAATTGCGATGACGCAACTAATTCACGAAGCAGTAAATAAAAAAGCGAAAAAATATGACCGAGAATGAGATAAGCAAGGTGATTCTTGATGCGGCCATTGCCGTTCATACCGAGCTTGGCGGGCCTGGCTTGCTGGAGTCATACTACGAGAACGCCTTGAAGCATGAGCTGCAGTTGCGCGGACTCAGTGTCGAGACCCAGAAACCCGTGCCGGTGGTCTACAAAGGCAAGGAAATCGGAGAGCCCTATCGCCTTGATATGCTTGTCGATGGCAAGGTGATCGTCGAGTGCAAGGCAACCGAAAAGAACAATCCCCTCTTTGCCGCGCAAGTGAACACCTATCTCCATCTTCTCAACTGTCGCCTCGGCATCGTGATCAACTTCGGACAGAAACGCATAATGGACGGCTGGGAACGCGTCGCCAACAATATGCCCCAATAACACTGCCGCAGGCAGCCCTAAAAACCTCTGCGCACTCTGCTACTCTGCCACTCTGCGTTAAAAACCTTAATAAAATATCTACCCACGCCAATACCCCTGCCGCAGGCAGCCCTGAAAATCTCTGCGTACTCTGCGTCTCTGCGCCTCTGCGTTAAAAACCTTCCCCCTTACCCGTTCCCCATTCCCCATTCCCCATTCCCCGTTCCCCGTTCCCCGTTCCCCACAATGAAAACAGTAGATCACATTTGCTCCGCCTTCCTTCGCCAGATACTCCGTCGTATGAAGCAGCTCGGCGTCTCCCAGACCGAGCTCGCCAGGCGCATGAATGTCTCGCGGCCGTACATAACCAAGGTCCTCTCCCGCGATGTCAACTTCTCGTTCAAAACCGCGGCAAAACTGGCAAATGCGCTGAAAATGGATTTCTTCCCCGACCTCAGGGAGCAGGAACCAAGTGTCGCCGCCGACTCGCAGCAACCCCCCGTAACCGCTGAGTTACAGAAAATGGTATAATATGTGCTTCCCGATGATAGGTGATACAACACTAACGACTCATCGTATGAAGTATTCGGCTGCATACTCCACGGGGCGAAAGCTTTTCGTGTTTTAGCCGTTTTTCTACATGATCTACATGTTCTACACGGCTATCAAGCAATCTTCTCTACATGATCTACATGTTCTACACGGCTAAAAATAGGTGTCCCCAATGAAACTCCTCCTCTCCCTCTTCTCCCTCCTCCTCTGCCTCTCCCTCCCCGCGATGCCGACCGAGCAGGAGCTTTCCAAGGCGGGGCCGCTCATACAGGAGCTCATGCGCGATGACCTGACCGCCATGCGCAACGGGAAGAAGACCCGCGAGCAAGTCGGAGACACGGCGGCCGCGCTCGCGCGCGAGGCGCAGTCCCCCGCCGAGAAATACCTCCTCCTCACCACCGCGTTCGACCAGTACATGCGCGGCGGATCGTACGACAAGGCAAATACCTCGCTCGTGAACCTGCGCACGGCAATCCCCGACTGGAAGCACTCCGATGAATACGCGCTCATCGAGAAATCCCTCCGAATCCTCGCCTCCGGCAAGGGCGGCACCGTCCGCGAACGCTATGAAGCGCTGAAAGAGCGCCAGCAGTACGCAACGCGGCTGAAAAAGGCGCTGGCACAGGCGAAGGCGAAGCCCGCCGACAAAAAGCTCCAGCTCCAGGTCGCCGCCTACTACGCCGTCCTCGAATACTGGCCGCAGGCCCTCGACGCATTCATCGCCGGCAGCAATCCCGCGTGCGCCGCCGCCGCAAAGCTCGAAAAGGAATCCGCCGCGCCCGGTCAGATCGCCGATGCCTGGTGGTCCGCCTCAGACATCAATCCCGAATTCCTCTCGGTTGCCATCCGCGCCCACGCCGCCGATTTCTACAAAAAGGCCATCGCCGCCAACTCCCTCGCCGGCCTCCAGAAAGTCGCCGCCGAAAAGCGCATCGCCGAAGTCGAAGCCGACGTGGGAACAGCAAGAACAAAGTCTGAGAAATCAACGGTCGTATCTTCTTCGCCCTCGTCCGTCGGCACAGCTAAGTATTATGGCGTCGAACTCGTTGGGAAATCCGTTAAGGAAGACCATGGGGTCATTAGTGGTTTCGCCATGGGTTCTTATGCAAAAATTAAGGTCCCCTTCGATCCCAAGGACAAGCCGATTGAAGTTGTCGTCGAATTTGAAATGGGAGCAAAGCCCGATAATTTTGCAGGGATACTTACTGCTACTACCAAGCATGGCTTCGGTCCATTTTATAGCATAAAGGGGCAATTGGTAGGTTATTTGTCATCAAATGGATCATCATGGAATTTGGCTAGAGGGCTATCTCTTGGATGCGCTCTTGTTCCCCAGGCGACATATTGTGTGAAAATCACATGGGATGGGAAAGCGTATAGATGGTATGCAAAAGATAAGAACTCATGGAACTGTGTTCGGTGTTTGGAATGTATGGAGCCGGTTTTTGGTGGTACAGATGTCCATTTTGGCATGACACGACCTTTGGATGGATTTTTTGCTGGCACAGTAAATTTGAATTGTTGTTATATTTGCATTGACGGCAAACTTTGGTGGGAAGGTGTGAAAGGGGCGTACAAAAACGCGAACAAATGATATGGTAAATGTCGATATATTTGCCAGTGCTCTAAAGTCTGCGGGAGTTGACTTCTTCACCGGAGTACCGGATTCACTGCTGAAGAGTTTCTGCGCGTATGTCACCGACACATGCGGTGACAACCATGTGATTGCCGCGAACGAGGGCGGCGCGGTGGGGCTTGCCGCCGGACATTACTTGGCGACAGGCAAGCTAGCTCTCGTCTATATGCAGAACTCGGGGCAAGGAAACGCGGTCAATCCGCTTTGCAGTCTTGCCGATCCCGATGTCTACTCAATCCCGATGGTGCTGCTTGTCGGCTGGCGCGGCGAACCTGGCGTAAAAGACGAACCCCAGCATGTCAAGCAGGGCAAGGTTACCGTCTCGCTATTTGAGACGCTTGGCATCCCGACCGAGATCCTTCCTGATGATGACGAGTCCGCGGCAAATGTGACGCGGAAGATGGTCGAGAAGGCCAAAGCCGAGTCCCGCCCTGTCGCGCTTATCGTCCGCAAGGGGCTGTTTGCCGAATACAAGCTCCAGAACAAGGAAGCGGATATTTCGGATGTTAAGCGCGAAGATGTCATCGAAGGCGTTTTGCGGGCACTTCCGAAAAATGCAGTTGTTGTGTCGACGACGGGAATGATATCGCGCGAAGTCTATGAGACGCGGGAGCGGCTTGGGCAGGGACACGAAAGCGACTTCCTTACCGTTGGCTCGATGGGCCATGCGTCGATGATCGCACTTGGAATTGCCAAGGCACAGCCGGAACGCAAGGTGTATTGCCTAGACGGCGATGGCGCGAGCATAATGCAGATGGGCAACATGGCAATTGCCGGGCAGTCGGGATGCGGCAACCTCACCCATATCGTTCTCAACAATTCCGCGCACGATTCCGTCGGCGGTCAGCCGACTATCGGCGGCAAGATAGATTTCGAAAAGATCGCCGAGGAATTGGGCTACAATGTCCTGCAATCTCCGCAAGACCAGTTTGTCGGCGGTCGGACTCTCGGCGTGGACGAGATAGCAAGCGGCATGGAGTGGTTGGTCTCGATGGAAGAACAGTCTGAACAGTATAAGCCTGCATATTCCGACGAGTTCCCGAAGAAGCCAAACTTCATTCTGTTCAAGGTCGCCAAGGGCGCCCGCAAGGATCTCGGGCGTCCGAAGGAGCCGCCGCAAGTGAACAAGGCGCTTTACATGAAGACATTGGGGGTGAAAGACTGATGAAGAAAGTCTTTATGAGCATGAGTACCGACGTAATCCACGGCGGGCACATAAACATCATCAAAAGGGCGGCAGCTCTTGGCGAACTGACCGTGGGGGTTCTTAGCGACGAGACGGTAGCGAGTTACAAGCGGTACCCACTTCTGTCGTGCGGTGAGCGCATGAAGATTGCTGAGTCCATACAGGGCGTTTCACATGTCGTAAAGCAAGAAGGGCTATCTTACAAGACGATAATCGCCGAACTCAAGCCCGACATAATTGTTCACGGTGACGATTGGCGAACTGGCATCCAACAGCCGATACGAGAAGAGACAATCAAACTCCTCAAGGAGTCCGGCGGCGAGCTGGTGGAGTTCCCCTACACCGTAAATGCCGAGTATGACAAAATCGAGGCCAACGCCCGCGCCCAGCTATCGATGCCGGACATGCGCAGGGCGCGGCTCAAGAAGCTTATCGGTCTTAAGGGGCTTGTCACGGCGATAGAAGCCCATAGCGGCATAACTGGCCTCATTGCCGAAAAGACAACGGTTGTCCAGGACGGCAAGACATATCAGTTCGATGCAATGTGGGTTTCCTCCCTTTGCGATTCTACAGCCAAGGGCAAGCCCGACATCGAACTTGTGGACATGACCTCTCGCTTCCGCACCATCGACGACATAATGGAAGTGACGACTAAGCCCATCATCTTTGACGGTGACACGGGTGGGCTCACGGAGCATTTCGTCTACACGGTCCGTTCACTTGAGCGCATGGGCGTGTCTATGATTATCATCGAGGACAAGTGTGGACTTAAGAAGAATTCGCTCTTCGGCACCGAAGTCGCCCAGAAGCAGGACACTATCGAGAACTTCTCTGCAAAGATCGCCGCCGGAAAGAAAGCGCAGAAGACCAAGGATTTCATGATCTGCGCCAGAATCGAGAGCTTGATCCTTGAGCGCGGCATGGATGACGCGCTTACGCGCGCTGTCGCGTTCGTAAGGGCGGGCGCCGACGCTATCATGATTCACAGCCGCAAGAAGGATCCGTCGGAAATATTCGAGTTCATTGAGAAGTTCCGTGCCAAGGATGCCATAACGCCCCTTGTGATTGTCCCTACCTCATTTAACTCTGTTGCGGAAGACGAGTTCAAGAATCGCGGTGCGAATGTTGTCATCTACGCCAACCAACTTACACGTAGCGGCTTCCCTGCCATGCAGAAAGCTGCAGAGACGATCCTTACGAACCATCGGGCGCTTGAGGCAGATGAGATGTGTATGTCTATCAAGCAGATCATTAACCTCATTCCGCAAGAATGAAATTTACTAACGACTAACTAACGATAAAGGAATACAAACCATGTCCTGTGCCAATAACTGCTGCGGAAACTCCCCCTGCAAGTCCCCAATGTGCAAGAAGGAGTGCTGCTGCCCCGATCAAATTTGTGCAAACTGCCATAAGCCCGAATCGTGCGAATACTTCGCCAAAGGGCAGGTGCAGGCGACTGGCAAGGAGGCAACGCTCCAGGATCGCGTTCGTATGAAAAAGGCAGGCCGCGCCAACCTCTATTCGCTCACGCCTCCGTTCCCGACCTCGAACTTCCTCCTTGAGCTTTCCAACGCCTGCAACCACGCGTGTCTCTTCTGCGCACATCAGAAGATGAAGCGCAAGGTTGGCAAGATGAAGCCGGAGATGGTCGAAAGTGCACTTCGCCAAGCATACGAGCTCGGAACACGCGAGTGCGGTTTCTATGCGACAGGAGAGCCGTTTATCGTGCCGGAGCTTCCTCAGTACATTGCTCTTGCCAAGAAAATCGGCTACACTTACGTTTATCTTACTTCCAACGGCGCACTTGCGACGCCGGAGAAGATTCGCGCGGTGATTGACGCCGGGCTCGACAGCATCAAGTTCTCCGTCAACGCGCCAGAGCGCGAACTTTACAAGTTCATCCACGGCAAGGATGACTTTGACACGGTTGTGGAGCATTTGAAGTATCTCGGACAGTATCGCAAGGAGTCTGGGAAGAACTTCAAGATCTACTTGACTGGCATCCTCACGCGTTTTACTGAGAACATGCGTGACATGTATTATGAGAAGTTTGGAGATATGGTCGACCAGATCGTCTTCAAGCTCGTCTATAACCAGGGCGGATACATGCCGGAGATCCAGCATCTTCTTAGGTGTGAATGCGACACCGAGACGCGTCGCGGTTGCAATCTTCCCTTTGATGCGATCTGCGTGACGCAAGAGGGCTATCTCTCTGTCGAAAATGCCGACTACGAAAATATGCTCATAGTCGGTGACCTCAACAAGCAGACTTTGAAGGAGGCGTGGTACGGTGAGAAGATGCAGGAAGTCCGCAAGATGTTCATGTCTGACTGTCTTGACGGTTGCATCTGCGACTGCTGTATTCACCACAATGATGCGCCTGCTGCGCCGCTCATGCCGGAGTATGCAACTATCAATGAAGACATCTTCAATGACAAGATGGTGCGTATGCGAATAAAGGAGGCGGGTTATCCGTACTCGAAGCTCGTCTACGTCCCGATGGCGGCGGACATCGTGCATCCTGGACACATCAACATCCTCAAGAAAGCTGCCAAGCTCGGTCGTGTGATGGTTGGGCTTTTCAGCGACGAGGCGATACGTTCCTACAAGCCGGAGCCCTATATGAACTTCGAGCAGCGCAAGGCTGTGATCGAGAACATAAAGGGCGTCACCTATGTAGTGAAGCAAGAGACGAAGGACTACTCCGACAACCTCAGGCGCTTCCAGCCTGACATCATGGTCCATGGCACCGACTGGCGTAAGGGCCCACTTGCCGAAGTTCGTCAGAAGGCAATCGACCTTCTCGCAACTTGGGGCGGCGAGGTTGTCGAGCCCGAATACACGCAGGGTGTGTCTTCGACTGAGTTCAAGGCAAAGGTGAGGAAGATTTAGTCTTTGAACCCGAGAAGGAGATTGAAATAGTATGGATGAGCTCGAATTTTTGAAGCAAGAGACAAGGAGTGGATATTTCCTTTCCTTGGAAAAAAAAGCTGCCATGAAGTGCATGTTGGATATATTAGAGGTCTTCATGGGGGTATGTGATAAATATGGGCTTAACTGGTGCATGGAGGCGGGGTCTTTGCTTGGTACTGTGAGGCATAAAGGGTTTATTCCTTGGGATGACGATATAGATGTTGCTATGCCACGCCCAGATTATGATAAATTACTAACTGTCTTGCCTAGGGAGTTGCCGCCGCATCTGGTAATGCAGACATCGGCAAATTCACCCATGCGTAGCCAGTTTATGCGAATTCGGGATAGTCGGACGACAGGGATTGATCCATATTGGGCCAATAAGCATTATTTAATGAACATGGGTATTTTTGTAGATGTGACGCCCCTTGATGCAAGACCAAGCCAGATGTCTGAACAGAGAAAACTAATGCGAATAGCGGCCTTTTTTACACGGTTAAATAATTGGCACTATGATCAAGAAGTGCATTATAAAAGGATTAAACGCATCATAAGTTTGCCATTCTATTGCTTGCTAGGCGATAGAAGATTGTTTGACTTGCGCGAGTATTTCTTGCGCCGTTTGGATTGGAACGCGCATGAATATTGCGCGTATTCATTAATGCGATTTGGTTTTTCCAATCGGTGGTCGCGCAAAACATGTTGGTATCAGGAGTATGAAGATGCGCCATTTGAATATTTGACGGTAAAAATACCTAAGCGATATGATGAGGTGCTGACACAATGCTATGGAGATTGGCGGACACCCTTAAATTGTGGTGGAGATCATGGCGAGATAATTCTTGACGCGGATAGATGTTATAAGGATATTCTCAAAGAGCGTTTTGGATATACGGAGAAAGAGTTGGATAGGATTCGATAATTATGGTGATTGCAATAATTTTTGCTGGTGGATCAGGGACAAGGATGGGAGCAGATATCCCTAAGCAGTTCATTGAAATTGATGGTGTGCCAGTCTTGGCTCATACGCTTAGGATCTTTCAAGGTCATTCGTTAGTTGATTCAATAATACTTGTCGCCAATCGAGATTTCATACAAGAGACTAACGCTCTGTGTGAAAGATTCAGCATTGGTAAGGTTATGGCGGTGGTTGCGGGTGGGAATTCTGCACAAGACTCAATCTACAATGGCTTGGTTGCGGCAAAGGAACGATTTGGTGATGACTCAATTATACTTTTGCATGACGGCGTTCGCCCATATGTAAAGACAGATGTTATATCGGCAGTGATTGATGGTGTAAAGAAAAATGGTAATGCCATAACGTACACCCCATGCTACGAAACGATTGTACTGAGCAAGAATGCCGAGAGTATCGATGCCATACCGAGTAGAGGGGAGTCGTATACAGCCCAGGCGCCACAAGGCTTTATCTTGAAAGACATACTTGCTGCTCATGAAAGAGTCAGAGCGAGACCCGAACGCTATGATGGGTTGGTGGATCAGGCCACACTGTATTGGAAGCTTGGACTGCCCATTCATCTTGTCAGAGGCAACCGTGGCAACATAAAGATTACAACACCAGAAGATATATGGATGCTTGAGGCGCTTATGGTTAAAAGCGCAGAGATAAATAAATGATGCGCGATATCAAAGAAATACTTGCGCGTAAAACTGTATTCGTGACAGGTGCTACAGGCCTAATAGGGTCTGCTCTTTGCCGAGCGCTGTTAGAGAATGGCGCTAAAGTGGTTGCGTTTGCAAGGAGCCGTGAGAAGGCAGAAGCGATATTGCCAAAGGGTGTGATTATTGCCATTGGCGATGTCGTGCGTCCAATAGAATATGCTGGCGATGTTGATTACATAGTACATGCGGCTTGTCCTACAGCATCAAAAGAGTTTAGTGATCATCCTGTTGAGATAATGGATGCGATATCAAAGAGCGCTTTTAATGTTCTGGAATTTGCCAAGACAAAAATTGTTTCTGGATTGGTTTATCTGTCGACAATGGAGGTGTATGGGCTCACTGATTCTGAGGATGTTAGAGAGACCATGACTACAGCGCCGGACGCGATGGTTCCAAGAAACTGTTACCCAGTTGCAAAGCGGTTCGCTGAATGTTTGTTCGCATCTGCTGCAAAAGAGTATGGTGTTTCGACAAAGGTAGCAAGGTTGACGCAGACGTTTGGGCATGGTGTTGGCAAAAACGATCAGCGTGTTTTTGCTCAATTTGCGCGCGCAGCAAAAGAAGGTCGAGACATTGTCTTAAAAAGCGATGGCTCGACAGCTCGATGCTACTGTGCTATTGATGATGCGGTTGACGCAATCGTGGCGATTATGGTTAACGGAGAGGTCGGCAAGGCATATAACGTAGCCAACCCAGATACATATTGCACAATTCGGCAAATGGCAGAGTTCGTGGCAGAAAAGTTCTCTGGTGGGCATACCAAAGTGATTGTAGATAAGGCTGATGCAGAAAAGTGCGGATATCTGCCTCCATATAGAATGAACCTGAATGTAGATAGGTTGAAGGGTTTAGGCTGGAAGCCAACGAAGGGTCTGGAGGATATGTTTAGGGAGGTTATAGATGGACTATAATCTTAGGCCGCTTTGGGATGCGATTCTAGATCTCTATGAGAGATTCGACGCTTATTGCAAGAAGCATGGGTTGCGTTATTATGTAACTGGAGGAACATTGCTTGGTGCGGTGCGGCACAATGGCTTTATCCCCTGGGACGATGATTTTGATGTGGTAATGCCACGTCCTGATTACAAAAAGTTGGTAGAAGGATTTGCAACGGACGGAATAACCGATGCGCGGATATTGACTTGGAAAAGCGTAGAAGAATGGGGGCAGCTGTTCGCAAAGATATGTGAGACGAGAACCGATGTGATAGCGAGAGTGCAAAAGGCATCACGATTGAAACTTTCAGATGGTATTTGTATTGATGTAATTCCAATCGATGGGATGCCAAAGGCCACAATCCCATTCTACTATTGGGCGTTAAAGCGTTCGACTTGGCGGCATAAGGAGTCGAAGAGTTTGATTTGGCGGTTGCTTTTTTCGCTACTTTGGGACAAGGAGGAATCGTCGGTAGCAGGTTTTGAGAGGTGGCTTGCATCGTATGATTATGATTCTTCGCCATGTGTGGAGGACTATAACGCAAATGGGCGTCGTTTCAAGTTGCGCGCCTTGGATGCTAAATCATTTGGAGCTCCAATAATGCATGAGTTTGATAGAGTGTCAGTTCCGATGCCTCGGGAATATGAGAAGTTTCTTGAGATAATATTTGGCAACAATTATATGCAGTTGCCACCACTTGAAAGGCGCAAGCCCTCTCATCAGATAGCGTGAGAAAGTGATTTGATCTTACATAATGCGACTCACTGAAAACAGACGGATATTCCTCAATGTTTGCGCGACATACGCACGAACATTGCTGAATGTTGCATGCGGGCTTTTTTCCGTCCGGTGGGTGTTGATGGCATTGGGGCAAGAAGACTTTGGTCTTTATGGTGTTGTTGGCGGCTTGATAGTTTTCATGACTTTTATCAATAGCATCTTCTCAAGTGCACTTACGCGATTCTATGCCTTTTCAATAGGGCAGATGAAAGTTGCTGATGACAAAGCGGCGGCATTGGAAGAGTGTCGCGCGTGGTTTTCTGCAGCAGTGGCGGTGCATACAATATTGCCTTTGATATTGGTCGCGGTGGGATACCCGATTGGCACGTATGCCATACGGAATGGGTTTCTTGCCATTCCAGCAGAAAGGGTGGTCGCATGTATTTGGGTGTGGCGATTTTCATGCTTTACAGCTCTGACAACAATGGCCGCCGCTCCTATGTGGGCCATGTATATGGGGAGGCAGAATATCGCAGAGATGACAGGTTATTTCATGCTTTCTACGCTAATTCGCACGACCTTTATATATTGTATGACCCTGTTTGACCGCGATTGGCTTGTACCTTATGCTGCTACACTTTGTGCGACAGGATTTCTTGTCCGGCTTGCATATTGTACGCAAGCATTCATAATATTTCCGGAATGTCGAATCAGGTGGAAGGACGCTTTTTCTTTTACGCGGTGGAAACGAATAGGAGCATTCAGTGGGTGGCAAAGTTTCTATGGGCTTGGACAAATCATCAAGGGACAGGGAATGGCGATATTAATAAATAAGCTGTTTGGTGCTAAGGTTAATGCGGCAATGAGTGTGGCAGCGCAACTGGCTGGCGAGTCGGCCGCTCTTTCTGGGGCTTTACAGGGGGCTTTTGCCCCAGCCGTTACAACCGCGTATGGCGCCAAGGAATATGAAAAAATGCGCACACTAGCATTCCGCGTCTGCCGCTACAGTACACTACTCATGCTTCTGTTTGCGGTGCCGTTAGCGCTTGAGATTGAAGAAGTACTTAGGATTTGGCTCAAGACACCTCCACAATATGCGAGCGGCTTATGTTTATGCATTATGGCGGCTATGATCATTGAAAAAAGTTCTCTCGGGCATACGATAGCGGTTGCGGCCTCGGGCAATGTGGCGCGATACTATTTTGCCCATGGTGTGATTGTTTCTTCTGTTGTGTTTTTTGCCTATATCTTTGTCGCTTTTGGAGGTGGCGTATATTGTGCGGGTTCGGCAATTGTAATTACAACGGGATTGTCCGTTTTGATGGACATAGTCTTGGCCAAGGCAATCGTCGGTTTTGGAATTGGAATGTGGCTGAGGAAGGTTATAGTGCCAATTATTATTGTATCTTTCCCAACAGCATTGTTCGGCTACTTGGTAAGAGATTCTTTGCCATCGTCATTTGGTCGTGTGTGCATTACAACGATTTCTTGCCTTACCGTGTTTCTGCCCGCGGTCTTTATGTTCCTTGAGAAAACGGAAAAAGAGAAACTGATTGCCAATTTAAAGCGCATATATCGTCGATTCGGCTAATGATGAAAGACCGTAAAGATCAGATTTACAGTGCACTAACGCAGTTGGTTCGATATGGAATTGTTGGTGTTATGACAACAATCGTACAGACGGCTGTTTTTTATCTTTGTGGATCGACAGTATTCAGGTGCTTGACCGCAGACGATTGGGCTGTACGTTTGCTACATCTTCCCTATGCTGATTTTAGCGGAAACGAAATTTGGAGTGAGTCTCGATGGTTCCTTGCCGCGCTGGCAGTTTCGGTAGGCTTTATTGTGGCGGATATTTTTTGCTGGATTATGAATAGGCTTTTTGTGTTCAATACTGGAAAATATAAATGGTATGTTGAGTTCGGACTATTTTTTGTGACAGATTTGGCGGCTGCTGTAGTGGCGGTGGCGGTTCAGAGTGTATTGATAGATTGGCTACTGATTTCAACAACAGTTGCGATGATCTTCGAAATAGTTGTTTCATTCGCAGTAAATTATATGATAAGAAAAAAAGTAATATTTAATGGCTAATGCCACATCAGTCTTATGAAAATCAAAACGTATAAAAGTGGCGCGGTTCTGTATGAAATTCCATTTTTCACGGATGACCGTGGGGCGCTTAATGTATTGGAGATTACTCGTGACCTGCCTTTTCAATGTCAAAGAGTATTTTACACATATGCAGTGCCTACGGGCAGTGTCCGCGGCGAGCATGCACACAAGAAGTGCCATCAGTTTCTGATTTCAGTGAAGGGCACGACGTATTGTAGTGTTGAAAATGGTGAAGATAGAGATGAGATTGTTTTGGATAGCCCCTCCAAAGGGTTGCATATACCACCAGGATGTTGGGGAGAACAGTATAATCACTCACCCGATAGTGTTTTAATAGTGTTGGCCTCGTTACCATACGATAATGCCGACTACATTCGATCTTACGATGATTTTATCAAATGGCGAAAAGGTATCAAAGCATAATAAGGGGCATCTATGGTAAAGTTCCTAGATCTATACAAGGTAAACGAGCGTTTTCGCAAGGCAATGGATGAATCGACTGCGCGTGTCCTTGACTCAGGCTGGTATTTGCTAGGCAAAGAGTGCGAAGCGTTCGAATACGAGTTTGCGAAGTATTGCGGCACAAAGCATTGTATAGGATGCGCGAATGGGCTTGATGCACTTAAGTTGATAATTAAAGCGCTTGGAATCGGCCCTGGAGATGAGATAATAGCCCCGGCCAATACATATATTGCTTCGCTCATAGCAATCAGTTCAAATGGCGCAACGCCTGTGTTGGTCGAACCTGATCCCTTTACATGCCTAATTAACCCAGATTTGATTGAGTCACGAATTACATCTCGCACAAAGGCGATAATGGTTGTTCATCTCTATGGCCGTGCGGTGAACATGACTAAAGTGCGGTCGATAGCTGACAAGTATAATTTAAAGGTGATTGAAGACTCTGCACAATCCCATGGGGCCAAGTTCAATGGAATACGGTGTGGAAATCTAGGCGATGCGAGCGGCTTCTCCTTTTATCCTGGAAAGAACCTTGGTTGCCTAGGTGATGGCGGTGCCGTTACGACTAATGACGATCAACTTGCGACAACAATAAGGGCGTTGCGCAACTATGGTAGTGATGTGAAATATCATTTCCCTTATCGCGGGACGAATTCTCGTCTTGATGAAGTACAGGCTGCGTGGCTACGGATAAAGCTTCCAAGTCTTGACGATGACAATGAGTGTCGCAGACGGATAGCAAGTCGCTATTTATCGGAGATCAGAAACCGGCATATAAGGCTTCCAGTGCCCCCGCCTGATAAAGATTCTTCCGTTTGGCATGTTTTTACTGTTTTTACGGAGAATCGAGACGAATTACAGGCGCATTTATCAGCAAAGGGCATTCAGACCGTTATACATTATCCCATCCCGCCGCATAAGCAGCCTGCGTACACCGAATGGCATGATCTTTCATTGCCCATAACGGAGAGGATTCACAACACAATTCTTTCTCTGCCGATTTCGCCGGTAATGACAAAATCGGAAGTCACAGAAGTAATTGAGGCGGTAAACGCATTCAAAACAGGAGCGTAAGACATGAAGATATCCTATGTGATTCCATGCTATAGATCAGAGCATACGTTGCCTTCCGTGGTTGAGGAAATTCGCAGAACCATGGCGGATCGTCCCGAGTTTGATTGGGAAGTCGTTATGACGTGCGACCACTCTCCTGATCGTGTATATGAAGTAATCAAGAAGATGTGTTTTGAGGATTCAACACATCTAAAAGGACAATTGCTCGCAAGGAATTTTGGTGAGAATTCGGCGGTGATGGCGGGTTTGAATCAAGTTACAGGAGATGTCATAATAACGCCAGACGACGATGGTCAGTCTCCGATTGAAGCTACTTTCGAGATGGTAGACAAAATTATTGAGGGAGATTATGATGTTATCTACGGAGCATATCCAGATAAAAAACATAGTGTTTTTCGCAATATTGGGACCAAGATTAATCAACTGATGATTGGATGGCTTATTGGTAAACCCAAAGATGTGCAGATCACAAGTTTTTTTGCTGCACGTCGTTTTGTTATTGATCAGGTAATACGGTATGAAGGGGCGTTCCCATATGTTTGGGGGCTTGTTCTTCGGGTAACACAGAATATCACAAATGTTACCGTTAATCATCGAGAGAGGGCTGAAGGTAAGTCTGGCTATACATTGGCGAAACTTCTTGGATTGTGGATGAATGGGTTTACGGCATTTTCTGTGAAACCTCTTCGTCTTGCTTCGTTAATCGGCGCTATGTTTGCATTTACTGGCTTTGCATATGGACTTTGGACTGTAATCGAGAAATTGTTTGTTAACCCAAATGTGCCGATTGGTTATAGCTCGATGATGTCTATATTCTTGCTTGTAAGTGGGATTGTGTTGATCATGCTTGGCTTAATTGGTGAGTATGTTGGGCGTATATACATATGCAACAATAAGGCGCCACAGTATGTGGTGCGTGAAAGGACATTCCAGTGAAAGCATTATATTCCTTCTGTCAAAGACATTCATTCGCGTTTTTTATAACGCTCATTGTTCTTGGCATGGCTGCTCATGTGGCAACCATTGAGTATTCGCCTGTTCATTGGATGGACGAGGTTATAATTAATGAAATGGGGCGCGGCGGAGTGTTTCACAAGCATGAGACTTGGTCTATGGTTTGGTCTCCTTTGCTTGGTGCAAACGAGCGTCCGTATGGGGTTTATTATCTAGGTGGAATGCTTTTAGAATGGGGATACCAGCTTTTCGGACATCTTGGCCCACGAATAGTCTCGCTGTCCTCTTTCCTGCTTCTTGCGTTTTTGGTGGTTTTTTACTTTCGCAAGAAAACTGGGCGTATTGGCTTTTCGTATTTAATGGGATTGTTGTGCATTATGGCGCCTTGCCTTACGCAAAGTTCGAAAGGCGGGCGTGTTGATGCTTTATCGCTATTATGGATATTTGCAGCATTGTGCTTGTTGCAACTGCACAGTGATCGAAAGATTGTATATCGTGCGATATTTGCAGGAGTTGGCCTATTCACAGCATTGTCCATTTTTACATGGTTGCCTGGCATAATGGTAGCCCCCTTAGTCTTTTGTGAGATGGTTTCATTTTTAAAGACTCGTCAATTGAAAGCTCGGCAGGTCATTGGATTGTTCATAATTTGTGGTGTAACATTTATAGTTACTGTAGTATTAGTGTTAATGCCATTCTTCCCTGTTATAGACAGTGTTTTTTCTAAGACTTTTGCACAAGTTGCTGCCGTGCGAGAAGACAATGATTCTTGGCAATGGTTAAAGTTTGGAAAGGCAATCTTAGAAGTGCCGTGCGTGTTCCTTTTGGGTCTTATAGCTTTAATCGTTAGATTCAGAAAAACATGGTTGTTATCACTTATGGCAGTGATTGTCTGCTTAATATCAATTTATAGCAGAGTATATGTTTTTAGGATGATTTTCATATGGCCTTATGCTATTATAGGACTTGGTTTACTTGTTACCTCGCTTGATGATAAAAGATATTTGCGTGCCATTTGTATGCTTATTCTTATGGTGGTAGCATCATTTTTATGGTCGGTGGTCCTGCGGGAAGGAACTGAATATTTTGCCAAACCATTTAGAAACTACGAATTTTTACGCAAAGAGATGGAGCGGGAAATAGGAAGGGACAAGACCGTGTATAATTATGTAAATCAAACATACTATATTGGACGAGAGCTTGGGTGGAGGCAGTATAGATGCTGGGGATGGCATGAAACGGAAGATGTTCCAGAGCCAATCAAGGTTGCAGAGTTCATCCTTATGGAAGAGAAGTGGATGAGTGATAAACATCAGAAGATCTTTGAGCGATGTGGTTTTTCTCATAATCGACTTATATGTGATGGTGTAAAACAACCATCAACATACATTGAAAAGTTTTTAGATGTGCATCACCGACTGAGTGCATATGGGCCATTTAGGTTGTTCTCAAAGAATGCCGATAAATGAGATTAATCTTGCGCATTAAGTAGTAATTTTGTCATTTTAGTGTTTTACTCTTTATGAATAGACATAATAGCATTATTGGTATATTATTGGGCATCCTAATGGGCATGGGTGGGGAACTGCATATTATGGCGCCTGGACTGGGAATAATTGCGATGTTAGATTTGGTGTCTTACATTATTGCCATACCCATAATAATATTCAGGTGGAACAAGATGGGGCGCTTTATGCGAATGTCCCTGAAATGGGCTTTTGCCTGGACTGTTGCGTCTATGGTGGCCAACACATTGAATTTCTTGGATATGCGTTATTGGTTAAAATGTGTGGCTCTAGCTTGTTCGTCTTGGGCCATAATGTCTGCTGCATATATGGTTCTTAAAGACGATGCAAGAAATTATCTATGGTATCTTGTTGGAGCTGGCATTGGAGGTTGGATAGCGCTTTATTATTTTAGAAATGGCGCTATGGAGTATTATGCAACACGAGGCGATTTTGGTGGTGTTGGATATGGCGTTGAACTCCTTATTGACAAGCAAATCTATCCAAGTGTTGCGAAAGGCATTTTATTTGGCATGGCTTTGCCATTATTTATTTTCTGGAGGAAATTTCCTGCATTAGTGCTCATTATCCCAATGGCGGTAGCAGGATTCTGGCTGTTGTTTCATGGTGGGTCTCGTTCAAGTTTTGGTTGCTGGTGTGGTGCTGCCATGGCAGGTTTTTTTGTTCTCTATGCGAGAAAGATGTTTCGAAGATTGACGAAACATCCAATTATGTTTGCCATTATGATTAGTTGCGCAATTGGGATAGTCTTTGGAGGCTACAGTTATTTTGCCTCGTCTGGAATGATGGGCGAGTCGGAAGAAAATAAATACGAAAATGAGTTTGGTGAGTATGGACAGGGGGCGATATTTGGTCGTGCTGGTTTAGGTAGTGCTGTTGAGTTTGCAAAGGGAAGCCATGGCTTTGGGGCTGGAGGACATTTGCGCTGTCATTCGGTTATTAATAACTCACTCGCCTGCGAGGGTGTATGTGGGTTTGTATTTTGGGTATATTTTTATTATATGGTATATTGGTGGTGCATGAATCGATTGCCGTATTCTGGCAGGTACTCCGCATTCATCATTTTGATGATGCTTGTTGCAAGTTGGGCGGTATTCGGATCCCCATTTGGAACTAGGCATAAGTTTTTCGTTTTGATGGCGTTTATCAGTTTGTGTCGAGACAATCCTCTGTATGGAGTCGGGAGTATATTTGATCCCAATATGATCAATCTCAATAATAGGAGGTTAATGTATGGCAAGGGTATTGACCGTAGGCGTTTTTGACCTGTTGCACTTTGGACATTTTGAACTGTTCCGAAGGGCAAAAGACTTGGCAGGACAAGACGGCACACTGATAGTCGCAATACAAGACGACGATATTATCGCGAAATATAAGCCCAATGCTATATTAGTTTACGATTGGGAGAAACGGGCAAAGATGATTCGCACATTAAGAACCGTAGATGAGGTTGTGCATTATCGTGATATAGACGAATCAATAAAAGAGATTGACTTTGATGTTTTTGCGATTGGCGGAGATCAGTTGCATGATGGATTTAAGCGTGCGGTTCAATGGTGTGAAGCAGTTGGTCGCAGGGTTATTCGCTTGCAGAGAACTGAAGGTATATCAACATCACAAATCAAGGGGCAGGCAAAATAAATCGGTGGATATATATGCTTAGATGGTGTCTAAAAAAAATTATGTATCGACTTCCACTTGGCAACAAGATTATAAAGGTTTTAAGAAGATTCGCGCTTCCCAGACCGTTTCTACCATCTGATGAGGTTTCTTTCCGGCATGCGTGTGACCTTGTTGTTGGAAACGATCATGTGCAGTTGCCTATCAATGATGAGGTCGGGGCATGGTACACACAAAAACCATTGATTTGGGCTCATGCAGGCGGAGCACGGCAGATTCTTTTTGCCAATACCAAAGAAGCAATAGATGATTCAATAAGACAGGGATTTAATGTAATTGAGGTTGATGTTTCTGTTACTTCAGATGGAGTTGCCGTGCTGTCACATAATTTTAGGCCAAATAATGAAGAGATGTTTAAAGGCATTCCAAAATCTAAAAGATTCCAGAAGACTCCGATTTGCGGGAAATATACCCCATTGTCGTTATCTGATTTATGGGAGATATATTCTGGCTGGAACGGATACTTTGCAATTGACCAAACGATATCAAGTTTGCGACCTGGGTTCAATTTAGTTGAGTATATGAAACGGGTTGCACCTCCTTCATTTCTCAAAAAGGTGATTTATTTAGCATATCGGCTTGATGAGCTGCAGGATTTGAAGAACAATTCTCCATTTGCGTCAGTTCATTTCTGTCTATTCCCCCCGCCGCCTATCCATTTCCTGCCATATTTAATAAGGGCATTGGCTGTAGCGAATGTACATTCTGTATCATTTGGTGATATGGAGATTACAGACGATATTCAATTAATTGTCGCCAAATTCATAGAGGCAAATATATATGTTTCTGTTGCCCATGTCAATGACCTTGAGAAATTGCGCAAGTGGCGAGGTATTGGCGTCAGATGCATAAATTCAGATTATCTAATTCCTAGAGACTTAAAAGTGGAGGAGAATATTAATGGCGCTACCAATTAAAATTAATTTGCCTCCGCATTTTCTTGATGCTGAGACGCGCTCAGGGGTTGAAGTTTCGTCTAAGCTGAAAAAGGTATGGGCGGTAGAGCTGGATCTTGTGAGTGAATTGAAAAGGGTTTGCAATAAGTATGGCATCCGCTTCATGCTTGCCTATGGAACATTAATCGGCGCTGTTCGCCATAAAGGGTTTATTCCATGGGATGATGATTTTGATGTCTGGATTCCGCGTGATGACTTTGAAAAGCTGTGCGCACTTGCGAGAGATGAGTTTAAGCATCCCTATTTTCTGCAAACGGCATTAAGTGACAGGATGCTCTACTTCCCTTATGCACGGTTACGTAATAGTGATACAACCGGTGCAATAGTGGGGCATGAGTCAGTTGGTTACAACAATGGCATTTATATTGACATATATGTCATAGACGGATATACCGATAACAAGCTTCTCTATAATTTGCAAACATTCTTAAGGAATATAAGCTTAAAGCTTTGCACCATGAAATGGCCACAGAGAAAGGGGCATGGAGTGGTTCACGGCATTACGTCGTGGATAAGACCTTTTGTGCGGCTTTTCCCATTTGAGACATGCAACCGCATTTCTAGGACAATTCTTGCCATGTTCAATTCTTCTGCAAAAAGGTTTGGCCCTCGTTACCGTAAACATCCAAATGCATGGAACTGGTGGATTGAGAAAGCGTCTTTTGACAACTTGGTAGAGCTTCCGTATGAGAATCTGATGTTGCCTTGTCCTCGCAATTATGACGAACATTTACGCAGGATGTATGGTGATTACATGGAATTCCCCAAAGATCGCGGAAGGTATCATGAGGGCATTATACATTTTGAGCCAGAAATTCCTTATGTGGAATATATCTCACAAAGAAGCATGGTAAAATGGATATGAAATGTTTTGTCATAAACCTAAAAAAGAATGCGGATCGGATGGATAAAGTGGCATCGCGATTAAATGCATTGGGCGTTGAGTTTGAACGGGTTGAGGCTATTTATGGCAAAGAATTATCTTTAGAAGAAAAGCGTGCAAATGTAAATTCTTTTAGGTGGTGGTGCACAAAAGGATACAAAATCCGAGATGGAGAAATAGGCTGTACATGTTCGCACAATAAAATATATGAAAGAATGATAAATGATGGCATTGAGTATTGTTGCATTTTGGAAGATGATGTTGTTGCCTCTGATTTGTTTCCTCGGCAACTCAGAAATGTAGAGGATTTTCTGCGATCACATTCGTTTGAACCAGTAGTTGTTTTGTTGTCCAATCACAGTGGTAGAAATGGTATTGATTGGTCAATGGAGCATATTAAGAATGCGTCATATGCAGAAGCATATGTAATAAATATTTTAGCGGCTAAGTCTTATCTTGAAGCCAATAGACCATTGTGTGCTCCGGTTGATATGTGGGGGTATTGGCAAGATAAGGGTGTGTTCAATTTATATCAAGCATATCCTGGCGTGTGTGAGCAGGATTGGTCTCCTGGGCATATAACAGATGTCTGTCCTCCAGGTTCATTTGATGCGGCGAGGCTTTCCCCAATTGGTAAAGCAATTTGGAAATTTAAGCGCTGTATCGGCAAAGCTCTAGACATTATATTATACTGATCCCATGCCTATCGTCTCAATAATAATAGCCAATTACAACTATGGACGCTTCCTTGAGGAAGCGATACAAAGTGTTGTTGCCCAAGAAATGGGAGATCAAGTAGAGTTGATCATTTGCGATGCCGCATCAACTGACAATTCTGTCGAAATCATAAAGAAGTATGAGAAATATATTTCGTGGTGGTGCAGCGAGCCAGATGGTGGACAAAGCGCGGCATTTAACAAGGGATTCTCTCACGCTAAGGGGCGTTTTTTGACATGGCTGAATGCTGATGATGTGATGTTGCCGGGCACCATAGAAAAATTAAGGATTGCAGTAGATAAATATCCACAGCAGGAGTGGTTCGTCGGAGGCGTCCTTTGGCTGGATCCAGAGATGCGGGTTGTTAATTGTGGGAGAGGCCGAAAGTTTTCAGAAGCAAATTATAGGCGAGGGCGCGTGAATGTTTGGGGGCCGAGTTCATTTTTCACCAAACGTCTTCTCGATTCCGTCGGCGGAGTGGACGAACGCTTTCATTATATGATGGACACCGACCTGTGGCAACGTTTTGCGTTTAAAGAAAACGCGCGATATATTCCATTCGCGGATTATGCATGGGGTCTTCGCCTGCATCCAGAAGCAAAGATGAGCGGCCATAATTTTGGAGCAGACGGCAAATTGGATACTGAGCGATCGGAAGCAGAGAAGCTTAAGTCAAGCAAGCATCACGAACAAATTGAGAAAGAGGCGAATATTATTGCTGGATATTTTGACATCAAGCAGGCAACTAAGTTTAGAAGGCTGTTGGATATAGCGTGGCTTAAGGTGTTGGCTGCGAGAGTAGATCGTTGGCGGTATTATGGCGTTCATTACCTTGCAATGTTTAAATGAAGGTTAGTGTATGAATGGGCTGATTATTTGGTCGCAATCAAATTGCCGCTCTACGATGGCGCTTTATAGGGAGTTGATTAGGCTTCTTGGCGTTCCGTCGCTCATTACGCTTTGGCATTACTCTGAAAGAAAAGATGAGCCCGATTTGCGGGAGAAGGTGGGGTTTTGTCATTCAGAATTTGCCGACCTCCCGATGCTTCCTGTCGGTGAAAATTATGAAACGGGTCTTCGTGTCGTTAGGGAGCATCACGATTGGCATCATCTTTTCTGTGTTTATCAACCAAGCTCTGTTTATCGGAGGTTAATTGGTGAGATCAAACGGAGTGGTGGTAATGTTGGCGTTATGTGTGAGTCTCCATGTAATATGGCAAGTGGGTGGCATAGAATTCTAAAGTATGCGTATATTCGTTTTTGTCTGCCATGGGTTGTTCGAGATGTGACGCATGCGGCGGCTTTTTTTGTCAATTATTCCGGGAATGATTGGCGCGCCGCAAGGCGAATTGGATGGGATAGGGATAAAATCCTGCCGTTTGGATATTTCCCGCCGCCAATTGTTGGCTCTAAGTTGCGGTTGCGGCATCGTGACGGAAGCCGTCCGCTATTTATTTTGGCGACAGGCATTTTATCGAAGTATCGTGGGGCGGATGTTCTTGTTGATGCGCTAAAGATTTTAAAGGCCCGGGGCGTAGCTTATCGTGCTGTCATTACACAGGAGGGGGAATTATTTGAAGAGTTGAGGCGGAAGTCTGAGAAAATGGAACTTGGCATTGAGTTCCTCGGCTTTGTTGAGCTTCCTCGGCTTATTGAGCTTTATGAGACATGTGATGTCTATGTTGGCACCGGTAGGTATGAACCTTGGGGAATGCGCCTTAATGACGCTCTGCAATGTGGCGCACCTTTAGTTGTCAGCCGAGGAATGGGGGGCGTGCAGATGGTTGATGATTATGGTTGTGGCGTTTCGTTTCAACGTGGGAATGCGACAGACCTTGCGGCTAAATTGGAAAAGCTTTCTTGGGATGTTGATTACTACAATTCTATTGCACAGAAAGTCGTTAATGCTGTTGCTGCTTGTAGTCCAACATCCAAAGCCAAACAATTGTTATTGAATATTCGAGCGAATTTTGGGGAATGGTTTGCATGATTCTTGTTGGAGATATAGTCCCGCTAGATTCAAGATTTGAATCCCCAGATTTTGGAGATGAGATTGCACTTGGCAATCTTGAGGGACCGGTTTGCAGAACAGGACTTCGTCCAATTGATAAAGTAGGTCCATGTTTGCATAGTAAGCCATTTCAACTTAAGGGGAAGTGGGCGTTCGCCCTTGCGAATAATCACATTATGGATTTTCGTCGAGAAGGGTTAGATGAGACGATTGGCTTTTTAAAGAGTGGAATAATTGATTGTGCTGGGTATTGTGGTGCGGGCTACAATATAGATGAAGCGCGGCGAAGCTTAATTGTGGAGGATAAGGGGCTTAAGGTCGCGATAATTTCGTGCTGTGAAAGACAATTCGGCGTTGCAGAGACCAGTAAGTGTGGTGTCGCAGCATATGGAGCATGGGTTGATGCGGCGATTCGGGATGCAAATAATTCGGCAGATCGTGTCATTGTAAGTTGCCATGCTGGCAGTGAGCTTTCAACTGCGGTTAGTCCACGATTGCGAAATTTATATCATCATTGGATTGATGTTGGTGCTGATGTTATTCATGGTCATCATTCACATGTTCCGCAGGGGGTTGAAGAGTATTGCGGCAAGCCTATTTTTTATGGGTTAGGAAATTTTATTGTGGATAAAACACATTGGCGTTGTAACCCCGATGCGTGTTGGTCGTTGGTTGTCAGACTTGATTTATCTGATGAATTACCGAAGTGGAGGATTGAATCATCAGGGACGGAGCCAAGTAATTGGCAAACTCATTTAAAAGAGATTAGCCGCATATTTTTAGATGAAAGATTGTTGATTAGCCGATGGGAAGAGAATTGCAAGTGGCAGTATCCACGATATTATCGCCCGTATGTGAGGATGGGTATTAAGTCGCTTGTGCGCTGGCTAGTGTATCCAAAGAGGCAGCATTTACTCATGGAATGTTTCAAGAATTGCGAGACACATCATGACATCCTGGAGACCATTAATAATTTAGGGCGGCGGAAAATGATTAAGCATAAAATCTATAGGTGGATTATGCGACATCGCATAACTGCGGCTGCCGGTGTTGCATCGTTCAGGGCAAGATATAAAACGCGCCAGGATATTGAGCATTATCAGGTCGAAAGATTTAATGCAATTTGGAAGTCGGCATATGAGTCTGTTTCATTCTACCGCAAACGCAAATCTGAATTTTCACTTCCCGATCGGATTATGGATCTGAAGGAGCTAGAGAGTTGGCCAGTATTGACGAAAGCGGATTTGCGTGAGACTGCGGAGTTCGTGCGGGAAGATGGATTAGTTGCGACAAGGATGTTGGTAACTGGCGGGAGTACCGGAGAGCCTACTCGAATCCTTGCTTGCGAAGACCCAACAGCATCAATTTCGCAGATACTTGGCCGTAAGTCGTATGGCATTGAAATCGGCGATAGGACATTTCTTTTGTGGGGACATGAGCATTTGTATGGGACTGGGCTAGTGCGTAAAGTTAACGCGCTCAAAAGGCGATTCAAAGATTGGCTTGCGGATTGGCAGCGGGTGTCTGCCTATGATTTAAGCGCAACGGCTATGCATAAAGCATACGGTGTTTTTGCAAAATTCAGGCCAGAATTTGTAATCGGGTTTTCGCCAGCGGTTTTGTCATTTGTTAGACATAACAGAGATAAGGCGGGGGTTGTTAGGAGCGTTCGTGTTGTTCTCTGTACGGCGGGTCCGTTAACACCTAAGGAGAAGTGTGAAATAGAAGGTTTCTTTGGTGGGATTGTCTGTATGGAGTATGGCAGTGTTGAGTGCGCAATTATGGCATATACAAGGCCGCAAGATGGAAAATATAATGTGTTTTGGAATACGCATTTGCTGCAGGCACAGAAGCAGTCTGACGGCGAGTTCAAGAATCTTGTAACGCGGCTTACAGATTCTTATGTTCCACTTATACGGTACGACATTGGGGACTATCTAGACCTTGATCCTGAAATGGAGGAAGCCAACGCCTGTTCGGTGCTGGAAATCCGCTTGGTGAAAGGTCGCCCGAGTGAAATGATAAATTTCAAGTGTGGAGTATCGTTTTTCGGGGCTTTGATAGGTGATTGCGTTAAACAGGTTCCGGAGGTCGTTTCATCACAGATTGCTATTGATGAGGATAACAACAAACTGGAAATTAGGGTGACCTCTGCTGTTGCGCTGAATGATGCACAAATGTCTCTTATAAAAAACCGTTTCTATTTAACGGTAGAAAATGCTCGCAAATTGGATGTCAAAGTCGTTCAGGTTGAGAAGCTTTTTACGACAGTGGGCGGCAAGATCCCAAGAGTAGTGAGGTAATAATGAGAGTCTTACATGTAGTCAGCAGTATTTCGCGTGCTGCGGGCGGGCCATCGCGCTCGGTGCAAGGTCTTGTTGCAGGGTTGAATCGTGCCAGTATAGAAGCATGCCTGATGACCCTTCAAATCGGTGAAGCGCCATGGGTAGATGGCGTTAACCATTTTATTAACGGTGAACCATTTGAAGAAGTTCTTGCAAGGGCGAGGCCGCAGATTGTCCATTTGCACGGATTATGGAGTATGGGGTTGCATAGGTGTGCGGTTGTATGCCGCCGGAAAAAGATTCCGTATGTCATTGCACCGCGAGGGATGCTTGAGCCGTGGAGTTTAAAGCAAAAGTGGCTGAAGAAACGAATCGCGAGGTTGCTGTATCAAGATCGAGATTTGAAATGTGCTGCAGCATTGCATGCGACAGCTGAAAGCGAAGCGGAACAGTTCCGCAAGCTTGGATTCCAGAATCCTATCATTGTTAGCCCTAACGGTGTCAATGTTCCTAATGGTTTGCCGTTCCCCGTTCCCCGTTCCCCGTTCCCCTCTGCCGCAAGGCGAGCATTGTTTGTCAGCCGTATGCATCCGAAGAAGGGAGTGCTGGAGCTTGTTGAGGCGTGGCATAGACTTAAACTCACAACTCACAACTCACAACTCTCCAACTGGCTTTGTGAACTTGTTTATACTGTGAGCGGAGAATTTGAGAAGGAGTATGAGACGAAAGTCAAGACGAGAGTAAATGAACTAGGATTGCAAGATCGATTTGTCTTTACTGGTGCATTGAATGATGATGAGAAATGGGAGGCATACGCGCACGCGGATTTGTTTGTGTTGCCGACGTATAGCGAGAACTTTGGTATTGTTGTGGCAGAGGCATTGTGGGCGGGTGTCCCGGTCATCACCACCAAAGGCACCCCATGGCAAGAATTGGAAGATCGTGGATGTGGCTGGTGGATTGACATTGGCGCAGAACCGCTTGCTACGGCTTTAAAAGATGCCATGTCGCAGTCTGTCGCGGAGCGTCAGAAGATGGGCGAATGTGGCCGTAAATTAGTGGAGGAGAAATACACTTGGTATGCCGCCGTTAAGGCAATGGTCAAGGGATACGAGGGGGTGCTAAATGCAAGAACTTGATCTAAAGAATTACAAAAATAGACACTCTGTGAAGAGCAAGATTGGAAGGATGATTTGGAATGTGGTGCGGTTGCTCTTGTTTCGCCCTACCCCAGATCGATTTCTAGAGGTGTTTGTTGCTTGGCGCCGTTTTCTTCTTCGCGTGTTTGGGGCAAAAATCGGAAAGCACTGCGCTATTCGCAATACAGCTCGGATTTGGGCTCCGTGGAATTTGGAAATCGGTGATTGGGTTGCAATATCAGAGGAATGTGATATATATAATGTTGATAAAATAACTATCGGGGAGAGATCAACTATAAGTAGGGGCGCTTTTATATGCTGTGCGGGGCATGATATTGAAAGTCCAATTATGGAATTGACCTATTCGCCTATAACGATTGGCCATGACGCTTGGATTGCAGCAAGGGCAATTGTGATGCCAGGAGTCAGAATTGGTGATGGCGCAGTTGTGGCTGCCGGGGCAGTGGTAACGAAGGATGTTGAGCCCTGGACTGTTGTTGGCGGGAATCCCGCTAAGGTTATTAAGAAACGAGTTTTGAAAGATGAGTAAGAAAGTGATAGTCAATGCCGATGACTTTGGTCTGGACGACCATACAGTCGCATGGACGATCAAGGGTTTTGAGTGTGGTGCCCTAACGAGTGCCACGATCATGGCCGGTATGCCAGCGACTGACACGGTAATCGAATATGCCAAAGGGCACCCTCAGTTTTCGTTTGGTGTTCATTTCTATTTGGTGGATGAAAAGCCTATGTCAAATCCGGAAGAGATTCCGAGTATGATTGATCCGGCAACAGGTAAGCTTTGGCGAACGAGGAAGTTTATCTTGCGGAACTTTGCAGGGCTAATCAAGGTTGACGATCTCAAGCGTGAAATGCGTGCGCAATATCTTGCAATCAAGAATTCTGGTGTGTCGATTTCTCATGTTGATGGACATGGACACAACCATCGCTTGCCGCAGAGCATAAAGGCATTGGCTGAATTGAAGGATGAACTCGGTTTGACTATGGTTCGCCGTTGCCAGGACTTAGCTGCCGTAGGTGGCAAGCTGGGACTGCTCTCGCGAGTCATCAACGGCCCTATGCAGAAACGACTCGACAGGGCGGGTTTCAAGTCGACGGATCATTTCCTTATGAATGCAGGCCATTCATTTGACCCAATGTGGTTTTCGAAGGCGTTGCAGTCATTACCCGATGGGGTGACTGAGATAGGGATCCACCCTGGGGAGGACGAAGAGTGGCGGAAGATTGATGCGGGGGATTGCTTTGAGAATTGTAAGGCATTGTGTGAGAAGTATAACATAGCAGCGACAAATTTTGATAAAATATAGGGCAAACAAAGTATTGCAGGAAAATATGAAGATTGCTTACGAGCTTCCGGCAAAGACATTGACCAATGATGAGTTGGTTGAAATCTATCCCGAGTGGACGGTGGAAAAGATAGTCGCGAAGACGGGGATTGTCTCGCGGCATGTTGTAGGCGAAGGTGAAGCTGCCATTGATTTGGCAGAGCGCGCGGCGAAAAAATTGTTTTCGAGTAGCGAAGTTGCCGTAGATGAGATTGACTTTCTTTTGCTGTGCACACAGTCTTCAGAATACAAGTTGCCCTCATCGGCTTGTCTGCTTCAGAACAGGTTGGGGATTCCAACGACTGGCGGAGCGTTAGCGTTCGATCATGGCTGTTCAGGGTTCATCTATGGATTGGCCTTGGCGAAGGGGCTAATTGCTGGAGGTATGGCAAAGAAGGTTTTGCTGGTGACGGCAGAGACTTATACTAAGTACATTGCACCAGAGGACAAGTCCACAAGGTCCATCTTTGGCGATGGGGCGGCGGCGACATTGATTGATGAGGATGTGGCGGCAAAGATTGGCGCATTCTCCTTTGGTACTGATGGCTCAGGAGCGGAAAAGCTGATTGTTCGAGATGGTAAGCTGTTTATGGATGGACCGGATATTTTCAACTTTACGCTCGATGTTGTGCCTAAGACGATGGAAGATGTACTTGCCAAGAATAACTTAACGAGAGATGGCATCGATCTTTATGTGTTCCACCAGGCGAACAAGTTTATGCTTGATACGATCCGCAAGGTGAATGTCTTGCCGCGTGATAAGTTCTATGTCAACCTTGAGACGACGGGCAACACGGTGTCCAGCACGATCCCCATTGCGCTTAAGCAGCTGGAGGAAGCTGGGAAGTTGCACGACGGCATGAAGGTGATGGTGATTGGATTTGGCGTCGGCCTTAGCTGGGGTGCGACGGTAATAACGATTTAGCAATAAAACGAGGAGAATGTGAGATGACGGAACAGGAAAAGATTGATAGGCTTGCAGATGTGCTGGATCAGGATTCTGGCGAACTAAAAGCAGACACGCCCCTTGACACGATTGGATGGGACTCGATGGGGATGTTAAGTGTCATTGCTCTTGCTAAAACAAATGGCAAGACAATTTCTGGCGCGGAAATCCGTGCCTTTGAGACTGTTGGCGACATTCTTCAGGCGGCATTCTGATGAATCCCTTTGATCTTACAGGCAAACGAATACTAATAACTGGCGCTTCATCTGGGATTGGGCGAGCTTGCGCTGTGTGCGCGGCGAAACTCGGAGCCACCATCGTTCTAACAGGCCGCAGACAAGCGGCGCTTGAAGAGACGGTTGCGAACTGCGAAGGAGAAGGACACCTGATTGTCTCTGGCGATATTACATCTCCCGCGTTTGTGAAAGATCTGGTTGAGAAAAGCGGCAAGATGGACGGCCTCGTCCATGCCGCAGGGATCGCGCCTATGTGCCCTGTGGGGATATTGGCTTCGGCGGAAGTTGAGTCTGTGATGCGGACGAACTACTATTCCTTCTTGGAGTTGATGAAGTATTATTCAAAGAACCGATTCCGGAATGGAACGCTAAGTGTTGTCGCCGTTTCAAGTGTCTCTGCTGAAAGCGGCTGGAGCGGTGGTGTGGGCTATTGTGGATCGAAAGGAGCTTTGAGTGCAAGCGTTCGCGCTCTTGCGATGGAGCTAGCGTCTAAGGGCGTTCGCGTCAACGCCGTTTGTCCAAGCAATATTAAAACACCGCTTTATGAAGCGGGGGCATTGGATCTGAATGATGAGGCATCTCTGAAGGAACTCATTAAGAAACAGCCGCTGGGATTGGGCGAGCCAGAGCAGGTCGCCTGGACAGTTTGCTTCTTGCTCAGTGACGCAGCAAGTTTCATCACAGGCGTAAATTTGCCGGTGGATGGTGGCTATTTAGCTCAATGAGTAGAATCCCTGTAGAGGTAAGAACATTTGCATTGGCGGAGCTGGATAAACTCGCAGACGTCGGCGGGTTTATGGGCAGGGCTTTTGCGCACAATCCGTATGCCGCATCTGGCAATTGTATAGCAAAGATTGCTGGCTATTGTGAAGAGCACGAAGCAGGGCATGAATATGTTTTCCCGTTGCGCATTAAGTCGGCAAAAGGTGAATTTGATGGATTAGCTGGTTCGGGGCTATGCGTTGATTCGAAATATCGCCGGAGTGGGTTGGGCATGGATTTGCCAGAACTTCGCTGGCAGAAGTCACCAAGTAAGATTGCATTAGGCGCGTCCCTGTCGCAGATGGCATTGCCTGTGCATCAGTTGTTGGACTATGTTGTTTTTCTCTTGCCGCGGAATATAATGTTATGGCGTAGTCGTTCGCTAATCGAAACAAAAGTTAAGGGATTCGCAGCTAAATGTGTTTCTGCCTGTGTGGATGGTATGATTTATTTCTACTCGCTTGCCTTAAGCGTGGTTCGCTCGTGTAAGCTGGCTGGGATAAAGCTGGACGAGGTGTCGCCGGATGATGAGACTACGATTGATAATGTCTCGGCTCTTATTGCGGAGGATGGTGCGCCATTTGCCGAAATCCATGATGCGCGATGGCTTAAATGGCACATGACAGAATCCTTTTCTAAGGATGGGCCGTTGCGATTGTTTGTTGCAAGGAGAAAGGGCGTGGTTATTGGATTTTATATGACGAAGAAGCGGTTTCATGAACAGGCTTCGCATCGTGGGTTCAAGAATGTGTGGCTTGGCTCTGTTGTTGAATGGCAGGTAAAACCAGAGTTTGAGAATAAACTTGGGTGGCTGTTGATCGATGCTGCGTTACGGTTGAAGAAATCTGGCGTGGATGCAGTGGAGATCCCGACGGCAGACAATGGTCTCAATCGATTTTTTAGACGCCTTTGCTGGCGCCAAATAGGAGAAAGCAATTTCGTTATAAAGGCCGGAGAGGGCTCGCCGTTGTTTGGCAATGAGGAAATGACGAAAATTGAGAATTGGCGCCTCCGCCCCGCAATGGGCGACGCCGGCTTGTCGTAACTATGACTGACATTTCCGTTGTCATTCTGACCAAGGACGAAAAGCTGCATATCGGGCGGTGCTTGGATCGGCTGAGGGATTTGAACCCTCGGCAGATTTTTGTTGTGGACTGCTTTTCTACCGATGAAACAAAGTCAATAGTAGAAACCTTTACCTCCACTCTCAAACTCCAACTTGAGACTCCAACTATTAATTTTGTTGAACATGAATGGCCTGGACTGCAGTCGGTTCAGTTCAATTGGGCGCTGGATAATCTGCCGATAGAGGCGGAATGGATTCTGAGACTTGATGCAGACGAATATTTGACGCCGGCGTCGATTAAATGGTTGAAGTCGAATCTTGATGGAATAGACGAGAAGGTCGGTGCGCTGGAGTTCACGCTTGAACGGAAGTTCATGGACGGGATAATCCGACATGGGACGAATGGCATACAGATGGTACGTATGTTCAGAAGAGGCCGCGGCAGATATGCCGAGACTCTGATGGATGAGCGAATCGTATTTGAAGGCGAGAAGCAGTCTGTCCCTGTTGTCTTCTACGACGATAATCTCAACACGCTTGATTGGTGGAAGGCGAAGCATCGCGGCTATGCCAAGCGCGAAGCGCAGCAGGCCCTTGCCGGCACATTCCAAGATCCCCGCAAGGCGAAATACTACAAACTTCCGCGCTACTTCCGCGCCCTCGCCTACTTCTGCATCCGCTACTTCCTCAAGTTCGGTTTTCTCGACGGCCTCCCCGGCTTCCGCTGGCATTTCTGGCAAGGTCTCTGGTACCGCTGGTTAGTGGATCGTGAAATCGGGCGAATGAAGAAGACTTCGTTATGAAAGTATTTATAATAAACCTCAGGCGAGGCGTTGCGCGACGAGAGAAAATTGCGAGGCGACTGGCGGAGTTGAATGTCGAGTATGAAATTGTTGAGGCGATTGATGGCGTTGAACTACCTGAGGGAAAGAAGTCAAATGCGGTAAATAGGTTTATCTTTTGGTGTCGGGTTGGGCGTGGTGTTTTGGATGGCGAAATTGGATGCGCTCTGAGCCACGCCAAGATATACAAGAGATTCATAGAAGATCAGGCAAGAGAAGGTATAGATAAGATTCCATGCATTTGCATTTTGGAAGATGATGCAATCTTGTCTGATCGGTTTAAAGAAACCTTGAGGGATGTTGAACGAACGATTAACCCTGAAAAGCCAGAAGTTGTCTTGCTGAGTAACCATGATGGGCAGCTGTTTTTTGCAGATGGCTATGTATTGACGGCAAAGGCGGCTGCGGTGATGCTTAAGTTCAACACGCCCATACAGTTTCCATTTGATTTCTGGTGGCTTTGGCAGAAGAAGGGGTTGCTGTCAGTTCGGCATTGTGAGCCGCCAGTTGTTTCGCAAGATATACACCAGACTATGATTGGTCGTGCGTTGGCGCTTTCGCAGATGAACTTGATGCAGAAGATTTCCTGGAAGACGAAGCGGGCTGTCGGTTTGTGCATTGTCGGTGTTATGGATTTGTTTGACAAGAATGGTTCACTTTAATCATTTGATCGGCTTTATTACCAGCCCGCTAACAGGCGTAAGCCTGTTTTTCGTGCTTGGTGGTTTGTTGCGGTTGCTTCGTAAGCGGCGCATTGGCAATATTTGTATTGTGCTTGGAATTGTATTTATCTGGCTTTTCTCAAGCGGTGTAATGCTTCGAGTTTTGTCGGCGTCATTATTTACGGGTGAGTATAGGAACTGTAGCATTGAATCATTGCCAGGGTCGTCGGCTATAGTGGTGCTTGGTGGTGGCGTTGGAAAGCCGGCAGGATTTAATAAGCGTCCGGAGTTGTTTGTTGCGAGTGACAGGGTTTGGCATGCGGCAAGACTTTGGCGGGCTGGCAAGGCTCCAAAAATTGTCGTGTCTGGAAGTAGTGAGAGAGTCGCGTCTCTTCCGTTTCTGCTTGAGTTAGGGATTCCGGCGGACTCGATTTTGGTAGATGATAAAAGCGGGAATACAGAAGAAAACGCGAAGCTGGTTCAAGAGTTGATAGCAGACACAATGCATGATAAAGCTGACGGGAAGCTAAAAGTCTTGCTTGTGACATCTTCGTGGCACATGAAAAGGGCGGCCTTTATGTTTAAGCAATATGCGCCAGATTTGGAAGTCGTTCCCGCGCCAACAGATTTTGAGGCGGTAGAGTGCCTAAATCGCAAAGTCACGATATGGGATTTCATCCCATCCGCTGAAACTTTGTATAGGAATACATACCTATTCAAAGAAGTTGTTGGATATTGGGGCTATAAACTTTTCAGGTAAGCGCATGGTTCTGTTTCGACCGTCGCACAAGTTGATTTTTGTCTGCCTCGTCGGATTGTTTATAGTTTGGGCGGGGGCGGCTGCATTGGGCCTGTTTGGGCAACGCAAGCTTTTCTACGAAGAGGGGCGCGAGGAATTATACGATTTTTGGATGCCGAGGATGTGCGTGGAACAGGGGTATGTCGGGCATCCGGAACAATACGATGGATTTGTCGATGTCCGCAATCGCAAGCCAATTGTCGTTGACGATCGCGATGTTGTTTGGAGCGATTGGTATACAAATGGCGAACGGACGCTGTTCGTGACCGGCTGGCGCGACAAGGTGTATCCAGTAATTTCTCTTCTTCCTTTTAAGCTTTTCCCTGCGACACGGTTTGGCGGCTACCTGTGGAGCGGGATTGCAGGAGCCATTCTGCTTCTGTCGCTATGCATGATCGCCAAGTCGTGGCAACCCATTCTCCTGGCGCTGTCGATGCCGTTCATCTTCAACATCGAGCGGGGCAACCCTGTCTGGATCTCTGCCGCGTGTGTCGGCGTGTTTCTTGCGTGGTGGGATGCCGAGAAAGAGTGGAAGCGCCTTGTCGCGGCTGCTTGCCTCGCTGTGGCTGGGACGATGAAGATTGCGCCATTTGCGCTCGGACTCGTCTACTTTACGAAGTGGAGATGGCGCCCCGTGTTGTCTTGCATCATTCTCTCGCTTGTGTTTATGTTTGTGCCGTGGGCCTTTTGCCGCGACGGATTTGCCGCGCTCCCTGTCATGATAAAGAATGCCACTCTGCATGCACAGTTTGTGCAGAGGGCAAGTGATTTCGGGCTTGTGCAGTTGTGGCGGACTGTCAGGATAGTCTTCGGGCAGAATGTGCAGGAAGTGTGGCCGGGGATGAAGCTGGTGGCGGTGACAAGCCAGCTGATTGGCGTCGCTGCGCTCATCTATGGCGTCTGCCGGCGCGACAAGCTGCTTATGGTTGGTGGTATGCTCTGGGCAGCGGGGAACATGTACTACTATGCAATGCTTTATCTGCTGCCGGTTTTTGTTCTTGAATGGATCGTTGGGGAGAAGAGTCCGAGAGCCAGGAGCCAGGGCTTAGTGATAATTGAGGCGCTTTTATGGTTGGCCTTGCTCTCTCTGCTCCAACTCGTTCTCCTCGGCCACAGCGCCAACCAAGTCATCGGCAACCTCTCCCTCCTCGGCCTCATGCTTCTCCGTTTCATCTCTACTCGTTCTATGCAGTTAGAAACTTTTCGTGTATTTCGTGTGTTTCGTGGTTCTTGAACATTAACTATAAAACCGACTTATGAAAACCTCAGTTGAAATCACTTTAAAATCCCTCTCCCTCTCTGGAATCCCAGAGAAGGCGCTGCCTGTCTCTCGCAACCTTCTAACCGTGGAAATGATTTGGCCCAAGGTTGGTGTCCCACGCAAATCCGCGACGCGGCAGGTCACGATGAAGAAGGGGAAGGTCGACTTCACAATCGAGCCCTGGGCAAAGCGCGTCCTCTTCCGCGAGGACATTGATGGGCATACGGCATTCACGGTTTCCATTGCAGAACCGGTGACGCTCCAGAAACTCCATCGCCTTCTCCAGCTTACTGCAAAGGCCGCGCTGAAAGAGGGCGCGGACATGATTGATGCTGCGCTTGTCTCCTACGGCGACATCGCCGCCGCGCCGGTGGATGCGCTCGCTACGATGGTGGCAGAGAAGGATGCGCCGCGTATTATCGTGCAGGGAGTGCTCGATTATGACGATCTCCCGGCGGCAGGGGAGACGAAGGAAGTTGTCATCCCGCTCACCCGCCCAAAATTCACCCGCAAAATCGGTGCACTCACACTGCTCGTACAGGGATAATCCAGGACATCTGCCGAAGGCAGCTATAAACCTCTCTGCGTGCTCTGCGACTCTGCGTCTCTGCGTTGGAAACTCTTAATAAAAGGCTATCAGTTTCATTCTTCGACCCTAACTCCTGACTCCTGACTCCTAACTCCTTCCGTGTATTCCGTGGTTAAAAATTATGATGTACTATCTCAATAAGACGGTTGGTTTTGTCATAAGCCCCATCGGGATCGCAATCCTTGGCGGGCTTGTTGCCTTGCTTTACGCGAGGTTTAAACGACAGTGCATGGCGAAGTGGCTTGGTTGGCTTACTGTCGCCTGGCTATGGCTATGTATGACGCCAATTATGACCTGGGTTGTCGGTGCCCCACTAGAACGCGAATTCTTGGTAGATGGACGAGTCCCAATGGTCGAGACATTCCCCGAGGCCGATGTCATTGTTCTCCTTGGAGGTTCGATGGGCATCGAGACGAATCTAAGTTCATACGCCGAGATGTGGACAAGCGCAGATCGCGTGTGGCAAACGGCGAGGTTGTACAAGGCTGGGAAGGCGTCTAAAGTGATTGCGACAGGGAATTACGCGATAGACACTACTCTGCCGCTGCTGAAGGACTTTGGCTTGGCAGAGGAGTGCGTTTCTTTCCTTGATGCGAAGAACACGGAAGAAGAGGCGAAGGGCATCGCGAAGATGGGGTATAAGAAAATCCTTCTCGTAACAAGCGCATGGCATACGAAGCGGGCGCGACTCATGTTCAAGAAGTATGCGCCGGAGATCGAGGTCGTGTGTGCGCCGGCGGACTTCGAGCAGACAATGATGGCGGAGAACCTCTTTTCGCCCAAGGCGATCCTCCCAGACGTCAATGTCCTCTACCTCAATTCCGTCGCCCTCCACGAGTGGGTAGGAATCGTCGGATATAAGCTGCTTAGATGAGTGGACCTCTGTTTAGCTGTGTCATTCCTGTGAAGGGCGATAGACCGTTCTTCAAGGACGCGCTCGCATCCCTTGAAGCGCAGTGCATGGGGGAGGAGCTGGAGGTTATCGTTCAGGATGGAACCACCGAATACACGGAATGCACGGAAATTCCTGAAGGGCTGAATGTTCAGTGGTTTAGGGAAAGAGATGTGGGGCAGAGTGATGCACTGAACAAGGGATTCGCGAAAGCAAAGGGCGAGTGGCTTTTCTGGCTGAACGCCGACGATGTTCTGCTGCCAGGAGCGTTGAAGAAAGTGTGTGAGTTGATTTCATCCCACGCACCAAGCACTAGTGACGAAGTCACGCAAGCGCCAAGCACCAGTGCGGCAAAGCCGCACGAAAGCACCCTCTCCTGGATTGCTGGAAATCAGTTGTTGATTGACGATGCGGGGAAGGTGTCGAAGTGTTCAGTGGGCAATGGTTGGCATAATTGGCTGTATCGCAATGCCGTGCCGCATGTCTATGGGCCAAGTGCATTCTTCCGCCGAGAGCTGTTTGAGAAGGTCGGCGGTTTCGATGCGAACCTTAAGTATTGCATGGATTGGGAATTGTGGATCAAGTTCATGCAGGCCGGGGCGAAGTTTATCAGGATAAACGACTATCTTTGGGCTCAGCGGCAGTGGTCGGGAAGTAAGACGCAAAGACCGCTGACTAAAGAGGAGTGGGACGAGCAGCAGGGCGAAATTAGGCGGATGCTTGCCAAGAATGGCTTGGTAGTTACGAAGTGGGGTACGTTTAAGACGCGCCTTTGGCGGATGATGAACGGTAATTATCTGCAAGAGGCGATTGATACGTTTCGAATGAGGGGCAGATGCGTAAGTTGAAGGGCATATTGCTTGGCTGGCTGTACTGGATGTCCGCGAGGATTCATCCACGTTATGGCATGTATCTCTTGAATCGGTCGTCGCCTTTTGGCAAGCCAGTCCTTGACTACCTTGAGTTCCATCTTGCAGATCACTGCAACTTGAATTGTGCGGGTTGTTTGCACTATGCTCCATTTGCGGATAAGCGGTTTGCTGATGTTGAAATGGTCAGGCGTGATTTTGTGCGGCTCAAGGAATTGTTCTCCAATATTCGCCATATTCGAATCATGGGTGGAGAACCATTGCTTCATCCAGATGTTGGAGAGGTTGTCAAAATCGTTCGAGCGGCCTTCCCAAGAAGCAAGGTTCGTGTTGTGACTAACGGTGTATTGCTCAATGACGACGCGGATGGTAAGACAAGACGTTTGCTCTCCATCCTAAAGGAGAACGACGTCGGTATTGATTGGACAAAGTATCCGCCGGTTGCGCATAGAGAAGATGAGATAATGGCTCTCTGTGCAGATGCAAGAGTCAACCTCCGCATAACTGAGAACAATTCCTTTATGGCAAGGGTTAGGCCAACGGGCGGCGAAGGCATACTAAGGGCATTCCGCTGGTGCCGTGAGAGGATGTATTGCCCGATTCTTGATGATGGTCGCATCTTCACATGCGCTCCGGCTCGTTATGCTGGATATTACAACAAGGTGGCCGGGACGAAGATTCATGTAGAGAAGGGCATGGACATTCACAAGGCAACGGCAAAAGAGATACTGTACTATCTCATGTGTCCGACGTTCGCTTGCGCCTATTGTGATGCCGGTGCACGATATTTCCCATGGAAGGGCAATGCCAAGCCGGAGGATTGGGTGCGATGAAAGTCCTATTCGTATGGTCAGGCCTTACAGGTTACATGGGCGACTGCTGGCGGGAGCTTGCAAGGCGCGATGGCGTTGATCTGAAAATCGCGGTCGATTTATCAGATAAATACTTTGGCGGCAGTTTTAGCGCAGACGACGTCCTCCGCAACCTTGACTGGCGCCCCGCTACACTCCAAGATGACATGCGTGACTGGTGTCCCGATGTTCTCTTTACAGTTGGTTGGCACAATAAAATATGTCGCCTTGCAGTTGAAGCTTTTCCGAATGCACGAAAGGTCTGTTGCTTTGACATGCCGTGGGAATGGCGGTTAAGGAAGATCGCGGCACGGTTTGTTCTCTGGCGATACTTGAGACGCTTTGATGCGGCATTTGTCCCAGGCGCGATTGCCGCGAAGTACGCAAGCTGGCTGGGCTTCGATAATGGCAATATCTTCAAGGGACTTTTCTCAACGGACATAACCCGATTTGCAGCACATAATGGTGGTGGCGGCTTTTTGTTCCTTGGGCGGGAAGTGCCAGAGAAAGGCATTGATGTGCTGCGCAAGGCGTATGACCTTTACAAAGGCAATGGCGGCAAGTGGCAGATGAGTGTCGTAAGCAATGCATCGCCGTCCGAGGTCTCCAAGTATTATTCTGAAGCGGATTGTTTTGTTCTTCCCAGTCGTTGGGAACCATGGGGCGTCGTCCTTGCGGAAGCCGCAGCAGCGGGGCTGCCTATTATCTGCACTGACAAGTGCGGTGCAAGATTTGAAGTCGTTCGAGATACTGGGATGGTCGTGAAATCTGGTGATGTTGGAGCGTTGGCTGCTGCCATGCACAAGATAGAGAACATGTCTGTTGCTGAGCGTCTTGTAATGGGGGCAAATGGTAAAGCTCTTGCGCAATCCTACTCATGCCAAGCATGGGCGGATAGAGTCATCAATATTTGTAACCAATTGTTAAAATGCTAAAACGTCTTATAACACTTTTTCAGCATTGGCGTGAGGCTAAAACGGCCTTCTCCACGCTATCCCACCTTTATTCCGGTGGCGACACTTCGCTTGACGCCCTCGGCGGTTTGACGGAAGAGGAGATGAGAGCAGTCTGTACATGGGCTACCGAAGAGAATGGCATGACAGTGGTTGAGGTGGGGACGCTTTTTGGTCTGACAGCAAGGGAGATCGCCACCTGTGTTGTTGGCGGCAAGGTAATTGCGGTGGACGATTTTTCATGGAATCCCTTTGGCCTTCCCCCAGCAGTTCACGAATCGTTTACGCGGCACATTCTCCGCGGTTCTACGGTCGAGCTTGTAAAGACTTCGAGCCAAGAGTGGCGCGAGAAGGTGGCGGGTCAGATTGACATGATCTTTTTCGATGCCGATCATAGATATGAAGCTGTCAAGGAAGAACTCTTGTGGGCGAAGGAGAAGGGGATTCGCATTATCTCGGGTCACGACTATGGCAATCCCAACCCGCGCTTTGGTGTCACGCGAGCGGTTGACGAGGTCTTTGGCAAGGACAACATCGAAGTTGTCGGCATGTGTTGGAGAGTGAAGCAGTGAAGATACTTCATATTTGCGCTGGGTGGCAGAAGTGGAATGGTGCTGCTAATATTGCGCGGATGATCATGGACGAGCAGCGGCGTGAGGGGCATGAGGTTTCATCTGCGACATGGGCGAAGGTGCGCGAGCTGAAATCGGCCGACGAAGTGTGGATTCACTGTGGATGGCTGCCGTGTTTGTGGTGGGCGGCGCTTTGGGGACGGAATGTCCACTGGATGCCGGAGGCGTGTTATGATCCAATTCGCCGCGCTTATCATGGTTGGAAAAAGACCCTTGTCGGACCGATCGAGCGCTTTTGTCTTCGCCGCGCAAAGGCGCTCGTCGCGACATGCGAAGCCGAGAAGGGCTGGATCGAGTCATATCTCGGCCGCCGCTGCCCACCCATCGAAGTCACCGACATCAAGCGCTTCTTTAAACTCAGCAATCTTAATCTTGTAAATCCTGTTAATCCTGTCAAAAAAGATCTCCACCTCCTCTACCTCGGCCGCCGCCACCCCCTCAAAGGCCTCTCCTATCTTGAGACAGCCCTTGCCACATATTATAATAAGTGGTCAAGCGCCCCATCCTCCCTCGCCCCCACTACTGCTTGCGCCGACTATCCATCCTCTAACCCATCCCGCAAAGCTGCCACATATTATAATAAGTGTCCAATAGAGTTCCGCGTCGTCAGCGACGCCTTTGGCGACGAGCTGGAGCGCGTCTGGGGCTGGTGCGATGTTCTTGTCCTTCCGACCCTCTCCGAGAACTTCGGCCTTGTCATCGCCGAAGCCCTCGAGCGCGGCAAATGCGTCATCACCACCGACGGCGCGCCGGCGTGGGGCGAGAATTTAAGCCGTGTAGAACGTGTAGATGGGGGAATGTGGAGCGGATATGGCGGACGGCTCATTTACCTAAAGGGTTATCGTGACGGCACCCCAGAAGATCGCGTTCGCTTGCTTAAATCTGCAATTGAGAATCTGTTAAGCCGCGCCTCCTTGACGCCCCCTGCGGCGAAATGATAAACTTTCGCCATTCAAACCACATATTATAATATGTTGACTGAACCTTGGGAGTTGTGTCGCAAGTTGGCGAATCCGGAACGGCGGGCTTTGCTTCGCATGGTGTGCGAGGCGAAGGATGGCCTTAACGTTGGTCTTGCCCAGGATGGTGCCGTGGGGCTCAAGCAATCGGGTACCAGCCAATATCTCGGACAGCTGTGGAAACTTGGATTGATCCGCCGCGTGCGTAGCGGAAGGTTTGTCAACTACTATGCGGATGCCGAGAACGCACATACTTTGGTCAAGGATGTCGCGGTCGCCTTGCAGGAGAGGTTTCGTGCCGAAGCTGGCTGCGGCAGCCACGACGAGAGTTACCTTCCTGTGATGCGGGTCATGGGTAACGCGATGCGAGCGAGAATCATCGGTCTTCTCGCAAGGGAGGGCTACGCGAATAACGAATATGTCTGCGAAAAATTGGGGCTAGACGGGAGGTCGCTGGACAGGCATCTCAAGCCGGCCATCAACATAGGGCTTGTCGAGCGTGATGAAGGCGGCACTCTCCGACTCAACCAGCCATCAGACCCAATAGCCCGGCTAGTTGTAAAGACCGCCGTATGATCTACCACATATTATAATATGTTGTATATTGCGAGCGTATGCAAATCGGATATTTCACAAGACCTCTATATGTTGCCGAATAAGTAACAGCTGGTGCTCTAAAAGCAACGCCATTTTATCATGAGAGTAACTTTAATCACAGCATGCTTCAATAGTGCCGCAACGTTGTCAACGGCGATTGATAGTGTCCTGTCGCAGAAGGACGTCGATATCGAGTATATCGTTGTTGACGGTGGGTCGACGGACGGCACGGTCGATATCATAAAAGAATATTCTACACGTTCTACATGTTCTACACGGTTTTCATTTAAGTGGATTTCCGAGCGCGACAGGGGGATGTACGACGCCATCAATAAAGGAATCAAGATGGCGACGGGCGATGTCGTCGGCATCCTCAACGCCGACGATGTACTGGCGAACGAGGACACATTAGCGCATATTGTCTCCGCCTTTAATACTGACTCCTGCCCCCTGCCCCCTGACCCCTCACGCGTAGACGCCGTCTACGCGGACATTCGGTTTGTGAGGGAAGGGGAGTCGGTGGAGGCGCTGCGAGGGGCAAGGACTGTGCGTTACTGCTCGGCGGCGAAGTGGCGGCCGTGGATGTTCCGTTTTGCCGCGATGGTTCCGCATCCGTCGCTCTATGTTAGGCGCGAGTGTTTTGAGCGGCTGGGCGGGTATTCGCTTGACTACCGCATCTGCGCCGATTTCGAGTTGGAGCTGCGCTATCTTTTGCTTGCAAAGCTTAAGGCGGCGTATTTGCCGGAGTGCGTTGTCATCATGCGCATGGGTGGAATGTCCACTTCCGGCTGGCGCTCAAACCTGGTGATCAACCGCGAGGATCTTCGCGCCCTCCGCGCCCACGGCATCTGGTCCTGCATGCCGCTCATCTACCTAAAATACCTCTTCAAAATCTGGGGGTTTGTGTTTAGAAGATAGGGGTCAGTACATAGGGGTCAGGAGTCAGTAGTCAGGGGTCAGTGATTAGTGCTGAGTAATTAGTGCTTAGTAGTCAGTTGGTTGGAAGTTAAAGCCGCGGCGATTTCGCCGCGGTTTTTTGCTTGTCTAAAGCCCCATTTTCCCGCCCAAAAAAATTTTTACGATTTAAGATTAGATTTAAGATTCGTTTGCTATAATGGTTCCGAACTCAACGACATGGACATGTAATAAACGTGCTAAAAGCTTAGCCGTGTAGAACATGTAGAACGTGTAGATGAGAAATAATCGAGAGATATATATCTGCTTGCCCCGTGGCAGGCTTGCCGCTGAAGGGTGTTCGCCCATAGGGGCTGACACCAGGGATACCATTTACAAACTTGGAACAAAAGAATGAGGTAGTTATGCCATCCATAACGATAAATAGTCATAATATTGGCGATGGTGCGCCATATCTTCGTGGGAACAACAGGTTGAGCAGTTCAAATCCCATTGTGCAAAAGGCGATGCATAGTCAAGGTCATTCAGAAAACGATACTCGCCGCTTATTGCAAAAGGAACTTAGCTTAAATCCTTCCAAGGAAATGGTTAATTTCTTTAGCAACCTTGATGCTGAGGACAAGGAAGACTTTTTACGAGTATGGAAGGTTCTGCGAGGCACGTTGAGCAATAAGGCTATGGCGACTTTGTTGGGCCTTATAGAGGATCAAGATGTTATAAAGCAGAAAGGCAGAGAAGTTGGTAAACTTAAAAATGATTTAGATGCTACCATTAATAAGGCTAATGGTGAGATTGATCAGATCAAAGGTGCACTTTCTTATTTAACTGAGAAACTTAAGAATACAGTATCGTCGGCACAAGTTGAAGTGTCGCAGAGTATCAAAGACATTAGAGGCAATGCAGAAGGAGCGATTACTTCTTTTATAACTTCGCATACGGCAAGCGTTGAGGAAATGGAGTCGCGGATTAAAGAGATACTTGCTGAAGCAACCGTAACGACATTAAGCTCCAAATATGATGAAAAGCGAGAAAAGCTCGACAAGAATTATAGGCGGGCAAAAATAACTTTTTATGTGTGTCTTTGTCTGTTTTGCATCATTGGTTTATTCACCGTCCATAGTGTTAGTGTGATGGGCGGAAGTGATGTTTTGATGAAGATTATCAAAGCGATTCTTAGGAACGCTCCATATTATCTGCCACTATTTTGGTTTACGTGTCACATTAATAAGCTTATGAATCAGAATAGGCGGTTGATGGAAGAGTATGCTCATAAGGTAGTTGTAGCTCAGACCTATGTCGGAATGGCGGAGCAAGTTGAAGAGTTGTCAAAAAAAGGAGTAAAGGACGCAAATGATTTGAGTGCCGAACTGATGGATGATACAATTAAGGCCTTGTGTGCAAATCCTAATCAATGTCTTGATAAGGTTAGGTCATCCACTCCGATATCAGAGGTTGTTGATAGTGTATCGAAGTTGATGAGGGCAACGGCGGAATTGAAGCGGGTATCTGAGAAGTGACGTTGGATGTAAGATAATCATAAGGAGCTATGTATGAAAACGAAGAATTCAAAATCGGCTTATCTTATAGGTGCTGTGCCCTATCTTTTCCTTATGAAGTTTACACCGCCAGATGATGAGAAGAGGCGAGTCATAACACCAACATATTCGCAATATGGAATGTTTGGTGGCAAGGCGAAAACACTTAAAGATTTTGTCGTTGGTTTTGTTGAGTCTTTGGCGAAAGTTCAGTATTTTGATGATGACAAGGTGGGCATTAAATTAGTTCCGGACACCTTAGATGTTTCGGTTGGAAACGAAATCAGATTTGTTATCAAAGCTGGTAGATATGGGCTTGAGTCTGAATTGCGCAATATAAAGACTGATAGTATTAAACGTAGAAATAAGCATGATTGCGAGATGATACCATTTGTGTGCAGGTTTATTTTTAATGAATTATATTCTAATGTAATTTTGATCATTGAAAAATATGGGCAGTATTCTGCAGTTGGTATTTTGTTTGAGGCCTTGGACAAGTATCTTAAGGGTGGATTTCTGAATTGGGCGCCTAAATTAGAATATGGACCAATTACCAATCTGCAGTACATTGAGATGCAATATCGTCAAAATGTCAAGTCGCTCCACTTGCTGACGCATGAGATTCCAAAGGATATAGCAAACAAGGTCGTAGATAGAAATTCGGACATCAAGAATTGCATAGTGGACATACGGATTTCTGCAGCAAGAGGTGAAAACTTGCCTGTCATTGGATTTCTGCAACATTTAAGAAGAGCTCCGCAGCGTGGGGCTTTGATTGGGGCGACACAATATGACGAAGTCAAGGTGGAATTAAAACTTGGTAGCAAAACGCAAACCGTCATTGCAGGGTCGGATTCATTTCGTGTTGCTTTTGATGTGACAGACAAGGTTGAACTGCAAGCTGATGGTCATCCTACATTAGGGTCATTTATATCTGCGACTGAAGAGTGCGCAAAAATGTCTAAGGAGACTATAAAATGGGTTGATCTCAAGGAGGTCGTATGATTGCATTATTCGAGAAGATCGATACCTCGCGAATCCTAAAAAGACATTTCCTCACCTTGGGGGATATTGTGGGTAAAAATAAGATCTGGGATATTATATTGTTTTATGTCGTGCCAATTGTCTTCGGTGTGGCATATTATAGATATGGCAAAGACTATGTGACAAAAGAATGTTGGGACAATTTGTTGATTGTGAACTCAATATTTCTCCCTCTAATGCTGACGGCTCTGATATCACTATATTCGATGAAGGATCGGTTTGCTGATGATAAAATTTCAGCGAACTTGCTTGCGCATGTCGCTGCGAATACTTTTTACTGTATCTTGCTTTCGGTTTGTGCTATTGTGATGTCATTTATCATTAATCTCGGGCAGTGGTATGGACGGCCAGTTACAGCTGCAATTTTTATCACATGGGGTATTCATTGTGTTTTAACAGTGTTAATGTTGCTAAAACGATTCTTCGATCTATTTATGCAAGCATCTGCGTAGTGATAAAAGTGGCAGACCTTCTGTAGAAGATCTACTGTCCATGATTGATGAATGAGGTCGAGAATCCTGCATAAAATTTCTACACGATCTACACGTTCTACACGGCTAAACAAAAAAGCTATCCTCCACCCATCAAAACCGCGGCGATTTTGCCGCGGTTTTTTGCGTATCTAAAGCCTCATTTTTCCGCCGAAAAAATTTTTTTACGATTTAAGATTAGATTTAAGATTCGTTTGCTATAATGGTTGCGAACTCAACGACATGGACTAACCGCGCTAAAAGGTTTAGCCGTGTAGAACATGTAGAACGTGTAGAGTGATAAAAGGGAGTGACAATGGAAAATAGTATAACATGCGGTAATCCAATGATGGAGAAGCCATCACATATCTCGCCAGTGAAGTATACGGCTACATACTCTACCCAGCGAGAGCGTATGCTTAATTTATTAATGAGGTTTGACCCCATGTAACCATGTGGCGTAGATTTTGATAAGGAGATTTAAATGCAAGTCAAGATATGCAATGCTAATAATTTTGATGTTGCCACTATTCAGCTCAAAGAAAATGCGCTGAACATTAAGTTTGCCCACAATGGGACAGGCAAATCAACCATTGCGAGGGCAATAGAAGCTGCGATAGTGAATGATGAGCAGGCTCTTGAAAGTTTAGCCCCGTTTAAATATATCAGTGACAAAACAGGGCATGAGACTAAAGTCGAAGGTGTTGACGCGTTACACTCTGTAATGGTGTTTAATGAGCAATATGTGAATGAATATGTGTTTACGCCAGATGATTTAGTAAAGGGGACGTTTGATATATTCATCAAGACACCAAAGTATGACGAACACATGGCAAATATTGCTATGCTTCTGAAAAGTATAGCGAATGTATTCCATTCCGATGAAGAGATTGATACTTTGATAGGGGTTTGTCATAATCTATCGGATGCATTGGGTAAAAGCGGTGCAAAAGGATATACTAAGTCGTGTGCCATTATCAAGGGGTTAGGCAATGGGAATCTCGTAGAGAATATTCCAAGTGTGTTAGTGCCTTATGCCCCATATTTGAAGTGTAAAGATAATGTTAAATGGTTGAAATGGCAGTCAGGAGGAAATGCTTACATATCAGATGGGAATAATGCTTGTCCCTATTGCGCATCGCAGCTTGATGGTAGTAAGGAAAGAATCGAGACGTTGGCAAGAACTTTTACTCCTAAGAACTTTGAGCATCTTGTCGACTCGATAGACACTTTGTCAAAATTGTCGGAGTTTTTATCGCAAGAAACAGCTGATGCTATTAAAGCTATCTCGACCAACATCTCGGGAATAACGGAAGATGATACAAAACTGCTTGCGCAAATACGGATCGAGGCGGATGATTTAAAAGAGCGTCTTGAGGGAGCGCGATATCTCAATTTCGACCATTTAAAGAATGTGGATAAAGTTGCGGATGTATTAGGTGAAAAGAAAATTAATGGTTCATCATATATACATTTTCAATCTGATCGAGTCCAAATTAAGATCGCAAAAATAAACGAGGCAATTGATAGCGCGTTGAATGAAGCTGGCAAACTTCAAGGTGAAGTTATGCAACAGAAAAAATTAATCGAAAGTATTGTCGAGAAATACAATGTTGCGATTCATGACTTCTTGAAAGACGCTGGCTATAATTACAAGATTGAGATACGCCCTGCTGAAGGAGGCTCATATAAAATGGTATTGTTGCATAATGATGCGAAGGATTATATACTATCTGATGCAACAAGGCATTTGAGTTATGGCGAGAGGAATGCACTCGCGTTGGCATTATTCGTGTTTGTTGCTGTGGAGAAACGTCCAGATTTAATTATCTTGGATGATCCCATTTCTTCTTTTGATGGGCTGAAGAAATTCTCCCTTTTAAAGATGATGTTTTTGTCTGATTCTGATAAATGTTTTAGAAAGAGACTTGTCTTGATGTTGACGCATGATTTGTGTCCTATTATCGATGCCTTAAAAGTTTTCTACGCTGAATTCTCTCCAGTGCCAAATGTTAGTTATCTTGAGTGTTCAAATGGGGTTGTTAGTGAAAAAGAAGTTGTTCGTGACGATTTGCAGAATGTTAGAGCGGTAGCCGAGAATAAAGTCAAGGACGGTTCGTTAGAAATGCTTTTAAGACTTGTGTATCTTAGGCGCCGAATAGAAATAGATGGTGAGAAGGGCAGTTTGGCATATCAGTTGTTATCAAGCATTTTGCATGGTAGATCAGAGCCAACAATAAAGGAGGCTGGAGCGGAGCGAATAATGACAGTGCAAGAGATTAATATGGCACACGCTGAAATAAAGAAAGAGATAGCAGAATTCTCGTTAGATACGATTATGATGTCGGTGTCCGACAAGAATAAATTAAAGGAATTATACGGTCAAGCCGGGCGATATGAGAAAACCCAATTATTTAGGATCATGTGCGGCACGGAAGGCCTTAGCCCATTTGCGAAGAAATTCGTCGATGAGTCATTTCACATTGAGGATGAATACCTATTTCAACTTGATCCTGTTAAGTACAATTATATACCCGATTTTGTTGTCGCCGAGATGGATCGAATAATTGGAGGAGAAGATATCGCTAAATGAAGTGCTAAGAAGATAAGGAACACAGAGTGGCACCGCTTGCCTGGAATTATGTAATTGCAGTATAAAGTCTCATAGCAGGGAAGCGAATGAACGGTATGCGCAGGGATGGATTGAATCGAAAGGCTTGTGCCTTATTTGCCCGTGGTGGAATTGCCGCGGTAGGGTATTCGTCCATGTGGGTTGACACCACGGGATATTGTGGTAATTAAGTCTGACACTGTCGTCCCGAGAATGTATGAGAAATGATTTCTTCTTGAGCACGATAGAAGATAGGGGTTTAGTATATTCTGTGACAGGGGTAACAGTTTTTGATATGCGAGTTGAAAAATTGCCCCTTTGAAGCTGCTGTGAGCAACAGGTTATATATACTTTCGTGAACGCCGTGATATTCGTAAAGTCGATTGTTGTGAAACAAGATTCTTAATGCCATGCGGGTTGGGTCATATTCCACGGCTGATAAATTTGAAGATTGTACATATATCATGGTGATTAGTTTTTATGGAGTTAGTAAAAGTGGGCTGATTACTCAGCCCACATGGGATGGTTGCGCAGTATTAATGCTTGCCATAAGTGCGCGTAGCCTTATGACATTCAAGGCAGAGAGCTTCGCCGTTGGAAGGTTCATCAGTGCCGCCGCTGCTTTTTGCAGTGCGGTGATGCGCCTCCCAAGCTCCGCGCTCTCCCTCTTCGTGGTTCTCAAACACAAGATGCTTTCCGCAGCGTTCACATTTGCCGTGAGCGTTGTCGAAAATCTTGCGCGTTGCTTCTTTGGAAAAAGCCATTTGTTTTACTTTCTCAAAAGGTTGTTTTCAAAACCTACCATTCAGGAGTGTGTGACTCTGGTCAGGTGCCACAGTGTAGCTTTCAGTATTCAAATAGCAAAGGGCGTGCCAATACTAAAATAAAATATTTATGGCATATCTGCGACAAGTTGATTCTGCTTAATGTCTCAATGTTGACAAATTGACATATTTGTTTAGTCGTTAAACGCAGTGAAATTATGAAATATGATTCGGCAATAGAGCGGGGTATGTATATCCGGACGAAAAGGCAAGAATTAGGCCTTAGTTGTCAAGGCTTGGCGGATAGAATAGGAGTAAGCAAGGGGTTCATATCCCTTCTGGAGAATGGTAAATCTGGGATTGATGCAGATAATGCTGCTCGTCTTGCCGATGTGCTGGGTTTTGATGTGTCGGCGATCTTGGAAGATACGAGCAAAATTGTGGATACGGATCCTGCGTGGCTTCGATTCTTAATGACGGAATATAATTTGACGAAAGACGATAGACAGGTGTTACAAATGATAGTAAGGAATACTGGCATGCCGCTAACTATCAGTGGTGAGACACCTGGTGAGTATAGAGCAAGGTGGCGACGGTTTTATAATGAGGTTCAAAAATTTTTGTCGGAGCCAACGAATCGTTTTTTCGCAGACCAAGAGGTTCGATATGTTTTATCTCGTCTTGGAGTAGCTCCTGAGACAGATGACTTGGATGAGGTACGGAAGGCGTTTGTTGCTATCGTTGAGGCTGAGTGTGGTAAAGGAGATGGATTCGCAACGATGGAGGAATGGAAGTCTCATGTTTGTCGTAAACTTGGTATCAAGATAATTGATGTGTCGAAGAAAGAGCATAGAAAATATTCGCGTGTTAATACTGAGCGGATAGAGTTGGGTAAAATTATGGTTGCTTCGAGTGATAAGATATATGGGGCCAGCTGCAAATTATTACCGAGCGGTTCTGGTTATGCTTTTGTAGGAGATTCACGAGGGAGCAAGGGCTTTCGCTGTGATTATCCGTTTTGGCATGAAGCTGTTAGGATGTTGGTTGATCCTGAGTTGCGATCTGGAAGATCGATAAGTTATGCCGCAGATGGTGTGCAACGGCCTCCGATTGAGGAGCTATTCGGGCGCATGTCGGTCTGGTTTGCATATAATTTCAATGTTGCACAATCAATTCTTGCTCAAATGGCTAGTGGAGATGGGCTATCGCTCTCTCATATTCAGAAAGTTAACCAAGAGGTATTCTTGGGTGCTACGTTGCGTATGACTTCAATGGCCATTGTGGAAGCGAATCCGAAACCTATGGTGTATATTGATGCGCAAATGCGTCTTAAGGAGGCGGAATGTTGTGTGGCCAAAATCAGCGTGGCTGACCAGAAGAAAATGGAGAAGCATCCTGACGCGAAACTGCGCATAGGGTTTGTTTTCAAGAACTGTGCCGCAGAAAAATATGGAGTTGGGCTTCGGTATAATATGCAGATAGGTGAAGAGTCCCCAATTTACGTGTCGCATTGTAACAAGAAAGATAGTATCGGAGAAGAGTCGATGCTTGATTGGGCTTCGCGATACAATCTAATGGGCTTTTGCAAGACAACGGCATGTTATTCGGCTCGAGAAAATAATGTCCGTGCGTTTATGCTATTTGAAGAAGAAGATTAGATGTGGCCTAAGGGGTAATATTGAATCAGATTCTTGCGCGAGGCGTGGACGAGAGTTGTACCGTCCCAATCCAACTTCCCTTGCTCGACAAGTTGCCTTTTTGTGTGCCACCGCACTTCCAATTTGCGACGATTTTGTGGTATAATGTCTGCCAAAGAAGGGAAACGGCAGGGTTGCACATGAAGCAACACCAACGAAATGATAGCCGTAAAGACAGAGCATTACACACGGCGAATTGCCGCACTGAAAGACGAACGTGCGAAAGCCCGTATCGCGTCCAAAGTGTTTCGTCTATGCTGCGGCAACCCTGGTGACGCAAAGCCGGTCGGCGAGGGCGTGAGCGAGCTACGCATCGACTATGGGCCGGGCTATCGCGTCTACTACAAGCAGCGAGGCAATGAGATTGTGATACTCCTCCTCGCGGGCTCGAAGAAAACGCAGAGCGCCGACATAGCGCTTGCAAAGGAAATTGCCATCGCCTACTGATGAAAGGAAACTTAGATGATGAAAGCCGGACTTACAGCATGGATTCCTGAAGATGAGCTCAAAACGCCTGAAGCTCAGGCCGAGTTCATTCAGGCGGCAATCGAGGAAAAGGACCCCGCATTTCTCGCTGAGTCCTTCGCTGTTGTGGCACGTGCGCAAGGTAGGCCAGTAGAGGCCGCCGCTTGCGACGGTCTTGCGGCATACCTTCGTGCGACGGTGGGCGCAAAGTCTGCGTCGGTGGCAACCCGACGCCGTCGTTCCCACACTGCCACGACATAATCCCGAGACTGCAGCCTGACGTGTGATGGATCATTATAACTTTTGATCTGTCCTGTTGGTGGATAGAAAACCGCGGCAAAACCGCGGTTTTTTGCTTGTCTAAAGCCCCATTTTCGGGCCGAAAAAATTTTTTACGATTTAAGATTAGATTTAAGATTCGTTTGCTATAATGGTTGCGAACTCAGCGATATGTACTAGCCGCACTAAAAAGCCTTAGCCGTGTCCGCGCAGAAGCCAAGTGGCTTCTCGACCTTGCCAAACAGGTCGTTGAGATTGCGATAGAACAAGGGGAGTGTAAGGCGATTGATAATATGAAAGGAGTAATACTATGTCACTGATAGTTACAGTTTCCACCAAAGAAGGAATCGTCTTGGCTGGTGACAGTAGGACAACGCTTTTTAAGCCCATAGCATCAACCAATGCTGTGATTGGGGAACAGCTACTGACATTAAGTGATACGGCGTATAAAGTCTTTAGATTTAATCAGTCAATAGGAATATCTACATGCGGTGGTGCGCATGTGTCTGGGTTGTCCGTCTCTGCACACGTAGAGAATCTTAGATTGCATTTGAAAGGTAAGGAGGTTACTGTTGACATTTTAAGTGATAATCTCATTGCTTATTTCTTGTCATTACCAAATTGTCCTGAAATAGTATTTCATGTTGCGGGATATGAAATAAATAATAATATTAAACGTCAACGGCTGCAAAAAGTTATTGTAGGCGGAGCGAAGAGGCTTAGAATTAAAAATGAATTGCCTATACTTGGAGTTTCATGGAATGGTGAAACTTCTACGATGTCCCGCATAATGAAAGCAGGATACATGGTAGGATCTGGTAATGCAAGACGCCTGAAAGAGATTACGATTTCCAGTAATAATGGAGCAGGACAGGTTGTTACGGAAACTTTACAAGATCGCATTGTGATTCCAGGCGTTGCCCCTTGGCACCCTGATTTGGAAGTAGCGTGGGAATTTTTTACATTACAAGATGGTATAGATTTTGCTACATATGCGATAAAGACAACGATAGATACGATGCGATTTCAATCTGTTCCCAAGACGGTTGGTGGGCCAATTGATATATTGGTGCTAAAACCGGATGAGGAGGCAAGATGGATAGCACGTAAAGATTTGCATCCGTAGTATATCGCAACCATTTCACAATGCGTGAATGAAACTTTAGGAACTGCAGCATCTTCATATTATTGGGAAAGGAAACAATATGTCTGCAATTACTCAAGATTGTCTGAGCTGGATGAACTTCATGGCCAAGAGTGTCAGACCCTTCTGTAGAAGACGCCAGCATCGGATTTCTTGAAAACCCATTTCGAAAGGAGTCGCCATGTCACAATTAGGAGAAACAACAATGAATGACCACTTGGTCTTGTCTTCAGGGTTGCTGATAATTGCAGCATGGTTGATGCCTGTTTGTGTCCGCGCAGAAGTCGGCGAATACACTGATGCTGAAATAAAAGAGAAGTTCGAATTAAAAGTGTCGGACCCTTCTATAGAAGATCCACTGTCCATGATCAATGAATGAGGTCGAGAAGACTGCATAAACATCTCTACACGCTCTACATGTTCTACACGGCTAAACAAAACTCTGCGTACTCTCGGCACTCGCTTCGCTCGGCTTGGCTCGCTACGAATCGCGAGCCCCGCTTACGCGGCGGTTACGCGTCTCTGCGCCTCTGCGTTAAAAAAACTTAACTTAAAAACTTGAAACATCAAACAATAAAACCAACATGAAAACCTCAGTCGAAATCACCCTAAAATCCCTCTCCCTTTCTGGAATCCCTGAAAAGGTGCTGTTGCGTTCCCGCAATATGCTCACCGTCGAGATGGTCTGGCCCAAGGCCGGCGCCCCGCGCAAATCCGCGACACGGCAAATCACGATGAAGAAGGGCAAAGTAGACTTTGCCACCGAGCCCTGGGCAAAGCGTGTCCTCTTTCGTGAGGATATAGATGGCCACACCGCGTTCGTGGTTTCCATCACCGAGCCGATTTCCCTCCAGAAGCTTCACCGCCTCCTTCAGCTCACCGCCAAGGCCATTCTCAAAGAAGGCGCAGACATGATCGACGCAGCGATGGTTTCTTACGGCGACATCGCCGCCGCGCCGGTGGATGCCCTCGCGACCATGGTTGCCGAGAAGGACGCCCCTCGCGTCATCGTTCAGGGCATACTTGACTACGACGATCTCCCGGCAGCGGGGGAGACGAAGGAAGTTGTCGTTCCGCTAACCCGCCCGAAATTCACCCGCAAAATCGGCACGCTCACACTCCTTGTCCAAGGGTAATCCCAGGCCTCTGCCGCAGGCAGCTTTAAACTTCTCTGCGTCTCTACGTATAGAACTGCGTTCCCCTCTACACGATCTACATGTTCTACACGGCCATCTAACCCACCACTCTCCAACTCCAATTTTATGGTATAATATCCGCGAACATTGGAAACCGCCGTTTCGGAAACGGCTGTTTCTTTTGCGGAGGTGGACATGAGATTTTTTGATAGAAAAGAAGAAATCGCAGAGTTACGAAAGAACCGTGAGCTGAGTAGGGATAGTTCGCGGTTCACCGTGCTTACTGGGCGTCGCAGGGTTGGCAAGACGGAACTTTTGCACGAGGCTTTTGCAGATGAGCCTTACATTTATTTCTATGTATCGCGCAAGGCGCTTGTGGATTTGTGCGAGGATTTTAGGCAGATTGCCGAGAAGGCGCTGGGCAGGACAATCCCCGGCGAGATAAGACGGTTTTCTCAGATATTTAGATTCATAATGGAGGAGTCTGCCAACAAGCCGATCACGTTGGTCATTGACGAGTTCCAAGATTTCCTCGCGGTCGATGAATCCGTGTTCAGCGAAATGGCTCGAGACTGGGATGCGCTTCATCGAAAGGCCAGGATCAACCTTGTTGTAAGCGGTAGCATAAATCGCCTGATGGTGCGGATATTCGAGAATCGCGAGGCGCCGCTATATGGTCGAAATACAGGGAGGATCAGGCTTGAGCCATTTCGCATCGCTGTGCTCAAGCAGATACTTTCGCATTACAATCGCTCTTGGACGAACGAAGACTTGCTTGCGTTGTGGACATTTACCGGTGGCGTTGCAAGGTATGTTGCGTTGCTGATGGATGCCAAAGCATGGACTAAAAAGGCAATGTTGCGCGAGATAATCAGGGAGAATTCTTCATTCTTCGACGAAGGTAAGATCGTGTTGATCGAAGAGTTTGGCAAAGAGCACGGCACATATTTCTCCATTCTTTCTGCAATTGCCGGCGGGAAGACGTCTAGAGACAAGATTGAGGCGGTCGTTGGAGGTGCGGTTGGCGGGTACCTGACTAAACTTGAGCGCGAATATGATTTCATCGGGAAGAAGCAGCCGCTTTTCGAGCGGTCAGAGCGCAAGAATTGCCTTTATAAGATAGATGACAATTTCTATAGGTTTTGGTTCCGCTTCGTTTTTAAGTACAACTATCTTCTTGAAGTCAAGATGTTCGACGAACTGCGCGGCATTGTGGAGCGCGACTATAATGTCTTCTCCGGAATCGCACTTGAAGGGTATTTTGCCGCAAAATTTGTCGAGGAACGCAGATACTCTAGACTAGGCGGCTGGTGGAACCGCAAGGGTGAGCAGGAGATTGATCTCGTTTGCGAAAACGAGTTTACGAACGAGCTGGCGTTTTACGAGATCAAGCGCGACAAACGCCGCATAGACATTGCGCGTCTAAAAGAAAAGGCGTTGGCGTTCATCAAGAAGAATCCATCTTTGTGTGAACGCGCTCAGAAATATTGCGGGCTGTCAATCGACGACATGTAGTAGTGCAGATAGGCGACAAAGATATCAATTCCACTCTCCAACTCCAGACCCCTGACCCCTAACCCCTAACCCCTGACCCCTGACTACTGACCCCTGACCCCTAACCCCTGACCCCTGACTCCTGACCCCTGACTACTGACCCCTGACTCCTGACTACTGACCCCTATGAAACTATATATCTCCCTCGCGTCCCTTCTCCTCCTCTCCGGCTGCGTCCACCTCGACCTCTCCAGCGCGGCGGACTGCGACGAAAACTCGAAAATGCAGTTCTGCGACATCACGAGCGCCTACGGCTGGGACTGGGGGGACAGCGCCCAGACGATGCTCGACGCTCGCCTGCAGGGCACAAGCGGCCGCGTCGACGAAAGGGCGGTACAGCGCATCGTCGTCTCCCAGAAGTGGTGGGAAGTCCTCGCCACCTGGGGCTCGCTCGGCATTGCCAAGCCGGTCGAACTGACCCTTTGGCTGGAGGAAGCCCAATGAAGCTTGTCGTCTGCATCGACGGAACCTGGAACGAGGCCTCCACTCGGACAAACGTCTGGAAGCTTAAGCAGGACCTCGACTGCTCGCCCGAATCCGACACCCAGGCGACGTACATCGAGGGCATCGGCACCGTTACGGGGGACGAGCTTCTCGGCGGCATGTTCGCCGCGGACTTCCCTCGCCCGCTTGGCCTCGCCTACCGCTGGCTCACCAAGAAGGTGCTCAACGCCCCCGAAGGAGAGGAAATATCCGTCTATGTCTTTGGGTTCAGCCGCGGCGCATATATCGCGCACACGCTCAGCTGGCTGCTCTCCGAAGTCGGCATCCCGCGCAAATTTGCAGACGCGATTCCGATCGCTGAGGCCTACGCCAATAAAGACACAAAGGCCGTCGAGCGTCTGAAAAGCGGCGGCGTTCTCCCTTCGCCAAAGATAGAGATGCTCGGCCTCTGGGATGCGGTTTCGTCTCCTCATGATCTCTTCCAGGGCTATCATGACGGCGAACGCGCGCCAAACGTGGAGTGGATCTACCATGCGATGGCGACGGACGAGCGCCGTGCGCTCTTCGGCGTGATGCAGTATTCGCCGGCTCAAAACATTGTCCAGTCCTGGTTCTCCGGCGTTCACATGGATGTCGGCGGCGGGTATCCCGAGGGCGAATGCGAGCTTTCCGACGTCGCGCTGAACTGGATGAAGCGCAATGCCGAGCGCCGCGGGCTCAAGTTCGTCAATCCGGCTGAGTCGCGTCCGCGCCAGTATGACTTCGCCTCGATAGCGAAGATTCACAACGAGGAGACGCCGCTTGACCCCATCAAGCCGCGGACCTTCCTCGATGGCGAATTTATCGATCCTTCCGTTCGCGACCGCGTGAATACGCAGTCCGGCTATTTCCCGTCCATCACGGAAGTCCCTTCCACTCTCTTCGACTGGCTCAAAGGCCTCGCCTCAATAGTCTAACTCTCCCAAACTCCTGACTACTGACCCCTGACTACTCTAAAACCGCGGCAAAACCGCGGTTTTTTGCTTGTCTAAGGCCCCATTTTCCCGCCGAAAAAATTTTTTACGATTTAAGATTAGATTTAAGATTCGTTTGGTACAATGGTTGTGAACTCGGCGATGGACAGTAAGAGTTTTAGCCGTGTAGAACATGTAGAACGTGTAGAATGATGAAAGAAAGTCGAAAGGGTTATGATTTGCTGGTCCGCGGAGGCAATGCCGCGAATATGGCAAAGGCAATCTGCCTAAATCGCGAGGATAGTGGGATGTCATGAATGTTATAGTCTGAACATAGGGAATTCGATGATGAGCAGTAAAAAACATGGTGGAGAAAGTGCGGTGTCGCCGTTCTTGCGATGGGCGGGCGGGAAATCATGGTTGTTGCCGCGGTTGTCTGTTTTATTATCTGATTTGAAGTTTAGAAATTATTATGAGCCATTTTTGGGTAGTGGAACTACCTTTTTCTCACTAAAGGGTAAACACGACAGTTTTCTTTCTGATATGAATGAAGACCTGATAGTAACATATGAAGCCATAAAAGACAGCCCCGAAAAGGTCTATAAGGCATTGATACGATTGAAAAATACAGAAGAAGAATATTATAGGATAAGAGGTAAGCAGTGTAGGACAAAGGTAACAAAGGCGGCGCAATTCATATATTTAAATCAAACTTCGTATAACGGTCTATATAGAGTGAACTCAAAGGGTGAATATAATGTTCCTTATGGATTCAGGAAATCATTAAAGTTTGATTGGCTTAGACTAAAAAATGCGAGTAGATTTCTAGCCAAACAGAATGCCGTTTTGACGCATAAAGATTTTGAAGATGCATTGGCCAGTGTAGAATGTGAAGATTTTGTGTTTTTAGACCCCCCATATACAGTTTCAAAAGATGATGACAATGGATTTATTGCATACAACGAGAAAATCTTCTCTCTGGATGATCAAAAGCGATTGCGGCGTTGTATTGACAGTATTAAGGGAAAAAGAGCTTATTACTTGTTGACCAATGCGCATCATCCAACAATATTGTCGATATTTGGGAATGATGACACGTGCATTGAAGTTCAACGGCAGAGTTGTATAGGCGGGAAAAATGCAAGTCGAGGGTTGGTTAAGGAATATGTATTTACTAACATACCCATAGAGCAGAATGACAAAAAGGAGGTTGCTCGTGCATAAAGAAACTAACTGGTCAGATCTTGTCTCTGGCAATGAGCTATTAAAAGCCCAAAAGTACAGAGCATCAAAATTTGAAGAGAAAACATGTCATTCTGCAGATGCGGATGATCCGAAGAATGCAGATTGGAAAATTTTTTGGAAGTCAAAAGATGGGAAGAGAGTTAAATTAAGAAAAGAAAAAACAGTAGGAGATGCCTTCGAAGACAAGGTATGGATGATGTTTTCAAGGCTTGGTTTCAAAGAATTAAATAAAGGACGGCAATTTGTACTATGTGCAGCGGCTGGGCATAGTCAACAGATAGACGTGTTTGCAGTTGATGATGATTCGGTTGTAATTGTTGAATGCAAAGCGACTAGAGAAGGGAAGCCTAGTAATTTTAAGAAACAAATTGAGGCATTTGAAGGACAACGCGAATGGATTAATAAATTGGTAGGTAAGAAGTTCCCAAATCAGAAAATTAAATATGTCTGGGCGATGTCGAACTATTATCCATCGCGAGCAGATCGGGAGCGAATTAGTGCAGCTGAGATGGTGTTGTTTGATGACGATACGGTCACATATTATACGGATCTGGCAGGACATCTAGGCGCGTGCGCTAAATATCAACTTTATGCTAGGTTGTATGCCAACACAAAGATACTTGGAGAGTTTGATAATCGTGTTCATGCAATTAAAAGTAAATTGGGTGAATATGATTGTTATTCGTTTGCTATTGATCCGGCTAGGTTGCTAAAGCTGAGTTATGTCTTACATCATCATCCAACAAACAATGACTTAATGCCAGCGTATCAGAGATTGATAAAAAAAGCTCGGTTGATCCAGATACGAAAATTTATAGAGGAAGATAATGGATATTTTGCCAATTCGCTGATAATTAGTATTGATACCAAGCAAAGAGGACTTAGATTTGACAGAATCAAGACAACCCTCTCCGATGAAATGTCGCAAGTTGGCGTGTTGTATCTCCCTTCGGAATATTGCGCTGCCTATGTGATAGACGGACAACATCGTCTGTATGCATATTCTGGCTCTGAATTGGCAAGAACGCAAAGCATACCAGTTGTCGCTTTTGTCGATTTGCAGCAGCATGAGCAGCTTAAATTGTTCATGGATATAAATGAAAATCAGAAATCGGTCCCGAAGTCATTGCGCGTAACATTAAATGCCGATATGCTGTGGGATTCACCTGTGCCACGTGAAAGGCGCCAGGCAATTGCGTCAAAGGTAGCACAACAACTTGAAGATGACAAGAAGTCAAAGCTTTATGGGAGGATAATTGTTGGTGAAAATGAGACATCAAAAAATAGGCGAGTAACAGTTCTTGCAATCCAAGATGCATTGGCAAAGAGCGGGTTGTTGAATATTTATGGGCGCAATGACAATAAGGTTGTCGTGATAGGATTGCTTGATCTTGACGACAGTGACAAGACAAAAGAATTGATATACGACGTAATGTTTTTGATATTCGATCATATATATGATGAATGTACAGGGGCTTGGGGAATGACCGATGAAGATTCTACAATATTAGTTACGAATAGAGGCATACAGGCTATTATCAGGATAATTGGTGACATATTGCGTTTCCTAGTGGACGGTAAATATATAGAAGACCCGAAGGAGCTGAGCGCGGAAGATATAGCGCAAGATGTTGTGTTATATCTTTCCCCCCTATGCGACTTTTTCAATTCGGCAACAGAGGAGGAAAGAAAAACATTGCGTAATCATCTAGGCGGCTCGGCAGACACGAAGTTTTGGCGTGAGTTTCAGAAAATAATACATAGTAAATTTGACAAATTCAATCCGCCAGGATTAGAACAATATTTGCTTGATGAAACTAAACAGTTTAATGAAGAAACCGAGAAAAGGGTCGACGCTATTTCAAAAAAGGTGTTGGAGATATTTGATGATAAATATTTCGCACGATTTGATACGGACGATGAATGTTTGAAGGAATTCCCAAAGGCGGTGTACAAAAGAATATCGAAGCTAAAGAGCGAGTTTGAATATGAACATAAAGATGAGGATGTCAGTTTCAGGCTCTTTGTTACAAACGGAGATTTGCGGGAATTGGCTTTGATACCTCATTTGTGGGCGGACACATTTGAGCCATTGCTTACGCCCCCGTGGATAAGGAAGGGCGCATCAAAGAAAATAAAAACACAGTGGCTGTCTTGGCTTGATGAGATTGCTAACAAGATGAAGAATAAAGGATTTAGTGTCCCGGCAAAAGATGCTAAAGCTGTTCAAGACCTATATGAGTGGATTGTTACTAATGATTAAGCAAGAGGAGTTTTATGACCGAATAGAGTCCACCCATCAGCAATGCAAGGGATCGAAGTAGATGTGTGACAACAGGGGCATCCCCCTGTGGCACAGTAAAACTGCGCGGGGTGGTTGGCAGAAGATAGAAGGAGAAGATTGATGGGTGGATTTAGGGAATGAAGTGATTGTGGATTGGTTTTATATCGGCTATTGCACTGTGATGGCGATGTTCGTTGTTGCGACTGCATACGCCGCTGTCGTTGGTCTGCGGGCACTTCGCCGGATGCCGCGCTCGCTTATGGTGGGGTTTGCCGTGGCCGCAATCGTCGCAACCCTTACCGCGCAGAAGACGAACAATGTGCCGCCGAATATGAATCAGCCGCAGATGATGCAGGGGGGAGGTTCTTTTCAGACAGGATTTACAGGATTGACAGGATTCGCGGGGATTGGTAATCTTATAAGCCTTGTGAATCCTGTCCAAACAACTATTGATGACATTATGCGCGGGTGGCGAGTGGAGAGCGTCACTACTAACGCGGCGGTTTCGTATGCGATGCCGACGAACGCAACGCTTGTCGGAAACTGGCATATCCACGGCGCGGCATCGTCGTTCGGGAACAATGTAGTTGATTTTGGCGACTGGCGCTTCCCGCTCGGAACAAACAGCGAGGCGTTTTCGTCATTCTGGTATTTTATTGATGGACGCATCCGGCCAACAGCGCGCGATGCCGCGCGCGAAATATGCGCCGTTGGCGTTCCAATGTCTGCCGTTCCAGGCGAAAGCCGACTGTGGCGGCTTGATGGAGACGACGGCAGCCGCATCCTCACATGGGAAAACTTCTTCCTCGGCGGCGACACGAACTGCCCCGTCAATGCGCAAATCGTCCTTTCGCCCAATGGTGATTTCCTGACACACTCCAACGAGGTCGAGACTGTCTGCCGCCGCATCAACCCCGACGATTGGGATGACGACGGAATCCACAACGAGCGAGACGCGAATCCTACAAGCTACGATGGAGATTTCTTTGGAGTGGCAAACGGCTTGCCACCAAACGCGAATCCCGATGCCTACTACTGGCTTGATCTTTCGGTGACAGGGGTTCTCGGCGTTGCGACGATCCGTGTCACTTGCGACGGGGCGAGCGACCTTGGCGACCATGTAATCATTGCGCGGACAAACCAAGTCTGCCACATCCCGCTTCTTGCTGGCGCGACATACGCAGTCGATAGTAACTTGCCGTTCGACTATTCAGCCGTGTCGAGCGAATACGCGGAGATCGTGACAAACGACGAGAACCACTTGACCGTTTCCCTGCCGTTGGAACTTTCGTTGGTGCGAATACAGACGAGAAGCGCTGGAACGGCGATTAACTATGGCGCGTCATCTTCGCCGATCAATGTATACCCCTCAATTGTCTCCTGTCTCGGAGGATGTTGCTCGCGGGAGGTTGTTGACGGTATATTGCAGTGGTCGTGTTCCTTGACGTGTACTTGCGGAGGAGGGTATCATAGTTTTGAAACAACTGCGCTGTGGGAAGGGTATTCCAAGTTGTTCATTGGTTATGCCTCGTGTGGGTGCTGGGAAGATGCGCCAGACCCAGTGCCAACACCCTCGTCCGGTCCGTATGTGGCGTCTGTCTCGGCCAACTTCAGCAAAGATGCGGTCATATTCGAGGATGCATACGAGAATATGCCGGGTGAATGGGCCCCTCGAAGGTCGACGGCGACTATGCTGACTATCAGTGCCAATGGCGGAACTAATGGCGCCGTGCTGTCTGTGTCTGCGACGAACCTTGGCAAGCTCCAGAAGAACTCGGGGCCTGCCTTCCCCGCCCAGTCGGTGTCGGTTCCGGCAAGGCAGTCGATAACGTATGCAATGAACTATGTGGGTATTGTGGCCAGTGCTGCTACGAATGATATCATTGTGACGGCGACGCTGACGGAGAACGCCACTGGTGCAATCTCGACGAGTGCTTCTACAACGACTGCTGTGAGAGTCGAACTGGAGGCTCGGTATGCTGCACCGGCGAATACGAATCTTCATCGACATGTGTTTGGCATCCTTGAGGAATTCTACTATAGGCAGTATCCTGCATCCTCATCTGCGGGCTGGACTTTCTGGGAAGGAGAGGATGAGTTGTTGCCGTATAATCCTGGAACGATTATCCTTCACGCGACAACAAATCAGCATTCAAATGGCCTTTGCGAATTTCGCACGACCGTTAGTGGCGTGTGCTATACAAATCAATTTTTAATGGTCA
>Ga0310786_10000538_pt1 | contig 61810 bp, 83 predicted proteins | sample AusTroGonzalo_MG_FD_203881 | JGI IMG/M metagenome (GOLD analysis project Ga0310786, IMG submission 203881) | Bovine rumen microbial communities from tropical cattle in Woodstock, Queensland, Australia - Gonzalo_03 (v2) (version 2) | ecosystem: Host-associated > Mammals > Digestive system >...
ACTCCCGGGGCGTCGAGAAGGGGCCCGACGGGATGTAGTCGGGCGGAGGCGGGGGTTCGAATGGCTCGTCGAAGTATTCCCAGGAAGTGCGGAACGTGACGGAGCCGCGGTTGAACCCGTCGGGAATGTAAATCGGCCTCAATGGCATTTTTGCTCCTGGACAGAATCCACCTTTACGCGCGCATACGCGTGCGCGCACACACGCGCGTTATACAAGCTCCTAGTACCTAGTCCAACGATTCATTGCTGCGATAGCAGCACCTAGACGGAGGTGGGGACAAGAGCCAAACTACCCCCAGGGAAGGGAGTAGTTCGAAGCACTAGACATCGGCGTACGACTTTCTTGCTTTTATACCGGCACTAGACCGGAGCGGCGCTTACTGGGATTGCTCCCAACCCCCCAGGTCAACCGGTCGGGGGGACTGCTATGCGCCACACTACTGCCCTCGCGGGCATTTGGCGGGATATGGGCGCCGTGTGTTCCCACTGGTCGCAAGACTCGACCTGGTGAAGGCCCGTGCTGCTCCCGGCTGACGTGCATCTTCACACGCGGCACCGGGCTTGCCACCTTTTGCTATCTATTGCGCTGACCACCCCGGTCGCAATGCCGGGGCTGTATGGGCGACGCCCTCTGTTTGAAGATAGGCCACCTCCGGTGCTAATAAAGCCAGCCCAACTATATGCACGCTCGGAGGTCGATCCTTGCGCGGGGCTCTACCGGTATGCTCTACATCCGGGCTCCTGGGCCCCTGTTCGGCGGGCTGTGAAACGTTCCCGCCTTGCACCGTCTTGCCGGGCTACCATCTACCGGTCCGGGTGCTCCGGGGTCCGCTTACTTCGGGACGCCGGTTGTTCCCCAATATAGCAACACCACCGGTACTTCGGGGCCCGAGGTGTGTAAAATTTTGTTTATTCCCTGTGATGTACCGGTCGTATGCGTAAATATCCGGGGAACAGATGAGGTAAAAATGAAGTTTTGGCGACCCGAAATCCTGGAAGACTTGCCCGGCAGGCTTCTTTGCGCGTTGCACCGCGACATGTGCCGCGTCCGGTCCGGTCCGTGGCGTCCGTTTGACGGCAAGCATCCGTGGATATACGGGCTGCCCTGGGGCGTGGTTGTTTGGTATCACTCCCGCATACTCCGGGAAATGAAGCATCGGAACTGGAAGCCGAACCCGAAGTGGTTCGACCCGACGTATCGGGGAGACGCGTTCCCGGCGGTCAACGACAACATGGTAGACACGGATACCCTCGGGACCCGCGGGTGGTTTAAGATTTTCGACTCCGTTTGTCCCGCGCTGGAATCCGAAGACCGGGAAACCCTGGAGAAATGGAAACGGAGGCACCTGTAATGGCCGGGACACTCACGATACCGCAACAGCTAATAGACGACATCAACGCGAAACTCGGCAAGGACTACCCATCGCTCGAAGCGGTCCGCGTAAGCCGTGACCGTATCGAAATACGCGAGAAAGTACAGGACGACATCGCCGCCGCATTTCCTGTTCACGTGGCGCCCGAAAACGTGACGGTCAAGGCAAAGACCGCCCCGAAGAAAAACAACGCCCAGGAAGCCCTGAAAACGCAAACGGAAGGGTTCGGGATAGAACCCGTCACGGAATTTTCGGGAATGCTCACACAGGAACAGCTAACACGGCTCCGCGAAATCATAGATACCCACCAGGATATTTTGACCCGTACCAAACCCGACAGCGGGGTGTGGCACAAGACCTGCCGCGAAATAGCCCGCCTGGCCGATGGGACCTTCGGGTCGTTACACAACTGGAACGCCGCCTGGATGTCCCGGCTCTATAGCCACGGAACGTCGCCGCAGTTCTTGTCGTTTTCCCGGGGCGTGCCCGTTCTAGAGGCCATCGCCAAAACGCTCGACTACATCCAGCTCCGATGGAATGAAGGCACCGGCACATTTTGGTGGCCCAAGGACGGGGTCCGGAAGTCCCTGCTCGAGTTCCTGGTCTCCGGTTCCCGCGAAGGGTCCGAAACATCGCCTTTCATCGAGGTGTACTTTTGGTACATGACCTGGATGGGCTACCGGGAAACTTTGCCGCCACAGGCTCGTGAACTTGTCGACCGCGAAGTTCGAAAGACCGACTACATGAGTGACGCCCTTGTCTCGATGTGGTCCGGTGCTGCACAGGTTGTCCAGTGGTACAACAACCACCGCGGGGAACTCATGCGGGATTTGGTAAACCGCTCCCGGCTGGCTAATTCCTGGGACCTGTTGCGTCTTATTTGCGACTGGAAGGACGCCGTGAAATTCGAGGTACACCCGTTGCGGTGGGTCCGTTCCAATACAGAACGCTGGAATAATTTTAAAAGATGGGCCAAAAATGTCCACGGGGTCAGTATCTAAATGTTTACACAAAAACTACAACCGTTTTCGCCCGTACCCGGCGTCCAGTATTCCGCGGAATACAAGGAAAGCGGCAAGACAATTTCGATATCCTGGGTGGCACACGAAAGCGCGGACTGGCAGAAAGTTCTCGCCGCGGTCCGAAACTTGCCCCGCCGCAAGTACAACGCGGCGACCAAGCGCTGGGAGGTCCCCGCGAGCGCTGAAATGCTCGAATGGCTCCAGGTTGCGGGGTTCCCTTCCCCTAGACAGCCCGAGACAAGACGGAACCCGGAGGAACAGGTTCCCGCGGTTGATCCTGTGGAAGAACAGCGCAAGCGCATCGCCGCGGTTCCGCTCGACCCTACCGCCCCCATGATACCGGGCCTGCGCCCGTACCAGGTGGACTTCCTTAAGTTCGCGACGATCCGACGCGGGCGCGTTGCCCTGGGCGACGATATGGGTACCGGCAAGACGGTTCAGTCGCTTGCGTGGCTCGTGTACGCGAACCGGTTCCCCGCCCTCATCGTCGTGAACGCCCCGACAAAGCTCCAATGGCAGTCCGCCTATTATCGCTGGGTCGGGTCCGTCCCCGGCTACAAGCCCCGCGTCGCCGTGCTCCAGGGTAAGACGCCCTACATGCTCGAGCCCGGTGTGTCCTACATCATCAACTGGGACATCTTGAGCGACTGGGAGGATGAACTTGCTAGCCTGGGCTTCAAACTTCTAATAGGTGACGAGGTTCAAGCCATCGGGAACCCTAGCTCGAGGCGTTCGCGCGCGTTCATGCGTCTCGCCCGTAAGATTCCCGACGTGATAGGCATGAGCGGAACGCCCGCCATGAGCAAGCCCGCCCAGTTTTGGCCCCTTCTCAACATAATGGACCCCGAAAAGTTCAAAAGCCAACGCGCCTACCTGTACCGGTACTGTGCACCGAAGCACAACGGGTTCTCGCTCACTTTTAACGGGGCCTCGAACGTGAAGGAACTCCACGCGCTTCTCGTGGGTTGCATGTTGCGACGGACAAAGGCCGAAGTCATGAAGGACCTCCCGCGCAAGGTCATGGAAGTCGTCCCGCTCGAAGTTGACGCGAAGGCGTTCCAGGAATACAAGATGGCGGAAGCCGTCGCCTTCTCCCAGGACGGCACAAGCGAAAAGGAAATGCGCGAACGTGTCGCGGGTCTCTTGCGTACCGCCTATGCTCTCAAGGAAAAGAACCTGCTCCAATGGGTCCGCGATTTTCTCGACTCCGGTCGGAAGCTGCTTCTCTTTGCATGGCACCGCGACGTGGTCGATTTGCTTTTCTCGACGCTTAGGGATTTCCACCCCGCGAAAATATACGGTGGAATGAACCAGGCGGAACGCGAGGACGCCCGCAGGCGGTTTATCGAAGACGGGGACTGCCGCGTCATGGTTGCGAACATCCAGTCGGGCGGTGTCGGTATCGACGGGTTCCAGGATGTGTGTTCCGATGTGGCATTCGCTGAATTTTCGCACACCCCGAACGCACACAGGCAGGCCGAGGATCGTTTGCACCGGTCCGGTCAAAAGAGTTCGGTGACTTCGTATTACCTGGTGGCGCCTGGTACTGTTGACATGGACGCCGTGGAAGTGCTGGACGACCGCGCAAAAATGCTCGACGGGGTACTTGACGGCAAGGAAGCCGCCGACGTGGACCTGTTGAGCGAACTTCTCGAACGTCGCGGCGTCGTCATTCATACAAGGTATTTTAAATGATTACACGCGAAAAAATAGACTTATCCATCGAGCGCCGCGTGCTCTCGAACCTTATAATGTCCACCCCGCTGCTATCCAAGATAAGGACGGTGGGGGACCCCGCCATGTTCGAAAGCACCATGAGCCGCGCCGTCGCTACCTGGGTGTGGGAATTTTTCGACCGGACCGGCGACGCACCAGGAAAAGCGATAAAGGATATTTACACGCGACGTAAACGTGAGCTGCGGGAATCCGACGCGGAACTGGTCGCGGTGTTCCTCGAGACCTGTTCGGAGGAATGGCTCCCGACGAACGACAAGCAGGCGGAAGACATGGCTGTCGAATATTTCCAGGAACGCGCGCTGGCCATGTTGCATGAACGAATAGGCCGGGCGCTCTCCAACCATGAAACGTCCGCTGGGTTCCTTGCCGTCGCGGAGTTCCAGCGCCCGAACGTCCGGGTCAAGGAGTCCGTCTCCATCTTTAGCGACGCAAGACAAATCGCACAAGCCTTCGACGACACGGAGGAGACCGTCTTCCAGTTTCCTGGGGAACTGGGGCACGTACTGGGCCCGTTCACTACCGACGATTTTATCGCGTTCATAGCACCCCCGAAACGTGGCAAGACCTGGTGGCTCATGGCCACCGCGTTTGCCGCCGCGCTCAAGGGAAAACGCGTGCTTTTCGTGTCTCTCGAAATGACAAAGAAGCAGATGGTGCGCCGTTTTTGGCAAATGATCACCGGGTGCTCCCGTTACGGGGAAAGCGCCCCGTGGCCCGTCCTTGAGGAAACCGGGGAGGGCCGCTGGTCTATCCTTGACCGTGAAGTCAAGACAGAACGGGTGGAAACTTCCTTCGAGGGCATCGCGGCTATCCAGGAGAGCGTCCGCCGTGTGTCACGGCATGGGCGCCTTGAGCTCCGGGCGTTTCCTACCGGCACCTTGAGTGTTCGCGGTTTGCGTTCCGAAATCACGACGATGGGCACATACGAGAATTTTGTCCCGGACGTCGTGGTTGTAGATTCCGCGGACATCATGGACCACGGGAACTCCCGCGTGGAGGTCCGCCACCAAATCAACATGACATGGCAAGCCTTGAGAGGCCTGGGCCTTGAACTGGGGTGCCTGGTCGTCACGGCGTCGCATACTGGTACCGAGACGATGGACGGCGAAAAGGACGCCTCCGCCAAGAACGTGTCCGAAGACCGCCGCAAGGTCGCCCACGTAACGAAATTGGTCGCTATCAACCAAACCGAACAGGAAAAGGCGCGGGGCATTTACCGCATCTCGTGCTCGACTACACGCGACGGCGGCGTAATCTTTGACGAGGTGGTGTGTACGAATTGCCTGGCGATCGGGCGCCCGTACCTTGAATGTGCCCGCCTATCCTGTGTCGATATGGGCGAGGCTCCGTATTCACCCGAAGAAAACCAACAACGACCCACAGGGCGCCGCCGCACCCGTTGATGACCGGTATTCCCTATATTTAACCGCTGGAGGTAACACAAATGGCCGATGGGTTCTTTGACGTACCGAACGTACCATACCATAAGCTAAATAAATTTACAGAGTACAAGAAGTTCGAGGAAAAGTTCGAACCGAAAAAGACGACCGACGACTGCTACACGCCGGAGCCGGTCTATAAGACTATCAAGGACTGGGTGTTCAAGCGCTGGAACTTGCCCGAGGACACACAAATTATACGCCCGTTCTATCCGGGCAAGAACTTCGAGAACGAAGAATACCCCGAAGGGTGCCTGGTGCTCGACAACCCGCCGTTCTCTCTCTATGCGCATATTGTGCGCTGGTACTTGTCGAAGGGCGTCCGGTTCTTTGTTTTCGGACCGTACTTGTCGGGGCTTGTTATCGGGGCCGACGTGACCTATGTAGTCGCGGGCAAACAGATCACCTACACGAACGGCGCAAAGGTCGCCACGTGTTTCTGTACCAACCTTCCGAGCGACGCCCGCTTGATTTGCTCGACCGACCTGTATCATGCCATCTACGACGCGAACACCGGGTCGAAACCGTCCCGCGTCGTCCGAAAGCTGGAGTGGCCTCCGTCCATTCTCAACATGGCCCGCACCGGGACCCTGGTCCGCGGTGATTTTCCCGAGGGTCACGAGTTCCACATCTACAAGGACGAATGCGCATACATACGCAAAATGGACTGCGGCCAGGACATCTTCGGAAACGGCCTAATCCTTGCTGACAGTGCCGTCGAACGCTTCAAGAAAGAGAAGGAAGACGCGGACAAGCTATCGAACGACCGGTGCATTGCCCATGTACTTGAAAGCGGGAATACGTATTGCGAAACAATCAGCTTGTCCGAACGCGAACAGGAAATCCAACAGAACCTAACCAACCAGGCGAACGCAAACCGCGCCGCCGCAATAAAGGAGTTGTCCAAATGATAACGATTGAACGCGAGACGCTTCTCGCAGCTATCAAGAAAGTAATACCCGGCGTAGAAAAGGGCGTACAACTTAACGGGATAAGCAGCAACAACGGCGCCGAGCAGCTTCTGTTCGACGGCGTGAACGTCCACTCGTGCAACGGTGTGGTGTCCGTCACCGCTCCATGCGATACCCAGGGCCAGGAATTTTCCGTCAAGGGCCAGGATTTCTTTAAACTGGTCTCGCGTATGAACGGCGACCAGGTATCTTTTGAAATTGCAAACAACAAAATCAAGGTAAAGAACGGAAGAACCCGCGCGACGCTCCCGATCCTTGACCCCTCGAAAATCAAGGCATACGTAGCGACGGTCGGCAACAGCTCCGTGGAGTTCAAGAAGGTCCCGGACAAGTTCATGACGGCGCTCCGCGTATCTTGCATCCCGAGCAACATCGTCACCATCCGCGGTGTCGCAACGGTCGAATACCAGGACACCGCCGCGGTGATTTCTTCGGACTCCAAGCGCATCAGCTTTACGAAGTTGTCCGAACCCGTGGAACGTTTCCTGCTCGACGATTCTGTTATCCAGGACGCTCTCAAGTGCGGGGAACCGGACGGTTATGCTGTTGTCGGCCCGTGGTTCCACCTGCATTATCCCGACGGCACCATCTTTAGCGCACAGCGCAAGGACCACAGCGTTTACCCGTTCACTAAAATTATTGAATCCGTGGACCGCGCACTTTCCACGCCGCCATTGCTTACAGGCAAGCTCCCCGCGGACATCAAGGAAGCGGTGGCCCGCGTGTCTGTTCTTGCGTCCGGTCGTGACGGCAACAACGCAGCCCTCATTGAAATGACATTTACAAACGACGCGCTGGTGCTCCATGCCGAAAAGGACGGAAGCGAAGCCACAGAAGAAATCCCATGGGACACGAAACCCAGCAACGACCCGAACAATGTGAGCGTATGGGTAAACGTGGAATTTTTGGAAGACGCGGTCAACAAGTCGGTCGACTTCTCACTTGTACCGGGTGCCCGCTCCGATTCCCTTGTCTTCAAGGCGGACGAATACATCCACATGGTAAGCCTTCACGTGCCAAAGTCAAACTAAATAAGCCGAAAACACATAGGCCGGGAAATTGCGCCCGGCCAATATTTATCGCGGGGTTTTATAAATGGGTTTTTTCGATATTAGCCAGGAAATGCTGCTCGCAAACAAGACGCGGACAAAACGGGCTGCGCCGCCAACAGGTTGCAAGGCTTGCGGGCTTGACAGCAGCGGCAAGTTGTCGGGGTTCGCTGGCAAGGGGGAGGACCGTGTCTTGATCCTATCCGACTACCCGAGACGGGGCGAGGGGAACGACGCCGCCCACGTCTTTTCGCTGGAACTCTACGACGTGCTGTTCGACCAGGCCGGGTGCCGCGGCGTCCCGGAGCGCATACTGGACCACGCCTGGGTGGGGTATGCACTTCCGTGCCCGGTGCCCGAAGGCAAGGAACCGAAAAACCCGGCGTGCTGCTCCGAACGCCTGGACCGTCTAATCCGTGAGTTGCAGCCCCGTGTTATAATACCGATGGGCGTAATACCGACAAAGGCTCTTATTTGGGACCGGCTTGCGGGTAGAATCAAGAACACCCAACCGAGCGACCTTTTCGGGAAACGCATCCCCGACCGGAAGTACAACGCCTGGATTTGTCCGACGTATTCCCCCGAGTTTATTTCCTGGCAACGCCGCGACAAGTGCCCCGCCATGTATCTAGCCCAGCACATCCGCAACGCGTGGGCATTGAAGGACAAGCCGCTCCCCGAAATACCCAGCGATATACGGGTGACGGAGGACCCCGAAGTCGCCGCCCAGTGGATCAAGGACGTCATGTACTGGGCCGCCGTAAACGCTCTAGGGGCCGCACCCGACGGCGTCGTCGACGTGGCGATAGATTACGAGACAACCGGGCTCAAGCCTCACCGCGACGGGCACCGCATCTACGCCGCGTCCGTCGCTTACCGCATGGACGGCAAGTATCACGCGTTCGGGTTCCTGTGGGACGGAAACAACCCCCGGCTCGTGAAGGCATGGTACGAACTGACACACCACCCCCGCATCGGGCTCGTGGCTCATAATGCCAGTTTCGAAGCGTGCTGGACCAGGTTCTGCGGGGGTATCGGGAACGGAAGAACCGACTGGCCTACCAACTGGAGCTGGGACACTTGCCTGGCGGCCCATGTTATCGACAACAACCAAAAGGTGGGGCTCAAGCTCCATACGTATTGCGAACTCGGGGTCCTGGGGTACGACACGAAGGCGGACAAGTACATCCGCACCCTGGTCCAGGGAGAAGCGGAAAAGTACGGGTGCAACGCGTTCAACCTGTTACACTCCGGGGAGGGAATCCCGCGCGGCGACGTGGTCTATTATTGCGCGGAGGATTCCCTCTATACGCTCCCGATAAGGGACGCCCAGGTGCGGCAACTTTCGGGCATGGAGAGCGCCTTCCGGTTCTTCATGGAAGGCGCGGACACTTTGGCGCGTGTCCAGTCCGAAGGGCTCCCGATTGATCTTGAGAAAGCCCGGCAACTCAAGGAAGAACTGCGGGTCAAGCTCGACGCCGCGGTCGCAAAGATAATGGAATCCCCCGATGTCAAGAAATGGCAACAGAAACACCCCGGCGAGTACTTCAACCCAAATTCGAACAAGCAGCTCTGCGAGGTTCTCTATGACGTGTGCAAGCTGAAACCGCCCGCGGACTCCCGAGACGTGAAAGAAGACACGCTCACCAAACTGGGGACCCCGTTGTGTCGGGATGTTCTCGAAATGAGACACTGGGCGAAAATCCGCGACACGTTCCTGGAGTCCTACCAGCGCGAGGCCGTTTGGGACGAAGAAAAGGGCTGCCACCTCATCCGTACTTTCTTCAACCTCTCGACGGGTTCCGAGAGCGGCACTACGACCGGAGAAAAGAGCCAGGCGGGCCCGCGTACCTACAGATCGAGCGCGGACAGCCCGAACTTCCAAAACATCCCGAAGCGGGACAAAGAAGTTAAAAAAATGTTGCGGAACTTGTTCGTCGCGCCGCCGGGGTTCCGTTACATGGAAATGGACTACAAGAGCCTGGAAGTCATGGTGTCCGCGAGTTATCACCACGACCCGCAAATGATACACTACCTACAGAACCCGGAATCGGACATGCACCGCGACACGGCCTGCGATATGTACATAAGGACCCCCGACGTACTGACAAAGGAAGAACGCTCCTCCATCAAGTCCGGGTATGTGTTCGCGTCATTTTACGGGGCGAACTACAAGTCATGCGCCACCCGCATGTGGGCGAATATGCCGCCATACACGAAGGAACACCTGGCGAACGATTGCGGCATCAAGACCTTCAAGAAATGGGAGGCACACGTTGAAAAGGCCGACGACATCTTTTGGAATCAACGTTTTAGAGTGTATAACGAATGGCGCAAAAAGGAATGGGACCGGTACCAAACGTACGGGTACGTTGAAAGCTTCACGGGGTTCCGGTGCCGCGGTCCTATGGGCTACACGGAAGCGACCAACAGGTGCATCCAGGGGTCGGCCTTCCACATCCTGCTCCGTGCTCTCTCGTGGGATGTCCAGCGCATAAACGAGCTGGCAAAGGAACGGGGGATGCAGTCCCGCATTATTGGGCAAATTCACGACGCCATTATTGCCCTTGTTCGTGAAGGCGAGGAAAACCAGGTCGCCGCCATCGTCTATCAGAACGGCGTGGAACGCGTCTCACGGGTGTTCCCCTGGATTTGCGTCCCGCTCGTGATCGAGGCGGAAATGTCACCGGTCGGCGCTACCTGGGCGGACATGAAGGACGTGGGCGAACTGGGCGCCAATGGAATTGTTAAACCCGACTGGCCCGAGCTATTCAAGGCCGCATAGGAGGCACCATGCCAAAAGAAAAGATATTCCCGACCGTCCTTATGATTTTGGACTTTTTGGCGGCGGTTCCCTACATCATGAACCACGACCTGCGGATGTCCGTGTACTGGATCGCCGCGGGAGTGCTCACGATGTCCGTGACCTGGCTATGACCTACCGGGGTTGTTTCTATATTGGGGATAGGCAACCGGCACGGCGCCGCCGAGCTAACCCCACAAGAAGACCGGTCGGTTGCCTATACTAACAACGCGGGGGCGCAAGTGGTGTGAGTGGTATCCTCGACTTGCGAACCCCGCGATCCTTGTGGCATAGCTCAATGGATAGAGCGCGTCCCTCCGAAGGACGAGGCTGCGGGTTCGAGCCCCGCTGTTGCAATACGCAAGACCCCTGGAACGGTCATCCCTCTCCCCTTGCCCTTCGGGGGTCTTGCACAAAGACTAGCTGGGGGTTACAGGCGACGGCCTGCCTACTTCCTGGCGGGGTCCACACGGACCCCGTCGCGCTTTTAAAAAGGAGTCCTTTTCTAGCCTTCTTTGTTCGACTCCATTCTCGAAAAGTAAGGCCCGCAAAGTTCCGCGTACAAATTACAGACCAGTTCCCCTCGTGGGCTCCGGGATGTTGTAGGTGAACGCCGTGCGATCGTTGTCCGCGTAGATAATAGGGACCGGCGCCAGGCCCGAAATACTGGACGGTACCACACCACCGAGGCCAGGTGTGGTGGCTAACGTTGGAGGCCTACAACAAGGGCGCGGCCAAAGGTTGGAAAGGAGTACCTGTAACCGCGCCCATACCATTTTAAGGGAATCCAAATGGCTAAAACTCCAAGATTGAAATTTTACGGGATTGAACTTACCATCCCCGAAATAAAAGAACTTATTTTGTGCGAGGGGCATCTATGCAACCCCGCGACTTGCGTGGGGTGTGTCAAGCGTTACGGCAAATGTTCATGGCTCCCGTATGGCGGCAGCTTTATAAAAAAAGATTCCAGGGCTACCGCAAAAGAGCACCCGAAGTTCGTACAGTTGGGGCTGCTAAAGTATGACAGGAAAACAAAGTTTTACAAGTGGACCGCTCTCGGTGCCGCGTACCTTCAACGCGTAGCCCGTAACAATACGCACCTGCGTTTGGAGCTATCTCACGGGCATTTAAAAAAAAAACTTAACCGCATAAAGCGCAAACAGCAAAAACAGGAAAACCAAAATGCCAACCGATGAAAATTTCGTATATTGCCCGGAATGTGGCGCCGAGGTCCCTCTCGACGACGATCCGTCATCGATGGACACGCAGGACGCCGCCGAGGGCTTACTCATGCACTACCAGGGCGGTACGCGGTACGCCGTCCGCCGGTGATGTTCTAACACTACAAACCAAAATAAAGGACGCCCTTTTGTATATGGGCGTTTCGGAGGGAATCCTTAAATGAGCCTATACAAAGAATACCGCCCCGCAACTCTCGAAGAAGTCAAGGGCAACACCGCCGTCGTGACCGGAATCCGCGAACACTTTGCGCAACCCGCGTCCAGGATTTCACACGCCCACATCATCTACGGCCCCAGCGGTTGCGGCAAGACGACGCTCGCCCGCTGCATTGCCCGTTCCATCCTTCACGCGGACGACTTGAGCATTCACGAAATAAACAAGGCGGAAAACCGCGGCATCGACACGGCCCGCGAAATCATAGCCGAAATGGGATGCCTGCCGCTTACCGGCGAGGCGACCGTATATATTATCGACGAAGCCCACGGCATGACCCTCGACGAAAAGGCCGCATACCTCAAGCCCCTCGAAGAATGCCCCGACCATGTTTATTTCTTCTTATGTACGACGGACCTACCGAAGCTGCTCAAGGGTGACGCAGGCAAGGCCATCAGCACCCGCTGCACCCAATGGAAGGTCGAACCGCTCAACAAACGGCAACTCACCAGCCTGGTGTCCAGCGTAGCAGAAAAAGAAAACTATAAACTGGTCCCCGAACTTCTCGAAGCTATCGTCCAGGCCGCGGACGGATCACCGCGCGCGGCCCTCGTGGCTCTCGAAAAGGTCATGCCGATTGTTGACGACTTGCCCGCCCAGCTCAAGCTGCTCGAAGGCGGCGCCATTGACGAAGACCCCGAAACCCGGACCTTGTGCCAGCTGCTTTGCAAGGGTGCCGCCTGGGCCGAAGTTGCAAACGCGCTGGAACCGCTCAAGGGCAAGGTCGACCCCGAGACGTTGCGGCGCGGAATCCTGGGATACGCCCAGACGATACTTCTCAAGCGTCCCGACAAGCACGCCGCCCGCGTCCTTGAGGAGTTCGCGGTCCCGACTTATGACACAGGGTTCCCCGGTATAACATTGGCTGCGTGGCGGTCGGGAATGTAACCGACCGGTCGGTTGCCTATATGACGGAAGCAACTAAAAGAGGTATTTAAATGTCTGAATTTTACCCAAGCGAGAACCGCGACCTCGATCTTGATTTCGCGGACCTTCAAACGGCGGTGGCCCGGCAGTCCAGCCTGTTCGACTACTACGCAAGCAAGGAAGCCGACGCACGTGAAGCGCGCGACCGCGCCGTGAACAAGCTCGACGTACAGAGCGCCCGTTGCGAGCTGGACATCCGAAAGTGGGCCGTGGATCGTGGCGAAAAGCTCACCGAAGCGAAAATCGCGGCGCTGGTCCTTGCCGACCCCGAACTTGAAAAGCTCCGGGACGAAGTAGTAGCCGCGAACAGGAAGCTCCTCGACGCGTCCCGCATCGTCCGGGCCCTGGACCACAAAAAGACCGCGATAGAATGCGCGGTCCGCATGACCTGTTCCCGTAACTACGAGACATCCAGCACCGGGGCGGTGTCCGATTTTTCACAGGAAAACACACGGAGCACGCTCCGCGCAAATCTTAACAAGGAGAGAAGCTAATGGCAATTAACCGCAACGAAATCCGAATGGGCGGACGCTACCAGCGCCGTACTGAAACTAACGAGGACAACACCGGCGCCCGTGGCACCCAGGCCCTCGACACGCGTTCCGTAAACCTCAAGTTCTACAAGTTCGGGGAGGTAAAAAAATATTACGACGTGAACATCCTCCCGTTCCGCGTGGGACGCAACAACCCCGCGGTTGTCGCCGGTGAATTGCGCGAGGGCGACTGGGACTACTCCGTCGACTACTTTGTGCACAAGAACGTAGGACCCGACAAGGGCACCTACATTTGCCCGAAAAAGACATATGGCAAGGCGTGCCCGATGTGCGAGGAAGCGCAGCGTCTTTCGGACGAAAACGGAAGCGACGCCGCAAAGGGCATGTGGGCCAGCAAGCGTTCCCTCCTGTGTGTCCAGCCTCTCGACGAACGCGGACGCGGTGACGATGTGCCCATGTTGCTGGATTGCGCCTATAACAACTTCACCCACGACTTGACGGACGCGTCCACAGCCTGCATGCGCGGCGATGGTGTCGTTGACTTTGCGAACCCTGGAGCCGCCGGACGCGAGGTGTCCTTCCAAATTGGCGAAGAATCAATGGGCGGTGGCCGCAAGTACAAAATCGCGAAGAACTTCGCATTCAACAAGCGCCGCGAAGACATCCCCGACTCCGTTCTTGACGCCGTTCCTTGCCTCGATTCCCTGTTGGTTGTCTCGACGAAGGAAGACATCGAAAAGGCCATGTTTGGCGGACCTTCCGACGACAACCGCGACAACGACAACCTCGGCGGTCGCGACCAGGAACGCGGGGGACGTGACTATGAACGCGACAGCGACCGGAGAGACCGCGAGTTCGATCGTGAATTTGACCGCAACATGGAACGCAGGGAACAGGAACGCATGGAACAGGAACGCGAAACCGCGAGAGACCAGGAACGCGGTGGCCGTGACTATGACCGCGGGCAGTCCCGTCGTGACGAACAACCCCAGGAACGCACGCTCCGCGGTTCCGATGGTCGTGACTTCCAGGACCCGTTCCCGGACCAGCCGACAAACCTTGACCGCGGCGGTCGCGACCAGGAACGCCCCCAGGAAACGCGCTCCGAAGAAAAGTGCCCTCACGGTTATTGTTTCGGCACCGACTGTGACCGCAAGTCCATGTGCCCGGATTGCCCCGATTCCATCTATGGACGCTGCAAGCGCGCCTCGGGCCGATAGTTTCTCCGTTAAGAGCCAAGACACAAGGCACCGGGCGACCGGTGCTTTTCCTATATAGAAAACGAGGTAAAACACACATGGCAACAAAGAAAAAAGAAAAAGAAACGGAAGTGGCCACCCCTATCCAACAGGAATACATGCGGACGGGTTGCGATCTATTGGACCTTCTAATCGGTGGCGACAAGGGAGTCTACGGGCTCCCCTATGGAACTATCCTCAACATCATAGGCGACAAGAGCGCCGGAAAAACGTTTGTAAAAAATGAAATTTTGGCGGCGAACTACTGGAGATTCAAGGACCGATTTGTCTTCCACAGCGACGACTGCGAAAGCGGCGACACCTTCGACAGTATGCGCCTCTACAATGTGGAACTCCATCCGGAAGAACATAAGATCGGGCCAAAGCGCATAGGCGACAGCGCCACGGTCGAACAGATGGACGCCCAGGTCTCCCTGGTGCTGCAAAGCATGGAACCGGGCCAGGTCGGTATCTATGCACTGGACTCCCTGGACGGCTTGAGCGACGCCACACGCGAGGAAATGGAAGCGAACCGCCTCAAGTTGCTCAAGGCGGGCGAAACTGTTGAAGACCCCGGTGACTACGGGGCGCAAATTGCGAAATTCATGAGCCAGCAGTTCTTCCGAACCAAGCACAAGAAATTGCGCGACGCCCAGCTCTCCGTCATCATCGTCTCACAGATACGCGAAAACATGAAGGCCGGTACGTACGGGCAAAAGTGGACCGTTTCCTGTGGCAAGGCGCTCGAATTTTACGCACACACACGAATTTTTTTAAAGACCATATATCAAATTAAGAAGGGCGACCGCGTTATCGGTGTGTACGTTTCGGCAAGCACTACAAAGAGTAAGACGCCCCGTCCGTACCGTACCGTATATTTTACAATTTTCTTTGATTACGGCATAGACAACATCGGCTCGAACCTGGATTTTCTGTTCGACTTGCGCGGCAAGGACGGCGAACTTACGAAAGCCGCGAAGGAAATCACGTGGAGCGAAACCGCGAGGGAAAAGAACCGCGACAACTTTGTCGCGTGGCTAACCGAAAAGAAACTCCTCGAAGAATGTCTCGCCGCTAAAAAGAAAACGAAGTCGTCCCTCTCCGTTGCGGACATCCTGGAATGGGTGGAAGCTGACCCGAAGCGCCAGGAAGCATTCGATCGGGAATTTGGCAAGACCTACACACGCGTGGAACTCATCGACCTTATCGAAAAGAAGGAAAACAAGGCAATGCGCGATGAACTGACCCGCCGTGTCCGCGAGAAGTGGGAACGCATCGAAGACAGCATCAAGACGGCCCGCCCTGGCAAGTATTCCCAGGAGTAAACATGGACACCTTGAAGTTGTGGGAAAAACTCAAACGCATACCGAAGGCGGAACGCCCGACAGAAACGGCGCGGGAAAATGATCGCCTCGGGTGAGCTCACGCCCGATGAAGTGGCGTGGGCCGTCGCCACGACAGCAATGATGCCCGTCCTAATCTTGAAAACTTTGGAGGCTTAAACATGCACAAACTATACATCGGGATAGACAACGGGGTAACCGGCACCATCGCCTGGGTCTCTAACGTTGTCCCGTCGGGATTTATAGAGACGCCGGTCAAGTCCGAGCAGAACTACACCCGAGAAAAGAAGAACGTGACCCGCATCGACACGAAAGCCCTCGAGGCGGTTCTGTTCGAACTCATGGACCGGGAACAGATCACCCCCGAGGAATGTATCGCGGTTATAGAACGCCCGATGGTGAACCCCGCGCGGTTCATGGCATCCTGTTCCGCGTTGCGCGCGCTCGAAGCTACCCTCATCGTACTTGAGGGCCTGGGCATTCCACGCATGTACACGGATTCCCGGGCATGGCAAAAGAAACTGCTGCCCCAGGGTTGCACTGGAGCCCCGGAACTCAAGCGCGCAAGCGAGGACATCGGGCTGCGGCTATTCCCTGCACACAGCGCGACGATAAAGAAGCACAAGGATGCCGACGCGTTGCTTATCGCGGAATGGGCACGCCGGGAGAACCTCTAATGGCCGATATTTACACCGAAGCTAGAAAGCGCGTGGCGTCGACGACGCTTGAGCAGATCGCGACCGCCGCGGAACACGTCGCGACCGCCTCGAAGACGCGCCGCAACGTTCGAGAAAAGACGCCACAGCGCAAGAAATCCCACCGGGAATACAACCACAGCCCCGAAGGCCGAAAGCGTGCCAGGGAGCGCGAGAAACGCTACCGTCAACGGCACCCCGAAAAGGTACGCGCTAAAATTGACCGCTGGGAGGCCGCGCATCCCGAAAGCAAAAAGCAGCGCAGCCGAAAGTGGCGCCAGGAGCACCCGGAGAAAGCCCGGGAGCACGCACGGAACTTTCGTGCACGCCACAAGAACGACCCCGCGTACAAGGAAAAACACAACGCCTACATGCGGGAATACCGACGCCGCAAGAAACTGGAGGCCGTGCTTGAAACACCATAAGGAATACCCGGTCCACTTCTCACACGGAGAGCCCCGAAAGATAAGCATCCCCCTCGACGAATACAAGCACTTAAAGGAAATTGAAAAATTATACACGGAATTAAAAAACAATGGCACTTCCACAGATAAAGACTGACGAAGAACGCGCCCGCCTGGATTTTATCTTTGCCGAAATCGAAGCGCAAAGAAACGCCCCCGCGGATGTTCCGAAGTGTCCCACGGCTCCAGTGTCGACCCAGGCCTTCGAGGATCGTTTCGACGCTATGGAGCTCCAGGAAATTGTCGGAAACGCCGTGCACATGCTGGAAGCGGGGGCATTCAAGACGAAGTGGGAACGCGTACTCGCGAGGGCGCTCATACGTGCAATGGAGGAACTGAAAAACCGAAGCGCAATAAATACGGAATTAAACCTGTTGCGCAATTTCGCCACAGCGGTCGAACATCACCTGGATGCCGCGGAACGTGCCGCGAAAGAACAGGACAACCACCACTATTACAAAGTATTTTCCGGCAGGGTAAGAGCCCTGCTGGGCAACCTATAAGGAGTAACAAGATGCCCACAGAACGGGAACACATCGAGTATATCCACCATCTAGAAGGCGAGGTCAAGACCTGGCACGGCGCGTATGACGCTCTAAAGGTAGAGCGGGACACGCTTCTCGAACGGGTCCGGGAACTGGAACGTCAACAACAAGACGCCAAGCAGTTCGACGAGTTCTACCGGAACCACAAGCTCCAGGCGTTCACGCCGTACGAGGACGACCCGACGTTCCAGGCATACGCCAAATCCGAGGTCGACGCCGTCATAAAGTCGAAGGCCACTCACGATTGCACGCTCCGGGCCCTTTTCTACCGGGCCCTTGCGATAGGTCACGACCTGCACGCGGCTATCATTTACCATACTGCAGGCGGATTGTTTACACCGGGCGACGCCATAGACAGAAAGTACGCGCGCAAACTCAAGGCGCACCGCGAATGCTTGCGCAAGGCGTTCGAACTTGAAGGGCGCGTCAGTGTCTTTACGTGTACCCAGTGCGGCAAGAAAACCGCGACCCCGATATACGTCAAGCACCCGGACGCAAAGAACCCCATGTGCCCGGATTGCGCGAGAACCTGGAAACCTAAAGGAACCCCATGAGCCTTTTCTCCGTAAATATCGCAAATTTTCAAAGCCACGAAAAAACACGGCTTCTGCTCCACCCGCGCATCAACGCGCTGGTGGGCGATTCCGACTGTGGCAAGTCCGCGGTCATGCGCGCTATCCTGTGGTGTATCACCAACGACCCACAGGGCACCGCGCACCTCTCCAACTGGATCAAGGACGACAAGGGCACCATCAAGGGCCGCTGCCTGGTCCGCCTGGATTCCGAAGGCGGCGTCGTTACCCGTGAACGTTCCCAGGCATACAACGGCTACCACCTGGACACGGAAGACGACGGGAGCCCCGTAGAATGTTCCCGTGATTTCGAAGCGTTAAGAACCGACGTCCCGAAGGAAATCGCGGAAACCCTAAACATCGGGGCGGTAAACATCCAGCAACAGATGGACCCTCCGTTCCTTATTTCCGCGACGCCCGGAGAAGCCGCCCGCTACGTGAACAGCCTGGTCGACCTGCAAGTTATCGACGAGGCGCTTGCCACAGTGAACGGGATGCACCGCGACACCGTTTCCGAACTCAAGTACGCCATAGGCGCCCGCGACAAGTGCGCCGAGAAACTTTCTGCGCTCGAATGGGTCCAGCGGCTCCAGGAACTGGCAACCGACGCGGCAAAGATGGAAGGCGACCTCCGTGTGCTGGAAGCGAAGGAACAGCGGCTACGCGACGAACTGGAGCAATGGGAAACCGCGAACCGCCGCAACGGATCGCTCGCGGCGGCCATGGACCGCATCGACGGCACCCTCGAAAGCTTGGAGGACCTATCGAGACGCCTGGACCGCGAAATCGCGACAAGCAACAGGCTCAGCCAGTCGTTCCGTGAGTACCACGCGGAAAAACGGAACGCCGCGGGGCTTGACAAGTTGCGCCGCGCCGGTTCACTTCTCGAGGAAGTTTCCCGCACCGGTTCCGAACTGGACCGCCTGGAAACCATGCTCAAGCGTTACGATACGGACCGGGCCGACTACCTTGCTGCCAGTAGGGTTGCCGCCCTCGACGTTGACACGCTCGACGCGATCCTTGCGAAACTCTCCCACACCCGCGACGAAATCGACCGCGGGAACCGGATAATCGAAGGGAACCGGCTCCGTGAATATATGGACCTCGCGAAATTGGCGCACCTGGACTTCGAGCCCATAGACGGCAAGCTGGTCCGGCTCTCCCGTGTGGCGTCCGCGCTATCCGGGTGCCGCGGTACGCTGGAATCTTTGTCTTTGCGCCTATTTGGTTATGAGAATGCCCGGAAGGTCCTAGAGGAAGCATCGAAGGCCCTGGGCTCCGCGCTTGTTTCCCTGGAAGGCAAGGTGTGCCCCTGTTGCGGGCGACCTATGCACGCTTGCGAAATGTAAGCAAAATGTAAGTAACATGTAAGTTCCCGCCCTGGGAACTTATTTTATATTTAAAACGTAAACAACAGCACCCCAAAAGAGGATACCACAATGAAAAACGAAACTAGACAGCAAATCGACCTCAACCGCGCCACCCTGGAATTTGCCGAAAAGCTCAACCGGGTAATTATTGAAACCGACTCCGAGCTGCTTGTCGCGGTGAACCCGACAGAACAGGGAACCACAGGTCTCGGAAATATCAAAATTTTAGACCTTGACGGGGTGGAACGCGCCGCCGTGTGGTTCACCCTGCACGCGGGGCACTCCGATTATGCCATCTCCTGTTTTGATTGCGATGTCGTGCATGTTTACGCGAACCCGTCCGAATTTTACGACGTCGCGTCTCGTATCATTAAAGGCTTGGAGGGCTAATCATGAAAGCGACCGACGAGCTCTATTTCAAGTATGCCGGGGTGATCGAGAAGGCCGTGAGCCGGTACGCGGTCCAGTTCCCCGAACTTACCGACGACCTATACCTGCAGGCGGGTCTCGTATTCTGTGAAGCCTGCAAGACCTACGACGAAGACCACCCAAGCGGGGCCAGTTTCGGAACCTGGCTCGCGGAATGTCTCCAGTCCTTGACCGATATCATTACAAAGGCATGCCACGGGCCGAACCTTTGCATCCACGGCGGACCAGCCCCCGTCCGTAGCTATACGATAGACGGGGAATCGGAAGATTGCTGCGACCCGAGCGCGGGAATGTTCGCCGCCGCGCTCTCTACCGGTATCGTCGACGAGTATTCCCGCTCCCTGGGTCTCGATGGGGAATATCCCCTGGAAATGCGCCCCTACCTGGAACTGCTCCAGGGTGACGCGCTCCAAATTTTCCGCGACTTCGGGAACAACCTTTTCTACGTCAAGCCCGACACATCGAAGACAAGGGCATACAACAAGGCCCACAACTACTTGACACCCAAAAAGATATACATGCGCCGCTACCTCAAGTTGGGGTGGTCCTGGAAGCGCACCTGCCGCGCGTTCGAAACCTTGAGAAGCGCTCTCAAGCTATACACGCAGGACAAGTTGCCCTGCCTGCTCATTCCATCACAGGAGGTGGCATGATCCGCAAGCAAGTCGGGAGCTACCGCGCATCGCTGACAGAAAAGGGCGTGGTGCGCTATTATCGGGGAACGCTCCAGGATGTGTTGACATGGCTCAAGAAACAAACCACGGGAAAACCCGAGACGGATTTCTACGCAAGTGTGTCGCCCGTCCGTTTCCTTCTACCCTGGGAGCGTCGGAATGGCTAGACCACGGAAACACCCGCCCAGGGAACCGAAGCTCCGAGAAACGACCGTCACGTGCTCCAGGTGCCCGAACAAATGGATCGGAATGGCGTCCGCAAAGACGCTCGCGCCGACGCTTTTCCGCGCCGGTTGGGGTATGGATTTCAGCAACCCCGGCTCCTGGGTGTGCCCGGAATGCGGGGCGGAATTACTGGGCGGTTCCGACGAATAGCACCGGTCGTTGACCTATACGGACCGCAAGGAGGTTCATGTGTACAGGCTCCAATACCGGAGAACCGCACGCCCGACGATCAATAGACACGACGGCCCCTATATTGTCGGGGCGGTACGTGTAAGACGCGGATGGGTCGTCGTAAGTTCGGACAAAAGGCCCGACAACCTTTGCTGGCGTGAAGTTGTCGAAGGTGTAAACAATTTTTTAAATAGGATCGAAATGAAGCGAAACAAAGACAAATTTTTTTATAGGCTAAAAGACGGGATTGAACCTATCCCGGGCAATGATGGTATTTGTTACCGGGAGCCGTGGGTTATTGTCGCAAATCTAATTTTAAAAATTCTCCAGCCGTGGACGGATTCACCCTTTTTGGTGTGCGCGACTTCCACCAGCGACGGCAAGGACCCGCACTTCGAAGGGTACATCGTGAAGCGTGTCCAATGTGTCGTCGGCTATTTTGAACGCGCCAAAGATTCCATCTTTAGCGGTGCCCTCGTCGTTCCTTACTACAAGGGGGACAAATGAAAATACTTTTAACCGCCGACTGGCACATACGCGGCGACCGCCCCCGGTGTAGAACCGACGAGAACTGGCTCGAGAGCCAGCGGGAAGACATCATGGCGGTCGAACGTGTAGCACGCGAACACCAGGTCGACGCCGTGTGGATTTTGGGCGACCTGTTCCACCAACCCCGATGCGCAACCGAAGCCGTCAACATGGTCCTCGGTGCATTAAACAGCATCCGCGAGGTGTGCCCAGTCCGCATCCTTCCAGGAAACCACGACCTGCCCTATCATGACTTCGACAACCTCAACGCCTGCAGCCTGGGTATCGTGTACCAGGCGCACCACCTCATGCTCCGAACCGACAACGGCGACGACGATGAGGGGTATGCTGAATTGAGGACCAGCAACGGAAAATTGCGCACTCTTTACGCGACCCCGTTCGGACGCGAGGACATGGAAGGGCTCCGGGTTTTTAACAACGATATATGGGCCACACACCAGCTTACGTTCCCGAGCGACAAGGACCGCCCGGTCGAAGGCGTGGGCGTGACGGCGGACGACCTACTGGAAGCCGCCCCGAACGTCCGCGTGATCCTCACCGGCGACTATCACCACGGGTACATACGCAACCAGGGGAACCGGCGCGTCATTACTCCGGGGTGCCTCAACATCCAGGTGGCGGACATGTGGGAATACCGCCCCCGCGTCTATATCCTGGACACCGACACGCTCGAAGCCGAGACCGTGTACCTGGAAGGGCACCGCGGGGACATCGTGACCGACTACCTGGTGACAGAAAAGGAACGCGACGCGCGCATGGAAAAAGTGCTCTCGGTAATAGGTGACGCGGAAGGCGTCTCGCTATCGTTCCCCGACAACCTCGAACGGGAAATCGCCAAACCGGAGTACAAGAACGCCCAGCGCGTGTACCCCGAACTGTTGGACAAATTAAACAAGGACCGCAAATGATTGAACGCAGCATCCTCTCGAAAGTTTCAAAGGAAACAGGCCTGCAAGTCGTGGCGCTCCCGAAGGAATGGGACGCCGCCCTTGCCGGTTACACATTCAACGGATCAAACGTCGTCGCGGTGTATGACTACGACCTGGGGCGCGTGCACTTCGGGGACTCTCCCGAAGACTACGACAACAGGCTGCTCGACGCCGTAAGGCTTGCACGGATCGGGACCGACGAGCCCTTAATCATTCACACCCGCAACAACTAGGAGGTCGAAATGGCAAGAATTATCGCCCTGGACATCGAGACGGTGCCGCGCGAGGGCATTATGGACACATGGTACCCCGAGTGGATCATGAAAAAGAACCCCGGAGTCCTGGACTCCGAAAAACTGGAATCAATGGCGGCACTGTACCCGGAGTTCGGGCAAGTGTGCTGCGTCTCGTATGCGGACGCCGAAAACATGGACTCCTCGGTACGCCACAAGCTTGCCGGGAACGTCAAGGAAGAACGCGAAATTCTCGAAAGTATCGGTTGGTTCCTCGACAACAACATCACCCTGGTGGGCCATAATATCAAGGGCTTCGATATTCCATTTTTAGCGAAACGATACATGGCCCACGGGTTGCACGTCCCGGCGTCATTGATTACGCTGGGCAAGAAACCCTGGGAAATCCAGCACCTCGACACGATGGAGCTCATGAAGTTCGGGTCCTCGAATATGGGCCTGCGGGCCGCCTGCATGTTGTTGGGTCTCAAGGACCCGAAGGAAAACATGGACGGGGAAGGCGTTTGGGAATGTTTCAAGCGTCATGACCTGGAACCCATCGGGAATTATTGCGACGGCGACGTGGAAGCCGTGCGCGGCGTGTTTACGGCCCTTAGAAACTGCACCGGGGCCGTATAATGTCCAGGAAGCCCGGAACCGTTCTGCACCTCGTCGTTCGGGAGCCATGGTTCTCCATGATACGGGACGGCGTAAAGCTGGAGGAATACCGCGAGGACAAGCCATACTGGCAGACCCGTCTTATCGTCCAGCGTGACGACCAGCTCCCGGGTTCTTATAAACTGCTATACGGCGGAAACATTATCGGCGGCGTGTCGCATAACATGTACCAGGTTATGCGGGGATACGATTTCGTGGAGTTCCGCAACGGGTACCGCCCCGATTCTCCCCGTGTGCGTTTCAAGACGCCCCGGGTGCGCTACGATTTCGGGAAACCGGAATGGGGCGGCGACCCTTATACTATTTATTTCGTGATTACCTGGGGCGAACGCGTCCCGATCAAGTGACCGGTCGTTCGTGTACTTTATGAACGGCAAAAACTTTTAATTCAAGGAGGCCCAATGGCTACCGAAGTGGAACAGCTAATCAAGCGCGTGGACGCCCTCAAGGGCGAGAAGGCGAAAGCCCAGGGCGTTGTCGAAAGCATCCAAAAGAAATGGCTCGCGGATTTTGGCACCGACGACCCCGAAAAGATACGCGAAATCGTGAAAAAGACGGAAGCGGACGTCGAGAAACTTTCGAACAGCTACAACGCGACGCTTGACGAAGCGCGGGCGCTTATTGCCCAGGCCGAAAACAGCATCGGGGGCTAGTCATGGACGCCCAGGAACTGACAGTCAAGGCCGCGTCCTGGACGGGTCGCCGTGAAGCCGCACGGGTAGCCCTCGAAAGCGCCGAGCGCGACGTGTCCAGGCTAAACGACCGCAAGACAGCGGTGGAAGAGCTGGTCCTTGTCGTCCAAAAGGCGGCACGCGATACACAGGACCAGCTGCGGGTCCGTATCGAGGATGTGGTACAAACCGCCCTCGACGCCGTGTTCCCCGGCGCCTACACGTTCAAAACTGAATTTGTAGCGCGTCGCGGACGTACCGAGCTTGACATGTGGCTCGACAAGGACGGCTCCCGCATGAATCCGCTGAACAGCAATGGCGGCGGCGTGGTCGATGTGATTTCCCTTGCGCTCCGTGTGTGTTGTCTCACGATGTCGAAGTTCGACAAGGTGCTGCTGCTCGACGAACCGTTCCCGAGAATCCGAGGAACAGCCCGACAAAGACTGGGCGAGGTATTGACGCTTATTTCGCACCGCCTGGGCATCCAGGTTATCATGGTCGCGGACGTGGCGGGCACTTCGATCGTACCCGACCGCGAGTTCCGCGTCACGATGGACGGAAGCGGCAAATCCCACGTAGAAGCCAGGGACCCGGAGGTATCGGCATGAGTTTTAAAGTAAGAATTCCCGGAAAGTTCCTAGACCCTAAACTTGTATCGTTAGTCACGCGGGACCTCATGGAGGACCACAAGAGCACATGGGAACCCAACAGCAAAGGCGGCGAACCTAACCATCGCCCCGAACAACCGGTCGATTTGTTATAATAAGAATACGGAAACCAAACAACCAAACAAGGAGGTACGCTATGGCTTGCGGTGGCAAGAAAACCGGCGGCAAGAAACCGCCGAAAAAGTAAGGCACATGCGGATGCAGGCAAGTCGGGTTTTAGGCGATTTTCCCGGGGCTACCTGTTGGGGGTCCGACTCCCCCAGTGCCGCTAGGGCCCGAACGGGTCCGAACGAAGCCCCTGCGCACGGATTCAGCGGAGGCGCCCTCTTTTATTAGGGACTGAAAACAACTAGAATGCCGGAGTTGGAATCTTCTCTTTTCGGGATTTGCCACTGTTTTCACGACAAGTAAAAGAGGCGTGGATGCTTAACACAAGTATAGCCCAGCCCTTATTTTACGGGGTTCTGCCATGCCTGCTACATTAAGCGCAAACAAAATACTCAACGATCCCTGCCACTAGGTATGTCCCGCGACAGTGCGCGAGGTGGTAACACTGGGGAACGGCTAGAATCGTTCCAGCATATTTCGAGGATTTGCCGCGGTCACGTACCTCGCAAAAACAACGGCAACAAGTTTAGCGGAAGACGCCGGGAGTCGTGAGACCCTGGTTGAACATATCGAAGCCCGCAAGGGTTACGCGCTGGAATCTGACCCGTCTTCCGCACTTTTACTCTCGACAGCCAAACTGCCCCGCCGGGTCCAACGGGTTCGACACATACACCCGGACGATCACACCCCGGCGGGGCTCCCTAACCTAAAAGGAAAACACCATGAGCACAAAAAAGAAACCCGCAGCCGTACCTGTAAAAGCCGCCCCGAAAAAGGAAGGAACCGAACAGGCAAAGAAGGAACCGATGCTCACCGAACAGGCGGTCGCCCTTGTCTCTAAACTGGGCGTGGCCGTGTCGAAAAAAGACGGCGACGCGGTCCATGCCTGCAACGTGGAGCTCGACGGAGTTCTCAAGCGCCTCGAACATGAACGCACAACGGCACGCGAGAACGTGAAGAAACTCCAGGAAGAACAGCGCGCCCTGGCGTTCAAGATTATCCAGGAACACTCGAAGCAGCTGGAACTTGACAAGCTCGACCAGCACTTGAAGGCGGCGCTGAGTTCCATCGTTTCCCTGGGTGGACTGGATGCCGCAACCCCGTAAACCCATAAGCCCCATCGAACGTGTCCGCCGCTGCTTCTACAAGAAAGCCTCGGCGGCTTTTCTTTATATCGACGCGATACACGGGAAACCGGTCAAGGTATCGCGCGAGGAACTAAAGACGCTCAAGCGGCAATACCTGGAAGCGTCCGCCGATCTTGCGGAGGCAAAACGGACCGCGTATTGTAGCGACAACAAGGAGGCTATAATTGGCACACTCCCCGTTAGTTCTTGACCTGTTCCGCGAACCGACGGAAACGGAGGCGCGTCTTATCAAGGCGGGCGTCGTTCCCGCATCCTGGAAACTCCGGGAGGCGCGCAACTGGCTATTCCGTCACGGCCTGCAAATCAAGCACATGGCGAAAGAAGGGACGGTCCGGGCCGAGCGTCTTCTCAAGGCGTACGCCGCATGGGGAGACGTGCTGGACCCCGCGGAAACCCCGTCCAACTACAAGCCTGTGGCGTTTATCCCGAACGGCGGCAAGACCATGATGCGGGGGCGGCCCTTCAAGAAACCGAAGAACCCCGCGCTGGGTATGCCCGCGGAACTTACGGACGACGAACTGAACCGTCGCGCCGTAAACAAGCTGCGGGAAATCACCCAGGCGTTCAGCGAGGCGCCCGTCACCGCGCGGGACATGGACGCCATGAGCGTAGCCCCGTCCCCGTTCAAGTACACGCAGCGACTATATCCATGCGGGAGGATGTGGCGGAAGTGCCCGAGGGCACCGGACGCCCGGGAACTCCCGAACCCGTCGTTCTCGTTCGACGCCCGGCCCGTGATCCGTCCATCGTTCCTTCGAAGTGTTCGCGGCAGGGTTCTCCAGTGGGTAGCCTGCAACCCGCACGCGACGACAACGGAAATCGGCAAGGCTATGGGGCTCTCGACCTACGACGTGACCGACGCCCTGTATCACCTGTACTCGCGGGGACTTGTCAAGCGCCTGCAAGTTTACGTGATTAGCCCGACCCTCGTTGGTGAGGACCGGTTGTTCACGTATAAGGACAACAGGAAAAAAGAACCCGGGGAATCTAAAACTTAAAAAGAGGTTTTCAAATGTTAGCTTTATTTATCGTATCGATTATGCTGCTAGGCATCGCTGGATGGGTCTTCGGAATTATCGAGTATTTCGTCTTCGGAGCCGACGCCATGTATGCCCTGTTCTATGTTATCGTGGGCGGGCAACTGGTGAAACTTGCCTACGCGTTCTGCGAGTCCGAAGACCTGGACAAGAAATACGGAAATATCCTGGCCGCGATAAAGCGGGCCGAAAAAAGGTTTTAGCCGTGACGGACTGGAAGCAACTGCTCGACGACCTTGGAGTCCCTAACTGGGACGCCGGTAAGAACGTGGCACCGGGTAACATCAACATCCGGTGCCCGTTTTGTGACGACCACAGCAACCACGGCGGGTTCTCCATTGACCGAGGCTCGTATTCATGCTGGAGGTGCAAGGGCGGCGCCCCGTCGATAGCGCTTGCCAGGGCCGCGAACATACCGGTAGATACCGCCCGCAGCTATATTGCGCGATATACCACAGGAAAAGCCCCGGAAACGTCCAGGAACACGGCAAAGAAGGCCTCCGCAACGTCGCTGAAGTTACCGGGCGGGACGCACTGCTATCCATGCCACCGGCGATACCTGGAGGGCCGAAACTTCGACCCGTGCGAGCTGGAGTTCCGCCACGGCATACGCTACACGCTAATCGAGCGCTGGGGCAAGAAAAACATCGACGTAGGGTATCGGATAGTAATCCCGGTCTATGACCTGGGAGGGCGCCCCGTGGCGTGGCAGGCGCGTGCCATAGACGACGAAGTCCAGCAACCGCGGTACCTGTTCCCCGACGTGGAAGAATGCCTCATGCACTACAAGCACACGCTATACGGGGCGGAAACCTGCACGGCCCGCGATTCCATCGTCGTGTGCGAGGGTATTTTCGACCAATGGAGGCTAGGGCCCGGTTCCGTTGCTACCTTCGGAACGTCGCTCACGCGGGAACAGGTGAACCTGCTATCGCGGTGGCGCCGCGTTTTCTTTCTGTTCGATCCCGAAGACACGGCCCAGGCACACGGACGCGACTATGCGCGCGACCTTGCCGCCGCCGGGTGCCGTGTCGAATTGTGCCGTACCGACAACAGGGACGCCGCGGGAAACCTCAAGGACCCCGGGGACATGACGCCACAGGAAGCCCGTGAAATAATGCAGGAACTTTTGGGACCTCGTGGGATGTAAGTAAAATGTAAGTAATATGTAAGTTCCCACCCCTGGGAACTTATTTTATATTTACTCATGTAAGAAACAACAACCAACAACCCACACGAGGATACCACAATGAAACTCGAACAGCTCAAAAAGATTTACACGGAACAGGTCGCCCAGTACATCAACGACGGCTGGACCATCGACCCGTTCATTCATGCCCACGAATGCAAAACCGCAGTTGTTTTTGTGCGTGGAAACGTTCGCCACGTTGTGTACATGTGGATACAGTACAAATCCGAGCACCTTTGCAACAAATCCGTCACCGTCGGTTCCGCGGTTATCGGTAAACTTTGGTCGGAGGATTCCTTCCGCCTGGTTGAATGCCAGGAACAACGCGAGCGGGTATTTGTCAGAATAAAAAGCAGGGTTGACTGGTTCGTAAATCCCGAGAAATTCGACGAAATATTGCACAAGCAAAACGTACGTTATGCCCAAAAGAAACGCGTGGGCATGTTCCGCGTGTTCATTGGCAAGGATGAAAACCCGAGCCCCGAAGCCTGCCGCAAAGCGCTCAAACTTGTTAGAAAAGTTAAAGGCTACGGAAACACAGCGCTCAAGAATATCGCCCGCATTTGGTTCGAAAGCGGCACCGAAATGGCGAACCCGAACAGGAACTACAAGCCCGCCCTGTGTGTTCAAATCTTTGGACGCGGTTCCGAAGCCCGCATCCCTATGCCTGCTTACAAGTAACGGAGAAACCCCAAATGAGAATCGCAAACCCTAGAGAATACGTCGAAGCCCGCGCAAAGATCACGGAAGACCAGCTGGGAGAAGCTCATGTAAACGGCTGCTGGTGCTGGATGATGAAGGACTATCGCACCAAAGACGACAAAAACGCCGTTACGCTTTATTCCCTCACGGCGGGGTGCTACTGGAACGAATATTACAAGCTATCCGTAACCGGTGAAATGAAACTATCCAGCGCCCAAAAGGCACTCAAAGACTGCTACGCCGTTAAATACCAGCTAAACGAAATGGCCGCCGTCGCCTACTTTACGGAAGAAGCCGAGGCCATCGACTTCACATTGAAAATTATTGAACTAATCAAGGCATAGGGCCCACCGGCCCTTCCTCTATCTATTCCCAAAAGGACCCCGAATTTATGGATATAAAAGAAATTGAACCCGCTGGCGGATGGTACGCCCATTACCGCAAAAAAGAAGCCCGCACCCGGCTAATAAAGAACGTAATCGACGAATGCGCGACCGTAGCCGGTATCCTGGTCGTGGTTGCCGCATTCGCCCTTGTCGGAACCCTGGAACACCTATAAGGAGGCGCCCCGTGTCTTTCTTCGATCTTGACGACGACGAAATTGCACCGCGACCAGTGGGCCGCAAGAAATGGGTGACACATAACCCGCTACCGAAAGAAAAACCGCCGGTGATACCGACGGCGACGGAGTTCCCCGAGGTAGCCCAGGAAATAACCGAAGCCCCGGGCGCGAACCATGACGACAACCAGGACGCCGCGGTCCAGGCTTTACACGCCAAACAGGCCCACAAACCTACGTACGAGGACCTGTGGGCGCTTGCCCGCATACTACGTGAATTGCGCCCGATAATGGTCCCGATAGAAGCAAAGGACCCCAGGAAGTACACCCGGTGCGCCTGGTTCCAACCGTCGCGGACACGCGGCAGGCATGGCTATCTTGTAGCCACCAACGTGTCGGTACTTGTCGCCATACGCATTCCCAAAACCCTGGCAAACATCCTACGCGATCCACAGAGCGCCCAGGACGTGGCGAACTGTGCGGACCTGGTTAAACTCCCCGGATATTGGAACTACCGCTCGGTGCCTACCGTCGGGTTCGGAATCCCTGGGTGGGAAAACATCGAGCAGCCCGCCATGTTCCCGGAGTGGGAACAGCTTGTCCCGAAGACGCGCCTGGACCAGGAATGGACCGCAAAGACGGACCCCGCCCTCGCGTGCCTGGTCGATAATGCCATCACAGGAGCGCTCAAGGCTATGGGCAAGGAAGTACCGAAGCGCATAAGCCCCAGGATGCTGGGGGACTCACAGAACAACACCACCGCCCGCGTCTATGCGTGCGAGGACGCCCTCGCGCTGATCATGCCGATACTTATGGACACGGAGCACCAAATCACGAAACAGGGCGTCCTAGATTTCCTGGAAGGCACAAAATGAGCAAGACCAGCAACAGGAACCCAAATATTGGCAAAATTCCAATGGCAAAGTCCACACAGAAATTAATGCGGAAAATGGGGCACCGCCGTTACAAAGTCAATATAAAGCGCGCCCTGGGCCATCCCGAGCATTCACGAAAGCGCACGCGCAAAGCCCCACACAAGTATTGCCCGATTTGCGGCAAGACACGCCGGGCGGGATATTTCGAATCGTGCCGCGATTGTCGCCCCCTGGTGGAAGTCCGCGAAAACTCCACCCGCGTAATCATGCAGCTCGGGTCTATTGCCCAAAATAAAGGATACCGCCTGGATTATGATTTTTGCGGCGCCCACATCCTAATCCGCGCCCGTACGACAAAAGCGGTGCAAGCCGTGGACGGGTTCGGGGAACCGATACCGAAGGGCAAATGCTATACCCTGGAGGCGAGCGCCGCCATGCGTCTCTATGACCTCTACGTCTCCCGGCATGATTTAAAAAGCCTTGTGATGTGTGCGGTCCTGGAGTTGTTCGAGCGCCTGGAGCGCAAGATCACGGAAACGATAGACGGCAAGGGCCGCGTCGTTGAAGTCGCGGGCATGATAGTTCCGCCAGCTGGAAACTGGAATTTAAAAGAACCTTATAAAAGGGGGTAACAATGCAAAAATCACAGAATCAAGCCATCCGGGAATACCTCGAAGCGGGGCACAGTATCACGCCCCTCGAAGCCTTAAACAAGTTCAACTGTTTTCGCCTGGGCGCCCGTATCGCGGACTTGAAGAAACTGGGCCTGCGTATCGTAGCCCGCACAATAAAAGACCCGAACACGGGCAAGCGGTACGCAAACTATGCACTCGAAAAGGAGGCCGCCGGTGTGTGACGTTTACAAGCTGGACCCCAATGTCAAGATACCGAAGGAAGCCCTCGACGCCATCGAGAAAGAAATGCAGCGTCCTTTGGCGATAGCCCCATTAAAACCCGAGGAAATGTACCCCCGTTTTGTCCTTGTCCCGCAGACGGATTTCGACCGCATGACGAAAGAACTGGCGCAACTCAAGGCGCTCCAAATCCCGTCGGCTGTATCCAACTTGTCGCGGGAGGTCGAAAATCTCAAGACGCTAAACGCGAAATACCAGGAACGGGCGGTCACCGCGGAAGCCGAGCTGGAGTACCTGGGATGGCACCCAATGACAGAAAAGCCCAAACCCTGGGAGGATATCATAATACGCGACGAAATGCACCGGAAATACATCGGCTACCACACCGGCGAAGACTGGGCAACCGGCGTGAAGAATCCGGTCGCCTGGTGCCGCGCAAAAAAGGAGAGCACATGAAGAAACCCGAAGTCGACCCGGAGTTCCTGGGCCTGTGTATCGCGGACTCGTTCGCGGGCTACCATAACCGGTATATTGGTATTGCAAAGACGACCAAGACCCAAATTGTCACCATCCACGGGGAACGGTTCCGCCGTCCCGACAAGGTAGAACCTGGAGCGTGGATAAATAAAAAGGGCGGCAACGACTACCACCACTTCGAACTTGTCAAGATTTCCGATATTAAGCACCCTAAAAAATAAACTAAATTTTAAACCATGACCGACTTCGAATTTTGGCATTTTTGCTACGATCCTATCACCCGTTACTTGACGCTCAAGCACAAGAAACCCTGGCAGCGCAAGCTCATAAACAAACGATTGGCAAGCAACGGACTGCGGATTAGAAAGTAAGCAAAATGTAAGTAATTTGTAAGCTCCCATCCCTGGGAGCTTTTTGTATATTTACTCATGTAAGAAACAACAACCAACGCCTAACACGAGGATACCACCATGCGCGCAACACTCACCGAACTTTTCCCCGGTTGCCTGTTCAAGATGCACAAGCATTCCAAGGACACCTACGTCATCGACGGCTTTTGCGGTCGTCGTGTAGGTATCGGCAAGGCATACGCCAGCACAATTTCGAAGAAACACGGGCTCAAGACTTCCGCGTTCGCCGCCAATCGTCGCGTGACCGTCGTAGGCCTGGAACCTTGCCGCCATTTTTCGGAGAAGGTCCGGGGTTCCGCCATGTTCGCCGCCGTCGCTAAACTGGGAGGCGCCGCATGATCCGTGGGAACATCGTAGCCATCCTGCGCAAGCTCCAGTACCGCATCCAGGTATCGAGCAAAGACGACCCCGAACGCGAAAACGCGGTCCGCTTACGTGACCGCCTGCTCGAAAAGTACGGCCTGCGCCTGGAAGACATCCAGGAAGCCCGCAAGGTGTACGTCCTGGACAAGTTGACCGCGGAAGCGGCAAGTGTAGCCCGCCACGTCATAAAAAAGAAACTGGACATCGAAGTGGGATGCGGGGAGCCCTACAACTACGCCCAATATGTAATGGCACCCAAAACGAGCCAGTATAACCGGAGTATTGAAATCGCACTCACAGAAGACGAGCACGCCAAACTTTGGCCCGTCCTTACTTCCGTCCTCAACATGTACAAGCGCGAACGGGCTAAACTGGAAGCCAGGATAAAGGAAGAAATAAAAAGCCGCCGCGCGGCCTTCGATTATATGTTCTATAAACAGGCGGACATTCTGTGGCCCTCGAACGGGGAGAGCTCCGGTAAGGAACCCGGATTTGATTTGCGCGACGCCATACGCGCCGCAAACGAGCTCGACGGGCTCGTGTTCCCGGAATTGCACATCAAGGAAGAACGCCGCATGATAGGAGGCCCCAGTGCCACGGAATAGGGCCGCGGAGGCGGTCTTACTGTTCCTGGGGCTCATGTTCCTTGCCTGCTCCGTTTCGGGCGCCCTGGGGTTCCTGTTGTTGTTGCTGGAGCTGTTGAAGTAAAAAGGGTCGGGGATTTCTCCCCGGCCCCTCGCTGTTGGTTCCCCGGCCAACAATTTCAATTTATGAAAGTGGGTACCAGCCCGTTGTTTCGTCCGATGTCGCGCGGATAAACTCCGCGGCCTCGTAAGCGTTTATGGTTTTTGTGTACGCCCCCATCGTTACCGTTTGTGAGCTGGATGTGTCATTTACGACGATCACACGACGACCAACAGGGGCGTCGCTTGGAAGCGTCGGGTTTGCCGAACTGGAACACTTTATAACCGCGCGGGTGTCGCTCATGTTCATTTCCACATTTGAAACGCCTTTTAAATCGGCATAATCTGTGGCGTATAAATTTTTTATTACTGTAAAGCCGCCGTTAAAATCGGCTCTCCCGCCCACTGTTAAGGTTTTAGAAATAACCACATCGGCGTCGATGGTCGTGTCCTTTTCTACATCCAGGGTACCGTAAACGTGCAATTTTGGGACTGCGACCTTGCCGTTATTGGCCCGTCTCCAAATTACCAGCTCGCTGTTCGTAACGTCCCAACTTATCGGGATGAGGTTGTTTTCGTCTTGCATCACGTTCAAGACCGGCGCCCGCATGGAGTCCCAGCCGATTCTGCTCGTGTGCGTTTCCACGGTCGCACCGTTCTGTACCTGGTGCGTAATTAGAACATAATCCTCGAAAATTTCGACTTTGTTCGTCAAGCCACCGACGGTCTTCGAATACTTCACCTCGTCGGGCAAAACTTCGAATTTTTTTGTATAGTTGCTGGTGGTTACCGTTGCGTAGATTCCGTCGTCGTCAATGCCGAAATCGCGGGCCGCCTGGTCCTCAACTGTGGCGTCTTTGTGATAGTTGAATCCATCGCCGCTCGCGGTCGCCGTGTACCCGTTTTCACCCGTGAACGTAATCGAGGAAACGCCGCCACCGGCAATATACCCGGCAAGCTGGGAGAGCGTGGTTGTTCTCGTCTTTTGTCCGGGGTCATTTACTGGTTGAATAACTATGACAAAGTCTGAGTCGTGTAGTTCGGTAGCCGGTGGGAGCATCCCCGGTGTCATGGGGGAGTCCGGTACCCGATTTCTGTTATACGGCATATTTAAACCTCCTTAAAGTTCACGGAGTCACTCCGGTAGTTCCTGGATAATTCCACCAATAATTACGAGTAAAGTAATTAAAATCATTTTTCGCCCTTCATGCTCTAAAGTTTACCACGTATAAACGAAACTTCGTCACCGTCCACAAGCTCGTTCAGAACACCGAGTACGGCGAAAATCACCATAGGTCAAAGCGTCATTTGTTGCTCTCGTCCTCTTTCTTGCCACGCAAAACGGCCACGTCAATGCGAATATCCGTTATCAGCTTGAGCATCTCCTTCATGTCGGAGTCGCCCTGCTGTAGCCGCTTCTCCGTGTCCTTGACCTTGATGTACAGCCAAAAGATAAGGAGCATCGCCGGATAGCCCAGCACGTTGCCTATCGTTGAGAAAATCGAAGAAAGCTCCATAATTCAAACTCCTTTATTCAAATCCGTTACATCGTCCGTGCTGCGCCCCTGCCGCATATACGGCAAGTGCTGTCACGGCAGCCTCTACGAGAGGGCGCAGGAACGTGCGCCATTTTGATTGTTCGTTGGTCGGCATGATTTACACTGAAGTTCTTTGCAAGTCGATGAGGTGAGCCAACTGGCCTAGCGTTACAAATTCCAGGCCCTTCGTTTTGGCGTAATCAATCATGCCTTCAATATTAGCCTTCTTTGTTGCATCAAGTGCATTTTCGTGCCAGTACACAATCACAACCTTAGCGTTAGCATATGCGTAGTCAATGGCATCCTTACTTTCATTAAGGTCATTAGATGGATTGAAAGATGAAAGACCGTAGAGATTACTACCTTCGCCCGATGTGTAGTGGTCGTAGTAATCATGCAGTTCGCCAGCCACTCCATCGGCATCATAGCCGGAGTAACCGCTTCGGACGACTCCGTACAAGCCACCTGCGACGGCTTGTATCAGATTGGAACCGTAATGTTCGGGAATAACGGCGCCCTCTACGGCAAGACCGAGTGAGTCAAAGAAAGCTTTTTCAGTCTCGAAGAAAATCCGCAATCGCAATTCCGTGTAAGTAGTCCAGCGGACGCCGCCATGTTGTGCTATCTTGCAACCGTGATTTTCGACAGCGTCTATAACGGCGGCCTGTAGCGTTCCACCGTCGAATACTTCGGAGTTAGACATTACAGCCATCGTAAGTGGCACTCCCTTCGAAATTACCATCGGCAAAGCATAAGTCGCAAGTTCTTCTGCACCATCATCCGAAACAAGACAAATATATCCCTTGTTCGGTTTTGCCATCGGTTTGTAAGCCATTGTATTGACAATGTAATTGGGAAGCACAGTAAATGGTTGATTATGGATGTTTTCCCCGTCAACACGCTTTTCGATTTTCAAAGTATTTAAAATTTGTTCGAAAGTCAGTGTATCTCTTTCGGCTGAGTATATCAACGCCACAAGATAAGCGTCACTAGCTCCTGTCTTAATCGTAATTGATGTTGTATCATTCTTCGCCTGTACACTTGTCAAAGAAACGTCATTGGCGGGGATAGTCTGGCAACTTGCAACAGTAAAACGTTCCGACGCCCTTTTAGTTACCGTGTAGAAAGTGTTTGCAGCGACAGGTATATAGATACTTCTTGCGTTGTTATTGCTGACAACCTTCTTTGTCGCTTCATTCAAAGTAACATTTAAAACGTTGTAATTATTAACATCGAATAAATTAAACGACTTGCCAACATCAACCACATTATCAATCTTCGCCCTCGCTACGTCGTCCTTAATAGTAGTATGGCCTGCAAGAGCCGTGGCGATGACTCCTGTTTGAATTTGGAGAGTGTCTAAAATCTCGTCAAGTGTAAGCGTGTCCGCAGTGGAGGCATACAAGAACACCACAAGATACGTTGTATCGCTTGCTGTACATAGTGTGAGACTTTTAGTAGAAGAATCTCCACCCACAGTATAATCGAGAGTCATTCCCGCGGTAGGCGTTGAATGGCAATACCCGATAACAAAACGCTCGGAAAGACGCTTGCTTACCGTGTACGACTGGTTTGCGCTGCAATGAATCCACACGCTCCGGCAATTACTGTTACTCGTCAAAACTTTTGTCGAAGAATTGATTAGGGCATTGATTACGTTGTAGTTACTTTTATCAAAAAGGTTTACACCACTAGAAACATTTTTTTCTAGAGCTTCGACTTCCCCTTCGATGTTCTTTGTGATAACCCCTTTATACAAAGAGTAATCATGCCGAATATCAACGTTTACGACAAGATAACCACTTGCCGACGGTGCTGTAATTGTCTTGTCCGTCGAGGTATCACCTGCAACCGCTTTGTCGAGAGATGTTCCGTCAGCCTTGATGAAGCACCAAAGACGAGGAGAACTGCCGCCCGTGCCTGTGACCGTAAATTTATCCCCAGGACTGCAAGATACAACCACGTGACAGTAATTCGAATTTGCCGTGACTTCGCTTACATCGACAGAATCACCACTCGTAGTGATGTAACCGCCTTCAGTAATAGCTACCTTCGACGTTCCTGTAACGTGGTCGAGTTCGGAAGCCAAACTTGATATTTTCGACTCGTTCGCATTGGGCTTGCTGCTCGGTACATATGCATGCGGAGTTTCGCCTGTATCGCAAGCGATTACAAAGAAAGTAGCACCGGACGGCACCGTGAGTACAGTCGTCGTGCCCTCATAAGTATCTCCGATTCTGTTTGCAGGCGCTACAGAAGGCACGGTCGCAGAAGACTGGAACTGCGAATAGCCTGTAGTAACGGCCTTCACCTTTGCACCAGCCGTAACGGCGAATTTGACAATTTTTTTCGATTCGTTAGAAACTGCAAGCCCTGTGCTCGGGTCTATAGAGTACCCACTGACTGTAGTGTTGACGGCAACATCGGAGTACGAATAAACTGCATTTTCAACGTCATTCACCGATTTTTCAGCAACATTAAATCTGTCAGCTACGTTCTGCACGTAGGTCGTGAGCGCCGCCTGTTCGCTTGCTTTGGCGACAAGGTTAGCCGGTACTTTCTTTGTTACTCTCGAAGTATCGACCCCGAAGTAATTGCCCTCGACAAAATCCGCATCGGTTGCCGTCTGCGTAAGTTCTCTAAATCGTTTACCCATAATTGGTCCTCCGATTATTGGTTGTTAATAGTCCAGGGCAAGCAACGGCTCGGTCGTTTCTTCCGTGGCGTTGTCCTTTATTAAAATTTCTACATCTTCCTCGTTCACTACTTCGTACAACGTTGTCGGGTAGTAGTAATCGACCACCAGCGGTTGCCCGTTGTCCTCGTTCACGATGTAGCCGCATTCGTATTCCCCGTTGTCGTCCATTTCCCCGACAAGGAAGGTACCGCGAACAAGCGAGGCGCCGCCTGTCATGTTTTCTGTTTCCAGGTTCGACAAGTCCGCGGTCGTCTCTCCGTATAGCACGTAGTAAAGTTCCGCGGGCCAGTTAGGGTACAACCCCACAAACTCGCAACCCGTCACGAACTTCAAGACACGCCGCAACGCTTCGGGCGCCGGGATGTCCGTCAAGTTCAAATAAACCTTTATGCGTTGCCGGTATTCTTCGTCGAGCTCACCCGGTATGCGATCCACGCCGGCAAGGGCCCCGATAGCGTCAAGGGACGGCCCCACCGCGTCGTCAAGGTTCAGCGCCTGCAAGATTTCCAGGAAGGCCACCTCGAGGTTGTCGCACTGGTCCAGGACGGCGTTAATAAGCCCCCGCAACTTTTCCGAGCGCTTGTACTGCTCAAGAATTGTGGGCTTCGTAAATTCGCGATAGGGGACCAGGGAACGAACCGCCATAGCTACACCGCCGGGACAAGGACAACCCGGTCCGCGACCAGGCTGGCAAATTGAGAGGGACCAATAGGAATGACGGAATCACCGAACAACGGGGTCTCGTTTTCCGAAGACGTAACGGCGACCGTAATGGTAGCCTGCCCCACGCCGTTTATGTACGGGGGGTATAATGCGGAATATATGCGGTCGGGGATCACGTCGCGGCCTACGTTGTATTCCTGGTTCGCCCATTCCACCAAAGACGCACGCAAGCTATCCTCGCCGGGGAACTGTTCCTCGCTATACAAGTGATAGACCACGCGGACCCACAGGAAACGGGCCTGGGCACGGCTGAACGAAATCAGCTGGCCATCGCCGTTGTCGTCGGTAATTTCCACGGAGTGGTTGCCGTAGGACTCAATGCCGCTGGCCTGGTTCTTCCATATACACTGAGCTACATCCTCGTCGGTGCCGCCCGAAACGAGAGCCTCAAAACTTTTAGGCGGGCGACCGTCGGAGTCCGTCACCATCGTGCGGTTCGAAATTACGCGGGCCGCCACGACGCCACGGACGTCGTTCCTCAAGTGAGCCTCGAGAGCGGGGTCCGTACCGGTCGTCTTTATAGCGCGGGCCGCCTGGGCGCGACGTATCCGCAACTCCGCGTCGGTCTCGATGGATGTACCGGGAACGCCCGCGACGTAGTTCCGCACCATGTCCCAACCCTGGACCGTGGTGGGGATGTTGTCGAGCTCCCCGATTTCGCATGTTTGCGGGCCCGTCGTCACCGCGGTAAAGTCACCCTCCGCACCTGCGTAAATTTCGAAATCGTCGGGCAACGTGCCGGTAATGCCTACCGAAGTGTCGCCCCATACCAGCAGGCCGTCGTCCCGAAGTTCCGCATAGCCGCCCGCAGCCCAAATAAGGGTATGGAGCTTCTGCAAGTTCGAGACGCCCGGGAGCGTATTTTCCAGGGTCACATCCCCGAAGGTAAAGTGGAAGACGTACTCGGTGTTGAGTTCCGAGCCGTCGTCAACAATAAACAAATATTTACAGGCGGCGCGGGAAATAGTGACCGCCCGGTCCAGCGTGAACAACAGGCTCCCGCGGGTGCGCATGGCCCGCGATCCTGCAGGGATGGTTGCGGAAGCGTCCAGCGTGTAAAGAACCGCGGTGACGGCACAAGCGGTCGCCTCCTTGCGGAAAATGCTATTTATAGCGGCGGCAAAGTCGAGAGAGACGCCGGTAGCCTGGGCGGGGTCCCTGGAGTCATAAACCTCCTGGGCAAGTTCCCACACGTTCGAGAGCGCCATAGATAGAGCGCCCACAAGCTGCCCGTTCGGGCTGTCTACCGAAGTCTCGAAAGAAGGGCCGAAAACTTGTTTTAGACGGGCCTCGAGGTCCGCCCGGATTTCCTGGAGCGTCTTGCGTGCAAATCCCGTCTCGGTCACAAATTGCGCCATACTATACCTCGCCTGCGGCGGTGAATCCGTCGCCCTGGGCGTTGAACTGAACGCGCAGAACGCGTTCCCCTTGCCTGTAATCAAGATTTAAGGCTAGAACCTTTAAAACACCGGGCACTGAACGGATCACCGAAACGAGAAGGGACCGGATGTGTCCCAGGTCCGGGCGCTTCTTGAGCACTTCGGAGAAATACGGAACACCAACCGAGCGGTCCAGGTAACACTCACCCCGGAACGTCCTCAGTCGGTGACAAATGCGCTGGGATAGAAGGGCGGCGGGGTCACTATCACCGAGGGTGCGTATGTTGCCGTCGGGGCCCAGCTCCAAATCCCAGGTTGCCGTGTTCAATTCTAGCTGCATACCTAAAATATAACATATTTTGGTAAGATAAAAATAATAAATATTTAATAAAAGAGGGCGCCCCCGATGGTCCACCCGAAAACGGCCCGACGCTCACCAGGGCGCCCGATACCGAGAACGGATCAAGAAACACCCCCATCAATGATTATCGGCGCCGCGTTCGCCTGGGCCGAAGGTGTCCCCTGGACCTGTACAAGCCCCGTCGCTATCGTTATCGTCATCGTCTTCACGTAGGCGTCCACCTGCTCCGCGATAGCGTCCGCGAGCCTGCGTATTGCGTCTTCCGTCGTCGAAGGGTTCGCCATGTTCTGCTCCGCGGCGGCCTGCATCGCTCCCGCGAGGCTCTCCTTGAAACTTTCGATATTTAGGGCCATTACTTCACCTCCGGAGGAATGGGTGTCGGCGGATCGGGCGGCGTTGACGGGCCTGCGCCGGTTTGATGGATGTGGTTCTTGAGCGATACGCCCGGGCCAGTCGGTTCCGGTCCCACGTACACGTCATCGCGGGCAATCACCGCGTCCTTGAATACGGTCTGCCCCTTAAAAACAAATTTTTTAGCGGTCCAGGTTACGGTCCCGTCCTGATCGATGGTAATGCGGGCGCGACCCTGGACCGGCTTCGGTGACAATCCAGGAATCGCGACCGCGGAATCCAGGGAGAAACGCGAGGCGGTGTCCGGTGTGGCGGGTACGGCTCCCGATTTCCAGCTTGCCGTGTCCGCCTCCAGGAACACCAGCAAAACGGGGTCGTCCTTGTCGAGCGGAAACTCCAGGTCGAACGCCTTCGAGGAAGGGAACACAACGGGCACGTCGACCAGTTCGGGCAGCTCTATCTGCATTCCGTTGTCCATAAGGTGCCGTATCGTCGGTGTCACCTTTGCCCGGTGTGTCTTCGTGTCATAAGACGATACGCGCGCTGGCAGTGCCGTGTGCATCGCGTCCATCCAGGCATTCAAGAAGCTATCAAGCGCGGGGCCCATGTTCATAGCGTCAAGCCTCCACCAAGTCCAGGTTCATGTAAAAGGAAGAATCGGGGCCATTGCCCACCGATACGTTCATGCGGTCCACGACGAACAGGCCCGAAACGCTCCCCACCGGGTAGTCGATGTGTACAAGGGAGTTCGGGCGAACCTTCGGAACCACCAGGGTGCGGACCGAGTAGGTCTTTTTCATGTTTGTAAAAATTTTTTCAAGGTAGCGGTACACGTCGTCGACGTCCTCTTTCGTGAGTACCGGCGGGTCGTCTTTCTTTAGGGAATCCTTGCTCGGCAAGCTCGAAAGGTTGGACCGTGCCGCGCCCATGTAGTCCGTGGAATCCTGGACCCCCAGCAACCCGGTGTCGGGCGTCAAGTACACGACGGAATACTCCGACGGGGCGCCATGACGGAACACCACCAGCTCCGCGAGGTCCACGTACAGGCCCATCCCCTTTGCCCTCAAGTCTTGCCCCAAGCGCTTAAACGCATTCGAGACGGGACCCACAAAAGTCCAACCCGACGGAAAAACGGCCTCGGCGGCCATTTCCATTCCGATGGGTACAAGACCCAGGGTCGCGGCGATACTCTCCAGCACATCTTTTGCCGTGGAATTTGGAAGGAACGAAAGACATACCGGGGTAGCTGTGAACGGTCGGGTAAGCGATCGCAAGGACATCGACCGGATGGTTGTCACGCGGTCGGGGCCCTGTTGGACCGTCTTCGAGTCTATGATGTTCCCCTGGTACATGAGGCCCGGCTCGCCTTCGTCCTCGTAACCGGCATACAGGGCCACATTGGTCCCGCGCTGCAAGAAACGGGACACCGTGTCGTCGTTCGCGTTGATAATGGTCGCGTCCATGCTGTTGTCGTCGAAGACGCGGGAACGGGTGCAGCTCGCGTCTATGCGCAAGCCCGCAACATCCACCTGGACGCCGTCCTTGTTCACGGCTTCGAGACGTACAACCCTACCCCAAGCCATTTGCCTGCTCCCATGCCTTCACGTCTTCGGGCGAAAGCCAAAAGAGACCCCAGGATTCACCCAGGGCGTCGTAATCTGTAAGCGGGCGCCCGGTGCCTTCCGTAAGCGGCAACGCGATAAGATCGCCCACAATAGGCGACAGGCCCTTGTGTTCATACAATAGCGGGAAATTAGGCACCAGCCGCAAATACCCCAAGCTCGCGCCTTCCGTATCTGCTACCATGACATCCCAACCCTCGGCCCGGATATTCCACACAAGACGGAGCGCCATCACCTGCAGTTCCGGTATGAGGACCCGGAGAGACTGGTCGGCGCTCTTTTTAGGATCGAACGGGATACGCAACATCACTGAACCCCCAGGATTAACTGTTCACGTTGTGCCGCTGTAGGTTCGGCGGCTACCTGTTGCCCTCCGTCGAGGTTCACGGCGGCGGCGCGGTTGATGTCAGTGTCCATGTTTTCGGGTTCTTCAACATCCAGGGAAACGCGGTGCTCGTTGAGCCGGACCCGTTTTACTTGACGGAACGAAAGCTCGAACTCCTGGGCGTCGCCGCTCTCCCCGTCACGGACCGCCCCGACGTGCGTAATGGCTACATCGTTGTACACTTCCAGGGCGCACACGATGGTGACCAGCTCCCGGTTGTCCATTATTTCCTTCAAGTCGGTCCAAGCCTGCTCGGCGCGGTTCTTTAGCGGTTCCCACTGTGCCAAATCCAGGATGGCCTCCGCGCTCTGTTCGTCCAGTTCCTCAACATGCCGCAGGGAATGGTTAGAGACAAGGCCGGTAAGGGTGCCCTCCCGTAGCAAGTTGTAGATACCGTCGGACACGGACCGCCCATCCTGTAACGGGTTCTCGGTCACCACGGCGTTTTTCTCGTGGTTTTCCTCAATTATCAAGTCGATATCGACGGAGCCCACGCGGTAGCCGTCCTTGCGATAAAAGAGGCACACATGTTGCGGCAGCTTGTCCTTGCCGGTTATGCTGTTCACTATTGCGCCGATCGTGCTTATCATATTGTCCCCAGGGTCAGTTCGCGCAGTTTGACGTTGAACGCGGCGTCGAAGGCCTTGCGGGAGAGTTCCGAAATATCGAACGAGCGCTGCGCCTGCGTGTTCGCGTCCGTCGCCGCCGTGTTCTTCTTTGTCGCCTTTTCGTTGTCCTTAATAGCTTTTTCAAGACCGGCAAACGCCGCCAAAAATTCCCGGTTGTCGCCACCCAGTTTCGGGTCAACTATCATAGAGGGAGTACGGGAACGCCACGCCACGCCGGTCTGTTCCGCGTAAACTTGTTTTAACAGGTCGAGCACCTTCTCGCGGCCCCGGATGTCGGGGGTCAGCTTCTCTATCTGCTTGGAAGCCTCAAGGCCCACGCGCCCGCCCATGCGGGCCTGTTCCTGTAGGTTCACGACCTGTTGCTTGCGGTCCTCGAGCTTGCCTTCCAGTTCGTCGAGAACCTGCTCGCGCGTCTTGCGCTCCCGCAGGAACTTGTCTTTAAAAAGATTTCGGGCGAACTGGAGCTCCTTTTCGGACGCTTCTTTTTCCGTCTTGTTCTTTAGCCAGTTGTACGCCTCAACGAACCCCTCGATAGCCATAAGGGCAATACCGATAGGACCGAGCGCGGTCTTCATGGCCAGCCCTATTGCCCGGAATGACGACACCGCGGAAGTCTTCAAGCTAAAAAACGCGGATTTCAAGAGACCGATGGTCGTGATTTGGTAGTTCATGGCAGCGCCGCTTGCAAGGGCCGCGCGCTGAACAATTCCCTGGACCGCGGCAAACGCTCCTGAGGCCGTGATAGCGGACCGCAACGCGGCAACGTACCGCATAATTTGGGCATTTATCGCAGGCCCAAATATCACATAGACCAGGGGCGCCAAACGTCGAGCCCACGTTGCTATCGTTCCGAACATGTCCGGGAGTTTCTGCAAGGCACCGGCGACCGCCTGGATGCTCGAAACAATCGGGGTCCAGTCGAAAGCGATTAGCATATCGGCCCCCGCCTTGAGCATGGGCAAGAACGCCTCCGCCATGTTCTGCAGGGCGGTTACAAAATTGTCTTTTAGTGTGGAAATCTTACCCGTGAACGTTTGGCTCTGTGCTTCGAGGTTCCCGAAAAACAGGCCCCCCTCGCTCGTGGCGCTCTTGAACGCCGCGGTCACCATGTCCGCGGTAATAACGCCCTGGGACATCCCGTCCTTCAATTTAGCAACGGAGATGCCGGTCTGCTTTGAAATTTCCGTTAATGGGTTGAACCCCTGGTTTATGAGCTGGAGCAAATCCTGGCCCATAAGTTTCCCGGTGCTCTGTATTTGCCCGAAGACAAGGGCGAGGCCCTTTAGCTTGTTTTGATCCGCGCCCGCAACGTCGCCCAGCATCTTGAGTGTCGGGACAACCTTATCAGCTTCGAGCCCGAAGGCCATGAGCGTCTTGCCTGCATCTGCAAGGCCCAGTTTAGAAAATGGGGTTTTTGCGGCAAAATCCGATATTTCAGCAATCAAGTCGCGGGAACGTTCCGCGGAGCCCGCCATGACCGTAAATTGGGCGTTTAGGGACTCCATAGACATCGCGGCGTCGAGCCCGGTCTTTGCCAAAAGCGTAAAACCGGCCCCGATAGCAAGACCGCCGACCCAGCTCTTGAAACTGGAGAGAAGCTGCTTGCCCTTTTCTATGCCCTGGGGGTCAACCTGGAACCCTAGCCGGGTATATAATTCTTCAATTACCATTGCGGCGCTCCTTCGTTGACTTTTTGACCTGTTCGGACTCCCAGGCGTCCGCGGCGCTGTTGTAGTCCCTCCGCATGTCCAGGACCGCGTTCAGTTGTCGGATGTCGTCAAGGTCCATCCGTTCAACCTCGCTCAAGGGTAGGCCCGCGTCCACTACCAGGCGCAATATGGGCCACCGGTCCTCAACTTCGGGGGCAAGCGTGCCTACCCCGCCAATGCTGGCCCAGGCGCGCTCGCTGAACTTGCGGCTCCTTCGGAGGTATTTGTTGGTGCTGGACGGAGTCCAAAGCGAGCCGCCATCTTTAAAGGGGCTAGTTTGTTGTACCTCCAGCTCTCGAACACGACCAGGTACATCGCCTCAAGTTCTCCACAGAACACGGAGTCGACCGTGCTCCGGTCCAGGATTTCCGTAGGAACACCACCGGGCGGCGTAATAGTCAAGCCCACAAGGGAATCGACCACGATGCCGACCGCGCGTTCGTCCGTCGTATTTGCGAGAACATCTACGACGGTATCTATTAGGGTGGAAAGGTCCACGTCCGCGGACAGGTTCGACAAGTCCAAAGTCTTGAGAACAGGCAAAAGCAAAGCGCCTACACGCTTGGCTAGTGTGAACGCGGAAGTCGCTGGCAACGGACGGAACCGGACGGAAAATCCGCCGATTTCTTTTGTGACCGGGGAAATCATGGCTAGTTGCCTCCGACGTTGTTGGTAGCGATTCCAGTGTCGAAGACCCACTCACGGCTGTTGAGATCGTCGCCGTCCTCCCAGTCGGGGTCCTTACGAATCCAGGCCTGGGGGGCAAAGAACAACGTATTGCCGAGGGTGTCTTCGATGGTAAGCGGGAACACTCCCGCGTTCGTCACCTGGTCCGCTGCAAGGATCGCGGAGAGTTCCTGGTTGGTGCTGGAAGTCTGCAACAGGGTGAGGGTGACTTCGAAGTCGCCCTGGTTCTTGTTGATACGTTCCACATCGCCACCGGCTCCCTTGCGCTTGTCGAACGCGTCACCGGAGCGGGACACACGAATGAAAGTGCCCTGGGCATAACCGGAGATAGCCAGGGTGCCGAAGTTGACAACGACCATTTTCGGGTCGTACGTCTTGACGCCTACATTGGGTACGGGCATGACTTGACCTCCTTAAATTAGACGGAAATATTACCGTTGATTTCTGTTTTTTGGATAGCGCCCTGGTAGAGTGCGCGGAACTTGACGTTCGGGAGCTTGCGGGCAATCTTATCGGCTTGCGGGATGTCCGCAAACTTCGGGGCGGTCACCTCGATGCTATCTTCCTGCAAGATACCCATACCGGCGGCGCGGAAAAGGACACCCTTGACCAGGCCCTTAATCATACCGATGCCCACATCGGAGTATGGCACCTTGCGGTTGTTGACGAATGCCCCGTACACTTCCTCGCGGATTCGGGCTTCGATCCAGTCGGTGCCGATAATAATATCGATCCATTCACCGGAGGCGACCTTGCCTTCCTGGGTGATATTCACGCCGCCGACTTCGGTGTAATAGTTGCAATTTTTGTTCTTGAGTGCCGTTTCCGTCGCGTCCGTAACGGTGCCAGGCTTTACACCCTTGAGCGTCTTGTACGCCCAGGTAGAGGAACCCGGTTCGAACGGGAAGCCCTCGCCCATCCACGCGGCGTCCGGGTAGTCCACATCAGTAAAGGCCTCGCGGTAAATCACGGCGGAGCGGTCATAGTTTGCGGTCTTCAACGTGCTCGCAAGGTCTGTGCTCTTTGTACCGTCCGGGGTGTTCGCGTCCGTTGTCCACAAGACCGCAAACCGGCGGGCCGTTTCAACCCAGGCCGCGACGCCTGCAAAGTTCGCGGACATAGCCTGGTCAACAACCACGCCATACCAGGAGTGGTCTTCGTTGAAAATTGCGGTCAAACTTGCGGCGACCGTGGCGTCTCCACTATCGGCACGCCCAACAACGACACGGGAAACGCACGGATTCTGCAGGAAAATAGCCTGCGCGATCTTGTAAACGGCGTCAGTAGTTGCCCAGCCGTCCGCGACAAGTTCAGCGAGAGAGCCATACGAGCGAGCGCGCGTGAAGGTCGTCGTGGTTTTGCTCGTAGCGAAAGTTGACAGGATGAGCGGCACATTGAAGGAAGCGACCGCCACCGAGGTCGTCTGCCGCGTGATGTTTACTGTTACAATATTGTTTAGCGCCATAACGGGCCTCCTATTCTACGTTAAATATATTTAAAATTTCGACCGCCTGCAAATTATTTTTGTCGGCGTCGACCAAATTATCACCGCCCTCGGTCACCAGGTCCTCGCGGGATTCCTGGACAACTTCCACGGATTCCATGCTCGGAGTTGTCCCAGCATATCCGCGGGCCCATGCCATTTCCAGCGTGAGGATAGATTCATGGCGCCAGGTGCTCTGTTCCAGCGAGGGGACCTGTTCCGGTCCACGGGTGCGCAAAACGGAAAAACCGGCGGCGGCGAACGCGTCCACGGTTTCCCTGTTGTCCAGGGATTCCGACAGTAGCAGGAGCGATTCACCGTCGCCGCAAACATCACGAACGACAACGGACCCCGTATAGGTATATATGCGGGGCCCGATTTGGGTCTTGTTTTCGTCAGTACCGGCTACGACGTGCGGAGTAGTGCCCGCGGGACGCCATGAACCGGAGTAGTCTATCGCGATATATTCACCGGAAGGGGCGGGGCCATCCTTGTAGGCCTTCACGACTTCGATGCCGGGCAACACTCCGGTCACCCAGTCGTATAGAACACCCCACAAAATAGAAACGCTGGTCGCCTGGCTCATGCATCCCCCTGTTGCGCTGGAGTACCTTGGGCGCTATTCTGCGTTTCCTGGGTCCCTATGTAAGCGGCGATATATTTGTAATGTTCGACAAGCCCGTTGGCATACACGAGCTCCTGCACCACCTCCCAGCGCTTGCCCGCCCAAATGACGACGTCGCCCGCCGTGTTAGAGCCTTCAAGGCTTACCGCCAGTGGGGTGTTTGAATAAATTTTTACAAGACCGGTGTCGCGCCGGTTCTCCGGTAAAAATTCCGTTTCCTTGCCCGTCAAGGGTTGAACGCTACCGGTAAACGTGAAACTTTCAACCGTGGAAACGACCCAATCGCCACGGGAGTAAGACCCGGTGCGGTGTTCGGCCTGTATGGTGCGGGGGAACAATGTGCTCATACGTTGACCACCTTGTTCGTAATTGACTGCCGGAGGTGTCCCGTGTCGATAAGCGGGCGGGAGCTGCCTTTGCCCTTCACCTTGAACGCCTTGCCGCTCACACGGTTGCGCATCCAGCCGCCGCCAATAGTAATCGGGGAGTTCGGGACAAAATCACCAGTTAGAAAAATATTTTTCATTTCGCCCTCGTATGCCATCCCGAGGGTCTTTATGGCCTTTTCGGCATTCAACTTGCCGTCGGCCACCATCTTGTAAAGACCCGCCATAATACGCGAAAAGCGGCCCGTGGCGGCCTTTTCCCGTGTTTGCGCCATAAACGGGCGCGGCGGGATTTTCATGACCTCGCTGCCCCTCTCCAGCACCAGGGCGACGGTCGCGAGGGTCGTCTTGCCCTCGTCAGCCGAAAGACCGCCGGGAATACCCACGAGAGCGGCGCGGTGCTTCAACAGCGTCAGCTGCCTCTTTAAAGCAGCCTTGCCGAGGTCCTTATGTACGAATTTAGGGGCGGGCATTGAACCCCCCGGAGCATACGCCCATGAACGGCCTGCACCCCTTACGGATCGCAAGCAACTGCAAACCCCAACGGGTCTGCGCCAGGTCGGTGTCGCCCACCTTAACCGCGGTGGCGGCGACGGCCCCGGAGCCGTAACTCACGGAGAGGTCGCCCTCACGCTTCGAAGTGATAGCACCGGTGGAACCGCCCTCGGCATTCCCGGAGCCCGGAACACTGGAGGAACCGGAGCCCAGGAGGTACCAAATGTGGGCCGCCATGAGTGCGACGGCCTGGTTATATTTCGGCCCGTAAAAATTCCGCTGGGTCCGTTCTTCCGCCATTTCCACGAACACGGAACAACCGGGGTCCTGGGCAAGACCCGGAGCCACGGCGGCTATGTATGCTTCAATGGATAGCTGTTCGGACATATTGCGGGCTCCTTACTAGGTTTCGGAAGTTTTCCGGGACTCGATTTCGTCGTGGATTTCTTTCTTGCGGTTCATGGCCTTGATCCGGACGCCTTCCTTCTTGGAAGCCTTCTCGAACTTGGTAGCCTGGTCCTCGCTCTTGATTTCGTTCACAACGTCGTCGAGCTTGTCCGCTGGGATTTCGTCGGGAGTACAAGGAACGTTGGCGTCGACCTTCTTTTCCTTGCCGTTTTCGTCTTTTTCCGTTTTCTTTTCCACCTTGTAGATGGGAACGACGGTACCGTTGGCGATGTGGTCCTTGAGGCTCTTTTCAGCGACGCCCAGCCAGTGCTCGTCGGGGATGACGTTCAAGCCAGGAACGAGAATGAGCTTCGGCACACCTTCACCGCGTCCAACAGTAATCACGCGGGCGGCTTTGTTGTTTACTAGCATAGTTTAACTCCTAAAAGGTTATAGCCCTAAATAAAGAAGGGGCAGACCGGGTTGGGCTACAAAACCCGGCGCCCCTAATAGTACCGGCGAACCCCACCGGCGGGGACCTTTAGGAGGTAATCCTAAAGACCATCACAGAACACCACGGACAGCGGGTAGTACAACAGGGTACCGCCGGTTGCCTGGGCGCAAATGATGTCGAATGCGAGGCCCTTTTGCTGCGGCGGGAACTGTTCCAGGCGCTGCGGGATTTGGACTTCGACCTTCAACGGGTCGCGGCTATAAGCCATGACGCGGGACGTACCACCGGCGCCCGCGGTTGCAAGGTCAGAGACCCAGTCAATGCGGGTGATGTCCGGGTAGTTCTCACGAATGAACCCGAGGATGGTCTTGTCGCGGTTGGCGCCGTACGGCGTGGTCTTGAGCTTGTTGTAGAGGCTCAACGGGAGGATGAGCGTGTCCGGGTTCTCGATTCCGTTCGTGGCTTCACCGGAAGCGGTAATGATACCAGCAACGTCCGCGACAATTTCGTCGGCGGTCTTGTTAGCCCATGCCTTCGAAGTGTTGCCAGCGTTGTAGGCAGCCACGTATTCCGAGATGCCCGGAGCGTTGATAAAGCCCGGGAGCTTTGCCTTCGCGTCACCGAACCAGGCAATGCGGTCCTGCTTTTCGTCAATGGCACGGCGGCAGGCTTCTGCTCTCTTTGCGTCGAGAGAGACCCCGGCCTTTTGAGCGCGGCGGATTTCCTTGAGGGAATAGCCATAGCTGGAGCCGATGTCCTTGACCGGGCTCATGTGTTCCTCGCCGCCTACGTCAGCGCGCGGGAAGTCGTTTGCGTAGTCCGAGACGATCTTGGCGACGCCTACCTGGTCGTAGGAACGCCAAATGATACGGTCGGCGCCCGGGTCCTGTTCAGTCGAGACCGGCAAAAGCTGGAGGGCCTTGAGGGCCTTGTGCTTCACGTCGTAGGTGCGGGACTTGACGAGGGCGAGCTGTTCGTCGAAGAACGCCTGTTCGTAGGCGTCTAGGCGGGTCTGATTATTTTCCATATTTCAAACTCCTTTTTGTTAGCCGAGGTCCACGGCGACAATATCGCCCTGGGATTCAGCGGTGGAACGTGCGAACCAGCCCGGGTTCAAGATTTGATCGGAACCCGCGGTCGTTTGGGCGACCGTGAGGGTCTGCGTTGTGTCCGTCGTGGTAGCGACGATGGCGACGCTGTTGGAAGCCACGCCCTTGTCCTTTGCGGTCAAGGTGACGACGCCGGACGCGACCGTTGCCGTGAACGGAATATCGAGGGCGGCAAGCAACGCCTGGAGAGCGGACGCGACCGCGGTGTTGCTCTTTACGTCGTCGGAGGTCGTCAAGGATACGCCCTTGTCACCGACGAGAACGTTCACAACCTTATTCGCGGCGGAGGTGTTCGCGACCGTGATAGTCACGACGCGGGCGGCACCGTTGGCGGCGCTCGTCTTTTCGACAAACTTGCCGGTGCTTGCGTTGACGGAGATTTCAGCGTCAGCGGAAAGCGCGGAACCCGCAACGCCCCACACCTTGCCGGTGCGAACCACGTTCACGGAGTCGCCGTCCTTCCATTCCTGGGTGTCCTTTGCGGTGCGACCAGCGACGCCCAAAAGGGCGGAACCGGTGCGAGTCACCTGCTCCCCGTCACCGGTGCCAAAAACCGGGGCGCCGTACGGGATGTTGCCTTTAGCGAGGCGGGAGTCGATCTGATGGGTTTCGGTCAGTCCGATGAGACCACCCGGCAAACCCTTATCCATGTTACCATAAGCTGCCATTTGTGGCCTCCTTACTTGTTCGGGGTGTCGTCTTGCCACGCATTATCCATGCGGGCGTTGTAGTTTCTTTTTGCTTCTTCGAGACGTTCCTGGGCCGTCTTAATGCCCGGAGTTGCGGCAACGTGGTCCGCGGCGTCGTGGCGGCTTTGTTCTTCGCCGTCCTGGTCGATAAGGTCACAAGCACAATCGAAGCGGGCGTTCACGTAGGCGTCGTCCTTGCCGTCAAGGTTGGCGCTCGGGAACTTCTTGAGGATGACCGCCTTCTTGATGTCCTGGTCGGCCATGTCGTTGCGGACTTCCACGCCAGCCTTCTGTGCCTTGCCCACAAGTTCAAGACGAGACTGGACCGCGGCGGAAATCTTGCCCGGCATTTCCTTTTCCATAGCGTCGAGACGTTCCTGGAGCGTGTCGCGTTCGCCCTGGAGGGTCGAGCACTTTGTCTCGAGGGTTTTCTTTTCGTCAGCGGCAACTGCGGCGTCGGAGCGGAACTTCTCGAGCTGCTTGCTCAATTCGTCGCACCGCGTTTGAGCCGTGCCCAAGGCGGCAATTACATGGGGCTCCGCCTGGAAGTCAGCCCCGTCGAGGTGGATGGTCTGTAGTGCCATGTTGTTTTCCTTTTCGTTGAAATTTTTTAGAGGATCACAAAGGACCCCCGCGGAGTCCATGCGAATTTGTGCGTCGTCACCAGCGCGCCCAGCGGGGACCAGGGCCACGTGGTTGTACCGGATGTTGCGCTGTATGCAATCGTACGGCATACCGAGCCACGTCCCGAAAGTCCACTCGATATCGCAATTATAGCCGCAAGACAGGCCCCGGTTGGTGCCCGCGCGGATAGCCGAAATCGCGTCCTGCTTTGTTGCGGACAATGTAACATACACCCGGTAGGAATCCCCGGTCACGTCGGACCCGACGGAGCCGACCTGCAATTCCCCGATATTTTCGGGCGTTACGATCTTTACGTCGGGGTGATTTAGCGTGAGCGGCTTGCACTTGAGGGAGTCCATAGACTCCGGGGCGAAAACTTCCTCGGGTAGTCGAAGTTCCCGGCGGGTCGTCCCGTCGTCGTTCCGATACTGGAACACGCCGATGCTCGTTACAGGCACACGGGCGACAAGAAAGCCCTCGGGAGTAGTTTCCGCGGGCCTGGTTTCCCAGGATATCGCGTTGTCATACCAGTCGAGGCGTTGCACGTCTTTAGAAATTGCGTTAGCCATACCCAAAATATAACATTAAATTTTAATAAAATCGTAATAAAAATATAAGAAAACAACAAAAACCCCGTAAATTCACCGGGGTTTTTATTAAACATGTCTAAAAATCACAAGAATTTAGACAAATCGGCACCAGGTATAAACTGCACCGAAGGTTCCGCACCGGTTCCTATATATTCGATATACGCAAGGGCACCCTTCACGGGGTCGGGCAACGTCCGAGCCCATTCCAGTACCTTGTCCCGTTCGGATTCCTGGAGCCACAAAGGCCGGTCCCCGTTTTCGTTATAAGGTACAACGGTCTCAAGAGTAGGCCCCGAAGTTTCGACAAGCGTTGCCGAAACCGAGGCACCTTCGGACTCCCATCGTTTCTGTAATTCCATATAAACCTCTATTGATTAAATTAAAAGGAATACCGGGTAACTATGGCCCCGAAACTTCCTCAACCTCGATATACGTCGTTTTTTCGACCTGTTTAGAACCAACCACCCTAAATCGGGCGTGCTTACTAACCAGGATTTCTTCTTCGCTGGTAACGTTGGAAATATCACGGATAGAAGTACCGCGCAGCCGACCTTTATTGACTAGCACCACGTCATGCACATCAGAACCATGCCCTCTCGCGAAACTTTGCGCAATTTTCAAGCTGCTAGTCCATGACGATGTACCCAGCATGTCAAGTTCCGCCCCTTCCGCAATTTTGCGCATTAAGTCATTAAAATCGGGAGTTTCGAGAATCAACCCGCGGTAAGCGGTTCCGCCATTCCACTTTGGAGAAACCCGGATAAAATCCTCGAGGGCATCCCCGTCTTTTAAAGTCGCGTCCATGACATACGAGGGAACATCACGCAGCACGCCCATTTGGGCTTTTCTAATATCCGAAAAATGGGGGCCCGTATAAGATTTAAGAGCGGTAGCAATTTCTCGGGATGTAAACTGGGCACCCTTGAGGGTCTCTATATAATTTAACGCGGATTTTATTTTAGGGTGTTCCGTCTGTTCCGTCAAGTTCTCGGAAGTCCCAGCCACAGGTTCAACGACGGGTACCGGTTCAACAACGGAGGCCGGTTCAACAACTGGCACATTGAGACCGGCGACACCCTCAAGTTCCTGCCAGTTAGGGATAGCCACGCAACGGCACATGATCGCCACACCTGGGTGCGTGGTCGGGGCTTCGGGCGGACGGGATACCCATTCCCCCTGCTCGTTTTGGCACACGGCGGGGTTGTCCCATCGACAAATCTTGCCCTGCATGACCCAATGGGACGGGAGCGCGTCCGCGTACTTGCCACCAGGGTTGCCTCGTACCCGTTCATCCTGGGCGGTATCCCAAATGTACGTCTCGAGACCTGCGTCCGCCATACGTCCCTGCGTGAGGTCCGCGTTTAGTTTCGCCGTTTGGTCCCGGGCGATTATCTTTGCCCGGTTGTAGGAAATCCTCGGCAAGTCGCGGGCGATGTTGTCCGTCACCTCGCGGGCCAGCAGGCCTTCCTTCACGCCGTCTCTGACCCGGCGCGCCACGGCATCCCGCATATCCTGGGACGCCTTTGTTATGAGCGTCACCTGTTCGCGGGCCCATGTGTCAAGCACACCAGGAAGCCAGGGCTCGTCTTCCGTGAACGCGGTGCCAATGGCTATTTTTTGGAACGCCGCCAGCTCGTTTTTGTTGAACTTGTCCATGCCTTCCGCGATAGTCACGATGGCGGCAAGGGCGGGCCCGGTTCCTTCGGGGTTCAAGTCCACGGCGTCACCGTGCGGGACCATCGTACCGACGGCGACCTGTGAATACTCGCGCCACACCTTGTCGAAGTAACGGGAGATGGCGGTCGCGTATTGCCGCTCCAGGGAGAGCGGGTACTTCCAGCGGCGGGCCTTGAGCGTCCGCAGCTTCTGCTTTGTCATGCCACCAGCCATAGCGACCAGGGCGGGGAGGTTCCTGGTCATCGGGGTCATTTAGCGCCTTCCATCGTCAAGTCGGGGGTGTGCAAATCCTCGACCGTGGTGTCCACCTTGTAACCGCCCTGGAAGCGGTTCCGGATCACGTCTTCGGGGAACAGGATACCCGCCTCGACGTAGTTACGGTCGGCCCTGCTCATGGCCTCGCGGACCTGGGCGTCCTTGAGCTGGTCGCGCGTGCTCAACGGGTTAAAGTTGATGGACAGCCGGGCGTCCATTTCCTTTGTGTCGGGCTTTACGATCTTGAGCAGCGCGTTCAAGTCTTCCATGAGACGGAGCAGCGGGGGCAATTCCTGTGTCACCTGCAGGCCCGCTATGTACGCGTTGTAGTTGTCGTCGTCACCCTCGCCCGTGGCGTTCATTCCAGCGGCGGACCGCCCGAACATCTTGGTGACCGGCACGCGGTACGCCCCGGAGACCGCCATCATTTGACGGTCCCAAATTTCGGGAACACCGGAGAAGGTCACGTTCTCGCGGGTGTATTCTTCACCCTCGCCTAAAAATACGCCATTTACAACCGATTTCTGCATGTCTATGGCTTCGAGGCGGTTGTCCAGGCTTTTCCAGTCGTTCTCGGCCACCAGGTTCTCAAGGTTCGAGAGGCGGTACTTTGCGACGCTGCATTCCTTCATGAGGTGCGATGTGCCCTGCTTTGTGGTCCCGAACCCGTAGGCGTCGTCAAGGCCGCGGTACACTTCGGAGAGACCCCAATACCGCTCGTAGTCGGTGTATCCCGGTTCCAGGATGTCCACTCGGCTCTCGGACTTGAAGACCAGGACGCGGGACGCATGGACGTTGAACGGGGTGCCGCTCGCGCCAAAGATAGACCACATTTCGAAGTCGTCGAAGTACAGGGAGCCGGGCACCTTCGAGACTTCCATCGCTGCAAGGTTGACACGGGTCCGCGGGTATTCCACGAGGCGCCGTATCTTGCCGCCGTTCTTCGGGTTCCAGGGAGTGTCCCAGCTACCGGCGCCTTCGATGTCCAGCACCACGATAGCGCCGCCGTAGAGGCGCGTATGCTGCAGGGCCTGCTTGAAGACGGCGGGACCGTGTATGCCCTGGAACGCCTTGTACAGCGTGCCGTCGTCCCCTTCCACCTCGAACCCGCACCGGGTCATGTCTTCCGCGGGCATGTCTATTGCGTTCCGGATTTCCGCGTTCGTTCGGTACAGAACGCCCAACATGACCGGGGTTATCCTGTTAAATCCCGCGACGGAGTTCTCGGGCACCTTACCCTTGTCCTTTTTCGATCCGAACCCGGACAAGAGGTTCTGCCAGCCGTCCATGCGAAAAAGAGTTTTTACAATGCCCATTTCGGCCTCCTATGTTGTGTAGAGAGCGGACGGACCGCCCCCGTGATAAATTGCCTGGCGCAAGAGTGACGCACCGGAGTCGGGAGCGTCGCGGGGGTCTTGCCCTGGGCGGTAATCCGTGATTTGTGCCAGGTATTCCGGGTCCGTGGACGGGTCCCAAACAATACTCTGCCAGTATTTCTTGAGATACGCGACGATTTTTATGTCCTTATTCATACTTTCGGAATACTTGTGGACAATGGGGAACCCCGGGATGCGCTGGAGCTCTCCAGCCGCCATGCCCTTGTCGGGGTTCTTTTCCATGTAGAAGTTGCGCACCCTGCGTTCGTGGCACACCCGGGCGACGTCGCCCTTGCAATCGTCGAAGGTGCCCGGGTAAATCTTGCCGTAGCCCTGTATGATACCGTCGGGGCGCTTTGCCATGATGGTGAGGGCGTTCGTACAGGTGCCATCCCAGGCGGCGTCCAGGTGCCCGAAAATACGGGTGGGGCGGATGTTCCAGTCCCAGGCGCCAAAGATGGGCTCGTCGAAGACCTGGCCCTCGTCCTTGACGCTGGTGTCCAGGTTGTAGTTGATCGCGAACAGGGCGGCGGTCGTCGTCGCTCTTTTCTTTGCCAGTTCCTCGGGCGTCAAGATGTGGGTGTCCTCGGGCCGATACTTCCAGGGCTCGGGGATTATTAGCTGCTTTTCTTCATTTCGAAGGCTCCAGGCATCGTCGTGGTGCCAGGGCGTGCCCACGAACGCGCAAGACTTTCCGGGGTCGATGATGTTAGTCATTATTTCCAGCACGCCCTGCTTCACCATTTCGCGGTGAGCCCTTGAGAGGCGGTCCTTGATCGTGACAATATCGTCACAGTGTATCCGGTCGTAGTGGGAACCCGTGGGCACCTGGTTTATGCCGTAGGCGTCGATGGATGCTTCTTTTGTGATGGTCCGCTTGAACGAATAGGTGACGGACCCGAACGGGGAGCGCGTCTCGTCGGGATATTGCCCGTGAAGGTAGTGGAACAGGGACGAAACGGCCTCGGTCTTCATGTACTGCTTGATGGTCTCGAGGGTCTTTGCCGCTTCGGTCCAGTTCTCGCGGACAAGCGCGATACGTTCCGACGGGTGAAAAAGCAAATAGTAGAGGATGCCCACTTCGGTGAGCGCGGTGGTCTTGTAGGCGCCGCGGTGCGCCATGAGGGCGACGTGGCGGCCCGGTTCCGCGTCCCACAACATCTTACACCAATCGGAGTGCATGGCAGTCAGTTTCGTCTTGCCTACCATGTGCCCGATTAGGTGCGGATAGTCGCGAACCTTCTCGACGTATTGGGGATTCCAGGAAAAAGACATCAGCCGAGCCCCGTGATGACAGTCTCGGGCACTGCGGGCGGCGTGTATTCCGCGCGGGCGGCCCTGGAAGAACGGATGGCCTCGGGGGTCCTGTTGTCCACCTTGCGGCCCTGGGCGAACAGGGTGGCAAGCATGAGCTCGGTCTCGTTCGTGAGACCGGACCCGGCGCGGCCGCTATCCATGCCCTGCTTGATGCACGAGAGCAGCTTCATGAGTTGACCCAGGGCTTCGGATCGGTTCGCAAGCGTAAAAGAGACGGTCTGCTTGTCCGCGTCCTTGCCCCAAAACTTGACGTCGATGCCTTCGATGCACCGGCGGTACGCCTCGGGGATTTCCTTCCAGTCGGTGAAGGCGGGGGAGCCGTCCGGGTTCAAGAACATGGCGGGGTCGTAAAGCGCCCGCGCCAGGGTGGTGTCCATGACTTCTTTCTCCAGGAATGCGACGCGGCCCCGGAGCCATGCGCGAGTGTAGTCCGCCAGTATCTTTTGGACCGTCGGGCGGCGCAAATACGCCTGGCCGCAAATGTTCGCGCGGTTCCTGGATTCGTCGGGGAACACCGCGTGGTACGCCTGGGCGTGGTCGAAGTGGTTAGAGAGGTACTCCACGGCAAAATACACCTCGGGGAGCGTTGCGCCCGCCGCCTTCCAGCCGGGAAAGAAGTCCTCGGGAGAGCAGCCATCGGGGAGAGCGTACGCCTTGAGCGTCTTCACTTTGGGCAACGTGCACGCCTCGCGGGTGCTGGAGCGCCCGTGCCGGGGAGAGGAAGCGGCAATGCCCTGTGTTTTCGTTCGTGCCATGCCCTTAATATAAGTAATTTTTGAAGGCATGGAACGGCTCAAGCGCGGCTCCCGACAGCATTTCCCCGAATTATTAACACTTTAAAAACGTCTTTTCCATTGATTTGTTGATAAAGTGTTAATAAATGTTTATAAACTGTTAAGAAGTTGTTTAAATAGTTGACGAACGCGGGTCGGGGACCAGGTTAAGCGACGGGTCGCGGGGATATACGATGCGGCGGCTGGAGCTTACGGAGTTGCCAAACTCCAGGGTGGTCTCGATCACCAGGGGGCCGCGGATGCGTTCGGGTAGTGGGTGCCCCAGTGTAGAGACTGGGGAGCCGGTATCGCGTACGGACATCGTGGCGAAATGGAAGTGGACTTCGATGGGTGTGGGCGTGCTCATGGTCTTATTGTAGGGAATGAACCGGTGACGGGTGCAAATATAAGCAAATTGTAAGAAATTTATAAGTTCCGGGACCCTCGGAATTTTCCTATATTATGGAAGTAAGAAACAACAACCCACAAAAGAGGATACCACAATGGCAAACAGAAAATTTTTAAACCAGGTCTTCGACACCATCTACGACTGCAAGGTGGCGGTCAAGTTCACGAACAAGCGTGGCGTGGTGCTGAATTTCCCGGCGTGCGAGGCCCGCATGTTCTACTGGCTGCACAACATGAAGAAACGCGAAATGGGGGACCTTATCGACGAATGCGGCGCGAAAACTCTCGAAGAAGCGGTGCGCGGGATCGTCCGCGCGGTGCTCTCCATGTGGGGAGGCCGTTGGGACGGTCACGAGAGTTTCCTCCTGGAGTTCAAGGCATAGGGGGTCGAAATGCAAGATTTTACACAGAATTTCGAACGCCTGGAGGACATCCAGGGCAAATACCCGCCGGGCACGCTGGTGCTCCGGGCCCAGTTCGTGTACATGCTGCAGGAACAGTTCCGGGACCTGGAGCTGGACTACCGCAAAATTTCGGAAATGTACGTGGCGGAAATGGAGAAAGCCGCAAAGATGGAGCAGCGGGTGCGCCACGAGAAGCGGAAACGGTGCCTGGCGAAAGCTGAAACCACGCTAAAGAAGGCCGTTTTCTTCGAGAGCCTGGAAGCCAGGGCGGTTCAACATAACGGACGGATTGCGGAGCGCTACATGAAAAAGAAGGTGCGCAAGTTTAGGCACTGGAGGAAATGGCTCGAACTTGCCGAACGCTTTGAGGAGGTCGAATGAAGTGCGACGAACTGCAAGTACGGACGATTTATGTTGACTGGAAAGGCGGAGAAATCTGTTATTATGACCCTTATGAGGTAAACGAATACGTCGCTGAACTGAAAGAAAAGCACAAGAAGGAAGTCGCGCAACTTCTAATGAAAATTTCAAGCCTTGAAAAATTAGTAGAGACTGCCGACAAACTAATAAAACAAAAAGGCGGCTTTACAATAAAGGATATCAAGTTCGGTGGGGTAAGCGTCGGCTCGAACCTGGGGACAAGTTCAAGTAGGAGGACGGGATGCAAGAAGTGTTAGACGCTTGCTGTGGACCCAAGATGTTCTACTTTGACAAGTCGGAAAAGGACGTGATTTACGTTGACAAACGCCTTGTTGAAAACGAGATTATCTGGACGAGCAAGGACGGCAAGCAAGTCCGCACTATTGACGTGATGCCGGACGTAGTTGCTGATTTCCGAAAGTTGCCGTTCGCTGACGAGACTTTCTTCCACGTTGTTTTTGACCCGCCGCATCTCGTCAACGTTGGCGATAATGCCTATATGATGAAAAAGTACGGTCGACTACCGAAGGACTGGCAGTCGTGCCTAAAACAAGGTTTTGACGAGTGCTGGCGAGTCTTGAAAAAAAATGGGACGCTAGTTTTTAAGTGGAACGCCGTTCAAATTCCGACGACGAAAGTTATTGAGGTTATCGGTCGCAAACCTCTTTATGGACACAGGTGCGGCCGTCAAAACAGAACGCACTGGATGATTTTTTTCAAGGAGATGTGATATGGAACTGAAAGCATACAAGGGTGATGTGACTATCCCAGTTTACGGAACAATCGCTGACGAAAAAGTTTACCTGCAAGAAGATGCCGACCGAGAGATAGCCCGACAGAAGCGCAAGCGCTGCCTCGCGTTGGCTCATTTCTGCTGGGAACGCAGATGGCGACCCGAATTTGACAAGTACGCATTTTGGCACCGTTGGGGCAAGATTTGGTTCGAACTAGCGGACAAGTTAAAGGAGGCGAAATGAAAATAAAATTTTTCAAACGGTTACGGAGGGCGCTCCGTCGCCGTTTTTGCCGTCACGATTGGGACTGGAACAACGGGGTACGCATCTGTAAGAAGTGCCTGGCGATAGACATCGCGGAAACGTTGCGGACTATCGAGATACGGCACCCCGGAAAACAAGCGGGAACCGACCGGCCCTGTGTATATTTCGACCCTAGAGGGCGCGTCGTCTCGACAGGGCCCGAGCACTTGAACCCCATGAACAAGGAATAGCGGAATGGACAAATTCTTGAAAGAAGCGTGGCTGCACCTATACAGCGACAAGCGGACACGCGCCCTGCTCGACGGATCGGAGAAAAGCATACTGGACGGCGACGTCCGTGTCGTCACGAAGACCCTCATGACCAACGGGAGCCTCGTACTGTGGGACCCGTCGAGAGAGCAGCAATACGAGAACAGGATGCCCCAAACGGTAGAACGAATCCGGGATGTAAAGAAAGTTATCGCGCCCATAATATCCTCGGAGGGAATACTTCTGCCGGACGCGATTGCGAACCGGATGAGGGTGGCGCTGGGCATAAAGTTCGTTTTGGCCGTCGGTTACGACAACGCCGCGATAACCTGCACCGACATATACGCGGACGGGTTCGCCATGGAAGACGGCGCCCCGCTCGAAAGCGACGGGTTCCTGGGTGGCGGCTATACGGGGAAACCGTTCGCCCACGGGTGGATCTACAAGACCGTGGAAAAGGTGATGCGCAAGTTCGCAGTGTCCCGTGTCGAGGTCGCGGACAACTTCAACGGGCACGGCCACGCGATCTTGAGGTTTAGCGGGTCGTTCAAGGGCAAGCCGCTATCCCTGGCACTAATGAACTGCCTCCTGTACCCGGGCGACGAGGACCACGCCCTCGACCTGGTCCGTGAATGGGCCAAAATGTAAGAAACATGTAAGAAAAATGTAAGCTCCCGCCGCGGGAGCTTTTTGTATATTTATAATGTAAACAAGAACAACCCACGCAAAAGAGGATACCACCATGCGCAAAATTGAAACAATCAAGAACGACATCGCGAAGGCCGAGGCCCGCATAGCGAAGAACACGGAAACGCGCGGTCGCCTGGTCCAGCGTTTCGAAAACGCGAAAGCCCGCGCCATCAAACTGGGATGGGACTACAAGGGCGACGGGACGGACTCCAGCCGCGCTCCCTTGAACGCTATCTACGACGCCTGCCGTTCCGCCGACGACGCCCTTGAATACATCGGGAATAAGGACAGGGTCATCCGCGAGGACAACGAAAAGCTGGCCCGGCTCACCCAAGAACTCAAGGAAACCACCGAACGCCTGGAAGCCATCCCCCAGGCCATCAAGGATTACGAAATCAAGCTCGCGGACTCCCTTATTGCTGACCGCAAGTTCCGCCGAACATGGGCCCAGGGAGAGGTCGAAGAACTCAAGGAAAAGGGGGAATGGATCACGCGGGAAACCTTGAGCGCCAAATGGGAGGAACTGGACCTCGGGAACGTGCGACACTTCGACGACCCGAAGTGGGATATCTACAAGCGCCTCAAGGAAAAGAAGGGCGAACAGGAAGCCCTCGAACGTGTGGCGAAAGAGACCGACGAATCCATCGAGACCGGCGCAAAGCTCGACGCCCGTTCCCTGGTCCTCGACCTCAACGCCCGCGTGTCCGCCTACGTCGGGGACGCGACTGACTGTTCGGGCCTCAAGATAACAAAAGGCACCCACGGCTACGCGGTGCTGAACGGGATCGTCATCGGGACCGAAGGACGCTGCGAGGTAAAGAGCAAGGGGGTCGCCGGGTACAACATCGTAAGATGGCACATCCGAGTCAACGTGTACAGAATCTAACAGAAAGGCCCCAACGGGCCCCTGTTTTCTCCGACCGTGTAGTTGCACCACCCGGAGCAAAACAGGCCCACGGCGCCCCTAATCCGTCAAAACGCGGACCGGTCCCGAAGGATCACCCCGGAAACGGGGGAACCGGGCACCCGTAGAACTCCGCCTGGGCGTCCCACCACTCCCGGGGCGTCGAGAAGGGGCCCGACGGGATGTAGTCGGGCGGAGGCGGGGGTTCGAATGGCTCGTCGAAGTATTCCCAGGAAGTGCGGAACGTGACGGAGCCGCGGTTGAACCCGTCGGGAAGGTAAATCGG
>Ga0310786_10000539_pt1 | contig 61798 bp, 87 predicted proteins | sample AusTroGonzalo_MG_FD_203881 | JGI IMG/M metagenome (GOLD analysis project Ga0310786, IMG submission 203881) | Bovine rumen microbial communities from tropical cattle in Woodstock, Queensland, Australia - Gonzalo_03 (v2) (version 2) | ecosystem: Host-associated > Mammals > Digestive system >...
AGCGTGAAGGAGGCGGTATAGATGGGACAGTATGTCACCGTTAATGTATCGCAGCTTCAGGACTTTGCAGCACGCTTGACAGCTGCCGGGGCCGGGGATCTCCGCAAGGAGTTCAACACATGGCTCGACGGGATCGGCAACGAGTTCCTGCGTATTGTAAGCGAGGAGATCATCAGACGGCAGGTCGTAGATACACGGCTTCTGCTCAACTCTTTCACAAAGGGAAATGCCAACAATGTGTGGACGCTCACGGAAGGAGCGCTGACTCTCGAAGTCGGCACGAACGTGGAGTATGCACAGTATGTCAATGACGGCCACAAGCTGAATCCTGCCGGAGTGGACCGGCGCTGGGTTCCCGGGTATTGGAACGGAGATCATTTCACCTACCAGCCGGGAGCAAAGACCGGAATGCTTTTGAAACAGAAATGGATCGAGGGCAAGCACTACTGGGAGGCAGCTGTTCGGATTATCGAGCAGATGATGCCGAGATTGATTGAAGCGAAACTAAACCAATGGCTAAGTAAGTATTTTGGAGTGTGATGATATGGCACGAAAGGTTAGTCCAGAGGTAGCCGGGTTCAAGCACTTCATTGATGCGCTTAACCTTGGCATAGCAAAGAGCTACTTCGGGGAGGTACCGGAAGGCTTCGCAACGCCATCCATCTTCTACCCGCCTCCGGAAAGAACGAGCCTGGCATGGTCGAATAACAGCTATCAGGTGGAATATGCACTATTCCTCAAGGTATTCGACAGAGACAGCCTTAGTTCGGACGGAATAGCGGAAGCGATCACGGATGCGATCATGGAAGCAAGACGGAAGATCCCGACTTATGACGAGAACGGTGTTCCGGACGGACACTGGTTCCACGTCAACAAATGTGAGGCTCGGAACATTGAGACGGGCGTCACGCAGATATACCTGACCTATAAGGTGCAGCGAGGTTATCACGAAGAAACCTCAACTCCGGCGAAACATTTCCACTACGTCGGACTGCCTACCAACATTGAGGAGGATTCAGACAATGAGTAACAAATCAAAGAATAGTGCTCCTGCCAAAGAGGTTACCCAGGAGGTAATCAAGGAGGCTGCGGAAGAAACCACGGTTGTGAAGGCAGAAGCACCGAAGGAACCCAAGTTCCCCATTGCCACTTTAAGGGAGGACTCCTACAAGCTGTACGGCGTATCCACATCGACTTTCGATGGAGCGCTCGCAGGCTTCGATGGAGAGCTCACCGTCAAGGAAGCTGGGGATATTATTAAATCATGGCTTACGAAGGAGGTTAAGTGACATGGGTGGAACATTTAACGGTAAGAAGATCCTTCCTGGTACTTATGTGAGATATAAGGCCAAGAAGACAACTGCTCCGGGAAGTTCCGTAAGAGGTATCGCTGTGGTACCGATTATCGGATATGACTGGGGCGACACCAGCGCACAGATGATCCGTGTTGAGTCTGCGTCTCCGGATGCAAACTATGTGAAGTTTGCTCGTTCCGTATATGACGACAGCAACGCCATCATCCGCTACATTGCGCTGGCTCTCGAGAACGCTGAAACAGTATATGCGTACCTTCCGGCAGGTGGCACCAAGGCTACCAAGACGGCAACGGACCTGACTGTAACGGCGAAGTACGGCGGAACTCGTGGTAACAGGATCACAGTTACTATCGTGGCTCGTACAGACAGCGGATTCGATGTATCCGTATATCTGGATGGAGAACTGGTTGAGAAGTTCGAGAAGATCACCACTCTTGCAGGCCTTGTGGCTACCGAGAGCGAGTGGGTAACCTTCTCCGGAACAGGATCCATTCAGGCGGAGGCAGGAATCGTCCTTGCAGGTGGTACCGATGCGGCCGTAACCAACACGATCTGGACAGACTACCTCGATGCCCTCGAGAAGATCAAGTTTAACACAGCCCTTGTGGCTACTGATACTGCGGCTATCCACACAGCTGCTATCAGCAAGGTTAACTCTCTCAGGGACACCGCAGGAAAGACGGTTCAGTTCGTTATCCCGGGTTGCGCTGCCAACAACATCGGAATCATCAATGTGGGCAACAGCTTCGGATACTCTGACAGCGATCAGCTGACAGACAACCAGGCTGCCGCATGGGTGACCGGTGCCGAGGCAGGTGCGGACAAGACCGAGTCCTGCACATACAAGCCGGTACCGAATGCTGACCGTGTGGTTGGCGCTCTGAGCCTTGCAGCTGCCGAGGCGGCTGTCAATGCTGGCAAGCTGTTCTTCATCACGGACGATGAGGGAACCGTCGTAGTTTGCTACGACATCAACTCCCTTACGACTCCGGGAACGGATCAGGACATCAGCTATCGCAAGAACCGTGTAATCCATACACTGGATGCGTTTGCAGATGATCTCCGTCTGAACATCAAGCCGAATCAGTTCAACAACAATGACGAAGGATGGTCCCTCATGGAGGGTATCGGCCGGAACCTGCTCATGCAGTACCAGGCTGACAATGCCATCACTAACGTCGATCCTGAAGAGGACTTCTATGTTGATAAGACCCTGACATCCGGCGATGATTGCTACTTCATCGTTGGTATGCAGCCGGTAGACTCCGCAGAGAAGATCTACTTCACGATCAACACGCAGTAAGGAGGGATGAAAGATGGCAGTTAATAAGAACGGCATCAGCATTCGTGAGGGCACAATTTATCTCGATGGCAAGAAGGTAGCAGAAGCAGCTTCCCTTACCATCAACTATCAGCCGGAAGTGGTTACACACCGGGTGCTTGGCGAGAAGGGAGTTAACCGCAGATGGATCGGAAGAGACATCACCGGAAGCATGACTGAATGGAAGTCCACCAAGTGGCTTACCGAGAAGATTCAGGCCTACGAGAAGAGCGGAGCTACTCCGGAGCTGAAGATCCAGGGATACCGTGTGGATAAGAACTCCGATTTCTACAAGAACACCAAGAAGGCAGAGACAGTTACTCTGACCGGAGTTGTTCTTACCGGAGATCTTCCGCTCATGGCTCTGGATACACAGGGCGAGCTTGTGCAGCAGACAGTTAACTTCGGTGCGAAGGATCTGTCCGTAGCGTAAGCACTGAAATGGTTCAGATAGGACACGGGCTGTCAGCGCCTCTGATAGCCCGTTTTCCGTCTGAAGGGGTATTTATATCAAAAGCAAATAAAAGAGGCCGTACGGTCAAAAGACAGGGCATGGACGGCAAAAGAGGAGGATACTATGGCAAATTCTAAACTTGCAAGATTTATGAGGCCTGAAATGAAGGCTGAAAAGATCATCGATGTGGTGATCAAAGACAAAGATGGGAATGATATGCCGATCAAGATGCGCAGACTTTCCCAGAAGAGGATCGCAGACCTTCGGGAGATTTACAGATCCGAAGAGCCTGCCTATGACAAGAAGGGCAATCCGATTGTTCAAAACGGCAAGCTGGTCATGAGAGAGAAGTTCGACATGAACGCCTACTCGCACATGCTCCTTGTTGAGTCCCTTGTGGAACCGGATCTGAATGACGAAGAGCTGATGGATTTCTTCGGAGTTGTTGATGTATGCGATATGCCCGGTGCAGTATTTACTCCGAGCGAGATCTCGCAGATCTCTGATTATGCCGGAGACCTCGTGGCCTTCCGTGATGTGGAGGATATCAAACCCGAGGAGGTTGAAGAAGCAAAAAACTAATTGATGAGTGTTCGGGATCCGTAGCATGGTGGACGGCATTTATGTTCATCAATTTCGGAGTGGCTCCGGAGCATTTCTACGACCTGGACCCTCGTATCAAGGCTTTCTATATAGCCTCTGTCAAATACGCAGAGGAGAACCCGGAAATATATATTTTCAGAAAAAGAAGATAGGTGAAAGGAGGAAGCATGGCCAACTTATCCGTAATCTTCAATATGGTGGATAACATATCGAAGAAGATGCAAGGCATTGGAACCGAGGTCGGCTCTGTGGCTGACTCCTTTCAGGATGTCGAGCTTGCCGCAGATAGCGTCCTCAAAGCGGTTGTGACAGATGCCGACAAGACATCCGACTCCATGCAGCAGTTCGCTGAGGAGATGGCACAGGGCATGATCGAGTCGTTCCAGGAGATTGCACAGCAGTCCGGAATGACTGAGGACGAGATGCGGCAGACCATGGGAGAGCTTCCGGATTTCTTCCGAGGTATCGGAGACGGTATCGAGGAGAGCATGAGCGGTATTGACGACGCTACGGAAGACACCGAAAGAGAAGTAGAGGAACTCGGTGATACCTTCGAGGAAACCGGGAGAAGAGGCGAGGACTCCGGCGATGACATGACGAATGCCATGCAGGGATTGGAGAGCTTCCTTGCTTCGGCTGGCATTGTTGCCGGCCTGAAAAAGATAGCCGGAGCGCTTATGGAGTGTGCGGAGGAAGCCGAAAAGGTGGAAACCTCATACGCCAAGTTGCAGACGATAGCCGGAGAAGGATCCATGTCAATGCTGACAGATGAGATCCGGGAGCTTTCGAGCGAAACCGGCATAGCGGTTGATGTGCTTGCGGATGTTGCATACAATGCGATATCCGCTGGTACCGCCGTTGAACAGTCCGTATCCATGGCCGGAACGGCTTCAAAGCTTGCAACGGCAGGTTTCACGGATACGGCATCGGCGCTGTCGGTATTGACAACAGCCATGAATGCCTATGGCGATTCAGCAGGAACGGCGATGGAGATCGCTGACTCGCTGATCACAGTTCAGAACCTTGGTGTAACGACTGTGGCTGACCTGTCCGCTAACATGGGCAAGGCAATCGCTACGGCATCCGCATACAATGTGGAACTGGATAACCTGGAATCTGCATACATCAGTATCACGAAAGCCGGTATCAATACGGCAGAAGGCACAACCTACATAGCGTCCATGCTGAAGGAGCTGGGAACCGAAGGAAAGGGAGTGGCGAAAGTCCTGGAAGAAGAGACAGGCCAGAGCTTCGCCCAGCTGATGAAGAGCGGATATAGCCTTGCGGATGTGCTGGGCATACTGTACACAGCCTGCAACGAGGACGCAACAGCCCTCATGAACCTGTGGGGAAGCGCTGAAGCCGGAAAGGCGGCGAACGCTATCATTTCCCAGGGATTAGATCAGTTCAACGACAACCTGATCCAGCTCCAGCAGAGCTGCGGAGCAACCGAGAAAGCGTATGAGACGATGGCTGACACCACGGCCTTTGCTCATACCAAGATGCAGAACTCCATGAACAACATGAAGATCGCTGTCGGAAATGCTCTGAATCCTATGCTCGAAGGCCTGTATAATGCGGGATCCGGCATAATGGATTTCATAGCGAAGATCGCTGAAAAGGCGCCTTGGCTCGTCACGCTCATAACAGCTGGTGCTACGGCTGTTGGAGTTCTTGCGGTTGCTGTGGCGGGATACACTCTCGTTACGAAGATCGCAACGGCGGCAGAGGCGGCATACGCTGCCATGCTCGAGACTACTTCGGGTGCCATGATGCTCAAGGTTGGCCTAGTAGGCGCTCTTACGGCGGCTCTCGGCATTTTGGTATTCTCCATCATGTCTTCCATCGAAGCGGAGGAGGAAATGAGCGCTACGACCGAAGATATGAAAGGACAGCTGGCGGATCTGACTACGGAGTACGACGAAGCCTGCGAGAAATTCGGAGAAACAAGCGCAGAGGCACAGGAGTTGAAAGGCGAGATGGACGAGCTTTCGGAGTCCATCGAGAAGAACGGACAGACCTTGGAAGAGTTCTACGACTCGATCAACGAGGTTTGTGACGCTCATGATGAGATCGTTAAGACGTTCTCTTCCGTACGGGAAGAGGCGGAAAAGAACCAGACGGCATCCGACAACCTGATTAACCGGTTGAGGGAGCTGTCAACGAGTGCGGATAAGTCTTCCAAATCGCAGGGCGAGATGGAAGCTATCGTTAAGCGCTTGAACCAGCTGTATCCTTCACTCGGAATCACGATTGACGATGTGAACGGCGGCCTCGATCAGATGGCCGAGAAGATCAATGCGGTCAATAGTGCTACCAAGCAGGCCGAGTACGAAGCTGCACAGGAGGCATATGCAAGCCTGATCGCAGAGCAGACCGACCTTGTCAATAAGCAGAAGGAAGCAGAGTATCAGCTACAGAGAGCCCGTGAGAAGTACGCTAATCAGGGTGTTGTATCAGGTACCTGGAATGAACTGTGGGGATCCGGAGCAACAGCTGATCTTGACGATGCAAAGGCGGCGTATGACCGGATCACGGCGGCCGTTGAAGATAATGCAGCACAGATCGAAATTGCCAAGGGTGTCATGGAAGAGTATCAGGACATTATAACTGGTACCTCAGAGGCCTATGTCACCGAAGCAGATGCGGTTTCGATTGCGATTGCCAATCAGAAAGAGAATATTGAGTCTCTCGCAGAGGACTATCAGAAGGCATACGATGCAGCATATTCAAGCATTACAGGCCAGTGGAAGTTGTGGGAGATGGTCGATCAGGGCATCGACGGAAAGGTATGGGACGAGGCAGAGAAGCTTCAGAAGGTATCTCTCAGCAAGATGCAGGACAACATGGACGACCAGATCTCTTACTGGGAGGACTACAACGCCAATATCGAATCGCTGAATGAGAGACACATCGCCGGACTTGATGATGTTGTCGCTGCCATGAATGACGGCAGTAAGGAGGCGTCATCGTATCTTTCCGCCATGGCCGACGCTTCGGATGAAGAGCTTTCGAGGATTGTTGCATCCTACAAGGGCATCCAGGAAGCGCAGAGTGTATCGCTCGAAGATATGAAGGACGGCATGCAGAAGCAGATGCAGTTCTGGCAGGAGTACGCTGATAGCTTGGAAAATCTGCACGGAAGAAATATCCAGGGACTTGACGCCTTGGTTGCTTCCATGGATGACGGATCGAAGGAGTCCGCAGAGTATCTGAAGCTGATGGCAAATGCTTCCGACGAAGAATTGTCTGCTATGGCCAAGCAGTATGACAGCTTGCAGAAAGCGCAGCAGGCCACGGCTGATGATATGGCAGAGCTGGCTACGGATTACGAAGACCGGCTTGCCGAAATCGAGGCAAACTTCGCAGATACCGTGAACAACATGAACATGGAGAGCGAGGCCTACAATGCGGCGGTTGCTACGTTGCAGGGGTATGTGAACGGCATCAAATACATGCAGAGTTATGCAGAGTCAGCTGCTCAGGCGGTCAGCGATGCTGTAACCTATCGGCTGAACAATACGCCGACACCGACGTCTCACTATACGCCTCCGGGACATGCCGAAGGTACCACATTCTCCGAACCGTTCTATCTTGCCGGTGAGGAAGGACCGGAGCTGATTAAGTCCGGCGGCGGTGATACCGTCTTCCCGCATTCCGAGACAGAGAAGATCTTGAATGCGCTCAATGATCCGTATGACAATCTGAACAGGGAAGTATCTCCTGATTCGGAAAGAAAACAGATCGGAGAGGAAGTTGGAATTGCAGATAATGCGACATCCGACAGCTTCTACCGGGAAGAGGGCGGCATCTATGATAATGACTTCCGGCATATTGAGAAGCTCATCGAGTCGCTCGATACACCTCGGGAGAATGTATCCTACGGAGACACATCAACGGTGGCCATCACGGATGAGAGCAACCGAAGCAGAAATACCTATATTAACGAATCATCTCAGACCAGCAGGAGCGAGAAAACCATCACTCTGAACATCAACGGATCCGGATCCATTCGGGTTGATCAGAATGCGGATAAGGAAGCCATCTGGGATGAGGTCAAGGATAAGATCCGGGATAATCTCTTTGAGATTCTTGTGGACGAAATCTACGAAGGCTCGGATCAGAGTTATGAATATTAAAGGAGGGCGGAACAATGGGAGCACAGATGTGGCTGTCATACGATTCGGACAAGAAGTCGATGCAGTTTCCGGTCCTTCCGGAAAAGGTCACAATTTCGCATGGATCGAAAGATGATAAGGTCTATGTCTACGGCATCGGCGGCACGCTTCTCAACAAGCTGCCGGATGCCAAAGTGATCAAGTTTGAAAGCTTTTTCCCGAAGACACGGTGTCAGGGATGTGTCCCGAACCCGATTGCTCCGAGGGATGCTTATAGCTTCCTAAGCGCCGTGCAGCACCTTCCGGGGTGCGCACGGTTCCTCTATTGCGGTGGCGCTACATCCCATGGTTTCAACTGCCGGATCTCTTATGAGGTTTGGGAGGAGGCCGGGGACATCGGCACCATCTATTACTCGATCACGATTACAAAGGTCAATTCCATCACTTTCAGGAAGATCAAGACACAGGCCTCCAGCGCTACGAAATCGACCACAACGACCACGACGGCAAAGAAGACATCCGAAACAACCGGACGGGCAAGCACGAACGTCAAATCGAGAACCTACACGGTGGTTAAGGGTGACTGCCTTTGGAACATAGCGAAGAAATACTATGGCAACGGAAGCCGGTACACGGATATCATAGCGGCGAATAAGAATGTGTTCTCCGGAAAGAGAGCCAATTCAACGGTGATCTATGTCGGTGATGTGCTTGTTATTCCGTAGGAGGTGGAGATATGGAAATGGGGAAGATGCAGCTCTATATCTTCAATGCCGATTACTCCTGCGACGTGACGAACATGGTGAAGCAGGTTGTGTGGACTGGGAAGAAATCCTCTGCTCCACGCTCACTTGAAATAACCATGGTGGACGATTACGACCAGAAAAGGCTTGATATGCGGATGGTTGATGGGTGGACCTGCCAGTTCTACTGGGACGGAGAAAAGCTCTTCGAGGGGATCCTGATGAAGCAGAATATTACGCAGGCCAAAGAAAACAAGCTGAAGGCGTATGACATCTGCGTCTTTCTTGCGAACAGCAAGGACAGCTTCTCGTACGAAGATCATTCTGTAACATTCGTGGTTCAGGACTGCATCAAAAGAGCAGGCCTCCTGACCGGAAAGATCGTATCGTGCAAGCATATCATTGACAGCTTGAAGAAAACGAAGACCACATATTACGACGCTATATGCGAGGCTATGTCCTTTGCATACAAGACATACGGAGAGCGATATTACATCCGGGCCAATGGTGGAAGGGTGGACTTCCTCCGGAGGAAAGAGGAAACAACGCAGTGGGTTATCGAGTATGGCAGAAACCTTACCGGTTACACCTACACGGATTCCATCGAGAAAATCAAAACGAGGTACCGGATCTACAACAAAGAAGGACGGCTGGTTAAGGAGTATGTTAATAAGTCGCTTGAACTGAAGATAGGAACTCTATCGGAGGTTGATATAGCCGACAAGGACTACACGGAAGCGAGCCTGAATCAGATGGTGAATAACATGATTGCAGAGAGCGGATATCCAACCAAGACGCTTTCAGTTAGTGCCATCGGGATTACATCCATCATGTCCGGCGGCTGTCTCTATGTCATCATACCGCATCTCGGCTTGAAGCAGACCTTCTATGTGGATGAGGACAAGCATACCTTCAAAGGAGAATCGCATACGATGTCCCTGAAACTCAATTTTGCAAAGGATATCGATGCTGCCGGATAGGAGATTATATGGACAATATCGAAGAAACGAGCATAAGCGGGTTGATATCGAGGATTGCACAGAAATCACGGACACCCGTGATGATCGAGACCGGCCAGGTCATTGACACGGATCCGCTCAAGATTGCACTGAAGAATGATCCTTCCGTCATTTTGGGAACGGTTGACCTTGTGGTACCGGAGTCCATGCGAAGGAAGACAGTCACTGTGGCTGGTGTAACTGTGACAATCCAGAAGGCGCTCGCTGTTGGCGATGAGGTTTTCATGCTGGTATATGCGAACGGCAAGAAGTTCCTCGTATTAGACAGAGTATAGGAGGGCGGTTATGGACCTTGCTGATACAAACCTTGTCCTCGGTGTGGATATCCTTGAAGAGGAAACGAGCGAGAGGACGAGAACATATAATATCGACTTCGATTCAGGCAGGATATACGGGTTCTGCGATGGGCTCGAGGCTTGTAAGCAGGCCATGACCAAGATCCTTCTGACGGAGCGTTTTAAGAACCTGATCTACTCGGAAGAGTACGGATCAGAAGTGCGGGATGCGTTCATGGCCAACGGCCTTACGGACGAGTTCCTGGATGTGGAGATACCTGCCCTTGTGGAGGAGGCTCTGATGCAGGATGTCCGTGTGCTGTCGGTTGATAACTTCAACATCCGGCGCACGAGCGATGAGGTTTATATCGAGTGCGATGTCGCTACGATATATGGAGATACAAGAGTAAAGGCGGTGGTTTGATGTACGAACTTGAGCAGAGCGAAGATTATTGGAAGGCCATAGCCGAGGAGATGGGCGAGGCTCTTGGAGTAGACACCCGTGAAGGCTCTGTGTACATGGATGCCGCAGCAGGACACATACTCCGGATCACGAAATTCTATAACGATCTGACACAGCTGCATTCGATGTACTCCGTGGATACAACCTACGGAGATATCCTGACGGAAGCAGCTGCCCGGGACGGAATTAACCGTATGCCGGCAACTCCGTCCTATTGGAATGCCGTCTTTGATGGCACGACACCTCCGACGGGAACGGTATTCATGTGCGGGGACTATTACTTCACATGGCAGAATGTCGGAGATATCACGCTTTTGGTGGCGCAGATTGCCGGAGCGGAAACAAATGATCTTGTTCCGGGAGCCCAGCTGGTTCCGATGGTGAATATCGAAGGTCTCAATTCTGCAACGCTCGGCAGCATGTATGAGGCCGGAGCAGATGAGGAGAGTGACGATGCACTCCGGACGAGATGGAGAGAGGCGAAAGCCGGACCTGCCGAGAATGGAAACAAGGCTCATTATAAAAAATGGTGCGAAGAAGTCCCTGGCATCGGTCGAGCGAGGATCCTTCCTCTTTGGGGAGGAGAGAACACGGTCAAGGCCGTACTCTTCGGAACGGATGGATTCAACATCAATTCCACCCTCGTCAAGACGGTGCAGGATTATGTGGATCCGATTGTGGACGGCTTCGATGTGGTTGTAGATGGCGTGACATACACCTTCGGAGACGGCATGGGTGAGGGTGTAGCAAACATGGGAGCACACTTCCTTGCGGTGTCCTCTGTGCCCTTTAATTTGACCGTCAGTGCCACTTTATCACTCAATGAGGGTTATACCATAGAACAGGCTACTGCGTCTGCTACAGCCGCAATAACAGCCTATCTGAAGAACCTGGCATTAAACACCGCAGACGAGTCCAACGAGGTGGTGCGTATCAGTATGATCGGCTCGATCCTCACAGAACTCGATGAGGTGCTGGACTACGACGACCTTCAGATCAACAATCAGACCTCAAATATCACGATTGCATCTGATTCAGTGGGCGTCCTTGCGGGGGTGATATTTAATGCTTGATCATGACGTATTCTACAACCGGGAACGAACCGGGTATCAGGAACTGAAAAGCTACATGCCGAAGTGGTGGCCGGAAATCAAGGAGATGGATGCGAACCTGAAGTTTGCAGGCCGGACGCTTGACGATGCTGCTAAAGACATGGAGCAGTTTGTTTTGAACTGGTTCTTCGACACAATGGACGAGGCGACGCTGACGATCTTTGAGAACTTTCTCGGGATCACCGGCTTCGGATCGAGAGATCTTCAGGACCGGAGGAACATGGCAAAGGCAACCTGGATCGGCGGTCAGAAGATGAGCCGCCCGAGGATAAAATCTCTCGTCCTTGCATATCTTGGATGTAATTGCACTGTGACCTTCACGCATGAGGTTACGATCCGTCCCGTTGTGACGGACCCGAACAGCACACTTTATCTCGGAGAATTGATAGATGTGTTATATAAGCAGATACCAGCTCATCTGGAGTGGTGGCTGCTTACGGCCATTGCCTACGGAGGCGGGGCAACTGTGACAAATGCTGTCCGCCACTGGGCATATCCTCACGAACTGTGCGGTACAAATCCCGATATCAGCACGTTGGGAGAGGCCTTTGAGGATGACATCCTCGTTGACGTTGATGTAGAGACCTACGGCTATCCGCATATCTCGGATTCCGATACACCTGCTGGTACAAATCCCGATATCAGCACGCAAGGATTGGTCCTTTCGGATGAGGTGGATGTGGCGGCTGTCGATAGCTCTAACACATACGATGTGCCGGAAGCACATCAGGACACCTAACAAGGAAGGAGGATATCCATGGGTTGGACTACTGACTTTCTCAACAAGCGCCGCCAGGCGTGGTTGAGAAGAATTACCAAAGCGCAGTATTACACCGGCGGCACCTGGAAAGATGGAGCGATTACTTTGAAACAGGTATCCGGAACGGACATGATCGTTCGCTTCGAGGCGGCAGATGGTGCAACTACTGCTATCACACAGATGCGATTGATTGACGAGGATGGAACGGTTGCCTACACGGTTAACACCAACATCCAGAGATCATCCAATCGGACGGGGGCACTCCTTGAAGTGACCTCTTCACTTACAGCAACATAAGGAGGATGGAACAATGGCGAATCTTGATCCTTTAATTTGGCAGGACGATGTCCGTTCTCCTGCGAATACGTTCACAGTTACGGACAACGCAGACAATACAAAGACGATTGAAAGGGCAGGCACTGTCATTCAGCAGGGCACTCAGCAGAGTGCCGAACATTTCAATCACATGGAAAATGTAGCATATGAAGCCCTTCAAATCGGAGGTGTTCTTGCTCAGGAGCTTCGTCAGCATCAGAGGAAGCTGGACGAAGTTCAGTCCGACTTGGAAAAACTGGATGATGAGATTATCGGACAGGTTAAGACAGTTAATCTGGTCAATACACTCGCATTCCCGTTCAACAATTCTAAGCAGACTGTAGCTATAACGACAAGAGCAAACACGGACTATCGTGTTCTGTTCGAAATCCAGGGAGCACCGACGAATGTAGGTGATATCTTCATAACCGATAAGACGATCAACACCTTCAAGATCGAGTACACAGGATCTGCCGCAGCCGTTACTGTGAAATGCTACATCACAGGAGGTAAGTCGATTTATGGCTAATATTATTATCAAATCCGAGGATCGTGTGCAGAAGGAAAGAGAGACGCTTGCTCATTATGGCGTCAATCCGGATCGTGCAACTTCTGAACAGAGGGAACTTGCTGCCGCAATCCATAACGGTGTAACAACAGCATTCAACGAATTAAGGAGGAGCGAAAGATGATTGTAATCGAGGTTAATGTCGGTCCGAAAATTGACTATGAAGTCAACAACACAAAGATCACATTTGACGATGAACTGATGCTCAATCTGAAAAAGTATGAGCAGGATGATCCGATTGAGATCGATATCTGCGCTGACAAGAATGGTAATCTCACCACAGCTATCGCATGGAGAACTGTGGCTCAGATCGAGATTCCGGCTCGTCAGTATGAGGAAGTTGAAGGGGAGAATGGTACTGAACTGCATCCGGTACCCTTCGATATGGATAGAGTGACATTGAAACTCTATTCGCTTGACTAATCAAAGGAGGTATTAAGACATGGGAAATTATGACGAGCTGGCGCTTGCGGTAGCTGCGTTGTCCGGAGGAAAGAACCGTGTACTTCTGGATGATATCGGAATGCCTGGTATCTATGTTTCTATCCCGAAGGGATACAACGGAGCAGTGATCAAAAATGGAGACAACTCGGTTGTTCATCCTGCTTTCAAGGTGAATGGAGTTGAGAAGGACGAGATTCTGATTTCCAAATATCAGAACTACGTCTACAACAACAGAGGCTATTCCCTGCCGAACTATCTTCCGAAGACATCGGTTAATCAGGGGAGTTCGAAAACATACTGCACAAATAAGGGCAAGGGTTTCCATCTGATGACCATGGCAGAGTGGGCATATGTCGCTCTTTGGAGCAGGAAGAACGGTACAATGCCGCATGGTAACAACAACTACGGCAAAGATAGTGCATATCCGTATGAGACTGGTACTCCGATAAGAAAGAGCGGCTCCACAGTTGAGCTTGTTGCTCCAGGATCCGGTCCGGCAACATGGTCTCATGACCATACAAATGCCGGCATCTTCGACCTGAATGGTAATATCTATGAGTGGCAGGATGGACTGCGTATTGTAGATGGCGAGATTCAGATCATCGCCAACAACGATGCAGCACAGGGAGCTGACTGCGATACCGGAGCAACTTCTACTCTCTGGAAGGCCATCATGCCGGATGGAACTCTTGTGGATCCCGGAACAGCAGGAGCGCTGCATTATGACTGGTTGAGCAGCAAGATTACGATTTCTACTTCCACAACCTATACCACGGACGAAGCGAAGAATACCGGTTACACATCTCTGGATGTCGCATCCGGAGTAAGTGTGCCGGAGCTGATCAAGGCCTTGACTTTGTATCCGGATGATCCTGGACAGGATTACGGTGGAGATCTGCGCTACATCAACTTCGTGGGCGAGCGTCTGCCGATTTGCGGGGGCAGCTGGAGCGACGCCGGGAGCGCCGGCGTGTTCTTCGTGGGCCTCGGCTTTCCCCGCTCGGTCGCCAGCGGCTACATCGGCTTCCGGTCCGCTTTTGTTGATCTGTAATCTGCTTATATGTGTTCTGCAGCTCCCTGCGATAGCAGGGAGCTAATTTTTGTGAGAATAACGGAATACGTTATTTTATAACATTTTTACTCAAATATAACAAACTGTGATATATTATGCCTACCACCGTTAGGAGGTAGGCATGGAAGAACTGAAAATCTTGCAAAAGACATTCGATATGATGGAGTATGCGTACCCTGCACTTGCACAGTATCCGAAGAGCGAGCGCTTTGCGCTCTGTGCGGATATTAAGAAGTGTATGGATTTAGTGCTTGAGAGGATCATCGAAGCGAATAAGAAGTATTTCAAAAAGACTACTTTGCAGGAACTCGATGTAGAACTCGAAAAGCTCCGGGCATACATACGACTGTCATATAAGCTGAAGTTTCTACCTCTGAAGAAGTATGACATTTGGTCAGGGATGGTGGATGAAATAGGGAAAATGCTTGGTGGTTGGATAAAATCTCAGCAAAAGTAACATCGGGATTCGGATTAAGTCTGCCGATTTGCGGGGGCAACTGGAACAACACCGGGAACGCCGGCGTGTTCTACGTGAACCTCAACAATCCCCGCTCGAACGCCAACAACAACATCGGCTTCCGGTCCGCTCTGCCACACATTATAAGTCAGATACAGAAAGCTCAAGGGCTTTCTGCCAGTACCTCGTGGCAAAGGATCCGATTCCCGTTCCCAAAAGGAAGAAAAACGTGTGGGTGAGAATGCCGGCAGTAGCTTCGGCGAACCCTGCAAAGATCCGTAAGGAATGATACGCCCATGATTAAGAATGTGTTTGAACGAATCACATCATTTGAGAATATCCTACAAGCTGCCAAGGATTGTAGTGAAGGCCGCCGGTACGAGAAAGAGCAACTTCACTTCTGGGAAAGAATGGAAGAAAATTGCCACTACATATCGGAGGCCATGCACTCCCTGAATCTTCCGCCGGACCACTATCGGTATTTTTATGTATGGGAACCGAAGCTCCGCAAGGTTATCTACTCTGATTTCACAACAAAGGTTATCGCTCGTGCAATCTACAATGTTCTGAATCCGGAGTTCTGCAAGCATTTCATTGAGGATTCGTATTCTTGCATTAAGGACAAAGGCCAGCTTGCAGCGATGCAACGGCTGAGCGGATGGATGAACTATGTAGGAAAGAGCGGAAAACAATGGTACTACCTAAAACTCGACATCGAGAAATTCTTCTACCGGATTGATCATCAGATAATGATGGATATCTTGAAGAAGAAAGTCGCCGATCAGAGAGTTTTGGAGATTCTCCGGCATTATTTGTGTGAAGCGTCCATGGCATTCGGGCTTCCTCTCGGAATAAAGAATCCTATGTTTGTGAAGCAAAACGAAATGTTATGGGATATCGGTATTTCCATCGGTGGTGGCCTTTCTCACATGTACGGAAATGTATATTTGAACGAGCTTGATCAGTTTTGTAAACGTGATCTGCGGGTGCATTATTACATCCGTTTCATGGATGATGTCATCATACTGGGTGACAGCAAACCGTATCTACATGATCTTCTTGCGACACTATCAGATTTTGTAGAAAACAGGCTGCATCTGCACTTCAATCAGAAGACGGCCATACGGCCGATCGGTCAAGGTGTGGAGTTTGTAGGATATATGATTAAGCCTGGAAATGTGAGACTCCGGAAGTCAACCTCTCTCCGGATGAAAAGGCGGTTGAAACATAAGATGGAACAGTACCGTGATTATCAGATTGACTTCGCCAAGGCAGATCAGACCGTGCAGAGTTACATTGCTATGATGTCACACTGCAACTGTGACGCTCTCCGGAAGAAGATCTTCGACAATCTTGTATTCACGCACAATAAGGAGCCATATGGAGAACCAGAACCTTTTGGAGCTGCTGGATATCTATGCAGCCATGATCGAGAAGCAGAACGAAACGATAGCGAGTTTGACGGAAATACTCAAAAAGCAGGCCACGGAGATCGAACAGCTCCGGATGCTTGCCAACCTTGAGGAATTGAAATAGCTTTTTTGGAAAGAGCCTTCGGGCTCTTTTTTCTTTTGTGGAGGTGCAAATGTACAATTTTTTGTTCAGATTAACAGAGTGGCTCCTGGGAGGGCCGGGATCTCTTGACCGTTTGGCTGATGCGATAGTAGGAGGCGATGTATAGATGACAGCTGGGGATATCTTTGCAACGATCGTCGTCGCTATTGCAGGAGGATCAGGCATTGTAGGTATCCTCTTTTTTTTCATCCGACGATACATCGAAAAGAGGCTCACGGCGAGGGAAACCGAAGATAAGAAGAAGAAAGAGCAAAGGCTGAAGAGGATCCAGCTTGAAGATGAGATGATGCACAGCCAGGGACGGCTCCTCTTCTGGATGTATAAGGCCATCATCACCGGACATCATAACGGGGATCTTGAACAGGCCTTTGAAGCATACCAAGCTGCCGAGAAGGCAAGAAAGGATCTTGATCGGGAAATACTCGCTGAAAATGAACTGGAATAGGGGGTGTCGCTTATGCCGCCTAACATGGATTTCCTCGACAGGCTCCGCCTGACGAGAGTGTATATTGTATCCAAGATTGACGAAACAACTGAAGAATTTGACCGTGAATGCTTATTCACGCTGAAAGCGCTGGTAGAACACACCATTTCGATGATTGAGTTCTGCCGGCTTTTTATTTTAAGGAGGTGACAGAATGAAACTGCCGAACAAAGTGTATGACTGGTTGAAGTGGATTGTACTCGTTTTCCTGCCTGCTCTAAATGTTCTGATCTTCACACTCGGACAGGTAATCGGGTTCGACAGCGCTGTCGTATGCGGAGTGATTTCCGCAATAACTGTATTCCTTGGTGCTCTGATCGGTGTATCAACGATCAATCACAACAAGGATGAATACGGAGGAGGTGAAGACGATGGCACGGCTTTTTAAGAGTTATGACGAGAAGAATCCTCCGATTCAGTGCTTCATGCACAATTCGACCTGGTACAAAGGAAGCGGATCATTTTCCCCCAAGGGCATTCTGATCCATGATACCGGCTGCTCAAACCCTTGGTTGTCCAGGTACTGTCAGCCGGACGATGACGCACCGAACCGTGACGAACTGATTAAGCTAATCGGAAAGAACCGGTACGGAAACGATTGGAACCATACGTCAAAACAGGCAGGCCTTAACTGCTGGATTGGAAAGTTGGATGACGGGAAAGTTACCACTCTTCAGACCGGACCTTGGACGAAAAGGCCATGGGGGTGTGGGACAAGATACAAGAACGGAGGTAGTCTCAACGACACCCACATTCAGTGGGAGATCTGCGAAGATGCAAAGAAGGACAAGGCCTACTTCGCTGACGTCTACGAGGAAACGATTGCCGTCTGTGCATATCTATGCAAGATGTTCAATATCGATCCGCACGGAACGTTCTACTACAAGGGCAAGAAGGTTCCTACGATCTGCTGCCACTGGGATGCCTATAATCTCGGATTCGGATCCGGCCACTCGGATATCTACGACTGGACCGTGATGTACGATTATCTCGGCATTCCGAAGAGCACGGTCAACATCAATGATCCGTACAACAACCTGATCATGCAGAGGATCCGGAATGATATTGTCAAGGCCATGGGCGGACAGCCTACTCCGACACCGGAGCCGAAGACGCTGGATGGATACACCGTAGGAAACGAGTATCAGATCCTTCCTTCTGACGGCCTGAAGGTTCGGACAGCTGCCACAAAATCTTCCGGCACGGTTGCAGTGATTACGAAGGGAACGAAGGTTGTATGCAAGGCTCTTACTCATGATGACAGTGGCAATACCTGGATGCGGATTGAGAGTCCTTATGCCGGATGGTGCGCCGGTATCTACAATGGCCTGAAGTATATCGGACCGGTTGGCTGGGATAAGCAGGGCAACAAGTGGTATTACTACAAGGAAACCGGAGCCATGGCCAAGAGCGAGTGGGTTAAGTACAAGTCCAAGTGGTACTACCTCGGAGCAGATGGTGTCATGGTTTACGGATGGCAGACCATCGGCGGGAAGAAATACTATTTCTACGAAGGCGTCAACGATGGCCATATGGCAGCGTCCGAATGGATCGACAGCCTCTGGTTGGAGAAGACAGGCGAGCAGAAGTACAAGTACAAGGGCTCATGGAAGCAGGACAGCAAGGGAAAGAAGTATGTGGATGAGTCCGGATGGTACGCCAAGAACTGCACCATGAAGATCGAGAAGAAGGAGTACAAATTCGACAAGAAAGGATATGTGGTTGAATAATCACAGATCCGTCGGTTGAAATGATCTCGGAATGGTGCTACAATATCCATACAACTGAATGGCGCCCTGGGAATTGAATCGCTTTCGTCCCGGGGCGCTTTTCATATGGTAACCTTCTCTTCATAGGAGTCACAGCAATGTGGCTCCTTCTTTTTTTGTGTGCAAAAAGCAGAAAAAATGAACAGAAATATGTGGAAAGTGAGCAAAAAACGGCATATTTGTGTGAAAAATGCTGCTTTTTGACCACATTTTGAAGAAAAGACAGCTATGAACCTACCACAATTTGAAGAGGTGATCCGAAAATGAAGGTGTTAGAATAGAATTACACCTGCTTTCGGATGGGGTGAGCATCACATATGGGCCGAAAGGAGGGTAAAAACTTCAAAATATGCCTGATATTATAACGCCCTGCGATAGAAACTAACGCTTGTCGTTGGAAAATAACATTTCCACACAAATCCCTCAGCAGGTGTTAAAATCTATCCGAAGGAGCGGTGGCGTATGATAAGGATTTTACTATCGTCAATCTTGGGAGAGAAGAGAATCAGCATGGCGGAACTTTCACGCATCACCAAGATCCGTCCGAACACAATCGGCGAAATGTACCACGAGTGCAGCGACAGGCTGAGCATTGAACACCTTGATCTGATCTGCAAGACGCTGGATATCCAGGTGGGAGACCTGCTCAGGTATGTCCCGGACGATTCTGATGAGGCGTTATCCAAACCGAAACGACCGAAGAGGGCTGACTCATAATCCCGACATCTCCGTGAGAGTGCTGCAACACTTTCCAAAGGAAAGGAGCTGACCGTGCGTGGCCAGCTCCTTTTTCTGTTGCCAAATCCCTCTGCGGGTGTTAATCCACGAGTCTGAATCGCTTCTTGGCCATGGTCCTGCACTCTTCGGCGTTATACCGGAGAGACCGGTTGAAGATATCCAAATCGAACCCGTTCTCCATATACCCTGTCCGGACCACATCCACATAGTATGAGGACGGCCTTCCCGGCTCAGCGGTCGGAGAGATGATGTAGATCATTCCCTCGAGGACACCTCTTCCGGTCTTAACCTTGACGGTGTCCTTGTAGTAGAACGTCGGATATCCCTCGTAGCGATCCAAGGAAGCTTCATCGCTCTTGGTGATTTCCCAGACTGCGACCGGAACGCTGGATCCCTTACACGGCTCCACTGATGCGTATGAGCCGGTCTTAGAGCCTCTGTACACGAGGCGGTAATCCTTCAGGCTTCCCCTCGCATAAACCCGTGCCGTAGGGCATCTCCGAGCCATCTGCTCGATGTGTAAGTTGCTTCCGTATGCGACATATAATCTCTTCATGTTCAAATCCTCCTTATTTCCACTTATCAACAATTTCATCGGATCCATCAACCACCTTGTATTCACCGGTGGCCATCAGCTGTCCATATCTGTATCCGTACACTGGCTCGAGATCGTACCGAACCATCGTCCAGAAGTCCCCCATTGCTCCGATGCAATAGCGGTATTTCAGCGTGTCGATGAACATCAGCTGGCGGATCATTTCTCTCCGGGTGTTCAGTTCCAGGTTATCAAACTGTTTCTGTGACAGTTTCAGACGTATTCTAATCTCTTTCATGCGTATCTCCTTTCCCCCGTCCTGCCGATAGGTCAGCCTGTATATGCTTATGCAGCTGCGCTGCGTGTTATTCTGGTGGAGAGGCCGGCGGCCTTCTTCAGAGGCTCCATCATCCAAAGACGGCAAGTGTCGAACTCTGCTCCGATGAGGCCGAGGCGGTGAGTGAGGAGGTTCCGCATGATCGTTACCTTCTTCTCTACTGTGTAGCCTGCCATGGAGTTGTAGCGAGTTACCTCGTCTGCGCTCTCGATAGCCCATCCGGATACTGCGAGACAAAACTGGATGTATGCCTTTACCTTTCCGGCGTGGAGAGTGGAGTTGAAAAGCCTGAACTCTACCGTTCCCTTGGAGAAGTAGCTGTGAAGGTTGAGACCGTGATATCTGGTCGGATTGTAGTGGTCGTGATTGATTCCGCCGTAGTAGTTGTCGTTTGCTCTGGAGTACCAGAGAGCTTCCAGGTTGGTTCCCTCACGATCCTGCCGGAATGCTTCGTGAAGCTCCTTGCTTACCTTATGACACCATCTGTTGGCCCGGTCGCCGATCTGAAGGCTGTCATATACGAGATCCTGACGATTTGCGAAGAACTCAACGAGCTTCTTCAGGGACTTTCCGTTGTGGTTAGCGCCGTCAACGTGGATGTGGATTCCGCAAGACCTGTGAGACTTAGCGCCTGCTGCCCGGAGGTTCCGGATGATGGTCTGAAGGGTTTCGATATCTTCGTAATTGAGGATCGGGGTTACCAGCTCAACCTTGTACTCGTCGATGAACTCACGGGAGTCGTCGTTTCTCTGCGGATCAATGGATGAATCTCTCATGATCTGCCACTTCCGGCCGTCCGGTGCGATGACCTTGCGGGTGTGATAGCAGGTGTTGTCCGGTCCGGTGATCCGTCCGTTGATGGTCTGTGCTACGATCTCGGCTGCCTTTGCTCTGGTGATGCCGGTCATTTCGATTTCTACTCCGTATCTCTGCTTCTTAATCATTGTGTTTTCCATAGCTCTTTTTCCTTTCTTTTTAGCTTATGTAGCGGTTTGGTAGTTGTTGAGGTGCTACATGTTGTGGTTTGTTGTTACTAACATATTACCATATGTACACTGTACGTCAATACCTTTTTTATAAAAAAGTGTATAAAATATACAGAAAAATGAAAGAAAATGCTTGAAAAGTGTAAACCTATCTGTTATAATAGCCTTAGAAACAGACGAGATGAAAACACTTAATAAGGAGGAAAACGGTATGAAGCAGTACGGAGCGAATAAAGCAACTGAGTTCAGCAAGAAGCAGATCAGCGTGATCTACGCAGCAGCTAAGCGTGGAGAGATCAAGATTGAGAAATGGGTTATCGGCGAGTTCTACGACCTGGCAGATTACTACGGATATGATGACAACAATTCCGTAGAAAGAGCAGAAACAGACATCCTCCGGATCCTCGAATCCGTTTTCGCAAATGATATGACAAAGGCGCAGGAGCTGATCGACGATTATACAGAGAAAACATGGAATCTGATGGGAAAGAAAGCCCAGAGCAAGGCAGACAGAAGCCTTGTAGCATAAAGGAGGTAGGAATATGAATACTGTTATCAGAGGAACTTACGGAAAGACCAGGAATTATGCAGAAATGGACCGTCTCCCGAATGTTGGAGACGAGTGGATAGGACGAGGATACGAGGATGCGAAGGTTGTGGCCATAGCAGAGATCAATGATGAGGTGGCAGAGACCACCAGCGGAGATCCGACAGCCGACTACACATTTTACCGGATCACGGTAGCGATGGGTGAGGATGAGTTTGTGGAATATGTGGCCATACCTGGAGGATATGCGACGGAGATAGAGAAAGCGCCGAAGCGTCATCTGTCTTACGTTCCTCTTTGGAAGACGCTGGTTGAGAAGAGGATCAAGAAATCAGACCTGATTAAAGATCACATCGTTGCTCCTGGGACGCTTGGGAAGATGGTTAACGATGAACCGGTCAGCGTGGCCAGTCTGATGAAGATATGTGATGCCCTTGATGTTGACCTTCCTGATGTGGTAGAATACACCATGAAATAAGAAGCTCTCCGTGAGACTATCGTGAGATCATTCTGAGATCATTTTGAGATCAAAATAAAAAGCTGTTTCACGGAATGAACGGAAACAGCGGAAAACACGGTACAAAAACGGAATAAACGGACATGATAACACGAAACGGACACTCGCAACCGTTGAATATGAGTAGGAACAAATTTCACAACTTCCCTTATTTTATGCGGATCCCCGGACTTTGAACTGGTTCCGTGAGATCATTTTGAGATCAAAATTCAATTTTTCTTGCAAAAATGGAGATTTCGGACGAGTCAATCGTCGCCCGAAATCTCCATTTCAATTTCTTCTTTTGATGGCTCCTGGATGGCGTTCAGCCGATCTGCGAGAGCCATATCTTTATTCGGATAGAGGTGCGCATACACATCCCAGGTCATCTTGATCGAGCTGTGGCCGAGGCGCTTCGATATCTCCATTATATCAAATCCCATCTCGATCAGAAGCGAAGCGTGAGAGTGCCGGAGGTCATGCACTCTGATTTTGGGGAGGCCCGCTTCTTCTACATGCTTCTGGAGTTCTCTTTGGACGGCCGACTTCTGAAAATAGAAGATCCTGTCCTTCGGCTTGAATCCGTACAGCTGGGAAGTGTACGCCCGAAACTCATCGTAGAGGAAATCCGGAATGGAAATGGTGCGGTTGCTCGACTCGTTCTTCGGAGTCAGGATCAGCTCCTTTCCTTTCAGAACGGCGAAGTTCTTATTGACGGAGATCCTTTTATCCGGGAGGATATCCTCCAATGTGAGTGCAAGGGCTTCACCACATCGGAGGCCGGTATAAAAGAGGGTGTTGAAGAAGAGGTGAAACGCAGGTTTTTCCACATGAGCGATGAACTGATCGAACTGATCCTTAGTCCAGAAGACGAGATCGGTCCTCCGTGATGCCCCGATTGACTGTGCCTGCCTGCATGGGTTGACGGCAAGGCCATAGGTTCTCACGGCAAAGTTGAAGATTGCTGAAAGAGAGGCGTGCAGCTTCCGGAGATATGTCTGTGTGTACGCCTTTCCGTTCTCGTCCCGGTATGCAATTTGGGCGTTCTGCCACTCGATGATATCAGAGGCAGTGATCTCATTGAGCTTCTTGCGCTCAAAATACGGCAGGATCCTCGATTTGATGATATAGGTATTGCCGTTTATGGTCGTAGGTTTAAGCCTCGAGCTTTGGTACTCGAGATACTTATCCACTAAAACGGCAAACTTCATGTCCGGAGTCCTCTTCAGTGATTCCAGGAACTCCCTTTCTGCCTTTTGGGCTTCGGCCTTCGTCGCAAATCCACGGCGTGTAGTGTGGACGCTCCGGCCAGTCCAATCTTTATAACGAAAGGATACATACCAGTATCCTCTTTCTACGTCCTTATATGCTGGCATCATACGGACCTCGATTCTTTTATTTCAGCTGCGGCGTGACTCCCTGCACGGCCTGCTCCATCGTCCAGTCTGCTGATCCGGATCCGGATGCTGCGGACTTGGTTCGGAAGAACCATACGGTATGAAGGTAGTAACTATCGTCTGTCACATATTCAAAGATTTCCCGTGCTTCCTTTGCAGAAGGCTTACTCTCGACATACACTCGGTAGGCCTTGCATTTCTTTCCGTCCCGGGCGTATTCGGAAGAGGAAACCACCTCAAAAGAGAGGTCCGGTTTCTTCTTGCCTCCGCTTATGGATTTAATTATGAAGAAAGCGACGAATCCGGCGGCGGCAACAATGAAGATGATTAAGCATATCTTCTTGGTCTTGTTGACGCTCTGGATATTCTTTTCCACCTCTTCCGGAGAAAGTTTTCCCATTGTGACCTCCAATACATAGACCTGCTGCAACAGGTCAGTTATCTTGCTTCCAGCCTCGGTACCACTCGAGGCTGATTATTTTCCAACCGCCTTCCTTTGCGGAGGAACACTTGTATTCGGCTGATCTTCAAATCTCTGTAATCTCAACACTTCTTTTGATTTCCCTTTAACAATGTCCTTGCTGTCCCGGTTCATCTTTCGGAAGTTATCGAGAAGCTCCTTCTCTTCGGGATCTATCGTAGTAAGGATCCCTGGGAAGTAGTCTTCGAGACGTCCGTAGGTATCATTCATGATTCCGGACGATAGGAAATCCCTTCTCATTAAGATAAGGAGATATTCCTCCATGTTCGGCTCGATCCCCGGCGAGATAGCGTTCGGACTCGTCCAGTATCTCTCTGATACCTCGAAGTATTCAGAGAGTGCTTTGTAGAAATCGGGGTAATCGTCGGATTTATCTGTCAACCAATCCATGATCTTCTTTTCGTCAACTCCGAGAACAGATGCGAGATCCGCTATCTTCGTTCCGGAGAAATCAATCTGGTTAGCCAGCTTGTTCGGGAATGTTACCGCCTTTTCGTCGGCCCCCTCATAGCCGAGCAGTGCTGCAACAGCTGTCGCATTGTAATTCCCTCTGTCGAGCAGGTAGTCGATAGAAACCCGGAAATAGTCGGCGTACTTGATCAAGGTTTCGACATTCGGCTCAACATCCCCTGATTCATATTTGGAAATGTTAGATTTCGAGATGTCGAATATTTCTGCCATCTCTTTCTGGGTAAGTCCTTTGGACTCTCTGCATTTTCTGAGATTCGTTCCAAGGCTCATATAATCACCTCCTGATGTGATTGTAAGGTTTCAAAAAATGAATTTCAATAGGTGTTTCAAAAATTGAAAGATAACGCTTGACAAATTCATTAAATGAAACTATTATTATAGTGCGAGGTTCAATTTTTGAAACGAAAGGAGGAACACGATGGCGTTAACAATCAGACAATTCAGGGAAAGTATAAATGCTACACAGGACGAATTTGCCCGAATTATAGGCGTTTCCAAGGTTAATTACAGCAAGAAGGAGAACGGCCAGGTTAAGTTCTCGTTGAACGAGGCCTACAAGTTTGCGGTTCACTTTAAGAAACCCATAGAGGAAATTTTCGGTAGCGCTGAATTTTCATCCGATGAACCTGCGGAGAAGGCGGTGATCTGATGGGGTTAAGGGAATATCGAAAGAGTAAGGGGATTACTCAAAAGCTTCTTGCGGAGAAAGTCGGAGTGAAGCAGGTCACGATATCACAGTATGAAAGCGGAGTTCGGACACCGGATCTCAAGATGGCGAAGAAACTTGCAGATGCGCTGGAGATAACGCTCGACGGTTTCTATCAGCTGATCGTTTCCATTTTGGAAACTCCACTTTGAGCGTAACACAGATCGGAGGAAACGAAAATGTCAAATTTAAGTGAGAAGACCGCATCCAACGTGTTTTATTTGGCACGAATGAGGGCGGCAAAACACAACGAGGCCTTGAGCAGCCGGGAAGGCGCTGCGGACATCATGGCCATAGACCGGGGACGGCTTTACAGAATTGAAAGTGATGTGGCTGATCCTTATCCGGAAGAGGTTCGGATGATGGCTGACCTCTACAACGAACCGGAGCTCTGCAATCACTATTGCAGAAAGTGCTGTCCTCTCGGGAGGCATGTTCCCGAGGTGAAATCGGACAACCTGGACCGGATCACATTGAAGGCCATGTACACGCTGAAGGACGTCTACAAGACGAGAGATTTGTTGCTTGAGATCGCACAGGACGGTGTGATCGATGAATCGGAGAAGAAGGACATGGAAACAGTCCTCGGAAGCCTGGATGACATTGTTCAGCTGGCGGAAGAACTCCGAGCGTGGGTGAAGAAGAACTTATAGGAGGGCAGATATGGATGATCTTAACAACAAGCCGGGAGTGATCCGGGTAATTGAATCGAAGCCATACTACGATGCAGCTGATGTGATGGGGCTCCTCGGAATCGGCAAGACCAAGGCTTACGAGATCATCAAAGGGCTTCGGGATCAGCTGATCGCCGAAAAGAAGATCAACAGTATGTATCCATATGGAAAGGTGCCGAAGGATTTCTTCGACAAGCAATTCTGCACAGGAAGGAAGTGATAAGGAATGTTCTACAAGGTATGTCCGTACTGCCAGTGCAATCTGGATCCGGGCGAGCGGTGTGAGTGCCGTGACGAGGCGGAGGCAAGACGGAAAGAGCAGACTGAGGTGCTCGACTATACCAATCCTCAGGTAAGGTTCAGATTTGACGAGATGCAAGAATGGAGGAAAACGGGATGAGTAAGAGAAAGAAACTCAGAGCCGCAAGGTTCAGAAAGACGATGTTCGCAATAGCGGTCCTGCTTGCCGGGATCCTGCTGCTCGGGTCGTGTGGAGCGCTTGACTGCGACACAATCACATTCGGAGTCGGATGTTGGCAGATCCTTTGGAGCATGATCCTTGGCATGTTCGGCTGGTATGGACTGGTGGTCGAGGAGAACAGCGCTGCAAGGCGAGCAATCAGAAGATCATCATTAAAGGAGGAAAGACATGTTGCAGCAGATCATTGAGCCGGAAGTATATGACAAGGTACTCGAGGCGGCAAAAAGAAAGCAGGCGCTCCACATCAGCCTCGGATATGAAGGAGCTGATAGTGAGAGCTACCTGGAAGAAATGATCGAGGATCAGTACAAGGCTATGGCCTTCTCGAAGATCACGATCGGAATGTGTTTAGCACTGGCGGAAATGGAAAAAGAGCACCCGGAAAACTTCCAAAGTGCCCTCAACAACTAAATCCATTGTACGCCTTCGCTCGCTCAAAAGCAAGAAATATTTTAGAACGGAGGAAAATTGCATGAATGAGCTAAGTATCGTTAATCAGTATCCACCCGAGAAGTACAACCTTCTGGGTAACACAATGGTTGTAACAGAAGTACCGGAAATCATGTCACCTGTTATGCAGGCTGTCCAGATTGATCCGAATCCGGATCACGGCGATGTCTACATCCAGCAGAAGGCAAAGAACGGCTACACCGACAAGGGCGGAAAGAGCCATCCGCCTACACCAAATCTTTATGCGCTCACCAAGAACGGTCTCAAAAAGCTGGCCGATGGAGCAGGTATCAAGATGATCAAGTCAGAACATGTTCTTCCTGCCAGCTGTCAGAAATGCGCCGCCGTCAACGGAAACCTTGGAAAGGTTCTTCCGTGTGGCATGTGCGGTAATCGTGATATCGCCTTCAGAGTAACCATATCGGTTCCTCAGCTTACCGGCGAGGTTCTCTATGTGACAGATACAAATGAAATAAATGTGGAACATCAGACTGCGGACATGTCCGAAAAGCAGAAAGCAGAGTTTCTTCGATTCATGCCTCAGATCTGCGAGGCCAAGGCCATGAACGGAGCAATCAGAACAGCTCTCCATCTGAAGGGAACATACACCCTCGAAGAACTGAAGAAGCCTTTCGTGGTGGCCTATCTGGTTCCGAATATGAACAATCCGGAAGTGAAGCAGGCAGCTATCACCAACATGTTTGAGTCAAATAAGCGGTTGTTCGGCGGCGAGTCCCCGGCGGTTCAGGCAACTCCGGTCCTTGGAGTATCCACGGAGCCGATGGGAGAGATTCCGGAAAGCGCTGCACACTTTATTGACGAACCGGTTGACGAACCGGTTGTCGAATCAGTTGTCGAACCGGTCATCGAAGAACCGGCCCCGGTTCAGCAGGCGACGCAACCGTCCATGGATGATGATGCGCCTCTGATATGCGAGAAGTGTGGCACTGACATCAACCAGAAGGTCTTCAACTTTTCGGTCGAACGCTACGGAAGACCTCTCTGCTATAAGTGCCAGAGATCATAAGAAAGGAGAACAATATGAGGATTTTACACACAGCAGACTGGCACCTCGGAGAAAGGAAGGGGCCGGTCAAGGATGGAGTCAACCTTCGGGGACAGGACACCATCGACAGGATCAGAGAAATCATTGAGTATGCGAAGATCAACCACCCGGACATCGTCCTGATGTCCGGGGATGTAATCGACAAGCCGGATGTGTACGGCAAGAGGGCGTTGAAGGACGAGGTGGATGCGGAGGAATTGCTCTACGAGCTGTCCTGCTACACCAACCATCTGGTCGTGATCCGTGGAACGCCGAACCATGACGGAGCGGAGGCCTTTTGGGCGCTGCATGAACATTTCAAAAAGTTCGACAACGTGGATATCGTGTCAGAGCCTTTGGTGATCCATACTCCGGAGCTCGACATTGCCTGTCTTCCCGGTTTTGATCGTGGAGTCTTCCGGGCGGCATATCCCGACATTCCGAAGGAAAAGGAAGCAGAAGTCTTCTCCGAAGAGCTGGACAAGATCGTGTACGGCCTGAAAGCGCAGTGCACAGGAAAGGTACCTGCGGTGCTGATGGCTCACTACTATGTACCGGGAACGGACACGGGAACCGGAAGCAGCTTCATACAGAAGTTTGAACCGGTCCTTTCTCCCAAGGCTCTGAATGCTTGCGAGTTTGATCTGGTTGCCCTTGGTCATATCCACCGGCCCCAGGAAGTAGCCACGGTTCCGAACTGCTTCTATTCCGGAGCGGTCAATCGGTTCACATTCAACGACGAAGGGTTCCCGAGAGGCTTCTACATGCACACCTTCGAGGGAGGAAAGCTGACAGACAGCCATCTGGTACCGGTGGAAGCACGGACATTCAAGACAATCACTCTCGATAATGATGATATCGGAGCAATAAACGCAGGGCTGTATGACATGGCAGCCTATCGGTGGAAAGGGCAGATCGACGGTGCAATCATCCGGGTACGGTACAGTTGCACAACCGCATTCCATAAGGCACTGAATCATGCGCTCCTCGAGAAGAGGCTCTATGAGGACGGCGCCTTCTATGTAACCGAGATCCTGCCGGAGGAGATCTTTGAGGAAGTGGATAAAAAGTCCATTGAGAAAGAGTCCGATCCGGAGGCAAACCTGATCGAGTACCTGAAGCGTAAGGAAGTGCCGGATGAAGATATCGAACGCCTGGTTCTTTTGGCAAAACCGATAATCACGAAGGCAATGACGGATGTTACCGCCTCGGCCATGACAGGTACTTTCGTTCCGATCAGCGTGGAAGTAACCAACTATCGTAACTACGCACATGAGGTCTTCGACTTCACCAATATAAGTTTCTGCACAATCAACGGGCAGAACGGAGCAGGAAAGAGCTCACTCTTCATGGATGCACTTATCGATGCGCTCTACGAAGAGCCGAGAGAAGGCGGAAATCTGAGCGATGCCAGCTGGATCCGGAATGCTGACGATGCCAAGTCCGGGACAATCATCTTCACCTTCGGCATCGGAGAAAAGATCTTCCGGGTAACACGGAAGAGGTTGAAGAGCGGAACGCTCACACTCAACCTTGCAGAGCAGATCAACGGGGAATGGGTGAACCGATCGAGCGAGAGAGCTCCGGAGACACAGAAGAAGATCCTCCAGATCCTCGGCATGGACAGTATGACATTCAAATCATGCGCTCTGATCATGCAGGACCAGTACGGGCTCTTTTTACAAGCATCCAAAGATGACCGCATGACGATACTTTCCAACCTGCTCGGCCTCGGGATCTACGATGCCATGTCGAAGATTTCCGATGAAAAGAGGAAGGATGCGAGGGTTAAGAAAGATGATGCGAAGAAAGAAATCGAAGTCTATGAAGACCATATCAAGTCTTTCGGGAATCCTGAAGAGGAAATCGAAGGTGAGAAAATCTACCTGGAGGATGCCCAAGAAACCGTGGAGAAGCTCACGGCGGAATGGCAGGCTAAGAGCGTCGAACTTAGAACCCTCTCAGATGCGCAGGAGCGAGCTTTGAAGCTGTCAGAGTCTATTAAGACCTTGACGACAAAAAAGGCCGGTGCAGAGGCACAGAGAGACGCACAGCTGGCGATTATGGCAGAGTGCGACATACTGCTGAAAGACAAGGAAACCATCACGGCGAATGCGGAACAGTATCGTGCACTGAAAGACAAGGAAGCAGAGCTGATCGAGGCCAAAACGCTGTATCTCACCAAGAAATCCGCTCTCGCAACCAATGAGGCGGAGGCGGCCAAGATACAGAAGGACATCATGGCAGCGTCAGTAGAGATAGAACAGGCAGAAGCACGGCTTCTTGTCCTGAAGGACAACTCCGGAGATGCGGAGATTGAGGCCAAAGCGAAAGAATATGACGAGAAGGTGACACTCTATGACGAGATGAAGAACCTTCAGATCAAGTACCAGATGAAGAAGAACGAGCTTGCCGGAGCAAATGCGAACCTCAAGAGCGTTGTTGCTGACAGATTATCCGCCATCAAAGCGCTGGATGCAGAGCAGGCAGTGCTCGAGAAGAAGACAGAACTCCTTGCATCGTCCGGATGCGTGGACGTCGAAAACGCCAACTGTAAGTTCCTCCAGGATGCGAAAGCAGCGAAGGAACAGTTGGAGAAGATCCCGGAGCGCAGGAAGGCGATTGAGGAGAGTTACGAAGGAACCATTAAGGGGTATGAAGGTGCTGTACAGAAGCTCGAATCCGAAGCCGAGTCACTTGGATATCATCAGGATGCCATGGAGATCATTCAGCGCCAGCTGATCGAGCTGAAAATCTATAAGGATAAGGTTGCGGAACTTCAAAAGAAGGCAGTCGAAATTAGCGCCATAGAGGCCTCTTTAGAGGCTAAGGGTATAAACATATCAAACCTCGAAGAAAGGCTGCTGACGGTCAAAGGAGAGGGCGCACAGCTGGCCTCAGAAGTGGAACAGTACAAGGCTGCGTATGAGGAAAGCATTTCCTTGCAGAGCAGAATTGTAGCCCTGAAGGTATGGGCGGATAAGGAAGCGCAGATCCCGGTAATGGAAGTGAAAAAGGACACCGCTGTCGAGCGTTACGGCGAGTTCGATCTGAAGATCCGAGAGATTGAAGCCGATACTGAAGAGAAGACCAAAGAGTATGATGCGGAAATCTTCAAGACAGCTGGTATTGAGGAGAAAAAGGCGGAGGTTGGCCTGCTCGAGTACAACATCACAGAAAAGAAGCGAATGATCGATGTGATCAACACCAGGATCGGCGCTCTTCAACAGAAGATTGACGATAAGGCTGCCAAGATGAAGCAGATCGAAGATCTCCGCAAGGTGGTTGATGGCTTTTCGGCACAGACAGCCGATTATGAAACGCTCAAAAAGTCGTTCTCGCAGGATGGCATCCCGCACCAGATCATTCTCAGCGTACTGCCGAAGTTGATTGAGACAGCGAACACGATCCTCGGACAGATGACCGGAGGAAAGATGGGAGTGGACTTCAAGACCGAGACTATCAATACGCAGAAGAAAGAGAAGGTTGCTCTGGATGTCCTGATCAATGAGTACGGAAAAGGAACGCTCCCGTACCTGTCGAAATCCGGAGGCGAGAAGGTCAAGGCATCGCTCGCAGTGATCCTGGCTCTTGCCGAGATCAAATCGAGCACAGCAGGAATGCAGCTCGGAATGCTCTTTATCGACGAGCCGCCATTCCTCGATGATTCCGGTGTTCAGGCGTATTGCGATGCGCTTGTAACCATACAGAGGCGGTACCAGAGCCTCAAGATCATGGCTATAACCCATGATCCGACAATGAAAGCCCGGTTTCCGCAGTCCATTGACGTCGTTAAGACAGAAAATGGAAGCAGGATCATGTATATCTGAAATCTGACAATCTGAAAATCTGTAAGGCCGTCCCAACGGGCGGGGCGGCCGTTTAGAAAGGGGGTGAACCTTTGGCGATTTATAGGAAGCTCCAGACCACATTTTGGACTGACACTAAGGTCGTTGACGATTTCACGCCGGAGGATAGGTATTTCTACATCTACCTGCTTACCAATCCTCACACAAATCTCTGCGGATGCTACGAAATCAGCATGAAGCAGATGGCTGATGAAACCGGGTATAGCAAGGAGACGATCCAGAAGCTTCTCGGAAGGATGTCAAAAATCCATAAGACGGCATTCTATGACGAGCAGACGAGAGAGGTGCTTGTGATCAACTGGCACAAGTACAACTGGACATCATCACCGAAATTCAGAAAACCGGTCGGTTTGGAAATCGAAAAGGTCAAAAACGCTGATTTTAAGCGGTTTCTGACCGAATCATTTAATAACACGGATACCGTATCGATACCGTATCCATACCCTATGGATACAACTGTTACTGTTACTGTTACTGATACTGTTTCTGATACTGCTTCTGTTAATACAAATGGTGGTGAAAAATCGAAGGCAAAACGAAACGATTATCCGGAGAAGTTTGAACAGTTCTATCAGGCCTATCCACGGAAGAAAGAGAAGGCCGGCGCCTATAAGTGCTATCAGGCGAGGGTGAAAGATGGATGGACCGAAGACGAGCTGATCAAGGCTGCAAAGGTGTATGCGGAAGAGTGTGTAAGAGATCATCGCCCGGAGAAGTACATCAAGCTTCCGGCGACGTTCCTCGGACCGAGTACACCGTTCACGGATTATTTGGAAAAGCCAGGGCAATCGGTCACGGCGAGCGGATACAGTCAAGAGCTGCTCGACCGTTTGGTAAACGAACGAAGGGAGGATCTGGGTGAATGAAATCGAAGAGATGCTCCAAAAAATGAAGGAGCTGAGAGATAAGGCGAGATCAAACCCGGTAAAGGAACCGGAATATGAATGTCCTGATTGTAAAGACTCCGGCATCTATTCATACATCGGAGAGGATGGACATGAGTATGCAAGGATGTGTAAGTGCCGGGAAATGAAAATGGCAAAGCAGATCATGGAAAGGAGCGGCATAGCTCCAGAAATGAGAGAGATTGGATTTAAGCAGTACATCACAGGGAGCAACGGCTATCTGATCAACGGAAAAACGAGGGCATTCAACTACTTCAAAGACTTCCAAAAGATAGAGAAGTCGAGAAACAATTCGATCCTATTGTGCGGACAGGTTGGGGCCGGAAAGACGCACCTCGGGATAGCAATATCAAATAACCTGATGGAACTTAGGATCCCGGTGGTCTACATGCCATACAGAAATGTTGTTACGCAACTGAAACAGAAGATCACTGACGAGGAAGCCTACGAAACGGAGATCACGAAGTACAAGGAAGCGAGGGTGCTATTCATTGACGATATGTTGAAAGGCCGGATCACGGAGTCGGATGTAAATATCATGTTCGACATTGTGAACCACCGGTATCTGAATTTTCTTCCGATGATTGTCACGACCGAGAAGGCGGTTGACGAGCTGCTGGCCTTCGACGAGGCAATCGGTTCCAGGATCCTCGAGATGTGCAAAGGCAATGTGGTGTACTTCGAAAGAGGAAAGGGTCTGAATTACAGACTTAGGTGATCGCATGAGAGTTTACAGAGGAAGCACCGAACGAGAAAAGGAATGGATTGACACGTTCAACAGTCTCGATCCATCAAGAAGTGGATGGCAGATATGGGCGGATGTGATCTCGGCCATGGCCATAGCATTGGCTAATGTGAATGATCCGGATGAAAAGCGGAAGGAGCGACGGGAGAAAGAGTATGAACGCTGCATGAAGAACCTCGATCTTCAGAAGATGGGAAAGCTCCTGGCTATCATCACGGAAGCGCTGGAGGAAAAGACAGAGGATTTCCTCGGAAAGATGTATATGGCTCTCGGAATGGGAAGCCATTGGACGGGACAGTTCTTTACCCCGGCAAATATCTCCCGGATGATGGCCGAGGTAACGATCGACCCGGAAGTCTGCAAGAGGAAGATCGAAGATCATGGATACATTTCGATGACGGATCCGACATGCGGGGCAGGCGTCAACCTGATTGCAGCATGTGAGGCTTTATTCAATAACGGGATCAATTATCAACAGCATGTCTTTGTGACAGGGCAGGATATCGACAGGGTTGTAGCGCAGATGTGTTTCATCCAGCTGTCATTGCTCGGATGCGCAGGATATGTCTGTGTGGCAGATACACTCTGCAATCCGGTGACCGGACTAAGCGAACTGGTACCTAATGAGAAAGAAGGGCAGGACTTCTGGTACACACCAATGTACTGGACGGACACCTGGCAGATGCGGATCCTATTACAACGACTTGGCGGCGGTCGGAAAACGCAGCCGGAAAAAGAGCACTACACATTCTACTTTGATTTCAGAGAGGAGAACGAAGATGGAAGAAACGACCAAAATGGAGGAACAGAAGATCGAGCCTGCTGAAACGGTGCCCGCACAGGTTATCACAATGGAAGCTTGCGAAGAGGTTTTTGAGAAAAGGTTTGAAAAAGCGGAGCAGAAGTACCGGATATTCTTTACCGGTGCCCACAAGGACTGGCTCCTTAACCGGCTGAAAGAGTCTGAGGCTCTTCGAGAAGACTTCATGCAGGAACACAAGGATTTCAACAAATGCGGAAACTATCTGTATGACAAGGCGAGGAAGGTCGCCGGCCGGGGATCCGGAGTGGCGGTTGAAGATCATACAGTCTATGAGTGGATAGAGGATTACTTCCACAAGGACGATAAGGCCGAAGAGGAAGAGAAGAAAAAGAAGGCAGCCGAGGCGAAGAAAAAGGCGGCAGAGAAGAAGAAAGAAGCGGTTCCGTTTAAGCCGTATGAGAAAAACAAGGCTATCGAAAAGGCTACGAAGAAAGAGGATCCGAAACCGGAGAAGCCGAAAGAGAAGGATCCGGTGAAAAAGCTGGAGGATATCACCGGCGTTAAGCCAAAACCGAAGTCAAAGTCAAAAGAGGCTGAAGGTCAGATGTCAATGTTTGACTTCCTCGGATAGGAGGCGGACATGGACAAGAAAGCGTTAAGAGCCATTCCGAGGCCTGTCACTACAAAAAAGGTGCAGGATATGGCTGCACTCATTCGGAAAAGCAAAGAAAAAAATTACATCGTTACATCGGATCTGTCAGATGGGATGCTGATTATCAATATCTTTGACGTCTGCAATCGGAAAGCAGTTCCGCTCATGAGAAGCTTCTTCGACCAAGATGATTACATCACGCAGGATCTCATGGTTGAGAAAACCGTTTGGAAGACAGGTGCTCTCGAAAACCTGCTTGAATGGAACTGGAAGACAAATGTGTATATCTTTCCGGCGACAAAGAAAGACATGAACGTCATCAAAAAGTGGTGCAAGGCATACTGCGATAAGCGGAAAATCCATATCTTCGGACATGATATTGAAAATCATATCGACAGGTATCAGGAAGATATCCGGCAAAGGCGGTTAAAAAAGAAACATGACATAGAGAGACAGTTCATCGACGGAAGAATGAACCTTTTCAGCGAGGAACCTGAACAAGATGCCTTCCGGGAGTTTGTGGAAAAAGAAGCAATGTTCTATCACAACTTCGTGTTCTATGACTGGAAGAAGAAATGGGCGTACTGCACCAGATGCAAACATGAGCTGACGCTCTCGAAGGATAAGTGCCAGGTCAAGGGGATGGAGTTCATCGAAATACAGACGATGAAGCCGAAGCACAACAAGCCGTTCACATGTCCGTTCTGCGCCGGAGAAGAAATGAGGAGGCATGTTCCAGGAAAACCGATTCAGTCATCTTTGGCAAAGTCAATCGGAATGAGCCGGAGCGCATTGGTCGAATATCAATGGGTGGTTGTTCCGCAGACAGTTGTTGACGCAGATGGCGAGAATGTAATCACAATCCGATATGTGAGCACGATCAAGGATTATCGAAAGGATATCTTCAAACCAGATATTTCATTCTTTGAGAGATATCGAACCATTCAAAAGGCGGAGCGAAGCGAGGCTTATGAGTGGGAATACGACATCAAAACCAAAATGGTCTGCTGGATCAATGAAAAGAAAAGGCCGGCATTTTGGAATCCGTCGGAGTATTGGTACCCGAGTAGTGGAACCATACCATATATGCCTGATCCACAGTTCTACAAGGACACATGGGCCAAGTATTGCTGCATAGAAGAGTTCAAGGAGATGTACGAGAAGGAAACCAGAAAAGACGTAAGCCCCTGGTTCATGGATCAGTATCTCAATTTCTTCAGGAAGAACCCGTACATCGAGAAAGTGATCAAACTTGGGTGGGGAAAGCTTACGGAACAGATTGTAAACGGAATAGGTGATTACTGGCGGCGCCTACAGGTCAAGGATATGTTGAACACGGAGGCAAAAACTCTTCCGGAGCTGCTGGGACTGAATCGGAACAACTTCCGGATGCTCAGAGAAGCGTCGAAGAATCCGAGTTGGAAAGATGTGGATGTACTCAGGTATGCACAGCAGATCGGAGAGACGATGACACCGGATGAATATGACAAGGTTAGGTTTTTCCACGATAACGGATATGAGGATCAATGGAAAAGGCTACTCGACTATAAACATTGTTCGACGATCCATAAGCTGACTAAGTATATCGGGAAACTGAAATATGACAATAGCAACGACTACTTTGACTATCTGGAGTGGACTTCGAAACTTGGGTATGACATGAATAACGATTTCAACCTTTTTCCGAAGGATTTTCAGAAGGCCCATGATGAACGCTCAAAGGAGTATCAGAAGAACAAGAGCCGGATCCAGAGGGAGGCTATCAAGGAGTTCAATAAGCTGCTAAAGAGGTACAGGCAGGAGACGCTGGATGTTGAGGCGCTGAACATGAGCATTGACGGATTGTTCATCCGGATGCCGGCCAACCTGAACGAACTGACAAAAGAAGGGGAAACTCTTCATCATTGTGTCGGCAATTACAAAGAGCGGGTGATGCAGGGAAAAACAACGATCATGTTCATCCGGAAGATCTCTGCACCCAATATTCCATATTACACACTCGAATGGAGGAACGGTGCGGTGGTTCAGTGCAGAGGTTTCAAAAACTGCGATATGACACCGGAGGTTAAGGCTTTCGTAGAGATCTTCAAGGTAAAGATGGCAGATTATGAAAGAAAAATGATGAAGGTAAGGAGTGCGAGCTGATGGAAGGAAGAAATCGAATATATAACTACCTCGGAAAGATAAATGATGATGATCGAAATGCACTGGCATCGCTCCTGATCAAATGCGGATACTGTGCCAAGATCGGAAAGGAGCGCCCGGACGGTAAGGGCAAGAACATGTATTTCGTGGAGTATTGGAAGGAGGGTTCGGATGCACCAAACGAAGGTTGAATTTGGAGACCGGGTGTGGACGCCGGTCACAGGCTGCATAGCCGATTGCGAATACTGTAACACTCGAAGATCTTCCAAGAGGTTCGCCGGAGATATCCGGATGAACCTCTCCAGGACGGATAAATACACCAAGGACGGGAACCTCTTTATTCTGGACGAGCAGTTCATATCTGACGAAGGACACGCACTTTCGACACCGTTCGGATTTGAGCCGACCTATCACAGATACTCGGCCCGGAGGCTTGAAACGCTGAAGACACCCATGAGTGTCCTTGTCTCGACAACAGGGGAACTCTTCGGAGACTGGATCGACGATAAGTACATCAAGGAGGTGTTTGATGAAACGGCCAAGTATCCGGAACAGCGGTTCCTGTTTCAGACAAGGTTCCCGGAGCGCTATTACAAGCTGGCGAATGAGGGAAAACTTAGGCAGGCGGATAACTGCTGGTACGGATGGACGGTAGTTGGCGGGTCGCTGCATCATCCGCCTTTTGAAGCTCCACATAAGTATATCGTGCTCGAGCCGTTGCTCGGACCGGTTGAGCCGGAGGTCCCGGAAGACATTGAGTGGATCGTGATCGGAGCTGACACCGGAAAGTACAGAGGTCAGGTTAAGCCGAAGTGGGAGTGGATAGAAGCGCTTGTTGAGCAGTGCTATAAGCAGAGCATTCCGGTATGGATGTTAGATACCATCAAGGGAATTGTTCCGGAGGATCAGTTCCGAAAGGAAAAGCCGGCCGTCATGACAGAGCGTAAGTTCAGCCGAACGAACGAGTTGAGGTTCTGTGTTAACTGTCGGGTGTGTGGAGTGCGAGGGCAGAAAGGAAAGTCGATCTGTGTGACATTCAAACACGGACGGAAAGGACGGCTGACTATTGTTGGATATCTCTGCACGGAATGTGCCAAGAACATGTGCAAGGATTACAACCTGGATGATTTGGAGGAATAAAGAGGGCTATCCTGATCCGACAGCAGGACAGGCCTTAGGGAGAGTTAGGAGAGTTGAGAAGATGATGGACAGACAGTTGCAGGGGAGGCGAAGCAAAGCCCTCGGAGATATTTTTGAAATACGGATCGGACATGCTCTTGACCGATACGAAGCCGAGGGTATCGCCATGATTCAGAAGACGCCGGAGCCGTTCAAGGTGATACGCAGCATAGGCAAGGGACGGTTCGAGGGATACTTCGAGAAGAAAGGTCAGCCGGACTTCAAAGGTTGCCTCTGCGACGGGTCTGCCATCATCTTTGAGGCGAAGCATACAGACAGCGACAGGATCTTACAGACGGCGGTCACGGACACCCAGGAGAAATACTTCAATCAGTACGAAAAGATGGGAGCAAGGTGCTATGTGATGGTTAGCATCGCCCTCCGGAACTTCTACCGGGTACCGTGGGATGTCTGGAAAGATATGAGCGCATTATTCGGTCACAAATACATGAACGAGAAGGAATTGAAACCGTATCAGCTGACGGAGATCTGCGGGTGGATCCGGATACTGGACGGAATCGAAATAGGGAAAGGAGAACCCGATGAAAGTACAGAAGATTGAACTTGCGAACAAACTTAGCAAATTGAAGGCGGTTATGCCGAAGAAAACGCCTATGGCGGCCTTACAGACCGTTTTGGTGAAAGACGGGTATTTGATCGCCTCGGATCTTGAAATCACAGCGATGGTCAAATGCGAGGGCATGAGCGACGCCTCAGAGTCGTTCCTGATCCCGGACACCATGATACCGCTGATCTCGAGCCTCCCTGCCGGTGAAGTGGAGTTCATTCCCGAGAAAGTTAAGGACGGCATGCAGATCACGATGAAGACCGGGAAGATCGTCAATAAGTTTCAGTCGTTGGATCCGGAAGTGTATCCGGCATCAAAGACCATGAGCGGAGAAGTGAAGTCCGTCGAGATTGATGCAGAAGATCTGACACAGGGCATAACACATGTGCTCTTCGCAGTAGGAACAGATGAAGCGTCAAGGATGATGCAGGCGCTCTCCATGAGCTGTGCGGACGGATATCTCAATTTCCGTGGCTTGGATGGACACATGTGTGCATGGGATTCGGTACCGATGGAAGGAACGTTCAACCTCCTGGTTCCGAGAAGGTCCGCTCAACAGATCCTCAACATGGATATGCAGGGGACGGTAGTCCTGGAGACGGACGGATCCACGGCAAGATTTGTCACGGAATATGTAACCGTCGAGACAAGGCTGATTGCCGGAGAATATTTCAAAACAGACAAACTGTATGCCGAAATGCCACAGACAGCGCAGATCAACCGGAAAGAGTTCATCGAGGCCATATCGAGAGCCAGCAGTATCAAGCAGGACACCAATGTTATCAAGCTAACGTTTGGCATCGAGGCCGTGAAGATCGAGATGGAGAACAACAGAAACATATATGCGGAGGAGGTCAACCTGAAGGTTGGTGTTAATAACTCCGTCCGGATCGGATTCGATCCTCGCCTCCTCTTGGCAGCACTGAAGTCGTTTGAGTCGGATTATATCTTCCTCAACATTGATGATGCAGCACATCCGATCAAGCTTCAGTCAGACGAAAGCTCATTGAAAGCCGTGGTGCTTCCAATCGCTATCAAACAGTGATCCTTTTGGTCGAGGATATATACATCACAGAGCAGCTTATTGTAAGGCATGACAATCGGGGCAGGCCATCTGCCTTATCAGAGACCTGCTCCGGGAAAGGAGAAACATGAACGGAGAGAAGTGTCCTATATGTGGGACAGTAGTTGCTCGGCTTCTGGCATTGTCACGGATTGATAACAAGACAATGATCTGCGACAGTTGCGGGACCCGTCAGGCTTTGGAGGATTTTGCAAAACACTATCAGAAGAAGTTAAGCCCTTTCGAGAGGACAAGGGCTCAGGTATATGCGACAGGAAACAAATATGCGATTGAGAATTTCGAGGCAACGCACAGTTAGGAGGTGACTATGGATAATCTCTACAAACGGATCCGGCTTCAGGACGGTGTCTATACGATCATCCAGGAAAGGAAACTGACGATAACGTGCATCTTCAATCAGAACATGCAGGTTATATCATTCAAATCGAGTTACGACCTTGAACGGTTTGTGAGGAAGAGAGCGGCATGAGGTGCAGGATATGCGGTAGAAAGATCACCGATCCGGATAGCACAAGGAACGGAATCGGCCCGGTGTGCTACCAGCTGATCTACGGAAAGAAAGAGGACGCTCCGGAAGTGGAGGAACACTTCGTGCCACTTCCGGGGCAAATGACAATAGAGGATTTTCTGAAAGGAGGAAATGATGGAACGGCTGACATACTATGACGAGACTTGCAAGTGCTACAAGGTCAAGAAAGATGCAGCACAGAGAAATCTCGTGCAGGAGCTTGGAGTGTTTGAAGATATCCATGAGTCCGAAATCCATAAGGCTACGAACTACATGGAGATCCGGGACCAGTATATCAAGAAGGGCGTCAAGCTGAATCCGTGGTGGAATCAGTTTGGAAGAAAGGAGGAGTGACATGGAGGAGGTTAAAACTAAGATCACGCAGAGGGATATGGTACTGAAGTACATTCAGGACTTCGGAAGTATCAGCTCATGGGAAGCATATCAGGAACTTGGCATCACGCAGCTTGGTACACGGATATTTGAGCTGAAAGCCAGAGGTTATGTGTTCGAGAAGGAGAGAGTGAACACGAAGAACCGGTATGGCAAGGCCACTCACTTTGATAGGTATCGGTTGGCGAGTTAGGAGGGACGGAACTGTATGAAGAACGGGGAGGCGCTAACACAATGTGGATGACGGATGCTAAGTTTAAGGAATTTGCCGAGGAATGGGACAAGCTCCGGACGGATATCAAGAGAAGATTAGATAAACTCGGAAAGGATGTCAGATTCACATGCGACGCAGTGAGCTTGTATGTGGCACAGCAAGAGGAGGAAAAGCGGAGGAAAAAATGATGTTTGGATTGGGGTTAGCGATCGGCATTGTCATAGGTCTTGCAGGAGCGATCTTTGGAATGTCACTCGGAGAAGCGTCAAAGCGTGCAGATAAATGGAGTGAAATATATGAAGTCTTACGAAGAAATAATGAGCTCAAGGAGAGTGAGCGTGATCGAACGGAAGGATGACGGGTTCTCCGGCATCATCAGCATGGGAAACTGGATCGGAAGCGTGGTCTGCTCCTGGGGAGGAGGATGGGATCATGTTTCGGTTTCTCCGCAGAAGAAGAGCGTGGTTCTTTCTTGGGGTGATATGTGCCGAGTTAAGGATATATTCTTCAACGATAATGAGGCCGTGATCCAGATCCACCCGCCGAAGGATGAGTACGTCAATCAGATGCCGAACTGTCTGCACCTTTGGAGATCAAACGACAAGGAAATGGTGCTGCCGCCTTCATTCATGGTCGGATTGAGGAAGGGGCAGACATATTCTCAACTTGAGGCAGAAGCAAAGGCATACTACAAAGAACACGGATACAAATTGTAGGAGGATACGGAGATGAAGGCAAAGGAAATCAAAGAAATCACGAATCAGCTGAAGAGCAAGATTGAAGAGTTCTCACATCCGGATAAGAAGTTTGAAGAAGGAGTGATCAAGGGTATGTTCTACTCGGTGACGCTCATGGAGCAAGGCCGTGATTACGCTGATAAGAAGGTGGTTTTGAGTCCCGGGAAGGAGATCTGATGAAAAAACTATTGATCGTTGCATTGCTGCTTCTGACCGGATGCGGATATGCGCCTGCATCCGAAGCAGTAAAAACCACTCTTGAATCTAAGAAACAGGAATCCACAGAGGCAGAAAGTTGTCGGCAAGTTACGGAGGCCACAGAAACAAAGGCTTCTACGGAAAATGCCACAGAGGAAACGACAACTGAAGCAAGTTACATAGAACCAAAAACGACGGAATCTGGTTGTTATGAAGAGTCAACAAAGATGGTGTTCGTTTCGGAGAGGAAGACAGCTGAACGAACAGCCGTGACCACAGAGGAAATATACGGAGAGATTGACGAGGATGGTTACGGCTGGGTGCAGCTTCAGTATTCGGCACCGTACAACATTCGGGAGAACCGTTTGACTCGGAGTAACGGAGTGGTCTACTTTGCCGGACACAAGGAAACCTGGTACTCGACGAACGAGGCCAGCGGTCAGGCTACGGCAAAAGAGATCCCGGGAAAACATGTGGCTGACGATGGAACCATAAGGGATGAAGACGGATATATCTGCGTCGCATCCTCGGACCTCGCATTCTATTCCATCGTGATGACTACACTCGGTCCGGGGAAAGTGTACGACTGCGGATGCAGCAGTGGAACGATTGATGTTTATACCAACTGGTAAAAAGGAAACGAACAAACGAAAGGGGATTACATGAAAAGAGAATTTAGGCCGTTGAATATGTTTGCTGAACAGACGGATGAACTGAAGAGATTGATTGAGGAACATCCGGATTACAAGATCATTGTATGCGTAGCGTCCGAGGTCGTTTCAGAGGAGGAAGGATCCTGGTATGCACCGAGTCTTAGTTTTAGACTGGGTGAAATATTGGACATTGAACAGGACATTAACGACGAGAAGATTTATACGGATCGTGATGACTTTGAGGAGGATGTTAGATATTGCTTCGAGTGCGATGATAGCATTCCGGAAGACATTTCTGAAGAGGAGTTTGATAAGCTGGTTGAAAAGGAAATGCAGAAGTATGAGCCGTATTGGAAGGATGTGATTGTTATATATGCAGACATCTAAGAAACAGACAAGCGGAAACGGGATGCGCACCCTTCAATGTCTTACCTGTAAGAGAGATGCAAACACCTGCGGCGGATCCGGAGAGGCGGACGAGAAGGGCAAGTGCAAACTCTATCTGAATATATGGGAGGAGGGAGATCGTGCCGAAAAGTCTAAAATGTAAACTGTCAGTCCTGCGGCATCAGGGAAGGATCACGGACGAAGAGTACAAAGATCTGCTCGAAAAACTGAAAGGGCACGACATGGAACTGCTGAAGAATTGCAATGTTCCCGACAAAAATGTCGGAAAGTGGATTCCTGTCAGTGAGAGGTTGCCGAAATTATATACCTTTGTATATGCAACCTGCCATTCGCTTGTTGATGATAGAGAGGATTGGGTTATTGAGACTTGCTATGTGCCGATTCCAAAAGAGTATAACCCAAGAAGATTTTCTGACTGGGGAAACATACCGATGCTAAACTATGGAGAAGCTGAGGTGATAGCGTGGATGAAACGGGACATTCCGGAGCCGTATAAGGAGGTGGAAGAGTGACGATGGATAATTGCACTGGTGCATTTATGAGACTCACAAAAGAAGTTGAAACTACGGTTCAGGATTTTAGGATTTTCGGAAAAGTAATGCGTCTTGTGGAATCAAACAACTCGAGAAAAAGACACCATAAACCAATGAGACGGAGGTGGATGCGTGGATATACTGGATGAAATTTGTGGAAGTATTGAGCCGTATGTTACAGACATGCAGGCAGTGAGCAATGTTCTGTATGTTATCTTCGATCACTACTCTATCGAAAAGAAGAGTACGGAGATTACGGAATACAGAGGGGAAGACAACACCTTGTTGCTGAAGAAGTTTCTGGTCGCTAAGAAAATCAAAGGCTGCACAGACAGGACGTTACACTATTACGGGCGTGAGATCCCGAAGATCCTGGATGCCATCAATAAGTCAATTATGAATATCCAAGCAGATGATGTGAGGATATATCTTGCATACAGGATGAAAAAGGTATCTATGACTACCTGCAATAACGAGCTGCGCTGCATCCGGACCTTTTGTTCCTGGCTAAACTCCGAGGGATATCTTCCAAGGAATCCGACGGTGAATATCAATACAATCAAAACTCACAAGAAGCAGAAAGAAGCTTTCACGGATTCTGAAGTTGTGAGGTTGAGAGATCATTTGGCGACAAATAGAGATCGGGCGATGTTCGAAATTCTTATGAGCACAGGTTGCAGAGTGACTGAACTTTGCCAGATCAAGAATGAGGACATTGAAGGAGATACAGTCCTGGTACACGGAAAGGGCAACAAGGACAGGAACGTTTATCTTAATGCTGCCGCACAGTATGCTCTCCACAACTATCAGAATGACAGATCTGATGTTAGTGAATGGTTGTTTCCAAGGAAAAAAGACGGATTGAAATTCGGCGGATATGCAGAATGCAGGTTGCCTGATTGGTGGAAAAATCCCGAACATCTGGATATCGAAAATCACATAGACAAAGGGACCGTCGAACATAGGCTCCGGGAACTGGGAAGGAAGCTTGGTATCAAATCATATCCTCATAAGTTTCGAAGAACTTGTGCAACAAATGCACTACGGGCCGGGATGCCGATTGAGATGGTTTCAAAAATGCTTGGACATGAGCAGATCAGTACAACTCAGATTTACCTAGACATGAAGGAAGAAGATCTGAAAGCAATGCATCAGAAATATGTAAGATAGGAGGATGAACCAGATGGTAAGCACTGAGAGAGAAGAAATCCATGTCAAAGGAAAGTGTACTATGACGATATCATGGATTGACGAGAATAAGCATGATGAGGATCTGATTTCAAAAATCCGTGATTTAATCTATATGGAGCAGGATTTGTGCAGCAACTGTGTTAATGTTAGGACCGGTGGGACGTTTTGCGGATATGCAGAAACTTACTGCGATATTCACGGGAGTATCGAGTATCCGGATCATCCACATCATGACGGAGATGGTACAAAATGTGAAGATTATAGGCGAAAAGAAAGGAAGTGGCCTGATTGAAAGATCCCAAAAAACCAGCGGTGTCGAGCAGGGTAATGGCAATACTTGCTGCATTGATACTTCCGACTCTGATTGCATTGCTGATTATCGGAGTGGTTACGGATAATGAAGTCCTCGGGATTGCGGCGCTACTTGTGATTGCTCTTCCTGTCTGCATAGGAATGCTGGTAGCGGTCTGCATGATAGTGTATCATTCATCGGTTGAGAGTATGGAACGGAGGAGAGAAGAACGTGAGAAAAGAAGAAGCAGATCAAATAAAGAAGGAGATAAAACAGCGCCGTTTGGCAAAGTGCGACAAGACCGGACTGATTGTGGCCCAGGCGCTGGAAGCTGTGATGGAGATCATCGATAACCATACTGAACCAGATGAAGCAAAGGAGGCGGTATGAAGGCAAAAGATATCCAGTGTTGTTTCATGACTGACGATGGCAAGACTCATCAATTTGCAGTGAAGGCAGTTTCCTGGGCTAATCCTCCGAAGGCTGTTGATGAAAATGTTGAGGAAATCGTGAAGAAGCTCAACAACAGTCTAAGTAGGATACGAGGATCGTTTGAATGCGAAATAACGCTGACGAGGGAGAGCAGCATAAACTTCCGTTGTTCTCTGCTGAAATGGGTGAGGAGACCAAATGGAAAATATGCAGTGGCGAATAATTACTTGAGAAGACATAAGAAGCCGATGAGGAGGAGAGCATATGAGCAAATGCAAAAGCTGCGGAGCAGAGATCATCTGGATCAAGATGAAAGGTACCGGAAAAGCAATGCCGTGTGATGCACAGAAGGTAAGCTATTCCGAGAATCTGCATCCAGGAGCTGAGGGTGTGCAGGTTCAGACTCTGGTAACGGAACATGGTACCGTTGTCCGGACATACTTTGATTCGGATGGAGATAAGGTCGGATATGTGTCACATTTCGCAACGTGTCCGGCAGCATCAGAACACAGAAAGAGGTGATGGAGTGAAGCTTACGGAAGAAAATGGGGAGGAAAGGAAGGCTCCGCCTATTGGAGTACCTCCACTATTCATCCTCATAGAACATCGGATCAATGATCTTACAGAGACGATCCAGAGATATAACAACGATACGAGCAATTACAAGATCATCGGAGACATGGCCTTCGAGATTATGGTGCTCGCAGATGCAGGAAGGAAGGTAACAGAAAGGAGGAGAGAGAAGTGATAGAGTTGTATCCGCCGGTTGACGAGGATGTTCCGGTTGAAGTGCTGGCAAAAAGAGAGTTGGTTGAGCGTATCGAAACGCTGATCGAGACTTACAACGGAGAAATTGCAGAGTTGAGGGAGGATATGCCTCGGCATGAACGCATGGGAAGTGGAAGGCGATATAGGCTTGAACTTGGCCTGAAGGTCGATTTTGTGAGAAAGCTGAAAAGGGTGCTGGATCCGGACGGTGATAGCGTATGACGAGAGCGGAGCTTCATGTGACAGGAGTTAACATGGGAAGGGCTGTCGAGACCGGGAAGTACAAGAACCCGAACGGTACCTGGAGTAGGATCACAAAGTATGTAAATTACAAAACAACTGCTTCCGGCTTGATCGAGGAAGGCGAGTGGCTCCGGATGTATAAGGAGTGCCTGATCAAAGAAGGGTACATGCTCTTCATTGGCATAATGGGGATATATGTCAGAGAAAATTGTGTATGGCTGAAGACGGATGCGGATATTGAGAAATACTGTATCGAAGCGTTCGATTATGGATCGTTCCGGTACTGGTTTGAAAGAGCACTGAAGGAATCTGAGGTGGTTGCAGCCGCCGACGAAGAGGAGATTGGATTGACGAAGGAGGAGACAAGTGGAAACGACAGAAACAGGAGCAAAGTTGGTGGTCATGACGGTCGATGACCTGGACGAAACGATCAAGAAAGCTGCTGATGTTGGCGCTAAGGCGGCGCTGAAGAAGTTTGAAACACTGGTAAGGCAGGAAAAGGAGAAATCCAAGGACAAGAGGCTCTACAACACGGAGAAGCTTCTCCAGAACTACCATGTGTTCAAGCTGGCGGCGGAGAATGCCGTGTATGAGATTGAGGATATTGAGCAGGAAGAATCGGCAAATGAGATCCTGTGTGCGATGCTTAACAAGGACGGGCCGAGTATCACGGTTGAAAGTATCAAGAGGTCGGCCTTGAAGACCGTGATTATCCTGGAGCATATCGACACCATGTTGCAGATGTATCAGATCTACGCAGAGCGGACCAACGATCCGGTACAAATGCGGAGGTATGAAGTGATCTATGACCGGTTCATCGCCGATCCGGTCCTCTCCGTGAAGGAGATAGCGGAGAAGCAGAATACTACCAAGAGGCAGACATACTCGGATATTCAGGCCGGAAAGGAAAAAATAGCGGCGCTGATCTTCGGAATCGACAGCATCAGGTAGATATGTAAGTGGTTTGGCGCTGCGAAAACGCAGCGTCGAGGGGTTGCATCTGTCGGAAACCACGAAACGGTGAAAAAATAAACAAACGATTATGCGAAATTACGCATAAACCGCCTGCTTCAAAAAACTTTCATTTACACGTAAATTCAAAAATGCTAAAGTGTAGGCGTAAAATCCTTTCGTTTGGGGTTTTCCTTTTTAAGGCGGAGCATAGACCGAGTGCTCCGCCTTTTAGTATGCCCCAATGCTACGGCTCCTCGATATTAAAAATACGAGGAGGATACGAAATGAATGTAGCTATCGGAGTATTGATCGCCTATACGATCTTGATGATCGGTGCGACGGTCGTACTAACCAAAAAGGAAACAGACATAACGGCCTTCTGCGTGGGAAACCGTAAAACCGGCTGGTTTGTGTCGGCACTATCAATCGCTGCGACCTGGATATGGGCTCCGGCATTGTTTGTCTCGACAGAAAACGCCTACACGAAGGGCTTTGCAGGGCTCTTTTGGTTTCTCGTGCCGAATGTCTTATGTCTGATACTTTTCATCCCGTTCGCAAAGCGGATCCGGAAGGAGATGCCGAACGGAATTACCCTTTCCGGGTATATGACTGAAAAGTACAAGTCAAAGGGAGTGCGGAACGTATATCTGTTCCAGCTTGGAGCATTGTCAGCACTCTCCACCGGGGTTCAGTTACTCGCAGGAAGCAAGATACTTTCCATGCTAACCGGAATCCCGTTCTTCTGGATGACCATTATCATGGCCGTCATAGCGTTCTCTTACTCACAGTTCTCTGGTATTAAGGCCTCGATTGTGACGGATAGCGCACAAATGATCTTTATGTTGATAGCAGCTGCCGGCTTCGCCATCTTTGGTGTCAAAAACGGCGGATGGGCCAACGTCGTTGAAGGGCTGAAAGGAATCAGCGGGGTCGGTGGCTCGCTCTTTGGAGAGCATGGTCTCGAGATATTCCTCGGATTTGGACTTCCGACAACCGTCGGACTTCTTTCCGGACCGTTTGGAGATCAGTGCTTCTGGCAGAGAGCATTTTGCTGTAATGAGAAGAAGGTCGGAAGAGCATTCTTCGTCGGAGCTTTGCTCTTCGGTCTGGTACCGCTCTCCATGGGTATGCTCGGATTTATTGCCGCAGGACAGGGAATGAATATCCAGGACACCAGCGTGATCAACTTTGAGGTGATCTCGAATCTGTTCCCCGACTGGGTAGTGGCTCCGTTCATCTTCATGATCGTGTCAGGCCTGCTTTCGACGATCGACAGCAACCTTTGCGCATTCGGATCCTTGGTGACAGACATCAAGAAGGACGCAAAGGTCAAGCATACAAAGATAGCCATGATCCTGCTGCTGGTATTCGGAATTGCCGTTGCCAACATCCCGGGACTCACGGTTACACACCTGTTCTTGTTCTATGGGACCCTCAGGGCGTCAACACTGCTTCCTACATGTTTCTCCTTATTGCGATTGAAACTGAAACCAACTGCCATAACTGTTGGCGTCCTGTCTTCCCTGCTTGTAGGCCTTCCGATATTCGCATATGGCAATATCAAGGGCATTGCAGTATGGAAGACGGTCGGGAGTCTCACCACGGTTCTGCTATCCGGAATCGTTGCTATCGTACTGACGAAGATTGGAGGTGCGAAACAGCATGAATAGGATTTTAGGGAAAAAGCAGAACATTTCAAATCAGGACTGGCTCGATGCTATGAGCCGGATCGAGGAGCTTGTCTCCAAAAAGGAACTGGATGCAAAGGTAAAGGAAACGGTTTCCGAAATAAAGGAAAAGGTAAAGGGGAAACATGCCGCCTACGCTTGGAGCGCAGGTAAGGACAGTATTGTCCTTGGCAAGATCTGTGAAAAGGCCGGTATCAAGGATTGCGTGCTCGTCAGAAGCAACCTTGAATACACGGCCTTTGTTGATTGGATCGAGCAGAATAAGCCGGAGAAACTGACCGTGATCAACACGGGACAGGACATCGAATGGCTTTCCAGGCATAAGCAGATGTTATTCCCTGCCAACAGTAAGGTGGCAGCGCAGTGGTTCCACATTGTGCAGCACCGGGGACAGGCGAAGTATTACAAAGATAACTCCCTCGACATATTACTGCTCGGACGAAGAAGAGCCGACGGAAACTATGTCGGTGCAGGAGATAACATATACACGAATGGAGACGGGATCACGAGATACAGCCCTCTTGCAGATTGGAGCCATGAAGAAGTGCTCGCATTCATCCACTACTACAAATGCGAACTTCCTCCGATCTACGGATGGAAGAACGGATATCTCTGTGGAACGCATTCCTGGCCGGCTCGTCAGTGGACCGGCGGCAACGGATGGAGGGAAGTCTACGAGATAGAACCCGAAATCCTGATAAAAGCGCAGGATTATTTCCCGGAAGTGATACCGATACTCGAAGGGAAGGCATAACGCCTTCGCAGTGCCCCGTGCTTTGACCGTACGGGCGATTTTATTGAAAAGACGATGGAATACCCATTAAGAGGCAAAAAGGGAAATTTGAGCCTCTGAGAGCTTCACCCTTTGCAGAGGGTACGCCACTCTCCTTTGAGAATAATCAAAGGAGAACGATATGAAAGTAATCAAGGTTAAGCTGACAGACCTCCACAAGCCGGAGGCCAATGTCAGAATCCATAACGATATCCAGCTGAAGGAGTTTGAGAGAAGCGTGAGGATGTTCGGGCAGATCCGCCCGATTGTGATCGACGAGAACAATGTGATCCTCGCCGGGAACGGCCTCTATGACACGCTGGTCCGGATGGGAGAGACGGAAGCGTTCTGCTACCGGTACACGAACCTGACGGAAAACCAGAAGAAAAAGCTGATGATTGCAGATAACAAGATCTTCAGCCTCGGCATAGAGAACCTGGACACGCTGAATAAGTTCCTGAACGAGTTGCAGGATGATCTCGATATTCCCGGGTATGACGAGGAGATCCTACGCCAGATGGTTTCTGATGCGGAAGAGATCACCGAGAAGATATCCGAGTACGGAACGCTGGATGAAGATGAGATACAGAGCATTAGGGACAGAAAGGTCAGTCAGACAGCCATAGATCCGACTGACCCCGGTGCGGATCCTGCCCCCTCCGCATCGGGTGTTTTCTCCGATAAGATTCAGGAGGAGCAAGACGAAACTACCGCCGATGTAAGAAAGTTCGTACTATGTCCTAAGTGCGGGGAAAAGATATGGCTGTAAAACGATGCCAGAGCAGCATAAGCGTTGTCGAAGCTGCCGAGCGCAGGATAACAAATGTTTTCCGAAATGGTCTTCCGGTTTACATGTCCTTCAGCGGCGGGAAGGACAGCCTGTGTATGGCACAGCTGATATTCAATCTCGTCCAAAAGGGAGCCATAAATCCAGGACAGCTGACAGTACAGTTCGTCGATGAGGAAGCAATATTCCCGTGCATCGAAAAGAAAGTCCTGGAATGGAGAAGGAAATTCCTCCTGATGGGAGCAAAGTTTGAATGGTACTGCGTGGAGTGCAAGCACTTTAACTGTTTCAATGAGCTGTCCAACGACGAGACCTTTATTCTATTTGACCGATACAAAAAGGATGTGTGGATCAGAGATCCGCCTCCCTTCGCAATACGCAGCCATCCGTTACTGAAACCACGGGTGGACGCATACCAAGACTTCCTGCCAAGAGTATGTGCGGACGGGATCACGATTACCGGGATCCGGACGGCCGAGTCGGTACAACGGCTCCAGAACATAGCCGCCATGTTCAAAGCAGGCAAGCACATGACAGGCATACATCATGTGTTCCCGATCTACGATTGGACGAACAACGATGTATGGCTCTATCTTCTGAATGAGCATGTGGATATCCCGGACATATATCTCTACTTATGGCAATCGGGAACCAACAAAGGCCAACTGAGAGTATCGCAGTTCTTCTCGGTGGATACGGCCAGAAGCCTTGTAAAGATCAATGAGTATTACCCGGACCTGATGGAAAGGGTATGCAGAAGAGAACCGAACGCATATCTCGCCGCCCTGTATTGGGATAGTGAGATGTTCGGAAGAAGCACCAGCGCACGGAAAGAACTCGAAGGGAAAGAACCGGACGAGAACTACCGGGAGAAGCTGCTGGTCCTCTTCAACAACATGGATGTGTACTTTACGACTCCGCATAAAAAGCATGTGGCGCAGCGATACAGGAACTTCTTCCTGCAAGTAAGCGCATTTGTGGATAACAAGGACTGCAAAAACATATACGACGGACTCATATCAGGAGATCCGAAGCTCCGTTCCTTCAGAGCGCTCTATCAGAGGATATTTGGAAAGTATATCTTGGAAGCGAAGAAGGGAGACGGATGATGGATATTATGAAACCTTTATCTACTCTTCAATGGGTAGACAGAAATAAACTCAAAGCTAACGACTGGAACCCGAACAAGGTTACAAAGCAGAACTTACAACTACTCACTCAATCTATTCTCACCAACGGCTGGACACTTCCTATCGTGGTGAGGCCGGACTTCACTATCATAGACGGTTTCCATAGATGGACAGTAGCAGGACAAGAGCCTTTACTCTCTCTGCTCCAAGGGAGGGTTCCGGTCGTGATAGTGCAGCATACGGATCAGGCGGACGACATGTACGGAACTGTAACACATAACCGTGCAAGAGGTACACACCTCCTTGAACCGATGAAGCACATTGTAAAAACTCTGATGGATAGCGGTAAGTCCATAGACGAGATCTCAAAGCAGCTCGGCATGAAACCGGAAGAGATCTTCCGCCTGAGCGACTTCTCCAAAGAGGATTTCCTGCGGATGATGGCATCTCAAAAGGAATACTCAAAAGCAGAGTTTATTACGAAAATTTGAAAAAACCACCAATGACGCACGGCGGGCCCGATGAAAGCTCGCCGTGTTTCCTTGCCGAAACAACTTCGAATAAGGGAAAGGAGGGCTGCATATGTCAGAACCCAAACGTCCCGACGATGACAAGCGGAGTGTCGAACGCATAGAGGCTGAAAGGATATACCTCGAAGCTGATGGAGACATCAAACTTGTTGACATTGCCAGCAAGCTCGGCATATCCGACAGTAAGGTTCGGAAGTGGAAGAGCATGGATGACTGGGAAGGCAAGCTGCACCCTTCGAAGCGGAAATCCGGCAAAAAAAAACAAGGGGAGCGTTCCACCTCTTCTGGCAGGGAGCGCTCCACGAAGAAAAAGGAAAACGCTCCAAGAAACAAAGGCGGTCAAATCGGGAACAAAAATGCGGTAGGAAACAACAATTCCGGCAATCCATTTCCTGTCAAACCGATTAAACATGGCGGGTACTCAAAGCAATATTGGGCAGGATTGGATGAAGAAGAACAGAGGATCCTCGATGAAATAAACGATGATCCGGTTCTTCAGCTGACGGAAACGATTAAGCTCCTCACATTGAGGGAGTACAGATTGAGAAGAGCCATAGAAAAGTATAGGGATCAGCCGCTATATATCTATGGCACAACAACGACCAAGGTGCAGCGCAAGTTCAAGGACGATGCTGAGAGAGAGCTGTATGAAGAGCGGATTCAGGAAAAGATAGATAATGAAGAGCGTCTTCCGGGTGAATCGGAGACTATAAGCACAACCACTGAAGCTACGATCAATATCCGGCTCCGATTGCAGAGAGAGCTCACCTCCGTATCATCACAGAAAACGAAAGCCCTTGAGGTCTTGGCAAAGATGAACGCAGAGCGTGAAGGCTCTGGCGGAGATGCTGACGCTATTAAGATCTGGGCGGAGAAGATCAAGATCATGCGCTCGAAGGGCGGTGATAGCTGATGATCGAGCCTGGCATTATCGAGTTCATTGAGGAGAGTCTTCCGATATGGGCGAATGATCCTGTGCAGTTCTGCCGTGAGGTATTGGATTTTGAGCCGGACGAGTGGCAGAAGGAAGCAATGTATGCGGTGCGTGATGTGCCGAGAGTAGCTATCAAATCAGGGCAGGGTGTCGGGAAGACCGGCGTTGAGGCCTGCATCCTGATATGGTTCCTTCTATGCTGGCCGGATGCCAGGATCGTTGCAACAGCTCCAACAAAACAACAGTTGCATGATGTCCTGTGGTCGGAAGCTGCGAAGTGGATGAACAACAGCCCTTTGCTGGCACACCTGATCAAGTGGACGAAGACCTATATCTATGTCAAAGGCTATGAGAAACGATGGTTTGCGGTCGCAAGGACGGCAACCAAGCCGGAGAACATGCAGGGCTTCCACGAGGACAACATGCTCTTCATCATAGACGAGGCTTCCGGTGTCGCTGATCCGATCATGGAGGCCATATTCGGTACACTTACCGGAGCAAACAACAAACTGATTATGATGGGAAACCCAACGAAGGTGACCGGAGCTTTCCACGATGCCTTCACGGTTGACCGAAACCTATATCACTGCATGACAGTATCCTCTCGTAATTCACCACGGACCAATAAAGACAATATCGAGTCGCTGGACCGGAAGTACGGGAAGAATAGCAATGTGGTGAGAGTCCGAGTCGATGGAGAGTTCCCGGAGCAGGACGATGATGTGTTCATTCCGATCAGCTGGATCGAGCAGAGCATTGCGACAGAGCTTACGGATGACACGCTGAAGGCTTTGGGAGAATACAAGGACGAACGAGGACTTAGATGGAAACAGGATCCGAGCAAGATTGAGATAGCCGAGATAGGCTGCGATGTTGCTCGATTCGGAGATGATAAGACCTGCATAGGCTTCCGGATCAATGAGGCGGCCAGGTATTACGCCAAGTACAACGGGCAGGATACCGTATGGACTGCCGGGAAGATATGCGCTTGCTACCGCTGGATGAAGCAGGAACTGCACTACTCCGGACCGGTGGCGGTCAAGGTCGATGATGGCGGTGTCGGCGGCGGTGTTGTTGACCAGCTCCGAGCCACGAAGAATGCGGATGCGTTCTATGCAGATATGCTGATCCTGCCGATCAACTTCGGCAAGCCACTCAGCAAGCACAGATATTACTACGATTCAACCACCTACATGATGGGAACGCTTCGGGACATGATAGCGCCGACAGACGATGCAGGAAACCCGAAGAGGCCGGAAGTGGTGCTGCCGAATGACAATGATCTTGTCGGGCAGCTTTCCGTCAGAAAGTATGCTTTCCTCACCGGAGCGAAGGCAAAGGTGGAGTCGAAGAAAGAAATGAAGGATAGAGGGTTAAGCTCCCCTGACGAGGGCGACTGTATGTTGCTCGTCGTGCTCCCTGTCCGCTACAAGAAGGGGATGAAGGGAGGAAACGATGGCGGAACAGAAATCTCAGCGTCAGGTAGGAGTTAAGCTGATCAAGAGCAAGTTCGATACTTACAAGGACTTGGCACCGAAACAGATTGCCAAGAGCGATACTTCGGAACAGCTGGAGGAAGCCGAGAGCTTCAATGCGAATGAATGGATCACACACCGGATCGATATGTACGGCCTCAGGTTTCTTGTGGAGCACTCGACGATCCTGCCACAGTGCGTCCGTGCATACATGAGCAATATCGCAGGCTTCGGAGTTGAGGTGGCCTATGATGGCGATTTCGACGAAACGCCGGAGACCAAGAAGGAATGGGATACCTTGCAGCGCATCCTTGACCTGCTCAACTTTGACATGGATACCAAGGAGATCTTCGAGGATCTGATCGAGAATACCGAGATATACGGTATCGGGTACCTGGAAGTGCTCCGGAACACGGATCTCGAAGTGGTAGGCCTTGAGTGCATCAGGGATATCCCGTCCGTGGATATGACATATCCGATAGAGCCGTTTGTGGATACCGATGTATCGTACAAGGGCGAGAAGGTAACGAGGAAGAAGAAGTTCAAGAAGTACCGCCAGACGATCAACGGCCGGACGGTGTACTGGAAGGAGTTCGGGGATCCTCGTGTGATGGATAAGCGAGACGGCACATACCTCGATGACGGCGAAAAGCTCGACCTGGCATATCAGGCGAACGAGTTGCTTGAATACAAGGTGGGCCGTGGATATTACGGCACTCCGAGGTGGCTCGGTGCGTGCATCACTATTGACGGCGCATACAGAGCAGAGAACCTGAACAACAACTACTTCAGAAATGGCAGACACACGCCGCTCATGATTATCGTCCGTGGTGGAACGCTCTCTGACAAGGCCTATGCCAAGCTTCAGGAGTACATGAACGATATCAAGGGCGAGAACGGTCAGCACGCCTTCCTGCTTTTGGAAACAGAACAGAATGAAACCACGGTGGATTTCGAGGGAGGCACACAGCCGGGAGTAGAGATCAAGGATATAGCGAGCATCCTTCAGAAGGACGAGCTCTTCCAGGATTACCAGGAGAACGCCCGGAAGAAGGTGCAGAGCGCTTTCCTTCTGCCCGATCTGTATGTCGGATATACGACAGACTTCAACAGAGCTACCGCACAGATGGCGATGGAAGTTACAGAGGAACAGGTATTCCAGCCGGAGCGCAAGAGGCTCGCATGGGTCCTCAACAATAAGCTGCTCAACGGCTACGGTTTCAAATATGTCAAGGCGGTCTTCGCAGAGCCGGATATCTCAAATCCGGATGACATGATGAAGCTGCTCAACATATCCGAGAAGGCCGGCGGTCTCACCATGAACGAGGCCAAGGCTCTCACTGCGGAAGTCCTTGGGAAGGAGGCGGAGGAATATCCGGGTACATTCGACATGAACGATATCGGGAACATTCCCCTGGCTCTCCTCTCAAAGATGCCTGCAATGTACACCTTCGGGTACACCGGCAACGGCAGCATGGACGGAGTCGACAATCGGCTTTCAACGGCGGTTCAGACGTCCAATGCCATGACCGGAAATACAGGTGGATCCAACGAGAACAGACCGGATGGAGATACTGAAGAGGGTGCCGATGATGTGAACATGGACCTCGATACACAGAGGAACAATACCACAGATCAGCTCGACAAGCAGATTTCCAAGGCCGTCAAGAATGGCGATGAGGAAATCGTAGCAATTATGAAAGAGGTTAAGCGCCTGCTTCTGGAGATGGGTGGTGAGGCTCATGAAGAGGATTAAGCCGTCCTGTTCCAGTTGCATTGCGCTGGCAAAAGCAATCGACCGGTACCTCGAGAAGGTCGATGATGATCTCGAAGAACAGCTGTCAGATGCCGGGTTCGTGGATGCCGAAGAGAGTGTCAGGAGCGCCAATGTGCTTGAAGAAGAGCTCACGAAGATCCTCGGAGACCAGACGGATGACATAGCGGACCTGCTCAAAAATGCCGGAAGCCTCGAAAAGGCGAAGGCGCTGATAGAGCAATTCTTCGATGATGACGAAACGAGGGACAAGCTGGTGGATCTGTTCAAGGGATACTACACGGATTATGTCCTTGACCTTTCCAACGATTACATCAAGGAGAGCGACGGACAGCTGGTGGTATCGACACTCCGGCAGAGAACAACCGCTTGGATATCCTCATGGTCTGAAGAGCTGGCTGACCTTATGCAGCTTAGTTCAAAGGACGAGATGGAAAGGCTCCTGCAAAGCGCCATGGACGAAGGTAAGAGTGTGGAAAAGCTCCGGCTTGACCTGCAAGATGCCGGGATCCGGAACGAAGCATGGAAGGCTCGGAGGGCATCCCTCACGGAAATGCTTCGGGCGCACAGCGTAGCACGGCAGGAGGCCATAATCCAAAGCCCAGCTGTTGACAGAAAGCAATGGAGGCATTCAGGTGTGGCGAAGATCAAGCCGAGGGAGAACCATCAGGCTATCGACGGCCAGATCAAGCCAAAGCGTGAGCCTTTCGAGCTGGTAGGCGCTGACGGGGAAACATACTATCCGCAGTACCCGAGAGACAGTATCCTGCCGCCGGGAGAGTCTATCAACTGCCATTGCGTTCACCTTCCAATTGTGGATGATGATGTTCTTGCTATGAGCCTCGAGGAAAGGCAGAAGCTGCAACAGCAGATCATAGAGGAAGATGACGGAGAGTGGGAGAAAGAGCTTGACGCTCGGAACAGAGCCCTTTCCGGAATTGATGATGAGTAAGAGTCGCAGAAATGCGGCTCTTTTTCATATCGGAGCCGTCCGTCAAACGGCAAATAAATCATAGGGAGGTGCGAATATGCCGCACATCGAAAAGGCGTATGCGTTGAGCAACGCAAAGATCCAATTCGTTTCCCTGGTTGATAAGGCTGCCAACAAAAGACAGTTCCTAATCACAAAAGCAGAGAAAGGCTCGGCCACCTTCCAGTCTTACGGACGGATCGTCAAAGCCGACAGTGACTCCCATTTCGTCACCGGTATCGTTTACGAGCCGATGAGCGAGGACACTGACGGTGAGTACATGACCGCAGAAGAGATTGAGAAGGCCGCACACTGGTTCATGAAGAATACCGGTGATGTCGATATTCAGCATTGTTTCGTCAAAGCTGAAGGCATTGATGTGGTTGAGAGCTATGTTGCTAAGAGTGACATGGAAATAGATGGCACGCCTATCAAGAAGGGCACCTGGCTCATGACGGTTGAGGTGGTTGACGCCGCTGTTTGGGAATCCATTCAGAAGGGCGAGCTTACCGGATTCAGCATGGGCGGACTTGCCACGAGATCGGACGAGGACGTTGATCTGACAGCACAGGAGGATCTTACCAAGGCGGAGGACGATGGTTCCGACGGCCTGTTCGGAAAGATCACCAAGGCAATCAAGGACGTGTTCAGCTCCGAGAAGAAGGCAAAGGTGACCAAGGGAGAAGTAGCAGACAGGTTTAATGCAGAGGTGAAGGGCGACAACCTTTACACCGCATGGTATGCGCTTCGGGAAACGCTCGAAGGCTACCAGTATAACGAGTCCACAGGTACCTGGGGATGGGGTTATACAGCTGATCCGGATAAGATCCGGGAAGCGCTGACAGACTTCTCGTCAATCGTCACCAAGGTTCTCACCGCTGATGACATCGTAGGTGAGATCGAAAAGGCAGCAAAAGAGGCACCGGTTGAAAAGGCCGGCAAATCTCTTAGCTCAAAGAACTACAACGCACTGAAGACTATCTGTGGCAACCTTCAGAGCTTCCTTGCAGAGTTCGAGGACGGAACGGACGACGCAGAGGCCGGGGACGCTGAGGATGGTAGTGCCGGAGTAGAAAAAAGCGACCATGACAAAAAGGAGGAAAGCGAAATGACAAAGTCAGAAGTCGAAAGCCTCGTAACTAAGGCCGTTCAGGAAGCCGTGGCTCCGATCGCTGCACAGCTTGCAGAGATCAACAAAGCCGAGACTACACCTGAAGCCGACGAAGGCGAGGTAGTAACAAAGGATGGTTCGGAAGATTCCAAGGCTGGCGACATCCCCGAGGATGTTGTTAAGAGCATTGTCACAGAGGCGCTGAACGAAGCTCTTGCACCCGTCACCCAGCAGATCGACGCCATCAAGAAGTCGAGAGCCCTTCCGTCAAATCTCAATGACGGCCCGGACTCTGAAGTAACCAAAAGTGAAGAGCATTATCTTCACGGCATTCTGTAATCAAGGAGGAAAAAGAAATGCCTAACACCAATGAACAGATCCTGAAGGCTGTCATTGACACAGCCAGCGTAACTCATGGCCTTCTCAATCCGGAGCAGGCAGCGAAGTTCATCCGTCAGACTTACGACGCTACCACACTCCGTCCGCTGATCCGTCACGAGATCAGAAGAGCCAAGACCGGCGAGATCGACAAGATCGGTATCGCATCCAGAATCCTTCGGGCTAAAACCGAGAACACGGATGATGGTTACAGAGCAAACCCGAGCTTCGGGCAGATTACTTATGCAACCACAGCCGTTCGTCTGCCCTGGGAAATCACAGAGGAAACTCTGCGTGAGAACATCGAGGGACAGAACTTCGAGGCTCTCGTTACCGAGCTGATGACAGGCCAGCTTGGTCGTGACATGGAAGATCTGGACCTGAACGGTGATGAGTCTTCGACGGATGACTTCCTCAAGATCAACACCGGATGGATCAAGCAGATCGAGACCAACGGCCACGTTGTTGACCGCTCCGGTATCGACGGTGGTGCTATGAGCCTGGATGTATTCTACAAGGCTCTCGGTGCTATGCCGAACAAGTACAACAACGGTAAGCTGCGCTGGCTCATGAGCCCGCACAGATATCAGAACTGGATCTACCAGCTTCTGAACGCTGCTGTTTCTTCCGGCGGTATCATCACCGATAACCGCATCGAGAATCCGGCAGCTATCCCGGCTATCACCTGCGCTAACATGCCCGATGACAAGATCATCCTGGTTGATCCGAAGAACCTCGTCGAGGTTAACACCTATGGCGTTCAGATCCGGAAGACAACCGAGGGCAAGGAAGCCATCATGCAGGATAAGCGGTTCTACGTTGTTCACCTTGATTTCGACCCGATTATCGAGGAAGACGATGCAACCGTTATCGTTAAGGGACTCGCAGCCATCTAAGGAGGTGCCTTATGCGGCTTAAACTGATCAAAGGTAAGTCATACACCGGGATCATTAAAGCGACAAAGGAACATCCGATAGTCGAAGTAGATGATGAGGCTACTGCCATGGCGGCGGTAGACTCAGGCTACTTCGAGGCGCTGGATGTAGCCGCCCTCACGCAGGAGGAGATTCCGGAGGCGACAACAGAGATCGAGGCAGAGGAGCCGTTGCAGTACGGTGGGAAGTACCTTGTCGATATGAATAAGTCCGAGCTTGAAACCTTTGCGGCGTACAGAGATGTAGACATCAAGGGATGCAAGTCGAAGGCTGATATCATCAAGGCGCTGAAAAAGGCACTCCCTGCCAAGGATCTCGAGGGAAAAATCTATTATGGAAGCCCTACCATGGTAGAGCTTCAGGAAGAAATCTTTTAAGGAGGATTAAACCATGAATCTGACAGCAAGCAATTTTGGCGAGTGCGGAAATGTACAGGCCTTCTTCGTGAAGACTGTTAAGTACAACGACACTGATATCGCTACAAAGGAAGCTGTATTTGTTGCTCCGGCAGACATGCTCATCACCCAGGTTGGTGTTGATGTGACCACAGCTTTCAATGCAGGCACGACCAATGTTCTCACAATCGGAACCAACAGCGATGCGGACAACATCTGCGGTTCTTCCGATATTTCCGAGAGCGTGGGTGCAAGCACAAAGCCGGTATTCGTGAAGCTCTCAAAGGGTGACAAGGTTTATGCGAAGTATGCGCAGACCGGTACCGACGCAACCGCAGGAGCTGCTAACATCTTCTTCGTTGGCACGCAGATCCCTGCGTAAGTAGGAGGTAGGCTATGGCAACAAGACCTTGGATTACACCGGCACAGGTGAAGGAGTACACCGATCTTCCGGATGTTGCCGGGAGGTCGGATGCCAAGCTGACCAAAGATATCCAACGTGCCGAGGCCTACATCATTAAGTTCTGTCATCACGACTTTACTGCGGATGAGTACACAACGATTCCGGGTGATGTAGCCACGGCGGATATCATACTGTCCGAGTATTATGCGCACAAGCAGGGCGTTCTCGGGAAGTACAAATCAGAGACTTTCGATGACTGGAGCTACACTTCCGGGGAATCGGAGTACCTGATCCAGTCGCTCGGTATTGACGGCCTTCTGGATCCGTATGTGGAAACGGAGGCGTCCGGGAAGATCACGATGCGGCTGAGAAAGCTGTAAGGAGGTGGACTTATGGCATGGGAAGATATGCTGGATCATAAGTGCGACATATACCATGTTGACAAGGATACGGAGGACCTGGGATACGGAGTGACCGAAACGGACCACTTCAGCTATCCTTCGACACCGGATATTGCTGACAAGGAATGCCACTTCCACATCAAGACAGGCTCATACATCGTCTCACAGACGGAGCCGATCAATAAATATGATGCGAGAGTGAAGCTGAGTCTTCCTTACGGCACAGACATCCGGATCAACGATAAGGTAGTGTCGAAGGAAACGGGATTTTCCTATATTGCAGAGCTTCCGAGGACGATCAGAAACAACCACCATATAATCGTCTACATCAATCGGGAGGATAGCGTGAAGGAGGCGGTATAGATGGGACAGTATGTCACCGTTAATGTATCGCAGCTTCAGGACTTTGCAGCACGCTTGACAGCTGCCGGGGCCGGGGATCTCCGCAAGGAGTTCAACACATGGCTCG